>ERZ1643249.3587-NODE-3587-length-13563-cov-4.838688_pt1 | contig 13563 bp, 11 predicted proteins | sample MGYA00579263_ERZ1643249 | MGnify/ENA primary metagenome ERZ1643249 (study PRJEB29033, sample SAMEA4952264) | chicken gut metagenome | biome: Broiler Chicken; feature: Gastrointestinal Tract; material: Caecum | place: Ireland | collected 2018 | study: Broiler...
ATGCTTACGATCTTCGCCCTTCAGGACAGCTTCGGCACAGCATGCAACATCACCGGGGACGGTGCGCTGACCATGATTCTGACCGGGTATGCGAACCGCCATAAGATCGAGAAACAAGATCTGAAAGTAGAATTATAAAAATCATAACGGAAATGTCAGATGCGCCGGGAGAGAATCACTTTCCCGGCGTAATCTGCATATCAGGATGGTGGATTTTACTTAGATTTAACGTAAATATAACCTTGAAAATCATTTGTATAAGATAGAATAAATGTAACTGCGCAATGCTCATACTGGATCGTAAGATGATAATCACAAAGGAGAAAACAAAAATGGAAAATTTATATATGAACAGAGAGCTGTCATGGCTCAAATTTAATGGAAGAGTTCTGGAAGAAGCAGAGAATGCAGAGGTTCCTCTCTGTGAGAGGATGACATTTGTATCGATCTATCAGAGCAATCTGGATGAGTTCTTTATGGTGAGGGTCGGCTCGCTTCAGGATCAGATGTACCTGAATAAAAAGATCCGTGACAACAAAACAAACATGACGTCAGAGGAACAGATCCGCGCGATCGTTAAAGAAGTCAGAAAGCTTAATAAAAGAAAAGATGCGGTTTATGAGAAAATCATGGAAAAAGCGGAGGAATATGGAATCAAACTGATTGATTTTCAGAGCGCAAAGCCTGAGGAGAAAAAGTATCTGGAACAGTTCTTTAACCATGAGATTGTTCCTTTGAGTTCCCCCACCATCGTCGGGAAACGCCAGCCGTTTCCTTTTTTGAGGAACAAGGAAATTTACGCTGTTGTTGTTCTGGAAACGAGGAGCGGAAAAGAAAGGATCGGAATCATTCCCTGTACCAATAATATGGTGGAGCGTCTGATCGAACTGCCGGGTGGAGAAGGAAGATACATGCTTTCTGAAGATGTCATCCTTCATTATATTGGAAAAGTGTTTAAAGGATATAAGGTAAAAGGAAAGTCATTGATCCGGGTGGTTCGGAACGCCGACATCGACGCAGACGCGCTTTACGATGAAGAACTGGATTACAGAGAATTTATGGCAGATCTTATGAAGGAGAGGAAAAAGCTTTCCCCTGTCCGCCTTGATCTGTCCAGAGAGATAGACAGTGATGTAGTAAAAGCGCTCTGCCGGTATCTGGATGTGGACCCGGACAGAGTGTTTAAGAGCAGATCCCCGCTTGATATGTCGTTTATCGTTCGTATTCAGGACCTTCTGCGTATGAATCCGGAACTTTTTTATGAAAAACGTGTGCCGCAGAAGTCCCCGGACTTTCGTGACGGTGAGAGCGTCATTTCCCAGATCAGGGAAGAAGACAAGCTTCTGTCTTATCCCTATGAGTCGATCCGCCCGTTTTTGAATATGCTGAACGAGGCGGCGGAGGATGACAATGTGATATCGATCAAGATGACACTGTACCGCCTGGCAAAGCAGAGCAAAGTGATCGAGGCGCTGTGCGAGGCCGCGGAAAACGGAAAAGAGGTAGTTGTCCTTGTCGAGCTGCGAGCTCGATTCGACGAAGAGCAGAATATCTACTGGTCGAGAATGCTTGAGAAAGCAGGCTGTCAGATTATTTACGGTCTGGAAGGATTTAAAGTACATTCTAAACTCTGCCTGATCACAAAAAAAGGAGATAGCGGTGTGGAGTACATCACTCAGATCGGAACGGGAAACTATAACGAAAAGACAGCGCGCCTCTATACAGACCTTTCCCTTATGACAGCGAACGAGGAGATCGGAGTGGAGGCGGCGAAGGTATTCCGGGCTCTCACAAAAGGGGAGACCGTGGAGGCGTCCGAACATCTTCTTGTCGCTCCGAAGTGTCTGCAAAATAAGGTCATTGAGATGATGGACGAGGAAATCGCCCGGGCAAAGAACGGGGAGGAGGCTTATATCGGACTGAAACTCAACTCCCTTACAGACAAAAAGATCATTGACAAACTGATCGAGGCTTCTCAGGCAGGAGTGCATATTGACATGATCGTCCGCGGGATCTGCTGTCTTGTACCGGAGGTAGAAGGAAAGACCGCGAATATCCGGGTCATAAGTATTGTGGGAAGATTCCTTGAACATTCCAGGATCTATATTTTCGGAAGCAAAGAACGCGCTAGATATTATATCGGCTCTGCTGACTTTATGACAAGAAATACGGTCAAGCGTGTGGAGGCTGCGGCTCCGATATATTCAGAAAAAATAAAATCCAGAATCCAAGGACTTTTCGATCTGATGCTCAGTGATAATAAGAAAGCAAGACAGGAGAATGAGAAAGGAAACTATGTCCCTGTGAAATGCGAGGGAGAGCCAAAGAATTCCCAGGAACTTCTTTTTCAGGAAGCATATGATCATGCCGAAAAAAAGATGGAAGAATGACATTCAGATATGGCGAACACAGTGATTTGTCAGCTCACATGCAAAATCACTAAAGCGACAGCCTTTTATACTCCTAATACTTTCCGGGTCAGTTTCCGCTCGTCGTCCCCGGCGTTCCTGTAACGGACCAGCAGGTCGACCTCTTCTTTTGTCAGATAGATGATGTCTGCATTTTCCAGGACTTTCCCGGTATAGTAAGGTCCGGAAGTCTCGTTTATGATGCCGGTGCCTGTGCAGGTCTGAGTGATGAGCTGTTCTAAAGTAACCTCATAGATATCGGCAATACGGATGAGCATATCAATGTCGGGGATACGTTTCCCAGTCTCATAATTAGAATATGCCTGCCGTGAGATATTCAGTTTTTCACCAATCTGCTCTTGTGTGTAATTATTTTCGGTTCTCAATCTGCGCAGATTATTAGCAAGCTGGATAATGGACACGTCGACACCTCCGATTACAGGAAACCATTAAAATTCTTCACTATTATAACAATTTTTCCTGTAAACAAGATGTTATGCAACGCAATGAGGAATAAATAATAAAAGAAACGAATAGTTGCAATAATTTAATGCTTGCAGTTCACTTTTTGCTAAGCGTGCTGTTGTGATATCGTGCAGAGTAAGTCACATCTTCTCCGAGCCAGTCCGGCGCTTCATAGGAGAGTGCGGTCTTTTCATCCGGAAACTCGATTTCTGCCAGCACAAGGGGAGCAAGACTGCCTTCAAAAACATCCAGCTCTAAAGAAAGATCATTTTCCAGGGGAATGACGTACCGTTTCTTGCGGAGGAGCCTTCCGTCTGTTTTCGGAATCAGATGCTCATAAGCTTCTTTTGTAAGGGGTAAATTATACTCCTCGCGCACCATAAGCCCTTTAGATTTATATGTGAGGAAGTACTCTTCGTTATCCCTGCGTATACGAACCACCGGTGCGGTACATAAATAACCCTGCTCGATATGACGGCATGGAAAATCTTCGGGCCGGAAGGGCAGCCTTTCCATATCTATAAGAAATTTACGCTCAATTTCCATTGTCTGGCCTCCTATATTTAAAATGTCTTATGCTTCGTAAAACGAATATCTGTTATTATAAGACATCTTTGCTTCAAACGCCAGCCCTCTTGCCGAATACGGGGTGGGTCTGTTACACTGGATGGAGAAATATATGAACAGAAAGTCTAAGAAAAACAGGAGGTATATAAGTATGAGCAAAGTATGTGTTTTTTTAGCGGACGGATTTGAGGAAATCGAGGGGCTGACAGTCGTTGATATTCTGCGCCGCGCAGGGATCAAGACGGAAACAGTGTCCATCATGGGAAGGAAGGAAATCCATGGCGCCCATCAGATCACAGTGACATCGGACAGTCTTTTTGAGGAAACAGATATGGAGGACGCGGATATGCTTGTTCTTCCAGGCGGGATGCCGGGTACGCTGAACTTGAAAGAACATGAGGGGCTTCGAGAGCTTCTGACTTCCTTCGATAAAAGACAAAAACATATTGCAGCCATCTGCGCCGCTCCCAGCATTCTGGCCGGACTTGGGATGCTGGAGGGAAGAAAGGCATGTTCTTATCCATCTTTTGAAGAGCAGCTTATCGGCGCACAGGTGGTCAGAGAGCCGGCAGTGACGGATGGACATATCACCACCGGGAGAGGGATGGGAACAGCGATCTTATTTGCCCTTGAGCTGACTGCGCTGCTGGCGGGGAAAGAAAAGGCGGAAGAGATCAGAGAGGCGATTGTGTACCGGGGATGATTCTGCTTCTTTGCTCTTGTGGGTGCGTTAACCGTATACATACGCCCGCCTGCAAGCTCATGCAGGCATGACCTGCCGGCGCGTTCAATGTATGTCCGAACTGCTGAAAAAAAAGCTGGAAATATGGGGATTTATGTGCTATACTGTATCAATGACTGCAGATGCAATTTTGCGCATTCAAGGAGGAAGAAAATGAGTTTACAGGTAGAAAAATTAGAGCATAATATGGCGAAGCTGACAATCGAAGTGTCAGCGGAGGATGTGGAGAAAGCACTTCAGGCCGCATATTTAAAGCAGCGTGGCAAGATTAATCTTCCGGGATTCCGCAAGGGAAAAGTACCGCGTCAGATGATCGAGAAAATGTATGGACCGGAAGTGTTCTATGATGAGGCTGCAAATCATATGATATCAGAGGCATATGGAAAAGCATACGACGAGTGCGAACTCGATATCGTATCCCAGCCCAAGGTTGAGATCACACAGCTTGAAAAGGGCAAACCATTCATCTTCACAGCAGAGGTGGCAGTGAAACCGGAGGTTACCCTTGGTGAATATAAGGGACTGAAAGTGGATAAATTCTCTACAAGAGTTACACAGAAGGAAGTTGATGAGGAGATCAACAAAGAACTCGAGCGCAGCGCAAGAACAGTTGAGGTCACAGACAGAGCTGTTCAGGACAAGGATCAGGTGGTTCTTGATTTTGAAGGATTTGTAGACGGAGTTGCCTTCGAAGGCGGAAAAGGCGAAAAATATCCGCTGACAATCGGTTCCGGCGCGTTTATCCCAGGATTTGAGGAGCAGCTTATCGGCGCTGAGATCGGCAAGGAACTGGAAGTTAATGTAACTTTCCCGGAGGAATATCAGGCGGCAGAGCTCGCAGGCAAAGCGGCGGTATTCAAATGCACAGTTCACGAGATCAAGGCAAAAGAGCTTCCGGAGCTGGATGACGAGTTCGTATCCGATGTATCCGAGGAAAGCGAGACTGTCGATGCATATAAAACTGAAGTGAAGGCAAAAATCAAAGAGCGCAAGGAGCGTGAGGGCAGGCAGAAGAAAGAAGATCAGGCAGTGGAGCAGGCTGTTGCAAATGCACAGATCGATATCCCGGAGCCGATGATCGATCTTCAGACAAAACAGATGACAGATGATTTCGCACGCCGCATCATGCAGCAGGGTATGACTTTGGAGCAGTACTTCCAGTTCACAGGTCTTTCTGAGGAGAAGATGATGGAAGAGTTCCGGCCGCAGGCTGAGAAGCGCATCCGCACAAGACTGGTACTTGAGGCAGTTGCTGCCGCAGAGAATATCGAAGTATCTGACGAGCGTCTGGATGAGGAGCTTCAGAAGATGGCAGACTCCTATCAGATGGAAGTTGAGAAGCTCAAAGAGTTCATGGGCGACAACGAGAAGGATCAGATGAAAGAGGATATTGCGGTTCAGGAGGCTGTGACACTGATCACAGACGCAGCGGTAGAAGGTTAATTACGATTCTCGGGAGGTGTGCCGCTTAAGGCACACCTCTTGTTACGGAAACAAATTTACAGAAACTGATATTGTAATAGAAAGGGGCAGCAGAATGAGTTTAGTACCTTATGTCATTGAACAGACGAGCAGAGGAGAGCGTTCTTACGACATTTATTCAAGACTCTTAAAAGAAAGGATTATTTTCCTTGGGGAAGAAGTAAACGATGTATCCGCCAGCGTGGTAGTGGCGCAGCTTCTGTTCCTTGAGGCTGATGATCCCGATAAGGATATCCAGCTTTATATCAATAGTCCGGGCGGCTCCGTGACAGCAGGGCTGGCAATTTATGACACGATGCAGTATATCAAATGTGACGTGTCCACAGTGTGCATCGGAATGGCTGCCAGCATGGGCGCCTTCCTTCTCGCAGGAGGAAAGAAGGGCAAGAGATTCGCTCTTCCCAACGCGGAGATCATGATCCATCAGCCGTCAGGCGGAGCGCAGGGACAGGCAACGGAGATCCAGATCGCGGCAGAGCATATCCTCCGCACAAAACAGAAATTAAATGAGATCCTGGCAGAAAACACAGGTCAGGATATCGAGACGGTCAAGGCAGATACAGAGCGCGACAACTTCATGTCCGCAGAAGAGGCGAAAGCTTACGGCCTGATCGATGAAGTGATCGCAAATCACTAATACTGTATGAGGTGGCATATATGGCAGGGAAAATGACAGACGATATTGTAAGGTGTTCGTTCTGCGGAAAGACGCAGGCACAGGTAAGGAAGCTGATCGCAGGGCCGAACGGCACCTATATCTGTGATGAGTGTATCGGGATCTGTTCAGAGATTATAGAAGAAGAACTGGATTATAATGACGACAGGGAACTATTTGATGACATCAATCTCCTGACGCCGGAAGAGATGAAGTCGTTTCTGGACGATTATGTGATCGGCCAGGAAGAGGCGAAAAAGGTTCTTTCCGTTGCCGTTTATAATCATTATAAAAGGATCATGGCAGAGCAGGATCTGGGCGTGGAGCTCCAGAAAAGCAATATTCTCATGCTTGGACCGACCGGGTGCGGAAAGACGCTCCTTGCACAGACGCTGGCAAAAATTCTGAATGTTCCGTTTGCCATCGCAGATGCGACTGCTCTGACGGAAGCAGGATATGTGGGTGAGGACGTGGAGAATATCCTTCTCAAGATTATCCAGGCAGCGGACGGTGACATCGAACGTGCGGAACATGGCATCATCTATATCGACGAGATCGACAAGATCACAAGAAAATCCGAGAATCCGTCTATCACCAGGGATGTTTCCGGAGAGGGCGTGCAGCAGGCGCTTTTGAAAATCATTGAAGGCACAGTGGCATCCGTGCCGCCGCAGGGCGGGCGTAAGCATCCTCATCAGGAGCTCATTCAGATCGACACAACGAATATTTTGTTTATCTGCGGAGGAGCGTTTGAGGGTATCGACAAGATCATTGAGACACGCCTTGACAGGAAATCTATCGGTTTTAACGCGGAGATTGCCACAAAGCACGAGTATGATATGGACGTACTGCTCCATGAAGTGCTTCCTCAGGATCTTGTGAAATTTGGTCTGATACCGGAACTTGTCGGAAGACTTCCGGTGACGGTGTCACTGGAGCTTTTGGATAAAGAGGCATTGATCCAGATATTGACAGAGCCGAAGAGTGCAATTGTAAAGCAGTATCAGAAACTTCTCGAACTGGATGGCGTGAAATTGGAATTTGACCGGGAGGCTCTGATCGAGATAGCGGAGACAACACTTAAGAGAAAAACAGGCGCGAGAGGACTGAGAGCGATTATGGAGAAAATCATGATGGACACCATGTATCAGGTTCCATCGGATGAGACGATCAAGGAATGCAGGATCACGAAAGAGACGGTCAATGGGACAGGCGGACCACTGTACCTGCGTGACGGTGAGGAGAGAAGATCGTTTCTGACGTCAGAGAGTGCTTAATGAGCAGCGTCAGGCTGCCGGAAGGGCGGGTAAAGTGGAAAGAAGATCCATGACCCGCCCTTTTTATAAGTCGGAAATTCGATGAAAGGGTGACATTACACAATTTTATTTACAGATACATTACTATTTTGGGAGGGAAACAGATGAACAATGAGATAAAAAGCCTGCCTATGGTTGCCCTCAGGGGAATGACCATCATGCCGGAGATGGTCGTACATTTTGATGTGAGCAGGGAGCGGTCCATTGCCGCGATTCAGGAGGCAATGGTAGAAGAGCAGAAGATTTTTCTCACTGCCCAGAAGTCTATCGATACGGAAGATCCGGGAATCGGGGATATTTATGAAGTGGGGACAGTAGGGACAATCAAGCAGATCATCAAGCTGCCGAAGCACATCGTACGTGTTCTCGTTTCAGGAGAAATGAGGGGAAGGCTTCGGGAGATTGAGTTCTCTGATCCATATCTAAGGGCAAAGGTGGAGATTATCGACGAGAGCGGTGTGACCATACCTGATGACCTGAACGGAGAGGCGATGGAACGTGGGCTTAAAGATATGTTCGTGGACTATGCCGCGAAGAATGGCAAGATGTCCAAAGAATCCGTGACACAGCTCCTCGAAGTGAAAGGGCTGAAAAAACTGGTGGATGAGATCGCCGCGAATATTCCGCTCTACTATACGGACCAGCAGGAAATCCTTCAGGAGACGGACTTTTGGAAGCGGTATGAGAAGCTGGCGTTCAAATTAGTCAATGAAGTGCAGATCATGGACATCAAAGAGGAAATCCAGCGCAAAGTCAAAGAGCGCGTGGACCGGCACCAGAGAGAATATATCCTGCGCGAGCAGTTAAAGCTTATAAGAGAGGAATTAGGCGACGATACGACCGTTTCTGACGCGGAAGAGTTCGAGAATGCCTTGAAAAAATTAAAAGCGCCCAAGGAAATAAAGGAAAAACTCCGAAAGGAGATCAACCGCTTTAAAAGCGCTATGAATTCTCCGGCAGAAAACGGAGTTATCCGCACATACATCGAAACGCTTTTGGAAATGCCATGGGACAAGGCCTCAAAGGATAATAATGATATTGGATATGCGAGACAAGTGCTTGACGAAGACCATTACGGTCTGGAGCAGGTAAAAGAGCGTATTCTGGAATATCTTGCGGTACGCACACTGACAAAGAAGGGGGACAGCCCGATCCTTTGTCTGTCAGGCCCTCCGGGAACCGGTAAAACGTCCATTGCAAAATCACTGGCAAAGGCGATGAAAAAGCCATATGTGCGTATCTCTCTGGGTGGTGTCCGGGATGAGGCGGAGATCCGGGGACACAGGAAGACATATGTGGGAGCCATGCCGGGACGCATTGCCAACGGCATCCGTACCGCAGGAGTGAAGAATCCGGTCATGCTTCTGGATGAGATCGATAAGGTGAGCACAGATTACAAAGGAGACACTTTCTCCGCGCTTTTGGAAGTGCTGGACAGTGAACAAAACGGGAAGTTCCGGGATCATTATCTGGAAGTGCCGCTGGATCTCTCGCAGGTTATGTTTATCACAACGGCCAACACGCTCCAGACGATCCCCCGCCCGCTGCTGGACCGCATGGAGATCATAGAGATCAGCAGTTATACAGAAAATGAGAAACTCCACATTGCTGTGGAGCATTTGATCCCCAAACAGCTTGAACGGCACGGTCTTACTAAAGATCAGCTCTCTTTCAGCAAACACGCAATCTGGAAGATGGCGCGCAATTATACGAAGGAAGCCGGAGTACGCCAGCTTGAGAGGCAGATCGGAAATGTATGCCGCAAAGCGGCCAAAGAGATCCTGACTACGGACAGAAAGAAGATTACAGTGACAGACCGCAATATCCACAGATTCCTTGGGAAAGAAAAGTATACTTACCGGATGGCGAATCCTGTGCCGGAGGTTGGTATCGTCCGTGGGCTTGCCTGGACGAGCGTAGGCGGAGATACTCTCCAGATCGAGGTTAATGTGATGCCGGGAAGCGGGGACCTCACCCTTACCGGACAGCTTGGGGATGTGATGAAAGAATCTGCCCGTGCGGGAATCAGCTATATCCGCTCAGTCAGTGGGAAATACAAGATTGCCGGGGATTTCTTTGAGAAGCATGACATTCATGTGCATATTCCTGAGGGCGCGGTTCCCAAAGACGGTCCTTCCGCGGGTATTACCATGGCCACTGCGATGATATCAGCCATCACAGAGAAGAAGGTGAGAGCAGATCTTGCAATGACAGGGGAGATAACGCTAAGAGGCAGGGTGCTGCCGATCGGCGGCCTTAAGGAAAAGCTTCTGGCAGCGAAGAGTGCAGGTATAAAGACTGTGCTTGTTCCCAGGAAAAATCAGGTGGATGTAGATGAACTTTCTGCAGAGATTACCAAAGGGCTTGAGATCCTTCCCGTAGAGAACATGCAGGAAGTGCTTGAAGCGGCTCTTGTCCCGTGAAAAAAGCGCTGGGAACGTGATGCCAGAATCCGGGATGGCAGGCTGGAAGCTTCGTCACCGGCAGATGTGGGACACGTCAGGACACAGTCTTACGACAGGAGGAATATATGGTAATAAAGAGTATCAATCTCGAGACAGTGTGCGGGATCACAAGCACACTGCCGGAAAACGACAAGCCCGAAGTGGCATTTGCGGGAAAATCTAACGTAGGGAAATCCTCCCTTATCAACTCGCTGATGAACCGTAAGTCTTACGCCCGGACATCAGCAACGCCCGGAAAAACGCAGACGATCAATTTTTACAATATCAACGAGGAACTGTATCTTGTAGACCTTCCGGGATACGGATATGCAAAGGTATCCGGAAAAGAAAAAGCGCAGTGGGGCAGGATGATCGAGAGGTATCTGCACGAATCCGGACAGCTTCGTACAGTGTTTCTTCTCATTGATATCCGCCATGAACCGTCGGCCAATGACAAAATAATGTATCAGTGGATTGTGGAGCAGGGATATGATCCGGTCATTGTCGCGACGAAACTTGACAAAATAAAACGCAGTCAGGTACAGAAACATGTTAAATTGTTAAAGGAAGGCCTGGGCCTCGTGCCGGGAACGACAGTGATCCCCTTCTCCTCCACCACAAAGCAGGGCAGAGATGAGATATGGGAGCTGATAGAAAATGTGTGTTGACTGGAGAAGGGAGAAAAGAGATGGAAAACAGACGTCCGTACTGGCAGGTGGGAGTCAGGCTCTTATTCAGTCTCCTTGCCACCGCAGCCTTTGTGATCATCGGATGGAAGCTGATCAGGTTTCTTATTCCATTCGTTGTGGGATGGATCATAGCAGCGATCGCGGCGCCTCTTGTGAACTGGCTGGAGAGGAGGCTCCGCATCGTCAAAAAGCTGGGGTCCGCTCTGATTGTAGTGCTGGTGCTCGGCCTCATCGTGCTGGCAGTCTATTTTGGTATCAGCCGCCTCGTCACAGAGATCGGTAATCTGGCGGCAGATTTCCCGTCAATGTATGCCCAGCTTGAGACGGGGCTGAGGCAGATCGGGGATACTCTGTCAGGTGTATTTGAGAAGCTCCCACAGGGAATCCGGGAAGGATGGAACACAGTCGTACAGAATCTGGATCAGTATATGGGTGATCTTGTGTCCGATATCAGCGCGCCCACTGTAACAGCAGCGGGGAATATCGCCAAACAGGTGCCGTACTACTTAATTTCCTTCATCGTGGCAGTTATGTCAGCGTATTTCTTTATCGTGCAGAGAGAAGAAGTGCTGAGATGGCTGAAAAAAGTAGCCCCGGAAGCCGTGCAGAAAAGGATGACGCTGGTCATGGAGAATCTCAGATACGCGGTGGGCGGATATTTCAAAGCCCAGTTCAAGATCATGGGCGTGGTGTTCGTTATTCTTCTTGTTGGGTTTGGATTCCTCGGAATAGGCTATTTCGCGCTGGTGGCGTTTTTGATTTCGTTTCTTGATTTTCTTCCGTTTTTTGGAACGGGTACAGCTATGATTCCGTGGGCAGCCTATAAGTTCTTTATGGGAGATTATAAAATGACGGCGGCGCTTGTGGTGATCTACGTGGTGACGCAGGTGGTCAGACAGCTTCTCCAGCCTAAGCTGGTGGGCGACAGCGTGGGATTAAATCCACTGGTGACACTGCTCCTCCTCTATGTGGGTTACCGGATGGGCGGCATCATCTGGATGATCCTTGCAGTGCCGATCGGGATGGTGCTCATCAATATGTGCAGCGCAGGAGCGTTCGACTATATCTTTGATGATGTGAGAATACTGATCGAAGGTGTGCTGGGACTCCATGAGAACAAAGAGAAAGACACTGATGGGTAAAACGACGGCAACTGCCGCCATAACCGCGCAGTACAGTTTTAGAGACAACGAGTACTGAATTGTCATTACTGAAGACACAGTAAAAAACATTTAAAAACTGTTTGATAAATGTTGCCCTTTTTTGACATATAATGTATGATTATACCGTAGTGTCAATGCGCAAGGAGCAAAGCAGACGCTATTGTCGGTACCGGAGAGTTTCCGTACGACTATAATAACCGCAGAGTCTGAATCTAAAGTTGCATGTTACGGACTGCGGCATAAGGAGGAAAAGGATATGAAGAAAAGAGTAATTGCATCTTTATTAACTGCGGGGGCTGTTATGCTCCTGAGTGCGTGCGGTGTGGGGTTCACAACGGAGGATGCCCAGGCCTATGTCCAGTCTGCGCTGGATGCCAGCTACAAGGCAAATTTTGACGAGTATGTCAAACAGACCAACTCTACTAAAGAGGAAGCAGAAACGATGTACCAGCAAAATATCGATAATGTTCTGTCTGGCATCGGAATCGAGGAAGCCGGAGTCTCAGAGGAACTGGTGGAGCAGTACCGCGATGTGGCAGGTGATCTTCTGGCGTTGGCAAATTATGAAGTGACCGGGGCTGAAGAAAGTGAAAACGGTTTTGCTGTTGAAGTTACTTACGAGCCGTTTACAGGATACGAAAATCTAGATGCAGAACTGGAGACAATTTTGACAGATATTGCTTCATCTATGACAGAGATTCCAAGTGATGCAGAGATCAATCAGATTGTATTTGAGGAAGTACTCAAGCTTGTCCAGCAGATGGTGGAGGCGCCCGCTTACGGGGAGGCAGAGACTCTCACAATCCATGTGGATAAAGGTTCTGACAATGTATACAGCATCAACGAGGATGACCTTGTCAATCTGGATCTCGCTATGTATGCCGGCTAGTGACACAGAATGTTTTCCGGTTTCGGATGTGCATATCGCCCATCAGGACGGGCAGAGTGCACACATTCGAACGGGTGAAGCAGAAATTAAGTGTTGCAATGAGTTTTTTTTGATGATATAATTCTATCTGGTCTTTGTTGAGAGACCAGATAAGCCGCTGTGGCGGAACTGGCAGACGCATACGACTCAAAATCGTACGGGAAACCATATGGGTTCGAGTCCCATCAGCGGCAGGCGCAGACTCAGCTCTCCAGCTTTTGGCTGGAGAGCTTTTTTCTTGTCTCCCTTCCGTAAACGGTTTAAAGCGCCAGGACCGGCACCTGCCGGAACTGACGCTCCCCGATCAGGGATTTTTTACTTCCCTTTTCATCTCTATTCAGTTTTCTCTCATTGCTCCATTTTTCCAATCCTGCCGACGCTTCTAGCCCTTCTGTTTCTTCGCATCATGGAAGAACATGACTGCACAGATCACCATGACAACGCAGACAAGATATGTAAGCACTGTCAGAGGCAGCGATGTCACGATAAATCCGGCAATGAGAACGCCGATAGCACCTGTGATGATCATGGGTATCGTGGAAGCACGGTTGTATTTTCCCTCTTTTATAAACGTGATCCCACAGGCCGGGCAGAGGTATGCGCAGGAGCCCATCATGACAGGAAATGCCACGTCCGCGCTCATGCCTAACAGAAGCACGATTGCCATACAGGGGGCGTAAAGTCCGATGCCGGCCGTCATCAGG
>ERZ1643249.3589-NODE-3589-length-13561-cov-4.746261_pt1 | contig 13561 bp, 12 predicted proteins | sample MGYA00579263_ERZ1643249 | MGnify/ENA primary metagenome ERZ1643249 (study PRJEB29033, sample SAMEA4952264) | chicken gut metagenome | biome: Broiler Chicken; feature: Gastrointestinal Tract; material: Caecum | place: Ireland | collected 2018 | study: Broiler...
CTCGTATTTGCCCGCGAGTCATTATTATTTTATGTACTTATATTTATATTTATGCAAAAAGAGAAGATATTTCTTTGCCCTATATCTTCTCTCTTAATTGCCAAATAGCTTAAATATAATTATCTTAGATTAATTTTCCCTTTCGAAAGGAGTGTGAAAAATGAATAACATTTTTACACTGGTTCAATAAGATTACATAATGTAATTCTTACTGTAACTATATTATATAACAAACTCTTTTAAATGTCAAATATTTTTTAAATTTAATATAATTATTAATGCTCACTACTCACCAATATATCAGTATCATCAACTCTTAGTGCAAAATATGGCTTATTTTTATTTGCTTCTTTTAAATATAACAAAAAAGTATCATTAAATACAAATTCTCTTCCTTTTTCAAATAATGATTGTTTTATTACTTCCATTAAAGCTTCACTTTTCACACTTCCGCCATAGTTATTTAATTCAAACTCTATTGTTTGTATTGCTTGTGCAATATACATTTTTGTTCCTTTTATATATCTACCACATAATTCATCATAATTTATTTCATCATTTATATTTATAAAAGGAATCTTTAAAATATCATTATTTTCAAAGTTTCTTGAACCTACATATTCCATTTGTTTTTTTAACATTTCATTATAATTTTCTTCAAATGTTTTATCTACTCCTGCTGCTTTATATAAATAAACCTCTTCACCTTCCTTAGTTTTTAACTTAATTGCAAAATCTTCTTTTGAATTATAAAATAGAATTTCTACATTTTCACTTGCACTTTTTCCTATATTTTCTCCTATTCCAAAATACTTTACCTTTTCTTTTGAATTTCCAAATGTATCTTCTTCTAATATAGAAAATGGTTTCAAATAATTAAATTCTTTTTTTAACATTGCATACAATATATATCCTTGCTGATTTTCATTTTCAAAGTCACATTTATTTAGAATATCACTTGTCTCATTAAATTTTTCTTTTATACCTTGTTCTATTTTATTTTTTAATTCTACATTTTCTACTCCATGTATTTTAAAATACGAATCAGAGCTCAACTGATTTTCTGTAAATGATTGTTTATTTAATTCATCTACTAACTTTGAATCTCCATCTTCAAATTCTATTTTCCCACCTACAATATCATTCATAAAGTCATTCCATATTAAATTAAAAGTTCCTATCCACACTTTATTTGTATCTATTGTTGAAATTTTACTTGTATATATAGGAGTTATTTTTGCTTTTTCTTTTACTACATCATAAATCTTTATTGTAGCATATATCACACCTGATAATATTACACAAATTCCTAATAAAATAAAAAACACTTTTAAAACTTTATTCATTTGTTTAACTCCTTTCTTAATTAAAATTTTAAATAGCATATTTTTTCCTCTATAAACTAGATTTTTTACATTTTGAACTCTAACTATACAAAAAAATAGAGAAAAAGCATTTTTGGCGGAGGCGAGAGGGTTCGAACCTCCGCTGCCCTTACGGACACTAAATGTTTAGCAAACATTCCCCTTCACCACTTGGGTACGCCTCCAAAAATAATTCTTGCTTTTTCTCTATTTTTTATCTAAAAGACAACTTTAATAATCTGTCTTTTTTGTTTACATGTTACTTTTACATTATAACATAAAGAAATTATATGTCAATATGATTTAATACAATTTTATTCATTTTTTATAAAAATTTTCATTAAAACACTAGTTATTTTAATATATATGTCTGTGTATAAAATTTATATATTTTTCATATTGTTTAATAAGAAAAGGAGGTCTTTATGAAATTTACAAAAATGCATGGATTAGGAAATGATTATATATATATAGATTTAATAAATACAAACTATAATGTAGACTATAGTAAATTTTCAAAAGTTTTTAGTAATAGAAATTTTGGAATTGGAAGTGATGGAGTAATCTTAATATCAAATAGTAAAATAGCAGATTTTAAAATGACTATGTATAATGCTGATGGTTCAAAAGGTAAAATGTGTGGTAATGGTATAAGATGTGTTGGAAAATATTTGTATGATAACAACTATACTTCAAAAACTTCTTTAAAAATTGAAACGGATTCAGGAATTAAAGATTTAACATTATTTTTAAAGGATAATATGGTTGATAGCATTGAAGTTGATATGGGAAAGGCTATATTTACTCCAGAGCTAATTCCTGTATTAAGCGATTCTAATCCAGTTTTTGATTTAAAATTGGATGTTTTAGACAAATCTTTTTTATGCAATGTTGTATCAATAGGAAATCCACATGCAGTAATATTTACTGAAAATTTAGATAATCTTGACACTCAAAAATATGGAAGTGCTATTGAAAATGATAAACATTTTCCGGATAGGACAAATGTAGAATTTGTTAAGCTCATAGATAAAAATACAATTAATATGGCTGTTTGGGAACGTGGTAGTGGAAAAACTTTAGCTTGTGGAAGTGGTGCTTGTGCATGTGCTATAACTGCGTATCTTAAGGGGTATATAAATAACGAAGTATGTGTTAATTTATTAGGTGGAACTTTACATATACGTATAGATGAAAACACCAAACATATATACATGAAAGGAAGTGCAAAAAAAGTATTTGATGGATATATTGATGATAATTATTTAAAGGAGGTTATGTATGATAAAGATTAATGAAAATTATTTAAATTTACAAGATAGTTATTTATTTTCTACTATTAATGCTAAAGTAAAAAAATATGAACAAGATAATCCTAAAGTAGAAATTATTAAATTAGGAATTGGTGATGTTACAAGACCTCTCCCAAAAAACATTATAAAAGCTATGCATTTAGCAGTTGATGAAATGGGTAAAAAAGATACATTTAAAGGATACGGCCCAGAACAAGGTTACGATTTTTTAAAAGAAAAGATTATAGAATTTGATTATAATAAATATGGTATTAATTTAGAAAAATCTGAAATATTTATTTCTGATGGTGCAAAATGTGACTGTGCCAATATTATTGAACTTTTTTCAAATACTAACTTAAAAATTGGTATACTAAACCCAGTATATCCTGTGTATATAGATAGTAATGTAATGAATGGTAATGCAGGTAATTATAATAAAGAGGAGGATGTATATGAAAATATTGTATATATACCACTAGAAGAAAAAAACAACTTTAAGCCTGTTATTCCAGATAGAAAAGTTGATATAATTTACCTTTGTTATCCTAATAACCCAACAGGTACTACATTAACAAAAGAAGAACTAAAAATGTGGGTAGATTATGCTTTAGAAAATAACTCAGTTATTTTATACGATGCAGCATATGAAGCATATATAACAGAAGATAATGTACCTCATAGTATTTATGAAATTGATAATGCTAAAAAAGTTGCAATTGAATTTAAAAGTTATTCTAAAACAGCTGGTTTTACTGGTATAAGATGTGCTTATACTATAGTACCAAATGAGTTATTTGGTTATACTAATGAAAATGTTAAAATTTCTTTAAATAAATTATGGAATAGAAGACAATGTACTAAATTTAATGGCTGTTCATATATTTCTCAAAAAGCAGCAGAAGCTATCTATTTAAAAGACGGCATAAAACAAATTAGAGAAAATATAGATTATTATATGAGAAATACAAAATATATTAAAGAAAGCTTACAAGAATTTGGTTATAAAGTATATGGTGGTGTAAATTCACCATACATTTGGCTTAAAACACCAAATAATATGAAATCATGGGATTTTTTTGATATTTTATTAAAGAAAGCAAACGTAGTTGGTACGCCCGGTGTAGGTTTTGGAAGTTTTGGAGAAGGATATTTTAGGCTAACTGGATTTAACACATATAAAAACTCTATTAATGCTATGAAACGTATTTCAAATATTAAAATTTAAAAATACATTATTTTTTATACTAAAATTTAAAAAATTATCAATTTATTGTTTCATATATATTAATTAGTGGTATAATTATAATATACGATTGGAGATGATTTTTATTGACAAATGATAAAGATGATTTAAATATCAAAGAATTATACTCAAAACAATGTATTTTGCCAAAGGAGGACTTTATAAAAACATATAATATAGACATAAATGGTCTGTCTAATAAAAAAGTTATAGAAAATATAAAAAACTATGGCAATAATACAATAAGTAAAACTAAACCTAAAAGATGGTATAACTACTTATTTGAAAGTCTTTTTACACCATTTAATTTAATTTTACTTGGTATAGTTTGTATATTATGTTACACTGATTTATACTTACAAACTCCTCCAAGCTATGCTAACATACTTGTTATATTAATCCTTATTAGTGCAAGTACTCTTTTAGATTTTATTGAAGAATATCGTTCAAATAAGGCAGCTGAAAAATTAAAAGAAATGGTAGCTACAACTACTACTGTAATACGTAATAAAAAAGAGACAAAAATCCAAATAAAAGATATAGTTCAAAATGATATAGTTTTACTTTCTGCTGGAAGTTTAGTGCCTGCCGATCTTCGAATAATTGAAGCAAAAGATTTATATGTAAGTCAATCTTCCTTAACAGGAGAATCTGATAGTGTAAAAAAAGAAGTAAACTCTAAATTAAAAGAAGATGACCTAGATAGTATTTCAGATTTAGATACCATATGCTTTATGGGAACAAATGTCATTTCTGGTAGTGCTAAAGGCGTAGTAATAAAAACAGGTGATAATACTTATTTTGGAAAAGTAGCTCATACAATTAATATAGGTAAACCAAAAACTGCTTTTCAAAAAGGAATTGAAAATGTAAGTAAACTTCTAATTAAACTTATGCTAATTATAATACCTATTGTATTTTTACTAAATATATTTAAACATGAAATTGTTACTGCTTTTACATTTTCTGTGGCAATAGCAATTTGCATAACTCCTCTTTTGCTACCAGTAATACTTTCTTCTAGCCTTTCTAAAGGTGCAGTTAGAATGTCTAAAAAAAAGACAATAGTAAAAAAGCTAGATGCAATAGAAAACTTTGGTGCAATGAATATTCTTTGTACAGATAAGACTGGAACACTTACAGAAGATAAAATCGTACTAGAAAAATATTTGAATATAAAAGGAGAGCAAGATATACGTGTATTAAAACATGTCTTTTTAAATTCATTTTTTCAAACAGGACTTAAAAGCAATATTGATGAAGCTGTCATAAAAAGAGGTTTATTAAATGAAATGGGAAATTTTAAAAAAGTTTATACAAAAATTGATGAAATTCCTTTTGATTTTTCCCGTAGAAGACTTTCAGTAGTTGTAAGTGATGGTAAGAAAAAACAACTAATTTCAAAAGGTGCTGTAGAAGAAATACTTAACATTTGTACCATGGTAGATTATGAAGGAAAAGTAGAAAGTATAACTAAGAACATTAAAGAGAATATATTAAAAATAAGTAAAGAATTAAATAAAAATGGACTTAGAGTAATTGCAGTGTGTCAAAAAAACGATATAGATAATATAACTCATTTTTCAGTAGAAGATGAAAATAATATGGTTCTTCTTGGATTTATAGGATTTCTTGATCCACCTAAACAAACTGCAAAAGAGTCTATAGAAAAATTAAATCGTTGTGGTATAAGAGTAATGGTTCTTACAGGAGATAATGCTGAGGTTACAAAATGTATTTGCGATAAAGTCGGAATAAATTCAAAAAAAATAATTTTAGGTAATGAACTTGATAAACTATCTGATTTTGCAGCATTAAGAGTTATAAAGAAAAACAATATTTTTGTAAAACTCTCACCTATTCAAAAAGCAAGAATAGTACGTCTTTTAAAGTTAAATGGTAATACTGTAGGATATATGGGAGACGGTATTAATGATAGTCCATCACTTACTAATTCAGATGTCGGTATTTCTGTAGATACTGCTGTTGATGTTGCTAAAGATTCTGCAGATATTATATTGCTAGAAAAAGATTTAAATGTTTTACTTGATGGAGCTACTGAAGGAAGAAGAACCTTTACAAATTTAATGAAATATATAAAACTTGCAACAAGTTTTAATTTTGGAGAAGTAATTTCTATAATTATAGCAAGTATATTCTTACCGTTTTTACCAGAGACACCAATTCAACTATTATTTGAAGGTCTTTTATATGACTTTGGACAAATGACCTTACCATTTGACAATGTTGATAAAGAAACACTTAAAAAGCCTAAAAAGCTATCAATAAAAAAATTAAAACAATTTATATTTTTCATGGGACCTTTTAGTGCAATATTTGATTTAATTGTATATGCTACATTATGGTTTATATTTAAAGTAAGGGATGTTTCAACATTTCAAACTATAAGTTTTACATATAGTATAGTTTCTAATTTAATAGGACTACATATAATAAGAACTGCAAAACTACCATTTGTACAAAGTAATGCTAGTAAACCAGTATATTTTTCCTCAATATTATTAATACTAGCTGGCATAATTTTACCATTTACTATCCTTGGAAAAATGATTGGCCTTGTACCTCTTACATTTGCATATATTACTCTAATACTTACTGTTACTTTACTATATTGTATTATAGCTTTATTTGTTAAAAAAAGATATATAAAAAAATATGGTGAATGGATTTAAATTCACCATATTTTTTATTTTTGTATTAAATGACTTACATCATTACCGCTTAAAAAAGTATCTATAAAGAGTTTAGGTTTTATTATATTATTTTTCATATCTTCTCTACTAAGCCATTCGTAATATAAGTCCTTTCCTTCTTCTATACAATACAGCCTATCAATTATAGCTCTATCACTTTCATTTTCAAATTCTACTTTATATATAAATAAGATTTCATGATATTTTATATTGTTAACTATAAAAAAGTTTTCACATACACTATATAAATTTTTTACTATTATCTTTTTTCCAAGTTCCTCATATATTTCCCTTTTTATAGCACTAATAGTATCTTCTCCTATTTTTACTCTTCCACCTATTATCCCATAATGCTCTTTTTTAGGATTTTTATGAAATAATATCCTATTATCATGCTCAATAATAGCTGCTACTCTAAGATTAAGCTTATATTCTCCAACATCTACTGTTAAATCCATAAACACACTCCTTAGCTAATATTATACTTGTCAAATAAAAAAACGACAAGTATAATAAAATGTCCCAAATATTTTGGGACATTTTATTGCTTTATTAATAATTGTTAAATATTTTGATATACTTTCACATTTTCAGTTACTGAAACAGAAAAGTTTTATATTTTTTTTAATACAATGAATCCAAGAAATTAATATCTTGTGAACTTAAACTAGTTCTACCAGTATATGCTCTGTGCATAACAGAAGATTGATCATTAACATCTCCCAATCCTAAAAGATGTCCTAATTCATGTATAAAGACGCTCTTTAAATAAAATACACCAGAAGTTGTTGCGTTATTAGTATAACTAAGATCTTTATTAATCGCAATATCAGCTTCGACTATATTAACTCCATTTTGTTTAGTTGATGTTAAACCTGTCATTGAAGTCAAAGGATTCGAGCCCATTGATGTTTTTATTATCCCATTTATACCATCTGAATTCCAATAGAAAGAGCTTAAGTTTCTTTTACCACCATAAACAATAACTGTTCCAACCCGCGTATTGTTCCATACTGATATTGCTTCTTGTAATTGACTTATTTCACTAGTATTGAAACTATTATCAGCATAAACAGTAATCGGTCTTGATGCAAAGCCATAGCCATACGTAGGAGCCGCACTTACACGAACTCCTATCATACTTACCAACATTGCAATTGCACATATACTAAATAATGCTCTCTTTTTAATACCATTCATAAAAACTCCTCCAATCATAATTATTATTTAACAATTATTAATATTACATTATTAATATAATATTACACTTATAATAAAAAGTCAATAAAAAATCTCTTTTTTTCCAAATTATACATATTTTTACATTTTTTATTTAAAATTAAACTTTTTAAGATACAATTTCAGAGTTCGTTTTTAATATATCCCATTTATTTTTATTATATTTTACTACATAAGTTTGCACACCAGAAGATTGAGAATCAACATAATAATAAACATTAACTATTGCTTTTTTATAAGATAATGAACTAAAACTAAAATCTATACATAATCCAATTTTATCTTTATAATTATTGTTTTTTAATGAAAATAAATCTTCCCTTTTCATACTATATATATTAGAATTATATTTCTTAGAATAATTAAGAATTTCTATTTTTGCTTCATTTGATAATAATTTCTTATTCAAAGGATCAAAAATATTATCAATGTATATAGATAAAAATTCAATTGAATCATTTGAATGCTCAACAACAGTAATATCAATTAAATCCTCATATAATTTAATAGCTGCTATTTCATTTCCTATGTTTCTTTTTTTTAATAAAAGAACTATTATAACTGACATTACGATTAAAAAAATTATAACCATTATGAATTTTATTTTATTTTTCATTTCACATCTCCGTTTGAATAGTATCATATTTATATAAAATATACTACTATATTTCTATAATAACTTCAATTTGTAATGTTTTTTTAGTTTATTATCATTTAAAGAATACATAATTTTATTTTTTTAGTAATATCATATATTCCATATTAAAATTTCCGAATAAATAATTTTATTACGAATTGAAGTGTAATAATAAAAAAAGAAAGAAAACATTAATAATTCAACATTTCCTTTCGAACAATTTTACTATTGGCGGAAGAGGTAGGATTCGAACCCACGGTGCCTTGCGACATCATCAGTTTTCAAGACTGACTCCTTAAACCACTCGGACACTCTTCCAAACAGTATAAATTAATTATACCACTTTTTTTTCATTTGTCAATACCTTTTAACATAAATTGCAAATTATATAAATTAAAAAAAGATATAAAATGAGATTTACTCATTAGTATATCTTTTTATTAACATTTCTTTTACTTCTAGTGGCAATAAATTATATTCTTTTAACTTTTCTACATCTAAATATACTATTTCATATTTACCATACTTTTCATAGTCGGTATTTTCCCACTCTGGTCCATTTCCTTTTTTTATTTTTCCGTTTTTATAATTACATATAAAAAACTTTTCATCTCTATCTAAATCTTTATTATATATATGAGCAAATAGTTTTTCTATTTTTATGTCTATATCAAGTTCTTCCTTTACTTCTCTTACCAGTGCCTCTTCAAAACTTTCCTTATCTTCAACATGTCCACCAGGTAATGTATAATACTCTTTTATTACATTTTTATCTTTAAATTTTGTTCTTTTAATGCTTACTATACATTTTTTGCTTTGATGTATTATTTCTATAATTCCTCTTGCTGTTTTTACATTTTCCATATAGACCTCACATATTAATATTTAATTTTGAAAGTAAACTTTCTAATCCTTCTTCATCATTATACTCTATAACTAGTTTTTGATGCTTTTTACTAGAGTCTATTTTTACTTTATAACCAAAATAATTTTTTAATTTTTCTTCTATTTTTTGATAATAAATAGTCTTAGGCTGCTTTTTATTACCGCTTCTTTTATATTCTGCAGCGCCATATATTAACTTTTCAACTTCTCTTACAGTAAGCTTTTTTTCTATAATTTTTTCAGCAATTGCAATTTGTTTTTTCTCATCATCTAATGCTAGCAAAGCTCTTGCTTGTCCCTCAACAAGCTTACCTTCTAATACATAATCTAGTATTTTATCTGGTAATTTAAGAAGTCTCATTATATTAGATACAGTAGATAAACTCTTTCCTGTTATTCTAGATACTTCGCTTTGAGAATATCCATCTATTTCCATAAGTTCTTTTATTGCTCTTGCAACTTCAATTATATTTAAATCTTCTCTTTGTATGTTTTCAATTAATGCAACTTGTTTTTTCTTACCATCTGTGTAATCTTTTATAATAGCGGGAATTTCCTTTAGACCTGCATTTTTTGCTGCTCTCCAACGTCTTTCACCAGCTACAATAGTATATCCATTTTCATCTTTTACAACTAAAATAGGTTGGATTACACCATTTTCTTTTATAGAATTAGTCAATTCTTCTAACTTTTCCTTATCAAAAATTTTTCTTGGTTGGTTTAACATTGGCTCTATTTCAGTTATATTAAGTTCTACAACTTTATCTAATTCTTTTATACTTTTTTCCTTTTTTGGTTTTGCAATACTTTCTACTGCTTCAGTATCCTCTCCAAAAAAAACATTTAATCCTCTACCTAACCCTTTTTTCTCTTTTGGCATATCTTACACACCCTTCTCATTTTCTTTTAATAACTCTTTTGCTAACTTTTTATATGTTTCAGCACCTTTTGATTCTTTATCATATAAAGTTATTGGAAGTCCATGGCTTGGAGCTTCACTTAAACGTATATTTCTTGGAATAATAGTTTGAAATACTTTATTTCCAAAGTATTTTTCAACTTCATTTGCTACTTGTATTGATAGATTAGTTCTAGAATCAAACATTGTTAACACTACGCCTTCAATTTGCAAGTCTTTATTTAAATGTTTTTGAACTAATTTTATTGTATTCATAAGTTGTCCTAATCCCTCTAATGCATAATACTCACACTGAATTGGTACAAGTACACTATCAGATGCGGTAAATGCATTTAATGTTATAAGGCCAAGAGAAGGCGGACAATCTATAAATATATAATCATACAATTCCTTTACATCTTCTATTGCATCTTTTAAACGAGTTTCTCTTGAAACCATTGATACAAGCTCTACTTCTGCACCAGCTAAATCTATATTTGCTGGGCAAACGTCTAATTTTTTTACCATAGTAGGTTGTATTGTCTCACTCATTTTTTCTTCATCTACAATAACATTATATATAGATTTATGATCATGTGCTTCTATTCCAAGTCCACTACTTGCATTACCTTGAGGATCTATGTCTATTAGTAAAACTTTTTTGCCTTTTTGTGCAATACATGCACTTAAGTTTACAGCTGTTGTTGTTTTACCTACTCCTCCTTTTTGATTTGCTACTGATATTACTTTTGCCATAATGTCACCTCAACATACATTATATAACAAAAAATAGCAAAAAAAAAGAGGAAAAGCAATTTTTTTTACTTTTCCTCCTAATATACTATTAAATTATCTTTCTAATGGTGAAAAATAATTTAAATATGTTACAAGCATATCCTTTACTTCCTTGCATCTAATTTTTTCAATTCTTTGCAAGGATTTTTTATACCGCTTCAATGCGATATATTTTAAAACACGTTTATACTCGATATCTCCCTCTTCAAGATTAATCTCGAAGACAATATTGGCATCGAGAATAACTCGTGCCACAATTTCAAAATCGGCATCACCAAATACCTCATTTAAAGTCTCAAATTCTTCGATATATTCCTGATAATTTATCAGGAGATATTTTAACTCTTCCAATGGTTGAGTAACTTCTTCATCATGAACCGAATACTTATCCAATTCTTGATAATACACCTTAGAAATTCTTTCAAAATGCCGACCGTTATAATTGGCCAACATATAACTTGAAAGTTCTTCTATCTCTTTAGCGAGCTTTCCAATGTCAGCTTGCCTTTTTTCATTTAATTCTAGGCCTTCCAGCACTTTTTCATATTTTTCTTGAATTGTTCTTTTTTTAGTTTCTGACATATCTGTCAGACCATTGTAAAGGCCATTCTGAATTTTTTTACTTTCTTCGATCATTTCTTTCAACTCGATTTTCATAAATAATTCCTCCATAATTATATAAAAAGACATATATGTTATTAGTTACTTTTACATTATAACATATATGTCAACCTTTTCTATCTTAAGGGCTCTTTTTTCATTTTTCCATAATTTCTAGGATATTTATTTGGAGTATTACCTATTTTCTTTATTTCAATTATATTTCTTTCATATTTTTCTTCATACACTCTATATTCATACCTATAAATATTACTTAATTTAAGGTTCAATATTTTCATAGCACCTTTTGCTTCTTCTATTTCAGTATCTACATTTGAACTTTTCATTAAAAGACATATTCCATCTTTTTTTATATATGGACTATCATATTCAAGTAAAGTGGTTAAATTGGCTACAGCCCTTGATACCACTATATCATAGCATTCTCTATATTCTTGTTTCCTTGCTATTTCTTCAGCTCTTCCATGTACAATTTTTATATTCTTTAAATGTAATTTTTCTATTACTTCTTGTAAAAAGATTAGTCTTTTATTTAAGGCATCAAGTAAAGTTATATTCACTTTATCTTCAAAATATATTGCTATTACTAGACCTGGAAAACCTGCTCCTGTTCCTACATCTATTATATTTTCTCCATTTTTTATATATTTTACAATTTCTAGGCAATCTATAAAATGCTTCATTATAATTTCATATTCATCAGTAATAGCAGTAAGGTTTATCTTTTCATTCCATAATAAAAGTAAATCCTTATATATTTCAAATTTATCTAACATACTATCAGTAAGCTCTAATCCATTTTTTTTAGCTTCTTCTTTTAAACTCAACTTAAAATCCATTTTCATATGAAAATCCTTTCTATTTATTTTGACTTAAATATATAAGTAAAACCGATATATCTGCTGGTGAAACACCTGAAATACGTGAAGCTTGCCCAACAGAAGTAGGTTTCATTTTATTTAATTTTTGCCTTGCTTCAAGACTAAGCCCAAGTATTTTTTCATAATCTATATCTTCGTCTAGTTTCTTATTCTCTAATTTCTTAAACTCTTCTATCTGCTCTAATTGCAACTTTATATATCCTTCGTATTTAATTTCTATTTCCGCTTCTTCAATCACAGAATCAGGCAAATTTGGTCTATCTGTATCTATACTGCTTAAATTTTCATAATTTAATTCACTTCTTTTTAATAGTTCTGATAACTTAATTCCAGTTGATATAGGTGAACTGCCAAGACTTTCAAGCACTTTATTAACTTCATCAGTAGGCTTTATAACAGTAGTTTTTAAGCGCTCTACTTCGTTTTTAATACTATTTTTCTTGATTTGAAACTTATCATACCTTTCACGTGAAATAAGCCCTATATCGTACCCTATTTCGGTCAGCCTTAAATCAGCGTTATCCTGTCTTAACATAAGTCTATACTCAGATCTAGAAGTCATCATCCTATATGGTTCGTTAGTTCCTTTTGTTACTAAATCATCTATCAATACTCCTATATATGCTTGTGAACGATCTAAAATTAATGGTGGCAAGTTATCAATCTTTCGTGAAGCATTTATACCTGCTATTATGCCTTGAGCAGCAGCCTCCTCATATCCTGAGCTACCATTTACTTGTCCAGCAAAAAATAACCCATCAATTCCTTTATACTCTAAACTTAATGATAAATTAGTAGAATCAATACAGTCATATTCTATTGCATAAGCCGGTCTCATCATTTTAGCATTCTCAAGTCCAGGAACAGTTCTATACATTTTTATTTGTACTTCTTCTGGTAGAGATGATGACATTCCTTGTATATACATCTCTGATGTTTTTTCACCCAATGGCTCTATAAATAATTGATGTCTTGGTTTATCACTAAAT
>ERZ1643249.3591-NODE-3591-length-13556-cov-5.610547_pt1 | contig 13556 bp, 11 predicted proteins | sample MGYA00579263_ERZ1643249 | MGnify/ENA primary metagenome ERZ1643249 (study PRJEB29033, sample SAMEA4952264) | chicken gut metagenome | biome: Broiler Chicken; feature: Gastrointestinal Tract; material: Caecum | place: Ireland | collected 2018 | study: Broiler...
TTTTCCTGTAAAGCGTATCCTTACCGAGGTACAGGGAAATACAAATACGGGAGCGGTTCTGTCAGACCAGTCAATCCTTCCGCTGTATTGAAGATATTTATGCTGTGGCTCGACTCTCATCTTCAGCCTCCTCTTCTTTCTGCGCATATCTGCGAAAAATTCTACTTAAAAAAATCGAATTAATCCTTGCAGTTACTGCAAATCCCGCAGCTACATAGATTGGTGTTGCAAGCGCCATAGTCATGCTGCCGAAAAGAATGCATAATGCTGGGATTGCATTGAGCACCATCATTATGACCGTAAACGGGAAATGGCGAACAGCCATATATAAGGCATTTTTAAATATATTCTTCACTGTATTTTCGAATCTCGCCTGTACCGCAAAAACATATGTAAACAACATTCCCCATATAAAAATCAAAGCTCCTACTGCGGCGTTGAGCGCATTCCACATATCCTTTCCGACAGTCACGTCAAAAACAAGTACTCCGCCCGATACAAGCATGATCAGCCAGATTACCGTACTTTTCTTCCACTCTTCCCGGCACGCACGAAAATATTCTTTTGCCACATAATTACTTTCTTTTCTTGCCATCCTCAGTGTCACACGATACATCGCCGAAAGAGACATTCCAATCGTCACTATAGGAATGCTTGTTATTACAAACAGTATGTTCAATATAAGAATGTCGCCGACTCTCCCCATAAATGCGAAGAACGGATTATCAATCCCGAACTTTTTCATAGTCTCACCTCCGTATAAAATCGAGAAATGCTCTGCACTCATCCTCATGCTGTCCCGTATCAGGAAAAGCAAGCAGGAGTTTTTCTCCTGTTTCATTCTCCAGATAGCCGGAAAGCATCGTATCTTCCACTTCCACTGCGGTTATATCTCCACTGTCCTCGTATAGCGTAAATCCTTCCGTATTCCATTCCTCAAGATTTTTGAAGGTTCCGCCTACTTCTTTACAGTATTCATAGAAGCTCTCCGGAATTATCACTGCATCCAGTTCTCTGTTTCGCCACTTAAAGAAAAATTTCTCATAAGAGCTCTCATTTACTCCTTCAAGTTTTACGTCACCGTAGGATATATTGTAATCCGAATTGATGTCCATCCTGGCCTCATCGATTCCCGATGCCTCTGAAAAACTCTCTTCCATCTGGCCGTCTCTGTCAAAATTAATATCCTGATTTACCAGGACGCAGGTGAACAGAGGCGGCTCCTCCCGGAATCCGAAATGTATAATAAGAAAAAGAATCAGGCATACCGCTGCGACCACCCCTAATATGTGATACCAGTAATAAGTCAGAATGTATTCTGCTTTTTCACGCCGGCTCATCCCGACAGTATTTTTTCTGATCTCTCTGATATAGTGCCTCATGATCATCAGCCTCTCCTGATTCTTTTTTTGTTTTCTTTTTTATATTTTTGTCTGCCGGAGAAAGCGGCATATTACCTTTAGCTTCCGGTTTTCTGCTGCCTTTCTCCAGCTTTTCCCTTTTAAATCATTTCATTTATTCTGCAGTTTATTTCAACAGTTCCATATTTTTATCGATCAGCTCACATCTCTGTTTCACACAATCCGGAGATCTAAGGGGATCTTTCGGAGTATTGAACAAATAGTCTTCCATCTTGTCAACTGTAGTTGTTGCCACATGCATCCTCGTATCGCAGGACGCATAGTAGATATAGATATCCCCGTTTTCCTTTGCAATAGCTCCGTTTGTAAACACAACATTTGAAACATCTCCTACCCTCTCGGAGCCAAGAGGTACGAGGAATACACCGGAGGGTTCCGCGATCACCCGATCCGGATGTTCAAGATCCGTTCCGAATGCATAGAGTACATATCGAAGCCCCGCCGCTGTATTACGCACTCCATGAGCGATATGGATCCAGCACTTCTTTCCACGGATCGGAACTGCACCTGCACCATTTTTCGACTCAGTTAACGTATGATAAATACGTCTGCTGATAATTTTTTCTTCGTCGATCACTGCATGCTCAATATCATCACAAAGTCCGAATCCGATTCCGCCGCCGGATCCTGTCTCGATGAATCCGTCCATCGGACGTGTGTAGAACGCATATTTCCCGTTTACAAATTCCGGATGAAGAGCTACATTTCTCTGTTGGGGCGAATGAAGAGTCTTCAGGTTGTCCAGTCTTTCCCAGGTCTTTAAATCCTTAGTCCGGACAATGCCCGCCGCTGCCACAGCAGCTGAGAGATCCGGGTTATCCGGATCTTTGCTCTCGGAACAGAACACACCGTAGATCCAGCCGTCCTCATGCTTAGTCAGACGCATATCGTATACGTTTGTCTCTTCCGGACAGGTGTCCGGCAGCACAACCGGATAGTCCCGGAAGCGGAAACCGTCAATGCCGTTGTCACTCTCTGCTACTGCAAAAAAGGATTTTCTGTCATTGCCCTCCACCCGGACGACAAGACAGTATTTCCCGTTCAGCTCAATTGCACCTGAATTCATCACTGCATTGATGCCCAGACGCTCCATAAAATACGGATTTGTCTCTTTATTCAGATCATATCTCCAATGAACCGGAGCAAACTCTCTTGTAAGAACCGGAAACTCATATCTGTCATATATTCCGTTGTAAAAGTCCGTCTTCCTGTTCTTCCTCGCAACCAGACGGTCTACTTTCGCCTTTTCCACGTAATACTGTTCATGCAACATTTTGTGTCCTCCTGATAACTTCCATGCACATCCTGCCGTTATGATACGGACATTTCCACGGCTCCACGACAGGTTTTTCAAGGGGCTGCCCATTCTGGTCTACAGCCCAGAACCATTCAGAACCTTCCCTGTGATCCACAACATTTTTCTTGATGTACTCCCATATGTCTTCTGCCGCTTCCAGATATTCAGAATGCTCCAGAGATCTCTGCCAGCCATTCAGAAAGCCTACGACTGCCTCAGCCTGAACCCACCACACTCTCGTTGTATCCACAATACCGTTTTCAGCTTCATTGACCAGAGAATGGTCAATGTATGCACGGTCATAAATATTTTTTGTAACCTCTTTTGTAATGGGACGCAGCTTCTTCTTATATGAAGCATCATCCAGAACATCCAGCCCCCGGTCCACAAGCCACGCCGTCTCAATATCGTGACCGTAGGAGTACAGATCGATAAGGCTGTTCCATGTCCTGTCAAAAAACACTTCCTGACGTCCAAGTTCGGGATTATAGATCCGGTCTGCTATAAGATCCAGCATGAATTTAATTTTTCCTCCTACCTCGGAGGCTTTTGTCACCCGATACAGCTCTGTGTACGCCTCAAACACATGGAGCAGGGTATTCATCGTCTTTTCGGCCATAACACCGTTTTCCGAAAGCTTATCATTGTCCTCTGGCTCAAACCGGACATTAAATGCTTCCAGATAGCCATATTCATCCCTGCATTTCGTCTCGATCAGGTGATACAACTCCCACGCCAGTTCCAGTGCCTCTTCATCACCTGATGCGTCGTAATAAGATGACAGTGCATAGATGGCAAACGCCTGATTATATGTATGTTTCGTTGTGTCTTCCGGCTTCCCGTCATAAGTGAGCGCCCAGTAGACTCCCCCGTTTTCACGGTCCATACAGTGTTCTTTCAAAAATTCCCACGCATGACCCGCTTCCTGAAGGAGGCTTTCCTCCTTCAGAAGCAGATATGCATTGGAAAAGAACCACAGGATCCGGCTGTTCAGAATGCAGCCTTTTACTGCCTTTTTATCAAGCTTCAGGTCATAGCCCAGCCACCCGTAATATCCGCCGTACGTTTCATCCCTTAAGCCTTTCCAGAATGGGATGATCGTCTCCGCCAGGTGTGCCCTGACATCTGCTGCAAATACTTTGATATCCTGCATAATTATCGTCTTCCAATCTCTGAATCAGTTTCCCTTACAACGGAATGATCCTTAATGTAAGCAACCACCTCGTCCGCCGTCGTAAATGCAAGTCCTACATAAGAATCTGCCGCTCCGTAATAGATGGCAATTCTTCCTGTAGCTGCATCATGGATTGTCGCACAGGGGAAAGTAACATTGGGTACAAATCCTCTTTCCTCGTACCACTCTTCCGGAGTCAGAAGGAAGTTTTCACAGCGGTATTTCACAACCGACGGATTATCGATATCAAGGATCGCACCGCCGATACTGTAAACGTAACCATTACATGTACCTGTCACTCCATGGTAAAACAGAAGCCATCCCTCGTTCGTCTCGATGGGAGCAGCTCCACCGCCAATCTTTACAGACTCCCACCATTCCGGGCTTTTTCCCATAACATGGCGGTGTTTTCCCCAGTAGACCATATCCGGACTCTCAGAAAGGAAAATGTCACCAAAGGGCGTATGTCCGCTGTCACTGGGTCTTGAAAGAAGCACGAAGTTTCCATTTATCTTCCTCGGGAAGAGGACTGCATTTCTGTTAAATGGCAGAAACGGATTCTCTATTCTTGTAAATGTCTTGAAATCCGTGGTCTTCGCCATACCGATTGCTGCCCCGTAAAAATCCTGACACCACATGATATAGTACACGCCGTCCACTTCCACCAGTCTCGGATCATATGCATACACCGGCATGAAGTCATTGCCTTCCTCATCTTTGAACGGGATCTTGTCCTTGTCAAAGTCCCAGTGGATACCGTCAGCGCTTCTTCCCAGATAGATGTAGGGGATTCCGTTAATCTGCTCCCCGCGGAACACCCCGATAAAGGCGCCTTCATAAGGAATTACGGCGCTGTTAAAGATACGGGCCACACCTTCTACCGGATTGCGTCCGATCACCGGGTTCTCGCTGTACCTCCACAGCGGCATCTGACTTTTTGCGTTCTCCGGGCGGTCCTGCCACGGCATATTCGGCACATCAGCGCCTATAATTTTTACATTGCTCATAAATAACCTCCATAGATTAAGTCTTGTATTTCTAGCCTTTTACTGCGCCTGCTGCCATTCCGCCGTATACCTGTTTCTGGAAGATCAGGAACAGGATAAAGATCGGGATGATCGTGATCAGAACGCCTGCGCAGATGTAGTTATACTGGTTTCCGTAAGGTCCTGTAAATGCATACAGAGCCGTTGATATCGTCCTGAGTTCTTTTGTCTGTAAGTACAGATTGGACATGTAGTATTCGTTGTATACGCTCACGCCTTTCAATACGAGAGATGTCACGATGGCAGGCTTAAGGAGCGGGAACAGAATCTTAAAGAACACACCGAAATAGGTACATCCGTCCATGATGGCCGATTCATCGAGAGATACCGGAAGGTTCTCGAAAAACTGCAGGAAGATGTATATGGAAATAATATCTGTACCCATCAGCACGATCATATATCCGTACAGGTGATTGATCAGCCCTAAAGAGAACATGATCTGGTATACCGTTACCTGCGTCGCAATACCCGGTATCAGCGATGCAAACATAAACAGGTTTTGAATAATTCCGTTTCCTTTGAATTTAAAGCGGTTCAGCACATATGCAAGCATGGCGCTTATAAAGATGGAACAGGTCAGTACCACCACAAGGACAAGTGCCGTATTTGCAAAACCTCTGAGCATATTTGCCTGCTTCATGGCGATTGAAAAGTTCTCGATCATCCATTGTTTCGGCATGTCAAGTACAGAGGAAGTGTTATAATCTTCCGTTGTCTTAAAAGCAGTAAAAACACATACGACAACCGGGAGCAGGGAAACGATAGCTGCTGCGATCAGCATCACATATTTAAACACTGAAAAGAAAATTGATCCTATTTTTATCTGTGTTTTCATTATGCCTGTCCTCCCTTCCCTCTCATAGCAGCCTTTTTGGCTGCTTTCTCAGCTCTTTTTCTCTTTCTGACTGCAGCCTTGGACTCATCTGATGTACCATCGTCAAAGGCATACTTGAAGAACAGTTTCTGCGCCACTGTACATGCAATAATGATTGCAAGAAGCACTATTGCCATTGCGCAGGCAAGTCCGACTTTCTGATTCTCATGTGCAATACGGTTCATGATAACAAAATATGTACCGGTTCCCATCGTACCGTTTGTAATAACGTAAGGAGGCTCGAATGCACTCAGAGAACCGCTGATGGAAAGAATCAGGTTAAGCACTACGATGGACTTGATGCTCGGCAGGATGATGTAGCGGAACTGATGCCACTTGTTGGCTCCGTCCAGGGACGCTGCCTCATACAGATCGGTATCCACAGACATCATCGCACCCAGGAATAAAATCATGTTTTGTCCCGTGTATCTCCATACAGAAGTCGCTGCAAGGGCGATGTTATTAATTTTTTGATCCTGCAGCCACATCGGGATGTCTTCCATATTCATCCCGAACATCTGAAGCAGGGAGTCAAGGACAAAGCCTCTGGCATAGAAAAATTTAAAAATAAATCCAATCGCAATACCGCATATCAGGTATGGAAAGAACATCGCCCCTTTGAAGAAGCTTGCTCCTTTTACCTTGAACACCATAAGTGATGCAAAGAAAAGGGCAAGGGCAAGCTGGATTACCGCTCCGCCCATGTAATAAAGGCTGACAAACAGAGAGCCAAAAATGTCATCCCTCTGGAACACATCAATATAATTCTGGAGACCGACGAAAGTCCTCTCTCCGATATATTTCATATCATAAAAACTAAACTGTACCATTTTTAAAAATGGTATATAAGTAAAAGTCAATAACAGGAGCAGCGGAATAAACATAAACAGGACAATTACAAGAATTTTCTGTCCTTCTCTCCTTTTCATCAGTTCCATGAATCCGCGTTTCTTCTTCGGAACTGCTGCTGTCTGTTTACTCATTTATATCCTCCTCTCATATAAGGAATCTCATATTTTCGGTACAGACAAGAAGAGGGTGGCCGCAAGAGCCGCCCTCCCCGGTATACCATTTACATATTAACATCTACTCCCAGTGACTCCTGAGCTGCAGACCACTGTGCATTCCACTCGTCGATTACTTCGTCAAGGGTTTTTGAACCATACAGAGCACTTTCCAGAAGGTAGCAGTTCGGATAGTCATCATTGTTGATGCCGACTTCACTCTCATTGTTTACATCATTGAAGAGCTCTTCCTCACCTTCTACCGGTGGATTGTCAGAGAGGAGTTCTACACCTTCAAAATCAGCCAGCGCCTCTGGAAGCGCTTCACCTTTCAGTGCAGGGATACTTCCCTCGTCTTCATAAATTGTAGACTCTTCAATGAGCCATTTCAGGTAGAGCATTGCCGCTATCTGATTATCGCTGCTTGCCTGATTGTTGATACCGAATGCATAGTTGCCGCCGGCGCCTGCATACTGTTTTCCGTCAACTGTGATCGGGAAAGGCATATAACCTACATCATCCGGAGTTTCGCCTGCATCCTTGCACTGCTGTACCGCCCATGATCCAAGCACCATTGTTGCAATCTCTCCATTATTAATTCTCGCCTTGGAAGACTCCCAGTCGCTGCTGGCAGGATCTTCTTCTACAAGGCCTCTGGCAACAGATTCATAGCAGGTATAATAAACCGCATATGGTCCTGTCATATCATCCTGTTTTGCAAAGGGATCTTTCGTATGTACAATGTCATGGTTCATGTAGTCTGGATTTCCTGTTGCCGCAATTCCGATGTACGCATCCCATGCGCCCATAGGCCATCCTGCCGAGAAGTTCGTGTACAGCGGAATTGCATCTGTCTCGTCCTTAATGATCTGGAGGTCTTCAAGGAATTCATCCGGCGTCTTTGGAAGCTCTGTAATTCCTGCATCAGCCCATACCTTCTTGTTGTATACAACTCCGTTTGCCGTACCGCCGTTGGCGATGCCGTATACAGTGCCGTCATAAGTTTTTTCTGTACAGAAGTTGTAGACTGGGTCTAATGTATCAAAGTCTCCAAGAGGCGTGAAGTAGTCACCCAGCTCACTCTTGTCCACACTGGTAGGGATGAAACAGAGATCACCCCAGTCTCCTGTAGTCAGACGCAGCGTCAAAGATTCCTCATAGTCTGTTACCGCTTCATACTCCACTTTGATATTCGGGTAGAGCTCCATAAACTGTTCAGCATACCCCGTATACACTGTGTCGACGATGTCTGTTCTGTTTGTCAGCACTTTGATCGATGCTTCAATGTCCTGATAATCTTCTCCCACTGTAATCTGGTCAATTGTGGGGACTGCCTCGCCGCTTGAAGAGCCGCCATTGTCATCTCCACCGCCTCCACAGGCTGTCAGTGAAATTACCATTGCTGATGCCATAGTCAAAGATGCCGCACGTTTTAAAACTTGTTTTTTCATTTTTCTTCCTCCTTTTTTAAGTTGATTTAATCTTATCATTAATCTAATTTAATTTCAAGTTTTTGTTTCGTTTTTAAGCACTTCCCTAGTCATTTCTACCATTTATACATTTTTAATCCCTATATTTTGGTGAATTTCAACACAAAAATTTTATATTTCTCCTCTATTTTTTACTTAAACATATTTAAATCAAATTAATTAATTTCAAATTTTAAGTTATTTATTTTATTCTTGCGCGCCGCCGCAATACCGTAAGGCGGTAACATACCTCATTGCAGCGTGTGCCCCCCACCAGATGGCTTTTTATTCAATAGGAAAGTCCTCCGGACTGTCCTATTGAAAATAAAAAAGGATTTTTTCTGTCCGCATACAGAAAAAATCCTTTTTTCAACATATATCTGTTTTTCTAAACTAAACTTTTTACGCTTTGCCGCTCCACAATCACACTGTCCACGTATCTGGTGCCCCAGTGTTTTTCATCTCCTCGTATTTTGCCTTTCAACAATTTAACCGCCTGGTAGGCCATCTGTTTCATATCCACATTATACGTAGTCAGTTGTTCTGCAAAACTGTTGCCGTACAGATAATTGTCGTACCCCACTATAGAAATATCCTGCGGCACGCGATAGCCACGTTTTGACAGCTCATCAAATAACAGTCCAGCCGCCCAGTCACTGTTGCACGCAAATGCAGTCGGCATATATTCCGGCACTTCCACCACCGCTAGCCCTTTCTCCAGATCCCTGTCCTCGAGTATCCACTCTTTCCGCTCCCTGATTCCGGCTTCCATCAGAGCCTTGCGGTATCCATAATATCGGTCCAGAATATTGTCATTTGCCTTAACGCTTCCAACAAAAGCAATATCACGATGACCTTTTTCCAAAAGATACCCTGTCATCTTGTACATTCCTACATAATTGCTGGACATCACCGCATCACATCGGATTCCCTTTATCTGAAAGTCCATCAGTACTGTCGGAACGTCTGCCGCCGCCAGGATCTTCCTAACATATGAATCTGACATCCATCCGATTATGATCAGACCGCCGATTATTTTTTCTCTGAGCAGTTTAGGCAGCTCTTCCTTCTCCTCCATGGAAAAAGTTAATATTTCCAGCATAGTAATACTGTGGGACTTTGCCGCCTCATATGCCACACGTTGATACAGCGCCCAGTAAAAGGACTGTCCTACGGTGATATACTTTTCCGGAGCAAGCACGCCAATAACTGTCCCCTGGGAATATCTATCATTTTTTTTAAAATCGTATCCAAGCTCTTTCGCTGCTTTTTCAACTCGCAGTCTGACGTCATCGCTTACACCTTTTCTCCCCGCCAGCGCATTTGATACAGAAACCACGCTGACCCCCACTGCTGCTGCGATATCTTTCATCTTTACATCCGACACGTTACACTGACCTCCCTCGCACGGTATTTCCCTCGACCACGCTGCCTTCAACTATCCGCACTCCCTGGGTACGCCGCCCTCCTTCAATTCTTCGCAGAAGCGTATTCACGCTGATCTGAGCGATCACCTTCTCATCATTCTCATAGGTTGTCAGCTTCAGTTCTCCGGAGAGCTGCGCCTTATAATCATCAAATCCCACAACTGAAATATCTTCCGGCACACGTATTCCCCGTTCAGCCAGCTTTCCAATCAGTATCCCCGCTGTTTTATCACAATTACAGACAAAAGCCTCGGGAAGCTTTTCAGGAAGAACAATATCAATACGGTAATCGCCGTTCCGAAAGTCTCTGTCCGGCAGAATCCGTTCCTGGGCTTCTTTAATACCAGCTCTTTCAAGGGCCTTACAATATCCCAGATACCGGTCTGTAATATTTTTTGTGGCAGTCGGTGTTCCAACAAACATCAGATCTTCATATCCCTGTTCCAGAAGCAGCTCTGTCATCTGGACCATTCCACCAAAACCATCTGTTATAATATAATCCAGATCCTCATAAATGTCATAATAGTCCACACAGACAATTGGGATATCATAGCTTTTGCGGATCGCCTGGATATACTCTTTCTTCAGCTCGCCAATCAGAATCAATCCCGCTATCTTCTGCTCTAAAAACGGCTCAAAAGATTTCTCTAATTCTTCTTTTTCCGGGGTAACTACCTCCAGTACCGTAAGGTGTCCTCTTTTCACCGCTTCTCCCGCAATTCTCTGATAAATATCCATATAGAAAGAAGGGAATTCTTTAACATACTTCTCAGCCACGGCCACACCTATAATATAAGATTTGTGAGCCTTTTTCTCCCGCGGCGTGCTGTGGTACCCCATCTCTTCGGCTGTCTGCGTAATCTTCTCCCGCATCTCTTCGCTGACGCCCTTCTTTCCTTTCAGGGCATTGGATACCGTAACAATGCTCACGCCCAGTTTTTCCGCAATATCCTCCAACTTTACTTTCTTTTTCTGGCCCATATCTTTCACCTCTTCTTTCCGTTACCACTAGGCTACAACAGCCATATGCGCTATACTTCTGCGATCTCGATCAGCCTGCTCTTAAAATCCCCAAACTCTGACGGAATGCGCAAGCCTGCCTTCATCAGGGTGCCGCCGTCATACTCTTTTCCGTCGACAGCATAGCGTTTTCCAGAATCAAGCCCTGCCAGCCTTACAAATCTGCTCTTAGTATTAGCCCGCGCCAGCATTTGCACATAGAACAGCAGAGCTCTCCTCTTATCTTTCTCAACAATCATCCAGCTGTCATAAAAGCCATTATCCGACGCCGATTCCAAACGGTAGTAGTCTCCCTCACGGATCAGATCATTATATTTATGATATTTTCTGACCTGCTCTTTCACCTGCTCTTTCTCTTCTGCTGAAAGTTTCGTGATATCCAACTCATATCCGAATGTTCCGAGAAGGGCCACATCCCCTCTCGTCTCAAAAGGAGTCGTCCTTCCTACCGTATGATTCGGGCACACGCTGACATGCGCTCCCATTGCAGATACAGGATAAATAAGCGCCGTCCCCTCCTGGATTGCCAGACGCTCAATGGCATCCGTATCATCCGAGCACCAGATCTGCGGGCTATAATAAAGCATACCTGCATCGAAACGCGCACCACCTCCGGAACAGTTCTCCAGAAGCAAATGCGGGAAATCAGTAATCAGCCGTTCCTGCATCCGGTACACCCCGAGCATGTACCTGTGGGACAGCTCTCCCTGTCGGTCTGCCGGAAGAGCGTAGCTTCCGAGTGTGGAAAGCTGTCGGTTCATATCCCATTTCACATAGGAAATATCCGCACTCCTTAAGACATCCGCTATCATCTCATAGATTCCATCTACCACTTCTTCCCTTGAAAAGTCAAGTACATACTGGGCACGGCTCTGAGTAATATCCCTTCCCGGGATCTGAAGCGCCCAGTCCGGATGTTTTCTGTACAGTTCTGACTCCGGCGAAATCATCTCTGGCTCGATCCATATGCCGAACTTCATGCCTAATTTCTTTACATTTTCCACCAGCTCATGGAGACCGCCTTTAATCTTCTCCTCATTCACATACCAGTCCCCCAGGGAACTGTCATCAAGGCTTCTCTTTCCAAACCAGCCGTCATCCATAACAAGCATCTCTATCCCAAGTTCGGATGCATCTTTCGCAATTTCAAGCAGCTTCTTCTCGTCAAAATCAAAATATGTGGCTTCCCAGTTGTTGATCAGGATCGGGCGCTTCTCATGAAGATAAGGGCTTCTGATCAGATGTTCTCTGTACAGATCATGGAATGTTCTTGTCATTCTGCCAAGTCCCTCTGCGGAGTAGACCATCACCACCTCCGGCGCAGTGAACTTTTCCCCAGGTTCCAGTTTCCAGGTAAAACCTTCCGGATGGATTCCCATAGTCATCCTCACAGAATCGAACTGGCTTTTCTCAGCCTGGGCAATGAAATTTCCCGAGTATACAAAATTCATTCCATAGACTTCTCCGTGATCCTGAGTTGTTCCCGGCGTTACAAGGGCCATAAACGGATGCTCCTGATGACTGGATTCCCCTTTAAAAGAAGCTACATTCTGTCTGCCATAGCCAAGGGGCAGCCGCTGGATATGGCGTTCCCTTGCCCAGGAACCAGCCAGGCTCAGCACTTCAAAATTCCTGTCATCCATGTCCAGACAGGCAGAGAGCACTTTTTCTATATAAAGAGGATCCTCCCCTTCATTCTCAATGAGCACCGAACGAGTCAGTGCATCGGAACCCTGAAACACAGAATACATAAGCGTAACCTTCATACCAAGCAGACTGTCCCGGCAGAAAATCTTCAGGGTACTGCACTGTGAGTCCTCTCCCCATGTAGCCGGAAGGCCTTCAAGGGCCGGTTTTCCCGCCAGGATTTCATAGCCCTCATAGCACAGCTCGCTGGCCCGGTGGCCTTCTGTGTCTCTTACGCACAATGCACTTTCCCGGTAATCTCCCATACCGGTCTCAGGATATTCCATAGGGGCAAAATCCAAAAAAGCCCCTGTCTCCCTTTTATTCACCGAAGGGGTAAAGGGAGCTTCATCTTCTCTCAGCAGATAACGGATATCTGTTTCCACAAGCTTTGCACCATAATAGAGATGCTCCACATACCGGTCATCCACTATTGCAATCCCATAGCTTGTATTTTCCGTATTCAGCAAAAACACCTTGTTCTTCTCATCAAATCTGATCATAGCCTCTTTCTCCAATTTAAGTTAATTAATTGTATTTTAATTCTATTTTTAATTATTTTTTCACTTTTGTCAATATATTTTTAATTCCATTTAAAAGGACCGATGACCTCAGCCAAAAACAGCTCAGACCATCGGTCTTTTTTGGAATAAACTTGAATTTTCTGCTAGATCAGCCGGAACTCTTTCCCGTTTTTAGTCCTGGAATCTCCTCCCGCCCAGGCAACAAAGTCTCCTGGCTCTGCCTCATACTCCATGGACCGGTTATAAAACTTCATATCTTCTGAAGTCAGGGTAAATGACACTTCCTGTTCTTCTCCCGGTTCTAAAGTCACTTTAGAAAATCTCTTCAGTTCACGGACAGGTCTGGCCACACTGCCGAATTTATCTGTCACATAAAGCTGTACCGTTTCTGTACCTGCACAGCTTCCTGTGTTTTTTACAGTCACTGAGATCTTCAGCGGCTCTCCCATAGAGATTGCTTCTTTGTCCAGCTTTACTTCCGAATAAGTAAATTCTGTATAGCTCAGGCCATATCCGAAAGGATACAAAGGCTGGTTGGGTATATCGCTGTATCTGGAAAGGAAACGGTTTTCCGGCCATTCTCCGTCCTCAACATGGCGTCCTGTGGAAAATTC
>ERZ1643249.3592-NODE-3592-length-13555-cov-5.856519_pt1 | contig 13555 bp, 13 predicted proteins | sample MGYA00579263_ERZ1643249 | MGnify/ENA primary metagenome ERZ1643249 (study PRJEB29033, sample SAMEA4952264) | chicken gut metagenome | biome: Broiler Chicken; feature: Gastrointestinal Tract; material: Caecum | place: Ireland | collected 2018 | study: Broiler...
AGTAGTCTCGTTGTGCGAATCATCCTTGGATAACTGGATAACTGTCCTCTGTCCTTTGTTTTTCTCGCGAATCCAGCCTTGCGCGATTTTCAGAAGTTCCTTTATCTCATCCGGGTAGAGCTGCGTGATGTTCGCAAACAGCAGATATTCGTCTATGCTGGCAATTTCGATCTCCAGCGGCTTTTGTGTGTCGATGTATTCCTCCTGCACGCGCTCTGCATCAATGATAATGCTCTGCGGCCGCCAGAGCGCATCCCCCTTCGGTGGGGAAACCACTTTGTCCGTTAATCCCATCAGGTAGCTGATGGACACACCGAAGTAGTTTGCGAGCCTGCCCCATGTTTCATCGTCGCGCGGGGCGCGTGTGCCGTTCTCGTAGCTGGACAACATGCTCTGCGAAATGCCGATCTCCTCAGCCGCTTTCCTCACCGAAAGCCCTTTCTTCTGCCGCAGTTCCTTGATCCTGTTCATCTGGCATTCCTCCTTATTGCCATAATATCACAGAAAGTTTACAAAGTCAACGCTATTTGATATTGACGTTCTCAATTTGCAGTCATATAATATAAATAGAGGAATAAAATCGGTAAGGCGGGGAACCGTGCCACCCAGCGGTCAGGCCGCGCGGCGGCGTGCAGCGCGGAAGCCGCAGGCGCAGGCCTGCACCGCTGGGGCGGGCGCGGCGAAGCCGCGGCCGTCCCCAAGCCCTAAGCCCCCTGTATCTAACAGGGGGGTGTAAATCGCCTATAGCCAACCTTCTTAATGTCCCCAGAACCGCATCACGTCTGGGTTTGAAGGACTTTGGGACGGCGCAACAAAAAATGTGAAATGTTACAACGGATGGAGGGATTACTTGGATCATATCAAATGGATAGACAAACAGCGGGCAAGGCGCGAACGCCTTGGCATCTCGCAGGAGGATTTTGCGGTACTGGCTGGGATGTCGCGCACCCACCTGAGCCGTCTGGAAAGCCATGCATCACCTGTGACGAAGAAAGCCATGCGCAAGATTGAACACGCCTTTGCGCTGGCGGCGCCGGACGCTTTGTTCCTGCTGATCGACTATGTACGTATCCGGTTCAAGACAACAGATGCAAGGCACATTATTGAAGATATACTGCGGATACGGATGAAATATATGGCGCAGGAGCCAAAAGGAGCGTACACCTATACCGGACGGTATTATCACGGCGATATCGTGCTGTATACCTCATGGGATGAAAACAAGGGCGTGCTGCTTGAACTGAAAGGCAAAGGCTGCCGCCAGTTTGAAGCAATGCTTCGCGCGCAGGGGCGGGGCTGGATACAGTTTTTCCGCCGCTGTACCGATGAGGAATGCGTATGTAAACGCCTTGACCTTGCGATCAATGATTGCGCCGGTATGTTGGATATCCCAATGCTGATGCGTAAATGCGATAATGGGGAATGTATCACAGTTTTCAACAAATTCCGGAAATATGAGTCCGGTGCATTTGTAAAAGGGCATCAGGAACAAAATGCAGCAAGCATGGGGCATACGCTGTACGTAGGTTCGTTCGATTCAGAAGTCTATTTCTGCATTTACGAAAAAGACTATGAGCAGCTTGCCAAAAACGATATCCCGTTGGAAGAGACCGAGGTCAAAAACCGGTTTGAGATCAGGCTCAAGAATAAACATGCGGATGCGGCGGTATGGGATTTGATGTGCTATGAAGATGCGGACAAGGTAGCCTTCGAGATCATCAACCGCTATATGCGGATTGTAGACCGTGACGACCGGAAATCACGCGAATACTGGCCGAACAATGCGGAATGGGATATTTTTATCGGACAAGGCCGCGGACGGCTCAGGCTGGCGCAACGGCCGAAACCCTTCGATTTGGAACGCATCTTGAACTGGATAGATAAACAGACGATAGGGACGATCAAGGCCGTCCGGATGATCGACGAGAAGAACGGGACAAACCATTTGGAAGAGATATATCAGGCAAAGGAACTGACAAGCAGGCTGAAAACCATTGTGGAACAGCAGACAACCGATATTGAGGATATGGTTATCAAATAAGCCGTATCTACCCCCTCGCTCTGCCCGCCGCTGTGAGAATGGAGTAGGGGTGAAATCCGGCTGTGGGTAACGGTAAAGACGTTATCCATAGACGGATGAGGGGAAGAGGAAAGACGCAGGCGGCGTGGGCTTCGTTCCTCTTCCCCTCGCAGGGACGATTAGAAATAATGACCCGGCAGCAAAACCGTAAACCATTTTGGACCTTTGAAAGAGAATACAGTCATGAAGAACCAGACCAAGGGAGCGGTATAGCTGCGGGCGTTTGCAAAATGCCTGCACCTGTACCGCTGTTTTATTTCGGGAATGAAAAAGCAATGTTGTGGGAGGTGGCCGAATGGCAGAAATCTATATCCCGGTCTATGAACAATATACGCTGACGATCAAGGAAGCGGCCTGCTATTTCCGCATCGGGGAAAACAAGCTGCGCAGATTAGCAGAGGAAAACCCGGATGCGCCGTGGCTGATCCGGAACGGCAACCGCATCCAGATCAAGCGCAGACAGTTTGAAAAGATGATCGACAGCTTAGATGTGATCTGACGGAAAAAGAGCCTTGATACACCAATCGAAATACCACATAAAATACAGGACAAAGGGCTGTAATCTTACTGCTGCCGTGGTATAATCATTGTGTCGTATCAAGGCTCTTTCCCTGAAATTCGGAAAGGAGCGATACCATGTCGGAAAAACGGCGCGATTCACGAAACCGCGTACTCAGGACTGGGGAGAGCCAGAGAAAAGACGGAAGATATCTTTACAAATATGTGGATGCAGACGGGAAACCGCAGTCTGTATACTCATGGAAGCTGGTTGCGACGGACAAAGTGCCTGCCGGGAAGCGGGACTGCATTGCCCTGCGCGACAAGGAACGGGAGATACAGAAAAACCTTGCGGATGGCATCAGCACGACAGGGCGGAAAATGACCGTCTGCGAACTGTATGACAAGTACACAGCACTGAAAGGCAACGTGAAGCGCAGCACCAGAGAAAGCAGGCAGTTTGTTGCGGGGGTATTGCATGCGGATGCCCTCGGCGCAAGGGATATTGGTTCTGTAAAGCCCTCTGATGCGCAGGAATGGGCAGTGCGGATGAAAGAAAAAGGATACTCCTACCGCCTGATCAACAACATCAAGCGGTCACTCAAAGCATCCTTCGCAATCGCAGTGTCCGATGGCTGGGTGCGGAAGAACCCGTTCAACTTCACTCTGAACGCTGTGATCAGCAATGACACGCAGGCCAGACAAGCCCTGACCGAAGAACAGGAGCAGGCGTTTTTACAATTCCTGCAAAGCAGTCCGGTCTACCGCCGGTATTATGATGAAATCCTTATCCTGCTGAAAACAGGACTGCGCATTTCCGAGTTCTGCGGGCTGACAGTGGATGATATCGACTTTGCGGACGGTATGATCAATATCGACCATCAGCTCTTGTGGGAGACAAATAAAGGGCTCTATATCGACACGCCGAAAAGCAAGAGCAGTATCCGCAAAGTGCCGATGAGTGAAGAAGCCAGAAAAGCATTTGAGCGCGTGATCGCATGGCGCGGCGAGCCCGAACCTTACACGGTGGACGGGTACAGCGGCTTCCTGTTTGTGAGCGAGAGTGGTAAACCATATCTGGCTGACCACTATCAGACGGTGCTGCGGCGTGCGGTACAAAAGTACAATAAGACGCATGCAGAGCAGTTGCCGAAAATCTCCCCGCATGTGCTGCGTCACACGTTCTGCACACGGCTTGCAAGCAAAAATATGAATCCCAAAAGCCTGCAATATATCATGGGACATGCGGATATCAACATCACTTTGAACCTTTATGCGCATGTATCACTGGATGCTGTCAAGGCAGAAGTGGTAAAATTGATTGCATAGCGGGAAGCCGCCGGATTACCACGCCATATACCACTTTTCACGGCGAAGTTATGAAAAGCAGGGCGAAGAAATGTGAAGTATCTTCCGGTAAAAGTTCTGTGAACCCTTCAAAAGCGATGTTATATAAGCATTTAACGGCTTGCGAGGGGATCCCAGAAAAACGTAAGGTGTTTGTATAAAACCCCCGTACATGTCGCGGGTTTTTATGAAAATTGCGGTGCGGGGACTTTTTCGACATGTTGACGGCTTTGGAACCCATTCCAAAGCCGTTTTTTTGCGTCTTTTGGTATATGGTATATTTGTTTCCTTTGTTTCAGGAATGCGGCTTCCTACCCATCTATTTAGCATTGTATTCCGATCGGAATTATTTTATATTATGTGCCAGAACGTTATCCTGCCGGCGTACCGGAACCGGGTCGCCGGCGGCAGGCAACACGACCAGTGAGGAGAATCAATGTATGCAGATGAAAAAAACTTTGGCCGCAATCTTGTCCACCTCGATGACGCTGTCCATGCTGTCAGTTTCCGCCTTTGCCGCGGAGGATAAGCCGCTTATGGAGGATGCCGCGAACAGCTGGGCTGCTTCCTCGATCGACCGTTGGGTGCAGCAGGGCATCGTACAGGGTGATGCGGACGGTTCCTTTAAGCCCTACCGTTCGCTCACCCGCGGCGAGCTGGCAACGGTTTTCGTGCGCATGTTCGGCCTGACCGAAAAGGCGGAGAACCGCTATGACGATCTGGATGGCAGCGAATGGTATGCAGATGCCGTCCTGCGCTGCACCGCAGCGGGTATTCTGGAGGGCGACGGCAGAAACGTCAACGCGACTGCGCCGGTCACTCGTCAGGAGGCCATGACCATGTTCGCCCGCGCGATGGGGATGACACCGGACGCCTCCCCTGACCTGAGCCAGTTCACGGATGGCAGCGAAACCGCTGGCTGGGCGGCAGGCTATATGGCGCCGCTGGCCAAAATGGGAATCCTGCAGGGCGTTGGCGCAGATCGTATCGCGCCGCATGACAATATCGATCGCGCTTCCACCATGACGCTGCTGGACAAGGCGATCGAGGAATACATTACCGCGCCGGGCGACGTTGTGCTGGAAAACGGAAACGGCTTTACCGTCATCAACATTGCGGCATCTGCTGCGCGCGCAAATGATGCCGTCGGCCTGTCCGGCACGACAGCGGGTGTGGTCATCTCCGCAGGCACGCAAACCGACGTTGCTGCCGCCGACTTGACCGCCGACACGATCAGGGTGGACGGATCCGCCGCTGTCTCGCTTGAGGGCAATACAACAGCAGGGCATGTTGCTGTCAACGCCGCCGCGACGGTCGCCATCGGCGCGGACGCACAGGCAGATGCCGTCACCCTATCCGGCGCACAGGCGGAACTGTCGGCCGCAGGTACAGTCGGCACGGTGACGATCGCATCTGACCGCAACCAGCTTACAGTTACCGGTACGGTCTCTGCAGTAGAGGTCACACGGGACGCATCCGAAACCACGGTCTCGGCAGAGGCCGGCGGGCAGATCGACACCGTCTCCGCCGCAGGCACGGGCATGACCGTGCAGGGCGAGGGTACGGTTTCCAGCCTTGTGGCATCCGAGGGCGCTTCGGATATCACGGTCAACACCAGTGGCACCAGGATCGACAACAACAGCAGTGAAGCGGTCACAGCAGGCACCGGCACGATCGAGCCGGGTAAGGCGGGCACCTCGCAGGGCGCAGAACAGGCGCCGACACAGGACGGCCCCTCCAGCGGCTCCGACTCGGATGACTCCGCGGGCGGCGGCTCAAATAATAGCGGTGGCTCGGGCGGTTCCGGCAGCGGGGATAGCGGCGCGGAAGAAGAACAGCAGGCGGACATTGTCAAAGCGCCGCTGTTCGACCAGTCCGGCACAATCGAGGCGGAAAAGCTGGTGCAGGATTACCGCATCTCAAGCACGGTGAAGGCAGATGTGACCGAGGTCACCATCCACGGCACACGCCTGATGAAGCATGAAAATGCGCAGCACTCATATAACTACTGGATCGGCTTCGGCATCCCGGCCGCGGAGGGCAACACCTATTATGCCGGATACGGCGAGGTGCCGGAAGCGCTTGGCGAGCCTGTTGCCTCGATTGCCGATCGCACCTATGAGGAAAACGGCAAGGCCTACAACACGGTCTACTTCGGCCTGAAGGACAGGGATCTGGAAGAGGGCGCATATGTCGTTGTCAAAAACGGCGAGGAGGCAGTGACCTACAAGGTGTCCTTTGACGTGACGCTGGCCCCGGTTGCAGAAAATCTGCAGCTGTGGATCGTAAACGACGAGGAATCCTACAACCGTATCCCGTCGGACTATACCGCGTCCTACCCGTGGGACGAGTCCTATCTCGAACCGGACAATGCGGCGGCGCTGCCCTGGCTGGCGCTCAGCTATGACAGCAACGTGACTGGTACGGTGGACATCCAGGTCACCAAGGACGGCGAGCCGGTCGGCACCATCCACCACGAGAGCAGCACGGTCAATCCAGGCCGCTACCAGCTCTGGCATCTGACCAAGCCCGCGGAATCCGAAGGTAAGGACTACTTCGACCAGGTCGACCCGGCAGGCACCTATGTGGTCACCATCACCAAGGACGGCCAGACCGTAACCACCGAGGAGTTGGTTTACGCACCGAAAAGCCGCTGATCCGGCTTCGTCGGGACGCAAAAAGCACGCCGGAGGAACCAATCCTCCGGCGTGCTTTTCTATTCATCTCCTTCATCGGGGCGGTATTCCAGAATGTCCCCGGGCTGGCAGCCCAGCACCTCGCAGATCGCGTTCAGCGTGGAAAAACGGATTGCGCTGATCCTGCCGGTTTTGATGCGGGACAGGTTGACGTTGGAGATACCCACCCGCCCGGCCAGCTCATGCAGGGATATTTTCCGGTCTGCCATCACGCGGTCAAGCCGCAGTATGATCGCCATGTGCCACCGCCTTACAGGGTCTCATCGGATTCCTGCTGCAATGCCGCTCCGTAAGCGAACACATAGGACAGGCAGATGATTACTGCCCCCAGCAGGATATACGTCATATTGACAAACGAGCCGTCCCCATTCCCGGAAACCAGCTGCACGCCGTCACGCACCAGTTCCTCCTGCTGCGTGACAGCAAAGCCGCACGACCGGTACAGTCCCCGCAGCGCATCGCCGCGCAAAACACTCATCATCATCACCAGCACGCCGATACCACGCACTGCGCGTGCATTTTCCGGCAGAAACGGCGTCCCTTGTCGATCAATCCCGCGGAAGATCGCGCGGCAGTACCACAGGATGCCCAGCACAGGCAGCCAGGTCAGCGTATGCCACCAGAAGGACAGCATGCCGGCCAGCCGGACAGCTCCCTGCCAGTCCGCCTGTCCCGTCCAATTCACGCCGAGTGAAAAGTGTCCGATCAGCCAGTCCGCAGGCTGGAACGCCAGCCATATCCCATAGGCTGCACGCACCGCAAGCAGCGCCGCCGTGAGCCAAAACAAAAGCCGAAGGAACAGTCCGAGATCTGCACAGCGCGCACGAAGGATGTTTTTCTGGTTCTCTATCATACCTCTCCCTCCTTTTCTGTACTGTATCACAGCTATTTATTTCTGTCAATAATAAATTATCGATAAACATTAAATTCTTTACATTTCTTTTCACAGGCATTATTTCCCGGTAACAAAACGGAAAAACTTTTCGTCAGAAAGTCACAAAATCCGCTTGGCATACGTTATAAAGGGTGAACATGTTCTTTCAGGAAGGGGGCGGCAGGATGGACGCCCGTACATTGGAAGAGCGCTTTGCCGCGGGCAGCGAGCAGGCGCTCGCCGATGCCATCGCGCTGTACGGCCAGCCGCTTTTGCGGTATTGCCACCATATCCTGTGCGATTACCACGAAGCGCAGGACGCCGTGCAGACCACCTTTATCAAAGCCTATGACCACCACAAACGGTTCCGCCCGGGCACCAGTCTGAGCGCCTGGCTGTACCGGCTTGCTTATACCACCTGCGTGGACCTGCTGCGCCGCCGCAAGCGGCAGCTGCTCACACCACCGCCCGTCGCGTCCGATCCGGATTATATCGGCGAAGATCTGCGGCGTGCTTTGGCGACCCTGTCGCCTGAACAGCGCGCACTGGTTTACAGCCGTGTAATCGAGCAGCGCAGCTTTGACGCGCTTGCGGTGATCTATGGCAAATCCGCTGCGACTCTGCGCAAGCGGTATGAACGCGCGCGAAAAAAACTGGCGCAGGCTCTTGCAGGCACGCCGGCGGAAAGGAGGCGAGACGACCGTGAATCTCACACCGGATGAGCGGCGTATCCGCGCTGCACTCGAACAAATTGAAACGCCAATGTACGACATTGGGGCTGCTGTACAGGAACAGCGATCCCGGCTCAGCCACCGCATCCCTATTCACAGTCCGCACCGCATACTGGCCGCTGTCCTTGCAGCCCTGCTGCTCATGGTAACCGCTGCCGCTGCGGTCCTGCAATTTTCCGGCGGCTGGCATACCATCTTTGGTAACGGTGTGACTATTCCGGAAGGTATCACACTCCCGCTGCAGAGCAGCCAGACCGTAGATGGCTATACCATAACACTGGAGGACGCCATCGTCAGCGACTCCAGCATAGCGGTTATCTTTTCGGTCAAGTCCAGTGATGGCGCCGCTATTCCCGGCCCGGTCGATTTTGGCAATATTATGTTATCCGTTGACGGCAGCGAGCCGCAAACACCTGAGGCGGCGCAAAGTGTATTCAATCCTGATGCTCCTTCCGTGCAGTATTGTTATCAGGAATATGAATATGCTGGCACCGCAGATACTGTCAGCCTCACATTTACAGCCGGCCCTATCATCTGCATGGAGTCCAGCGATCCCGTAACCGCTGATATCGATCTGGATGCACTCTATCAGGCGCAACCGCTTGCTTTTCCTGCCGGGACGGAGGGCGAAGCCCGTGCGGAGGCTTACTCGTTACAGTATTTCCCCGGGGTGTCCCTGCCGCTTGCCGGCCGTGCGCCCGAAATCACGTTTGCCGGGATTGCATTTGATGAAAGCGGCCTTTGCCTTGCGCTTTCCTATCCGGTGGATGGCGCCAGTGCAGAATTCGCTTCCATCACAGATATGCGCACCGGAGAGAGCATCAGTGCGCTTTCCAGCAGCACGTATGGCAATTCTTCCAGCCGCCGTTTTCTGCATCAAGCGTGCTTTCCGGATATTTGCGCTGATGACCTCCCCTATTTAAAGCCGCAGCTTACCTATACCTTTCCTATCGTGCTGGCCAACCAGACGATGACGTTTTCCTTCCGCACCAGCACTGCTGATTCCTGGTCCCGCGAACTGGCGCTGCAGCTTGCTGACGGTACAACAATCACTCACCTTATTGTTTCACCGACCTGCATCGAGCTGGAGGGTATGCATCCTGACAGCCTAGATTGGGAACAGCCGTCCGTCACCCTGCAGCTTACAGATGGCAGCTGCATATCTACCAATCCCCGTGCCACCACTTTTTATTCCCCTGACGGCAGCGGACAGACTGGCTACGGAATCTCTTATGAGTACCTGTCTGACGATTCCAGCCGCCGTTTCCTGTCGCTCTCAGACATTGTGTCTGTACAGATTGAAGATGCTGCGATCCGGATAGAAGAGTAGAAAGCCCCGTGGGGGTAAAATATGGGCCGGACAGTGTGGGGCTGTTCGGCTGCACGACAGATACAGCCTGCGCACAGCGCGGGCTGTATCTGCGTATTGCACAATTTTTATAATTGCATATTGTGCATATCTCACAATTCCTATTAAAAACCTTCCTCTCCAGAATTCAAAATGATGAAAATTCAAAAAACCGGAAAAAACTCTTTCCTTTCCAGCTTTTTATGCTATAATGATAGCAGAAAGAATATCTTGCGATAAACTGATACGAGGAGGTAAATAATATGACCAGAGGTATTCGCGTAAAGAATACAGATGACATCCAGAAGATCAACCGAATTGTCACCAAGTATCCTTACGATATTTGGATTCATGGCAAAAGCGGTATGGTAGACGCTAAGAGCCTGCTCGGCATGTTCCTGCTTTCGCTCAATGAACCCCTGCAGCTCGTGCTCGAGGATGATGTAGACGCAACGGCGCTGTTCAAGGATCTGGCAGATTATCTGGAAATCGACGACGAGTAATCGTTTTCCCAAGTACATAAAAAAGAAGATCAGGAGTTTTGCTCCTGATCTTTTTTTACTGTACCGACAGTTCATATACAGGATACGCCCCTGCGGCAATATATCCCAGCGTCTGCGCCAGATGGGCGGAAACCGGGTTTGCCGCGTCCCACGACGGATACAGGCCGCGCGACAGGCAGTCCAGCATGAGTGCTGCCGCACATGCCCGCGCAAGGCCGCGCCTGCGGTGCGCCGGGTGGGTGTCGATCTCGATTTCCACTCCGCCCGGCCAGTCCGCATAGCTGGATGCGCCGCAAACCAGCGCGCCTTTCCACAGCACGACATATCCTGCGCCATGCACGGCATATGCCTCCCATGTAGGATACTGTGAGACCAGGTCGCGGCTCCATTCCGCCTGCTCTGCCTGGCGGTATAATGCTTTACCCATTCTTTTGAGCAGGTATCCTTCAGGGAGCATCGCGGCAAAGCCGTGCAGCGCTGCCGCATCAAATGCGTTATCCTTCCGGAACGCATACCGCACCGACCGCCGAGCCTGCGGATAGACCTGCTCGATCAAGCTATCCCAGTCCCGTGTGCGCGGGATGAAAATGGTATACGGCCGCATTCTTCCCGGCTGCCACGCCGCGACCGCCGCATCCGGCTCGCCTGCCAGAAAGCAGAAATCCCCCACCCTCACCTGCGCCGAACGGTATTCTTTGTCTGCCACCGCATACCCCATGCGGCCGGAAAGGTACGCATACAGCATGCCCTCCTCCCAGCCGTGCAGCAGGGGCGCGAGCGCCGCAGGGTCTATAACCGGAATGGTCACAGGATAACCAGCTGCTTGGGCGCTTCGGTCAGGTTAATGCAGCCGTCCTCGATCACATACAGCATGTCCTCGATACGCACACCGAATTTCCCCGGCAGGTAGATGCCCGGCTCGGCTGTCACGATCGAACCCGCGGGCAGCGGCGTTTCCCCGCGCGGGCCGGCGGTTGGGGCTTCGTGGATCTCGAGTCCCACACCGTGGCCAAACCCGTGGCCGAACGCCTCGCCATAACCTGCGTCCGCAATGACCTTGCGCGCCGCGCCGTCCACTTCCCTGCCGGTCACGCCCGCCTTGCAGGCCGCGATGCCTGCGAGCTGGGCGTTCAGCACCGTGTCGTACACGGTCTGCATCTCATCAGTCACATGGCCGACCGCAACCGTACGCGTCATGTCCGAGCAGTAGCCGTCCACAATGCAGCCAAAGTCCATGGTGACAAAATCGCCCGCCTGAATTTCCTTTTCGGTCGGCACGCCGTGCGGCTTCGAGCTGTTTGCGCCCGATACCACGATCGGGTCGAACGACATGTTCTCCGCGCCGTAGTGCAGCATCAGATAGGTCAGCCGCGCCGCGATCTCCTTTTCGGTCACGCCCACCTTGATGTCATTCAGCACTTCCTCCAGCGCCTGCTCCGCGATGCGCTGCGCGGCGACGATCTTGTGCACCTCGTCGTCCTCCTTGCAGACGCGCAGCCTTTCCACGCCGTCCTCCAGCCGCACCGCAGCCGCGTGCAAAGCGGACGCCCAGGACATATACTCTGCATAGGTCAGCATCCGGTCCTCGAGCGCAACCTTTTTCACGCCGTCCTGCCCGATCAGCTCGTTGATCACAGCAGTATAGCTTTTACCGCCGCCGATCTCACGCACTTCAAAATCCGTAACCGCGGCGCGCGCAGCCTCGACATAGCGGAAGTCCGTATAGAACACTGCCTGCTTCGCGGAAAGGTAAACCGCACCCGCGGTCGAGTGGAAGCCGGTCGCATAGCGGCGGCTAATCTCGATGGTCAGCACCAGCGCATCATACGGCGCTTCGCAAAGCAGCGAACGCAATTCGTCCCGTTTCATCAAAAATCGCCTCACCCAATAATTGCCTTGACCGCATCCACGGCCAGCAGATAGCTGTGCTTGCCAAAGCCCGCGATCACGCCTGCGCACACCGGCCCGATGACCGACTTGTGGCGGAACTCCTCGCGCGCATGCACGTTGGACATGTGCACCTCCACGCAGGGCAGGCGCACCGCCGCGATCGCATCGCGGATTGCATAGCTGTAATGCGTATACGCGCCCGCGTTGATGATGATCGCGTCGCAGTCCTCACGCGCGGCATGGATGCGGTCAATGATCGCGCCCTCCGAGTTGGACTGGAACACCGAGCACTCCATGCCCAGCCGCTCGCACTTGGTGACCACTTCGGCGTTGATGGACGCCAGCGTGTCCGTGCCGTAAATGCCCGGCTCGCGCTGACCGGTCAGGTTGAGGTTGGGGCCGTGGATCAGCATTACCTTTTTCATTTTCCCGTCTCCTTTTGATAAAATTGCATCATCGTCACCGCGTCCTCGGCCTGCGTGCCCGCGGATTCGCAGATAAACGTCGGCGTATAGCCGCGCGCCGCAGCCTCCTGCGCGACCGGCAGGAAATCCGGACCGTATATTGTATCGGCAAAGGTCAGGTGGCGTACCTCGCCTTTGTCGTTGTATTCGATATGCGAAAAATGCGCATGCATGATGCGGGTGCGCTCGACGCCGATGGTGTTTTCCATCAAATCGAACAGGCGCTTCACGTCCTCCCGCGTGGACATGCCGCCGTTCGTGCGGCAGTTGAGATGACCAAAGTCGATGCAGGGCAGCAACCGGTCGTCCGCCGCGACCAGCTCGCAGACCTCCTCCGCTGAGCCGAGCACACTTTTCTTGCCCATCGTCTCAAGACAGACCGTGCAGCCGGTCAGATGCGCCTCGTCCAGCGCGCGCAGGATGTTTTTCACATTCTCATGCGTGTTGCGCATGGCCCGCTCGCGTGTCAGCTTTCCCTGCCCGCCGCAGTGCACCACCATACGCGTGGCGCCCAGCGGCACGGCAAGCTGCGCGGTCTCCATCACATAGCCGACATTCTTCTCCATCCGCTCGGTTTCTTCGGACGAGAGGTTGATGAAATACGGTGCGTGAATACTCATCCGGATACCGTGCTCCCTGGCCGCTTCTCCGATTTTCCGCGCAGTCTCCTCCCCGCAGCGCACGCCGCGGCCGCACTGGTATTCAAACGCTGTCAGCCCCTTGGCCGCGAGCCACGCGGGCGCATCCTCGCTTTTCTTATACCCTTCCGCGGCAAAGGACTCCGAGTTGCCCGCGGGACCGAATCTTGCCTCATCCATGGCGCGCCCTCTCCTCCATTCTCCGCTTACCGCGTTCAATAAAGCCGCGCTCGATCTGGTAGCGCACGTTGATCCAGAAAAAGTGCCGGTCTAGCGTCTGCACATAGCAGGTCAGCGCGCCCATCCGGTTGCCACCGAACACATCGGTAAAGATCTGGTCGCCCACGACCGCGATCTGCCCGAGCGGCAGGCCCAGCTGCTCTGCTGCGCGACGGAAACCCGCAGCAAACGGCTTGCCCGCCCGGCTGATAAAATCCACGCCGAGCGCCTGGCAGAACCTGCCTACGCGCGCCTCCCGGTTGTTGG
>ERZ1643249.3594-NODE-3594-length-13549-cov-4.916037_pt1 | contig 13549 bp, 9 predicted proteins | sample MGYA00579263_ERZ1643249 | MGnify/ENA primary metagenome ERZ1643249 (study PRJEB29033, sample SAMEA4952264) | chicken gut metagenome | biome: Broiler Chicken; feature: Gastrointestinal Tract; material: Caecum | place: Ireland | collected 2018 | study: Broiler...
TTCTACTTTCTTTATCGCAAATACGGGATGGCAATGGGACTTTTCCCATTGCCATTGCCGCAAATATTATTTGGGAGGCTTCCTAATGAAAAACAAGGCAAAAATCCTCGCAGCTATCCTGGCTGCCGCTTCTGTTTCCATGAGCCTGGCCGGATGCAGCGGCGATGACACTACTTCTTCCGATGCGGCCAGCACCGGAAGTGAAACTTCTACCGAAAGCACCGCAGAAGAAAGCTCTGCAGCGGCTTCCGGCGAAACCGTCAACCTTTCCTGGATCCAGATCGGCCCGCAGCCCAATGACCTTCAGATGGTCACTGACGCGATGAACGAATACTCCAAGGAAAAAATCAATGTCACCTGTGATTACACCTATCTGGACTGGGGTATTTACGGCGACCGTATGAAAGCCATGATCCAGGGCGGCGAATACTTTGACATTATGTTCTTAAACGGCAGCACCGTTTACACCCAGCCCGCTGAAACAGGACGTTTGGCCGCTTTGGAGGATTACCTGGACGAAGTTCCGGATCTGAAAGAGTTTACTCCCGATTCCCTGTGGGAAGGCGTTACCTACAAAGGACACATTTACGCCATCCCCACCTACAAGGATTCTTCCTGCACTAACTATTGGTGCTGGGATAAACCCACTGTAGACGCTCTGAGCATTCCTTATGAAGAAATCAATTCTTTTGCCACCCTGGATCCCTGGCTGTACACTGTTCAGGATGCCATTAATAACGGCACTGCGGACAGCGCTATCGGCCAATATGCCCTGTACCTGACCAACACTGGCTTAAACGGATACGCTCCTGTTGATACCTATGACCTGAACGTTGACAACGTCTTCCTGGGCGCCAACATTGAAAAGGCCGACGGCCAGATCATCCGTATCCTGGAACAGCCCGACGTTATGGAAAACCTGAAGCTGCTCCACAAGTGGTACAACGACGGCATCATCAATCCTGACGCCTCCACCGCCACCGCTGCGCCTACTGCGAAAACCGTGTTCTTCGCTCAGGCTTATCCCGGCGCGGAAGCTGGTTACTCTCTGTCTGCCGGCCGTGAGGTTGTCATGAACGTAGGCGAAGGCCCCATGTACACCACCTGGACCGTACAGGGTTCTTTGAACGCCATTTCCTCTTCTTCCGAGCACATTGTAGAATCCCTGAAATATCTGGAACTCTGCAACTTGGATTCCACCATGCGGAACATGCTGGCTTACGGCGTGGAAGGCACCCACTGGACCGACAACGGCGACGGCACCATCACCCGCGATGAAGTGAAACAGTCTGACTACGGCCCCGCCACCTATTCTCAGGCCACCTTCTTCACCATGTCCCCCATTACCCCCAACACTGCTGACCAGTGGACTCAGGTGCAGGATTGGGTAGAGGGTTCTGCTGAATCTCCTTACCTGGGCTTCATGTTCGATTCCGCTCCTGTGGCAACGGAACTGGCGGCTTGCCAGGCTCTGTACGCTCAGTATGCGCCTGAAATCATCACCGGCGCCCGCGACCCGGAAACTGCTGTTCCCGAGTACTATGCGGCGATGGATGCGGCCGGCCTGCAGACCGTTCAGGACGAAATGCAGCGGCAGCTGGAAGAATTCATGGCTTCTAAAACTGCTGAATAATCATTCGAAAGGACGGGGCCGTTCTCAAACGGCCCTGGTCCTTCATGGAAAATTTTCATTTTCTCTCCTGTACAAACACAGGAAAAACCTGTATAATAGATGGGAATATTCTGCATGAAATGAGGTAGTAATATGGCAAAAATTATTGGTGAAGCCCTCCCCAATATTCCCTGGGAAGAAAAACCCGCAGGCTGTAAAGATGTGATGTGGCGTTATTCCGCAAATCCCATTATCCGCCGGGATGAGCAGAAAAACTCCAACAGCATTTTCAATTCCGCCGCAGTCCCCTTTGGCGATGGTTACGCCGGCGTTTTCCGCTGCGATGACCGCGCCCGCCGGATGAACCTCTTTGCCGGTTTCAGCAAAGACGGCATCCACTGGGAAATCGAGGACGAGCCTTTGGTATTTGAGGGCGACGGAATCCCGGATGAAATCCTGAAGGTCCAGTACCGCTACGACGCTCGTGTGCTGAAATTTGACGACCGGTATTTCATCTGCTGGTGCAACGGCTATCATGGCCCGACGATCGGCCTGGGTTATACCTATGACTTTAAGAAGTTCTACCAGCTGGAAAACGCCTTCCTGCCTTATAACCGCAACGGCGTTCTGTTCCCGCGGAAGATCAACGGCAAGTATGTGATGCTTTCCCGTCCCAGCGACACCGGCCACACCGCTTTCGGCGATATTTACCTGAGCGAAAGCCCCGACCTGGTTTACTGGGGACGCCACCGCTATGTCATGGGCACTTCCCCCTTTGAGGAATCCGCCTGGCAGTGCACCAAAATCGGCCCCGGCCCGGCTCCCATTGAGACCGATGAGGGCTGGCTGCTGTTCTACCACGGCGTTCTGACCAGCTGCAACGGCTACGTTTACAGCTTTGGCGCGGCTTTGCTGGATCTTGACGATCCCACCAAGGTGCTTTACCGTTCCCGCCCGTACCTCATTTCCCCCCAGATGGATTACGAGTGCGTAGGCGATGTCCCCAACGTGACCTTCCCCTGCGCAGCGCTGACCGACGCGGCAACCGGCCGGATTGCAATTTACTACGGCTGTGCGGATACCGTGACAGGTTTGGCATTCACAAAAGTGGACGAGGTCCTGGATTGGCTGAAGAAAAACAGCCTGTAATAAGGATGTTTCAAAACCATCGGACCGCGCTGGTTGTGCGGCCCGGTGGTTTTGGTTGTTTTACCTAATATTCCGAAAAAGATTTTCGAAAAATTTTCGATTTTGCCCCAAACGGCATTTTTATAGCAAGGACGAAATTTATGAAGAAAAGAGGCGTATCTATGATTTTTGCAAAAGAGCGTGTTGATGTGATTACCAATGAGCTGGCCGGCTTGATTACCGTCCAGAACTGCCCCATCAACACGTTTGAATATAAAAAGGGGTTTTATGTGAATCCCGCCGAAGCGGACGGCGCGGACGTCCCCTATGCCCCCTTCCACTGCGAAACCGACACCTGGGCCGGCCCGGACGAGCATTATTGGTTCCGGACGGAGCTTACCGTGCCGGAAAGCTTTGACGGCAAACCCCTGTGGCTTTACTTCTGCACCGACCGGGTGTACTGGGACGCTGTAAACCCCCAGTTCCTGCTGTTTTTGAACGAAAAGCCCATCCAGGGCGTTGACATCAACCACCGGGAAGTCCTGGTGACCCGCTGCGCCAAGGCCGGAGAAACCTACCGCCTGGATTTGCAGGCTTATACCGGCCGGGACACCCACGAGCATGTGGGCGAGGACTTCAATCTGGAGCTGAAAGCCGCCTTCATGGAGCGGAACCCGGAAATCGACCGGCTTTATTACAACCTGACCATTCCCAACGAGATCGTCGGCTGGCTGGAAAAGGACAACATGAGCCGCATTGCCCTGGAAAAAGCCCTGAACGAAACCATCAACCTCATCGACCTGCGGGAGCCTTACAGCCCGGAATTTTACGCTTCCATTGACGCCGCCAACGAATATGTGGAGCAGAAAATCTACACGGAACTGGCTGGCCACGACGAGGTGATTGCCACCTGCATCGGCCACACCCACATTGACGTGGCCTGGTGGTGGACCGTTTCCCAGACCCGGGAAAAAGCGGCCCGTTCCTTCTCTACCGTCCTGAAGCTCATGGACGAGTACCCCAATTACAAATTCATGTCCAGCCAGCCCCAGCTTTACGCCTTCGTTAAAGAGCGTTATCCCGACTTGTTTGAGCGCATCAAAGAGCGGGTAGCCGAAGGCCGCTGGGAAGTGGAAGGCGGCATGTGGCTGGAAGCCGACTGCAACCTGATTTCCGGCGAAAGCATGGTGCGCCAGTTCCTCCACGGCAAACGGTTCTTCAAAGAAGAATTCGACAAGGACAACAAGATCCTCTGGCTGCCGGACGTGTTCGGCTATTCTGCGGCTCTGCCCCAGATTATGAAAAAATCCGGCATCGACTACTTCATGACCACAAAAATCGCCTGGAACCAGTTTAACAAGCTGCCCATGGATACCTTCTGGTGGAAGGGCATTGACGGCAGCGAGGTGTTCACTCACCTGATTACCACCCAGGACGCCCACCAGGCCAAGGACAGCCACTACACCACCTATAACGGCTACCTGAACGCCACCTCTGTCATCCGAGCCTGGGAGCGTTACCAGCAGAAGGAATTCGCAAACGACGTCCTCCTGTCCTGCGGCTACGGCGACGGCGGCGGCGGAACCACCCGGCCCATGGCGGAAAATGCGGAGCGCCTTTCCAAGGGCATTACCGGCGCGCCCAAGGTCCGCTGGGAAACTTCCCGGAAATATTTCGACGAGCTGTTTGAAACCTGCGGCAAAAACGAAAAACTCCCCCGCTGGGTCGGCGAATTGTACCTGGAATACCACCGGGGCACCTACACCTCTATGGCCCGGAACAAAAAAGGCAACCGGAAATCCGAGCTCATGTGGCAGGAAGCGGAATTCTTCGCCAACTGGGCCAGGGACCTGGGGGTGGAATACCCCGCTGAGGAGATCTACAAGAGCTGGGAAACCATCCTCTTGAACCAGTTCCACGACATCCTGCCCGGTTCCTCCATCCACGACGTGTACGAGGTCACCAAGGTGGAATATGAGGACCTGCTGAAACGGGCCGGCAACCTCATTGAGAACCGCGTCCAGCTGCTGGCTGATCATTCCGGCGCGCCGGAAGGCAGTCTGGTGGTCTTCAACGCCGCCCCCTTCACCCGGGACGCTGTGATCTCCGTGCCCTTTGAGGCGGAATCCTTACAGGACGAATGCGGCAATGTATACCCTGTCCAGAAAACCGCTGAGGGCGCCGTCTGCCGGGTGGCCAATATCCCCGCCAAAGGCTGGAAGGCCTTCACCCCCGCCAAGGCCAAAGGGGAAACTTCTCCCTTTGTCTTTACGGAAAACGGCATCCAGACCCCCTTCTACGACATCACCTGGAACGAAAAAGGCTTCTTCACCTCCATTTTTGACAAAGAGGCCAACCGTCAGGTCCTGAAACCCGGCAAGCTGGGCAATGTCCTGAAGGCTTACGAGGACAAGCCCATCAACTACGACAACTGGGACATTGAAATCTACTACCCGGAGAAATCCTGGCTGGTGGACGACGTCCAGTCCATGGAATGGACCGAAAAAGGCCCCGTCCGCGCCACTTTGCGGATCGAGCGGAAATTCCTCCACTCCGCTATTGTCCAGAATATCCACTTCTATGCGGACAGCCGGAACATCGAGTTCGACACCTGGGTGGACTGGAAGCAGCATCAGGTCCTCTTAAAAGCGGAGTTTGATGTGGACGTCAACGCCAACGAAGCCACCTACGACATCCAGTTCGGCAACCTGACCCGCCCCACCCACGCAAACACCATGTGGGATGTGGCCAAGTTCGAGGTCTGCGCCCACAAGTGGGCCGACCTGTCCGAAGGCGGCTACGGCGTAGCTATCCTCAACGACTGCAAATACGGCCACTCCATCCGGGAAGGCCATATGACCCTGACCCTCTTGAAATCCGGCATTGTCCCCAATCCGGTTACCGACCAGGAGGAGCACACCTTCACTTACGCCCTGCTGCCTCACATGGGCGGCTGGCGGGAAGGAAATGTCCCCCAGGCAGCCTACGCCCTGAACATCCCCGTCCGTGCGGCTGTGGCCGCTTCTAAGGGCCAGGGACTGCCTCACAGCTATGTGGATGTGTCCGCGGAAAACGTGGCCCTGGAAACCGTCAAGAAGGCCGAGGACAGCGACAGCACCATTATCCGTCTCTACGAGTTCCAGAACCGGCGCACAGAAGTGACTGTGAAGCTGGCAGACGCCTTCTCCAAGGTGGAGGACTGCGACCTGATGGAGAATCCCGAAGCGGAAATCCCCACCGACGGCCACAGCTTTACCTTTACTGTAAAGCCTTATGAAATCAAAACCTTCCGTCTGACTAAATAAACAAAAAATATACGGCCCCGGGCAGCTCCCGGGGCTCCCAATCCAGGGAAGAAAGGAGGAGATCATGGAACAAAAGCCTAAAATCTCACTGCAGCAAATCGCGGATGAGCTGAATGTGTCCCGGATTACCGTTTCCAAAGTCATCAACAACAAGGAAGGCGTTTCCGAAGATACCAGAAGGCGGGTAGCACGGAAGCTGGTTGAATATGACTATAAAAAAATCAACCGGGACATCCTCCGGCTGGCTCATCAGACAGACAACAGCAATCCTATTGTGCGCAACAATATCGCCGTGATCGCCACCGAACCGGATTTTTCCGATTTCTGGCTGAAAATCATCAACGGGATTGCCAACGAAGTCTCCTCCAAGGGCTACAACTTTGTTTACCACTTTATTACCCGGACGGAGGAAACCAATTTCTCCATGCCCAAAAGCATCCTGGACCACAGTGTCTGCGGCATTATTGTCATCAACGTGTACAACAACGCCGCCATTTCCGCCCTTTCCAATTCCGGCATCCCAGTTGTCTTTTTGGATATTACGCCGGATAAATTTCAGGAAGGGCTGGCGGCGGACGTGGTCCTGCTGGAAGGGGAACGTGTGATCCGCAGCATTACGGAATCTATTATCCGGCGGGGCCGGAAAGCCCTGGGCTTTATTGGGGATATTACCTATGCCCAGACCATGTACGACCGGTACCGGGGCTTTGAAAGCGCCTGCCGCGCCCACGAGATCCCGATACGGCCGGATTTCTGCCTGACTGACAGCAAACGCGGGCACTTTTACTTCCAGGACGAAGTGCGGCAGTTCGTGGATTCCCTGACAGAACTTCCGGAAGGTTTTGTCTGCGCTAATGACGTTACAGCTTATACGGTCATCAGCTGCCTGCGGGAACGGGGGCTGTCTGTCCCGGAGGACCTGGCGGTTTCCGGGTACGACAATATTAAGGCGTCCATCCTGACGGCTTCGGAGCTGACCACCGTTGCGGTGGAAACCGCCGACTTGGGCAAACGCCTGGCCCAGCAGCTGCTGCGGCAGCTGGAATCCCCCATCAGCTTCCATGAAGTGGTGTATATCCAGCCTCAAGTCATCTACAAGCGTTCTACGGAGTTCTAATTGAATCACAAAAATCCCCTGTTTCCTGCCATTTGGTTTGGAAACAGGGGATTTTTTATGGAATCATTTGAGGTCCGTTAAATCAGGGCCAACACGACAAAGTTTAAGATAAACAGGCCGGTGACTACCCACAGAATGGGATGGATTTCTTTGGCCTGCTTCTTGCAGACTTTGACCAGGCAGTAGGTGATAAAGCCGAAGCCGATGCCGTAGGAGATGCTGTAGCACAGAGCCATAAACAGGCCGGCAAAGAAGGCGGGAACCGCGTCGGAGAAATCGGTCCAGTTGATTTCCTTAAAGCTGGACAGCATCATAATGCCGACGATGACCAGGGCGGGAGCCGTAGCGGCGTAAGGGATGGCGCTGATAAAGGTGGACAGGAAGGCGCTGATAGCAAAGCAGATGGCTACCACAACGCTGGTCAGGCCGGTGCGGCCGCCTGCGCCGATACCGGCTGCGCTTTCCACATAGGTGGTGGTGTTGGAGGTGCCGAACAGGGCGCCGATGGAAGTAGCGGTGGCGTCAGCAAAGAGGGCCTTGTCCATTTTGGATTTGAAGCCAGCGTTGGTTTCCATGGCTTTTTCGTCCTCGGCGCTGAAGATGCCGGATTTGCGGCCGGTGCCGATAAAGGTGCCGATGGTGTCGAAGGTGTCGGTGATGCTGAAGGAGAAAATAGTAATCAGGGCCAGAGGCAGCTTCGCCGCGTCTGTAAAGAGGCTCACAAGGCCTTCCGGCTTAAAGATGGCGAATACCGTGGTGGGCAGGGCCTTGCAGGCTTCTGTAAAGCTTACGGTATCCTGGGGAGAGGTGACGCCCATGGGAATGCCCAGCAGGGTGGCGGCTACGATGCCGATGAGGATGGCGCCTTTGACGTGGAGCACCTGGAGCACGATAATCAGAGCCAAGCCAATGAGGAACAGCCAGAAAGCGGGCTGATCCAGGGTGGCCAAGGCGGGAACGCCGGAATCAAAGCTAATGATGCCCACGTTCAGAAGGCCGATATACGCCACGAAAATGCCGATGCCGCCGCCGATGGCGTTCTGCAGGCTGTGGGGGATGGCCTTAATGATGTATTTGCGGATTTTGGTCACCGTCAGCAGGATGTTAATCAGCCCGCAGAGGAAAACCATGCTCATAGCCTGCTGCCAGGTAAACCCCAGCCCGAAGCAGACCGTATAGGTAAAAAAGGCGTTGAGACCCATGCCGGGGGCCTGGGCATACGGGACGTTGGCAAACAGCCCCATGATTAAGGTACCGATAATGGAAGCGATAATGGTAGCCAGGAAAACGGCGCCCCATTCCATACCGGTCTGGCTTAAAATCGACGGGTTGACGACGATAATGTAAGCCATTGCAAAGAAAGTAGTCAAGCCGGCAACAATTTCAGTTTTTACATTGGTGCCGTTCTGCTTGAGATGAAACAGCTTGTCCATGCAGAGAACTCCTCCTATCAAAAGTAAATTGAAAACATATTTATTATAAGGCATGTTCCCTTTTTCTTCAAGCAAATTTTGCATTTTTTTTGAAAAAAATTCATAAATGATGATTTTTCACAAAGAAAACCCCATTGCTTTTCCCAAATCTTATGAAAACAGGAAATTTTTTGAAAAACCGGCCGGCTTTAAAATTTTGCCTGGCCAAATATTTAATGCCAAAAATTTTTCAGTTCCTTATAATAAAATTAGCATTTTAAAAGGGAGATGACCGCAATGACTGAAAGAGAACGCGTCCTGTCCATCCTGCAGAAAAAACAGCCGGATCAGCTGCCCTGGTGCGCCGATCTGACTTACTGGACCCACGGTATGGAAACCGATAAAACCTATCCGGAAGAATACCGCGACACCTGGTACGACAATGGATTCCAGAAGCTGCACCGGGATTTGGGAATCGGGTTTTATTTGCAGGGATATGAGCCGTTTTCAGCCCAGCACCCCCACTTTGAGGAAACCTGGGAACGGGACGGCAACCGCGCTATCCGCCGTATCCGCTCCAATGGCCGGGAATTGACAGAAATTTCCGAGTACAGCAGCAAAAGCTACAGCTGGGGCGTGCTCAAGCACCTGGTGGAGGACGCCGAGGATCTGAAATTTTACTGCGAAATGCTGGAGGATACTGTTTATACGCCTAATTATGAGCTGGCCGAAAAACGGTATGAAACGGCGGGCGACAACGGGGTCGTCCTCTGCTACACCCCAAAAAGCCCTCTGATGCGGCTGGTGGCGCTGGAAAGCGGGGTGGAAAATTTCACCTACATGCTGCTGGACGAGGAGGAAACCGTCCTGGACTGCTTAAAGCGGATGGAGAAAAAGTTTGACGAGGCCTGCGAACTGGTGGTGAAATCCCCGGCGGAGTGCATTATGATCCCGGAAAACATCACCTCCGAATGCGTGAAGCCTTTTTATGAGCTGATGGAAGGCTACCACAAAAAATGGACCGACCGCATCCGGGCCGCCGGGAAATACTCCTTTGTCCACCAGGACGGCACTGTCCGGGGCCTCATTGGCGAGCTGTCCAAGCGTTCCGGCTTCGACGTCATCGAGGCGGTGACCCCGAAACCTGTGGGGGATGTGACCCTTGAGGAGGCCCGGGAGCTGGTGCTGCCGGAAACCATCATCTGGGGCGGCATGCCCGGCGGGTTCTTCCGGGAGGACAGCCTAAGCGACGCGGATTTCGACGCCCACCTGATGCACTGCATCGAAGTCATGACCAAATCCCCCAACTATGTCCTGGGGGTAGCGGACCAGGTGGTCCCCGGTTCTACCGTCCGGCGGCTGCGCCGGGTGCGGGAACTGGTAGACCAATACGGAAAGTATTAACGTGAGTAAAATTACAAAACGGCGTCTGTTTCGTAAAGAGCAGACGCCGTTTTTCTTATAGGATATTCATTTCCCACAGAATATAAAGGGCGATAAAAACAATGACGCCAATGCCGATGAGCACGCCGGCCAGCAGGCGGTAGGCAGGCTGCTGCCATTTGCGGCGGCTGGCGATATGCCTGGGGTTCTCCAGCAGGATCTCATAAGCCGACATCATGCCGATGGAAAAAATCCAGCAGAATATGGAGCCGGAAACACAGGCCAAAGCAATCAGCTCCGACAGCATGGAGAATTTTCCCAAAATGTCGTCAAACAGGATGGCAAAGCCTCCGGCCAGGAAAATCAGCAGGAACCCGAAAATAAACAGCCACACATACCGTTTCCGCAAAACCCCGTACCGGGCCTTCAGCTCCTCCAGGAACTGGTGGTCGAAAAACAGGGGTTCCTTTTCCATTTGGGGATATGGATCCGTCTGAAACGCCATGGAAATGGCCCCGGCAATCCCGGCGGCAATAAAAATAATGCTGCCTAAAGCGCAGATGTTCTCGTCCACATGGGGGAACAGGATAAAGGGCAAAGCGGCTCCAAAAAAGCAGAGGACAAACAGCCCGATTTTCACGGCGGTTTTCTGGGTGTGGGCCAAATAGCCCAGGGTGGTTTCCCGGCTGGCGTAATACCCTTCTTCCGCTGGACTGCCCTCCGCCTCTTCCGGCGGCGTGTCCTTCAATAAGTAATCCAAGCTCACCTGAAAGAGGCTGCTTAAGATTAAGAGCTTTTCCGTCTCCGGGAAACCCTGGCCGTTCTCCCAGCGGCTCACGGCCTGCCGGGTGGCGTTTACCTTTTCCGCCAAGGCTTCCTGGGAAAGGTTCTGCTCCTTCCGCAGCTTGTAAAGCTTTTCTCCGAATGTCATGAGGGATTCCTCCTTTTGTTTTGATGGCTTTATGATACCAGAGGGGCCGGATTTTTTCTATCAAATTCCCCTTGCACTTTGTCAAGTTTGGCTTGCAACAGCGTTTTTATAATACAAACAGTATTTTTTCTATTGATTCAACAAATTTTTCTTTATATTTCACCCCCGGCGGTATTCCGAAGGGGTCTGGCCGGTGTACTGCTTGAAAATATCCGCAAAGTGCTGGGAGGAGGAAAATCCCAGCTCATAGGCGATTTCCGCCATGGAAAGCCGGGTGTGGCGCAGCATTTCCTTGGCTAAAGAGATTTTCTGCCGCAGCAGGCAGTCGTAAGGGGACAGGCCCGTTTCCGCCTTGAACTTCCGTTTGAAATGGGAAACGGACAAGCAGGCGGCGTCCGCCATATCCTGCACCGTCAGCTTCTGGGAAACGCCGGATTCCATCAGCTCCAAAACCCGGGCAATATCCGGGGAAACCGCCTGACGGGAGGGATTTTTCCGGAGTGTTTCCGTCAGCAGGTAAAAAAATTCCACCATGGCCCCGTAAACCCGTGCTTTGCGAAAGGGGCTTTCCGTTTCATATAAATCAAAAACCCGCTGCAATGCTTCCCGGAAAGCGGGGACCCCGCAGATTTGCCGCCGACGGCCGGCGTAAAGGGCGTCCCGGATAAAATCCGACAGTTCCGGTTCCAGGCCCATAAAATTCCCGGTATCCGGCATCAGCTCAAAAATCAGGTAAAAGAGCTTGGATTTTTCCTCGCCGCTGCTGCCGGAGCCGTGTAGCTCGTTGGGATAGGTCAGGAACAAATCGCCGCTGGCTGTTTCAAAGCCCTGCCCCTCCACCTCGTAATGCTGGCGGCCGTCGTAATGATAACAGATTTCAAACTGGTTGGGGTGGATATGGGGCTCCAGCGCCGACTGGGTGTTGGCGGCAAACTCCACCTTCCCCAGCCGGAGCAGATGCGGGACTCCCAATTCTTCAAATTCAATGGTCTGCCTGGTCCGGGCCTGCGGATGCTCTTTCATTTCCTCTCCCCCTTTTCTTTAGGATACCATATTGTCCAGAAAAAATCCAGATGTACAAAATTGTATCATCCTATTTTTCCGCAAGACAGGGGGCGCAGAAACTGTTACAATAAAGAAAACCAAGGAAAAGGAGCGAATGTTATGACCTTTCGGGAAAACTATCTGCGCATGGCCCGCTTTGAAAGGCCGGATTATATCCCCATGAGCTACTGCATCAACGGCGCCTGCTGGAACGCCTACCCCCAGGAACAGCTTTTGGATTTAATGGAAGCCCATCCCTTCCTGTTCCCCAATTTCAAACGGCCGGAAACGCCCATGAAGCTGGACTTCCACCCGGTTGCCCGCAAAGACGCCCCTTACCGGGACGACTGGGGCTGCGTTTGGGAAACCACCCAGGACGGCATCACCGGCACTGTCACCGGGCACCCCTTAGCCGACTGGGAGAACTTCAAAACCTATCTGCCGCCGGACCCGGAAAAGGTCATGGGCATCGGGCCAATTGACTGGGCGCAGGAAGCCAAGTCCATTGCGGCGGCCAGGGAACGGGGGGATTTTGTGGGACGGGGCCTGCGCCACGGCCACACCTTTTTGCAGCTCTGCGACATCCGGGGCTATGAAAACCTGCTGTTTGACATGGCGGACGAGGAACCCCGGCTTTGGGAGCTGATCGACATGGTGGAGCAGTTCAACATGGGGCTGATTACCCGGTACTGCGCCCTGGGCGTGGACATGATGGGCTACGCCGAGGACTTGGGGATGCAGAAAGGCCCCATGCTTTCGCCGGATCAATTTGAAAAATACATCCTGCCCAGCTACCGGCGGCTGATAAAACCGGCCCGGGATTCCGGCGCCCTCATCCACATGCACTCCGACGGCGACCTGCATCAGCTTCTGGACGGCATTTTAAGCGTGGGCGTGGACATCATCAACTTGCAGGACCTGGTCAACGGCATTGACTGGATCAAAGAGAAGGTGGCGGGCAAACACTGCATCGAGCTGGACATCGACCGGCAGTCGGTGACGGTAAACGGCACGCCAAAAGACATTGACCGGCTGATCCGTTCCGAGGTGGAAGCCCTGGGCAGCAAGCAGGGCGGCCTTTGCATGATCTACGGCCTGTATCCCGGCACCCCCATTGAAAATGCGGCGGCGGTCATGGACGCCATGGAAAAATACGCTTTCTATTTCTCTTAAATCCCCGAAAAAGCGCAAATCCCGCACAGGCGGCAAGCCTGTGCGGGATTTTTCCATCCTTCCGGAATACTTCCAAGGGAATTAAAGGGCGAAGGATTCTTCCAGCAGGGTTTTTAAATTGTCGTAACGCCAGTCCGGGGTGTTGCCGTTGCCGAAGGTCAGCATCAAGCCGCCTTCCGGCCGGTCAAAGGCGCTTGTCAGGCGGTGCAGCTCGTCCTTGACTTCCTGTTCGTCGCCGAAAGCCATAGTATGCTGCACGTCGATGCCGGCCAGGATGCAGATTTTGCCGCCGAATTTCTCGTTGATTTCTGCCGCGTCCATGGTGCCCTTCTGAATGGGGTGCAGCACGTCCAGGCCGATTTCGATAAAGTCCGGCAGGAACGCCTCGATATTGCCGCAGCTGTGGAGCCAGAAATGCATCCCCAGAGAATGGGCCTTCTCAAT
>ERZ1643249.3597-NODE-3597-length-13544-cov-6.554229_pt1 | contig 13544 bp, 10 predicted proteins | sample MGYA00579263_ERZ1643249 | MGnify/ENA primary metagenome ERZ1643249 (study PRJEB29033, sample SAMEA4952264) | chicken gut metagenome | biome: Broiler Chicken; feature: Gastrointestinal Tract; material: Caecum | place: Ireland | collected 2018 | study: Broiler...
GAAGGAGAATATTTCAATCCACGCACCCCGTGTGGGGTGCGACCACCGTCACCATCCCGTCAACCACATCGCATTGAGATTTCAATCCACGCACCCCGTGTGGGGTGCGACTCCAGCTTTCCGTTTTTACCGGTGCGGATGTCCAATTTCAATCCACGCACCCCGTGTGGGGTGCGACGACAATGTCCAACAAGAGTTAAGAGATAAGAGTATTTCAATCCACGCACCCCGTGTGGGGTGCGACGCTTTGGACTTGCAACTGAAAAGAGAGTGTCAGGAATTTCAATCCACGCACCCCGTGTGGGGTGCGACGGTGCAGGGCAAGGGCAAGCCCATTAAGGACTGATTTCAATCCACGCACCCCGTGTGGGGTGCGACCGGGTTCTCCCTGAAGCCAGTACAGGCTGTCGATATTTCAATCCACGCACCCCGTGTGGGGTGCGACGCAGTTGACCTTTACGCCAGCAGGGAAGGAGATGATTTCAATCCACGCACCCCGTGTGGGGTGCGACGCATTTCGTGGCAGCACATGAGAGCGCTTGCTCTGAATTTCAATCCACGCACCCCGTGTGGGGTGCGACAGCAAATCTATACAAGGTACGAGGTGAATCGTTGTGTTCCTTGCACAGATTACACAGTATAAATTCTAAGTGCTACAATTGCGGAGGTGAGAAAATCTCTACTCCTCACATAAACTGGAAAAATGTGTGTGCGAACCTCCCAGGGATGTTATGAGAGCTTCCCCTTCGCACCTGGCAAACCTATAAGATAAGCGCACCCTCGGGTTCATAGGTTTGTTTGGCGCCGAAGTGTTCGATTTTACTCTCATATTTATTGCCCAGGTAGTAAAAACGCAGGCTGTCTTTCTCGGCATCCATAATGCTGCACAGCTTGGCCTGAAGCATGCGACATTGCGCAGCGTCCAGCAGGCACTCGAACACAGAACATTGGACACGTTGTCCGTAGTTGACACATTGTTTGGCGATTTGCCGCAGCCGCTTGCGCCCAGCGGCATCCTGGGTATTCACGTCATACGTAATCAGAACCAGCATGTTTCTACCTCCAGAGAAACGGTGGGTACTCCTCCAAGTCGCCCCTGAGATGACGGCTGAGCAAGAGAGCCTGCACCCATGGAACCAGCCCCCAAGGAATTTTCTCCTCCAGATATGGATGGGTGATGAGCTCCTTTTTTCGCTCTTGCCACCGTTGCAGGAAGATGCGCCGGGCTTCATCGGTGAGACGAACGGCTCCGCCCTCCTGATAGACGAAATCCTGGGCCTGGAAGATACGGTTGTTGATGCAGGTCAGGACAAAGCGTTCTGCCATACACGGGCGTAATTCCTCCATCAAGTCCAAAGCCAGAGAGGTTCGCCCGGGGCGGTCTCGGTGGAGGAATCCCACATAGGCGTCCAAACCCACCCCTTCCAAGGCAGAGGCGCAGTCGTTACCCAGAAGGCTGTAGGCAAAAGACAGTAGAGCATTGACTGGGTCCAGCGGTGGTCTGCGATTTCTGCCATGGAAGGAGAATACGGTGGGATCCCCCAAAATCATCTGGCCAAAGGCGTGAAAGTAGGCGGTGGCTCCGGCTCCTTCCAGTCCACGCAGAGCGTCCAGATCGGTCTCGGAGAGAATTTGAGGCAGTAATCCTTTGAGGGTTTCAATGGTCTGCGCTAAATCGTCCACATTCACACGCAGAGCGTGGTCTCGTTTGGTTCGGGCAATGCTCCAACGGGCATTGTGGACTTTTCCGAAGATCATATTGCGTGCAATTCGGCAGCTGGAGGCGGGGTCGTCGGCAATTCGATATTGCGTGCGGCGAAGGAGCACATTTCCGCTGCTTTCCCCACATACTCGGGCCAGAAACCGTCCGTTGGGAGAGCAAAAGGACAGGGAGATATTTCGCTTGGCGCAGGCACCCATGAGGGCGGGAGAGGCACCGGAGTAGGAGAAGGAGAGAATGCCGGACAAGGTATGCAGAGGATACCGGGCCAGGACTTCCTTTTCCCGATTGGCCACCACATTTTCCCCATCCAGAGATAAGTAAATATCGGGTGAGGTGATAAACAGGGTATTGAGCAGTTGTCTCATGGCACGTCCTCCTCCATGGCTGAGCGCAGATAGGCCGATACATTCTGTTTCTTCATGAGTTTGGGAAGGCACAGCTCTTTCAGGGAACAGGCATTGCAGGACTTGGTTGGTTTGCACTTGGGGGTATAGCCCCGGCGATAAAGCTGGTGCATCTCCTGGAGCAGGGAAACCACCTGTTCCCGCAATGCAGAGTCAAAGGAAACCACGGTTCTCCGCTTAGTTTCTCCGTAAAAGAGAGCCCCTTCTTGGATGGAGCAGCACAGCATTTCCTCCAGACACATGGCTTGAGCACACAATTGCAGCTCATCGGCCTGGTTGGTTTTTGGTTTCCCACGCTTGTACTCGATGGGATAGGGCAGCCAAAGCCCTTCTTCCCCGTGAATGGGGACACCCTGGGGTGAGGCATGAAATTCCACCACATCGCAGACACCGGAGACACCCAGCGTGGGCGATTGGATGGCAAGGCCTCGGAGGATGAGCAAATTTCCCCGCCGTTCCCGCTGGGTCTCATCGTGGGCACGGTGGTGGAGCAGCTGCCCCTCCACCGTGCGCAGATTTTCCTTCCACAGCTGCTCGATGTGGATCAGAGCCCATTGGCGCCGACAAAAGGCGAAGTGCTGGAGGCCGGAGAGCGGGAGGGTAGCGGTGTCATTCATCCCAGTCGCTGGCAGGTCACTCCGGCGGGCAAGTGATCCGTGTCCACAGTTATCTGATAGTCATAGTAGGAGCGGGCGGGGCTAGTGTCGTCCGGGTTTTTCCGAGTTACAGAGACGGACTCAAACAGTTTCCAAGCCGGGGCGTTGCCCAGCTCACTGTCATGGCGGAAGACAATCAACTCCCGCACGGCCATTTTGCCACGGGCGGCCGAGTGGTCGTGCTCAAACATGTTCAAAATGGCCTCCCACAGTAGGGACAGGTCCTCATCGGTAAAGCCGGTGGTTTTCCGGGCCAAATTGGCGGACACAAAGCCTTCACAGCGGTACAGACCATAGGGCACAATGTATTTGCGGCCCATCTCGGTTCCCTTTTTCTCTGCATCTGCTTCCGTGGTGATAGCAATGCGGGTGATGGTCACCTCTTGGGGGACGATGGGCTCCACGCTGCGGGCAAATCCCAGTTGGACAGGACCACGCACCTGGCCACAGTTGAGAGAATCCTTGACAAAGGTGGTCATGACTGCGCCGAAGGTGCGAATGTCATAAAAGTTTTTGCACATCCAGTCACGGACTTTAAGGTCCAAATCGGGGTCTTTCTTTTTGAGGTCTTTGATTTTTCCAGGCTCCAGCTCCAACTCGGCATATGCTTGGGCGTCGCTGCGATTGAGGGGGATGTTATCTTTGATGTAGATGCGATATCCGGTGGAATCCTCTTTGACGGTCTCCACGTAGTTGCGAATTTTACGCTTGAGGCAGACATCAGTGACCAGCCCCAGACCGGTTTCCGGGTCCACCCGGGGCATATTTCCTGCATCGGGGTCTCCGTTGGGGTTTCCGTTCTCTACATCGAATAGAACCACGAATTCATAGCGATTTTTGATGATGTCAGACATTTATGCTTCCTCCTTTTTGGTGTAGCGGGCTTGGGTCTGGTGGTAGTATCCCAGCTGGAAGGAACCCTGCTGGGGCAAATTCAGACTGGTGGGGTACGACTCTCCTAACATCGACATCAGTTGACTGATTTGCTTTTCCAAGTGGATGCGATGTGCATCGGGGAGCTTCTTTAAATGCTTTTGGGCTAGATTTATTAATGTGGGGAATACATGGGAGGGAGTGGCGGAGGCGGAGTTGAAGTATCGGTCTTTGATGGTGGTGTTGATACCGGGATTGGCGCTGGCCTGGACCTGCTCCAGAACGGAGAACAGGCGACCCAGGGTATAGGGGACATTGGTGCTGTCGGGGTTGAGTGACACGGTTAAAACCTCCTTTGGAACATCAGTGTGTGGATTTTTTAGATAGTAAGCCTTGAGAATGGCAGCCCGTCCCCGTGTGACGGTGTGTTCTGCCCGAATGCGAAGGTTGACTCCATAGAGGAGGGTGGCGGGATAGGGTGTGTTCATCAGGATAGCCCTCAGAGTTTGACCAGCCATATTTGGAGCTGGTGTCTTGTCCTTGGACTTTTGGTTGACGGTCTCTTGGAGCATGTGCCACAGGGGAAGGCTTTCGAATTGGTCGAAGGATGGGCGGACAATCTCCAGTCGTTCCTTGTGGGCCTGTACATTTTTTAGAAAGGTGCCAAAGCTGTTGTGAAGGAAAAAGCGCACCGAGAGTCGGGCGGCATTGGGGGCCAAGCCCAGGATGTAGAAGTCCATGTTGGGGTCCAGGTTGGCTCCGTCAAACTCCACAGCGGTGCCTTGACACAAGTGTTTGACCATTGCGGCCAAATCTGCCACACTGTAGGTGGATGGCTGGTCGAAAGCGAATATGGTAAACATGTTTTGATAGGCGCTCTGGCTGTCCTTGGCCCAGAAGACAACGGTGGTATCGCCCATGCGCTGGATATGTTCCCGATCAGCCAAGAGGTGATTGAGGGCGGAAGTATAGGCAAACGTTGCATATTTTCCCACTGGAGCGTTGTAGTTCTGTTCCTTCCCATAGGAACAGAAGGCGGGGGCGTTAAACGACACCAGAGAAGCACCGCTGGACTGAGCGCCCTGCACACCTTTAATCGAGGGGTGGATGGCTTCCACTGGTCCCCGCTGACCTGTGACCAGACACATCATTTCAGGCCCCTCGCTGACACTGTTATAGTGTTGTTCCCAGACGTGGCGGATGGCGGGGATGTCCTGTAAGTTGGAGGTTTGATACCGGAAGATGAGATTCGAGCCGGAACATATATCATCCCACATCTCTTGAAGTGCTGGATGGGTGGAAGCTTGGGATGGTTCCCACGTCTCGAAAAAGTGAACCAGAGCCTGAGCTGCAGGTTCATCTACCTGAGATAGTAGAGATAGGTGGAGAGCTTTGCATGCCTCAAAGCAAGAGATTGCACGCTCAGGCTTTCCTTTGTTGTCCACACCCAGAATATAGCTGGAATTGTCACACAGAAAATTGGGGGCAATTCCCACGGTGCGCTTGGTGGGAGCGGGTAAGGTCAGTTCCTGAGGGGCTAAAACCATCTTTTTCCCTTTGAGCTGTTGGGTTTTCATGCAGGCGATTTGAGCGATTTGCCCGTCCTCTTTCAGATAGATGGCGTAGGAGACTTTCACGGGGGCCCATCCAGCGGGCGCAATCTTTCCTTGTGCGGAAAGCTGCTGATATAAATCCACCAGCGCTTGTAAGATCATCCCCGCACCTCCTCGCTGTTCCAAGCGGGCACATGGAGAACGCCGTCTTTCAGCGTTCCACGGAAAAACCGAGGTTGAATGTCCTGGGGATTGGAGTAGTCCATATCATAGAGCATCCAACCCAGGTCCCGTTCCCCTCTTAGTTCTGGGGGACAGGGGGGGATGGTCTCACAGGGCCCAAAGTGGGCGGGAAACTCCCGACAGCCAAAGCAGGGCTGATGATAGCACTGCCCTCGGGCAATGCGGCGCTTCATGATATCTTGAAATTTTCCCGGATTGTCGGATGGCGCCGCCTTGTCTGTCATCTCAAAATGAGCGTCGATGACATAGTGCACCTTTTGGAGCACCAGAGAAGCCCGCTGCTGGATGATGTCTGGAGTGGCGAGGTAAAGCGGTCCCTCGCCGGACTCCATCACAACCTTGGCGCTCCGTGCGCTGGCCGTGGCCTTTACCTCATTGCGGCGGACATTGGTGAACTGAATGGGGGCACAGACGTGGATGCGATCCACCACCCAGCGCATGCCTGGATGCCAAAACACGGCTTCCAAAATGCCCCGGGCAGCAGAAGGAGTCATGACATCATAGGACACCTTTTCCACCTTCAGCTCAGGTCGGGTGAATAAGGCGTATTCGCCCCACACTTCCAATTGTGTGGACATGGAGTTCGCTCCTTTCGTTGGAATTTGTTGTATGTTGCTGACATCAATATAGCACCATCTGGTATAAGTGTCAACTATTTCTTTCTATGAATATGGAATAAGCTTTGCTTGATTTTTTCTATACGAACAGGTAAAATAAAAAAGTCGCTGATGCGTGGATTGAAATATAGACAGAAACAGTTGTAAATGGGGCCGGTGGAGCGTTTTTACTCCACCGGCCCCATTTTGCCCTTACAAAATATGTGCAACACCGGATGGGAGGCCCATGGACAATCCTGTTTCCGGATTGTAGTAGCTGGTATCCCGAAGGATGGCGCAGTCATCATTCACCACATCCAAAAGCCCCAGACTCAATAACGCCTGATAGTGGCGATCATAGACGGAGACGCCATACCGGCCCAATTTACGGAACAGGCTCTGGCTGGAATATCCCTGTGCCAACTGGCGGACCAGTTCTGCGCCCTCTCCTAAGGGAATGTAGATGGTTTTGGTCTGCTGTTCGATGAGATGGAAGCGTTCCGCCACCGTGCGGAAGGGAAGGGGGGAACGGGGATCTTCCATGAGAGAGAGAATGCCAGCAGCATCCTGAACATCCTTGCCCTTCAAATCCATCCATTCCGTGAAATAGGTGGAAATGGCATCTTGAGAACATAAGTCAAGCTGCTGGTCCAACACCAGATTTCCTGCTGCTATGGCGGCGGAAAACTGTGCAGGGGGTGCACCTTCCCCTTGGAAGATGGTGACGATGCTCTCTGCAACCGGGCGTTTCCCCTCCCGGTTGCACCGCCCAGCGGCTTGTAATACGGAGTCCAGGCCCGCTTGCTCCCGGTATACCTGGGGGAAGTCCACATCCACACCAGCCTCGATGAGAGAGGTGGAGACCACCCGACAGGGAAGTCCATCGTGGAGCCGTTGGCGAATGGTGGATAGAACCTGTTGCCGGTGGGCGGGATACATCAGGGTGGACAGGTGGAAACTGCCTTCCCTGGGAAGCTGAGAATAGATTTCCTGCGCTTGCTTTCGGGTGTTGACCACGCACAACACCTGATGGAGCCCTTGGAGCTGTTGGGCCAGCTGGGCAGAACTGAGTCGTCCGGCTCGGCGGAAGGTGACCCGGCGGAATAAAGCCGCTTCTTGCAGCGCTTTGGGGCATAGCTCTATCGAGGTATAGGTAGGGCAAAATTCCCGGAAGATGGGGGCCAAGACCGGCTGGGTGGCGGTACACAGCACAACGCTGGCGTGGTAGTGCTCCACTAGCTGAGCGATGGCGTATACGCAGGGACGCAGACAGGGCAGGGGCATCATCTGTGCCTCATCGAAAATCAAAACACTGTTCGCCAGGTTGTGGAGCTTGCGGCATTTGGAGGAGCGGTTGGAGTAGAGGGATTCAAAGAACTGCACGGCAGTGGTGACGATCACCGGCATATCCCAGTTTTCTGTGGCCTGAGCCATGGCATACTCCTGGGCGGTGGCGGACTCGCTGGTGTCAAAGAGTACCCCGGAGTGGTGTTCCAGCACATGTTCTTCGCCCAGAATGTCACGGAACACTTGGGCCGTCTGTTCGATGATGGAGGTGTATGGAATGACGTAGATGATACGGGAGAGGTGGTTTGCTCTGGCATGGGCCAGGGCAAAGGCCAGGGAGGCCACGGTTTTCCCGCCTCCAGTGGGGACTGTCAGCGTAAAAAATCCGGGCTTTTCTGTCTGCCCCTGGTCCTTGCAGTGTTGCAAGATGGAACACCGAAGTTCATTGAGGGATGTTTTGGGTGGAAACCATGGAGCGATATACGACTGGAGTTTTGCCTCCAAATGGACAAAATCAGCGGGGTTCGTATCTCGAGGCTGGCCCGTCATAAACGCTTCTGTGTCCAGATAGTCTGCATCCACCAGACAGGAGTAGAGCATCCGGGTGAAAAACATGATGGTTTTCTGGTCTGTCCGTAGATAGGGTGGAATGGCGGGGATGGGCGAGTGAAGCAACTTGCCATCTAGATTATACTGGGGAATTTCGTGCTTGTTGGCACGGTTCAGGCGAGCCCAAAAGGTGTTTCCGCTTGACGGGTCCACCCGGCTTCCCCCATCGGGCAGTCCACTGTGATGACCTGCAATGCAAAGAGCTGCGAAAATTTGGTTTCCCTGGCGCATACATTCATAGGCCCCGGCGGTGGAGTGGTCCACCTTAGGGCCATCTTCCAGAAGGCGCTTTTGAAACGGGATGGAGCACTTTCCAATGTCATGGGCCAGTCCAGCCAGATAGCCCTGTTCCTGGGCGCCGAACGCAGAGGCGAAATGTCCCGCGAGCTCAGCAGTGCCTTCCAAATGCTCCTTGACGCTCTGGGTTCGTCCATCTGGGGCCTTGTGAGCGAGATAGGTGGAAGATTCGTTCATGACGCTTATGCCTCCCTGTGTGTTATTTTGGGGGTGTCCGGATTTCCTGAACGGTCAATCAAGATCGCAGTGTCCACGCAGTATTAATTCGCCTGGACAGGGCTTGCTCATCCATGAGCACTACGCCGTCTCCCTGGGCGCACTTGTGAATGGCGGCAAGGGGGGAGGGCAGAGAGAGGGTGCGGCTGAAGGCGGTGGGAAGGGTGGGGTACCGGGCAAACAGAGCCTCATAGATGGGCTGATACTGCTCGGGGAGAAACAGCGGCTCTTGAGATAGATCAGAGGTTGGTACCGATGTGCGCCGCACCAACGGATGATTCAGAGAGAGAATCACAGAGATGGGGATATAGCCCAGAAGGGTGGAGGATAGGCCAGGCTCAGAGGGAAGATAGGGGAGAAGGGTGGCATCGGCCTGGTGGTTTTGCAGGTGCTCCAGACAGAAGTAGTCGCTGCAATAGGTGTAGACCACGGGAGAGGACCCGCAGGAATCTGGGAGCGCATGAAGCAGCATGTTATAGAAACAGGGAGCTAAGGAGATGCGCAGATTTCCGGCAAACTCCGATGATGCCTGGCGGAGCACCTGACAGGTGTCATCCAACTCCTGGAGGATGTGAGAGCACCGGCGGTAAAAATATTTACCCTCCTCGGTCAAATCTACGCCCGAAGCAGTGCGAATAAACAGGGTGCACTTGAGCTCTTGTTCCAGCGTGCGGATGACGTAGCTCAGGCTTTGCTGCGTGACGTAGAGCCGTTTAGCTGTATAAGTCAGATTCATATCTTTGCAAATTTCACAAAAATAATAGAGTTTTTTTACATTCACAGAGTGTCACCTTCCATATGACAGGGAGTAATGTGTGGTGGATTTTACTATCAAATATCTGGAAAGACCATTTGTATTATAACATATTCACAAAAATTGACAAGAAAAAAGAGTGTCTATGCAACATGATGAAAAACAATTCGTGGAAATGGAGGATAAATACGACAAAAATGTAGATTTGTACAAAGCGGACCGGGAAAACCAGTCAAATTACCCAAAGAAATCTTGCCATACAAATAGGCGTTGTTCATGCACAAAAAACTTTTGTTTTACAGTCTTTGGGGAACATGAGATACTTAGACTGAAAAACGATGGGGTGGCCGGTGGAGGAAGACGTGATGTTTTCCTAAATAAAAGCCGGCATTGCCATCGTAAACTCAAAAGAAGTCAAAGGAGGAGAGCAACGTGAGAAACAAAAAACGGTGGGCAGCTCTGCTGTTGTCAGGAGCGATGCTGCTGAGCTTGGCACCCATGTCTCTGCGGGCGACCGCTCTGTCTGCCCAGGGTACACAGACCCTGGCAGCAGGGGAGGAGAATGGTGGATGTACCATCATTCCTTTGCCCCAGCAGTATGAGGAGACCCAGGGAAACTTTACCCTGAAGCCGGAGACCCGCTTTGTCCTGGCCCAGGCCGATGAGAAGGCGGCAGACTCTACCGAAGTGGTGGCCTCGGAATTCCGCAAGTCCACCGGCTATGACCTGCCTGTGGTCCAGGGTGAGGAAGGCAAGAGCGGAGATATCATCATCCGCCTGGATGGTGAGGCTGTGACAGAGGAGGAAGGCTATCAGCTGTCCGTCACCGCAGACGGTGTGACCATCACCGCCAAGAGCGCAGGCGGCGTGTATTACGGCCTGCAGTCTCTGCGCCAGATGTTCCCCGGCCAAATCGAGAGCGACACGCTGGTCAGCGACGTGGCCTGGACCGCTCCCTGTGCGGACATTTCTGACGAGCCCACTTATGGGTATCGTGGTATGCACTTGGATGTGTCCCGCCATTTTTTCCCGGTAGAAGAGGTAAAGCGACAGATCGACCACATGTCCCAGTATAAGATCAACAAGCTGCACATGCACCTGAGTGATGACCAGGGCTGGCGCTTGGAGATCAAGAATAACCCCGATGTGGTGGACAAGGACGGCAATCCCGTGGACTTCAGCAACCTGACGGAGCTGGGTGCTTCCACCTCCTGTGACCACAATGGCGTGAGAGCCGGATACTATACCCAGGAGGAGTTCAAGGACATCGTGGCCTACGCCGCAGAGCGGAACATGGAGATCATTCCCGAGTTTGATATGCCTGCCCACGCCTGGGCGGCTCTGGTTTCCATGCCCATGCTGAACTCCACCGAGGACGGCAAGCCCCATGCCAACGGCTATGACAACACCAAGCCCTATCAGGGCTGGGATGTGGGCTGGGCCTCTCTGGAGTGCCGCAACGAGAATACCTATATCTTCATTGACGAGGTGTTCCGTCAGATTTCCGAGATCTCTCCCTCCATGTATATCCATGTGGGCGGCGATGAGGCCCACGTGACGGCTCATGACGACTACGTGTACTTTGTCAATCGAGTCACGGAGATCGCTCAGAAGTACGGCAAGACCCCTATCGGCTGGCAGAATTATGACGCTGCTGTGGAGGACAAGGAGAACACCATCACCCAGTACTGGAACACTGGAGATCAGAGAGCCCTGGACGGCGTGACGTACATTGCCTCTCCGGCTGACCACGCCTATTTGGATATGAAGTACGATGCCAGCTGTTCTCTGGGCCTACAGTGGGCTGGTTATGCCCCTGTGGACGATACCTATAACTGGGATCCCACCGATTTCGGTACAGAGGATCAGTTTATCGGCGTGGAAGGTGCCATCTGGACCGAGACCATCTCCGAGCCGGAGCACTTGGACTACATGTACTACCCCAGACTGCCTGGTATCGCTGAGGTCGCCTGGACTCCCAAGGAAAACCGCAGCTGGGACGAGTACAAAGAGCGTATCGCTCAGCACAAGGACCGTCTGGATAGCCTGGAGATCGGCTACAAGGAAGACACCCTGATTTGGGAGAAGCCTGTGAACTTCCGCATGCCTTTGGATGAAGGCACCGGCACCACCGTGAAGGACACCACTGGCGACTTCAAGGGTACCATGGTAGGTGGCGTGACCTGGGGCGAGGGCCGCTATGGCTCCGGCCTGGTCTTTGACGGCTCCGGCTATGTGGACCTGAAGTACGATGACATTGGCGGCGACTGGACTGCCGGTATGTGGGTCAAGCGTGAGGACTCCGGCGCCGCTAACGCAGCGCTGTTGGCAGGCACCGAAGGCGAGATCAAACTGGAGCAGTGGAAGAACACGGGTAAGGTTGGCCTCACCGCCTACGGCGTGGACGACTACACCTTCGATTACACCGCTCCCATCGGCGAGTGGGTCCACCTGGCCTTTGTTTCCAACGACCAGGGCACCACGCTGTACGTCAACGGTGTGGAGACCGACCACATTGATGCCACCATCAACGGCCCTGTCAGCCGCATTGGTGCCAACTACAAGGATGGCCTGTCCGACCGTGGCTACATGAAGGGCGCTGTGGACGATGTCCAGATCTATGATCGTGCTCTGAGTGCAGAGGAGATCATGGAGATGAAGGAAGACGCATTCGGCTTCGAGAATGAGATGATCTTCAACTTTGACGAGGGCGAGGGCACTCAGATCACCGACACCAGCGGTGCTCACTCCTTCACCCTAGGTGACGGCATCACCTGGACCGACGGTAAGATGGGCAGTGGCCTGGACTTTAGCGGCGCTGGCCGCATTGAATTGGGCTACCGGGATCTGGACAAGAACTGGACTGTGGGTCTGTGGGTCAACCGCAGAGAGAGCGTGGAGCACAATGCCGTGCTGATGTCCGGCGCAACCGGCGAGATCAAGCTGGACCAGTACCAGAACACCGGTAAGGTAGGTGTTACTGCCTACGGTGTGGAGGATGCCACCTTTGACTACTCCGCTCCCATGGGTGAGTGGGTGCATCTGACCTTTGTCAGCAACGATCAGGGTACCACTCTGTACGTCAATGGTGTGGAGCAGGATCACATCGATTTGGCCATCAACGGGCCTATGAACCGCATCGGCGGCAACAATTCCGTCAATCTGGCTGGCGGTGGCTTCTTGAATGCTACCATCGACCAGCTGAGCGTCTTCGACCGTAGTTTGACTGCCGACGAGGTGAAGGACCTGGTGGACGTGGACTCCGAACCCGCCAACAAGACCCTGTTGGAGAAGACCATTGCCTATGCCAAGGGTCTGGACACCACCGGTGTCACCGACTCTGCCAAGGCCGCCTTTGAGAAGGCTCTTGCCGAGGCCGAGGCTGTCATGGCCGATGCCAACGCCACCCAGGCTGAGGTGGATGCTGCTTGGGATGCTCTGCTGGAGGGCATCTGGGGTCTGGGCCTGGTACAGGGCGACAAGACCATGCTGGAGCAGCTCATCAACAAGGCTGATGGCATGATTCCCGACGAGGACAAGTACATGCCCGACCACTGGCAGGAGCTGGTGGACGCCCTGGCGAAGGCCAAGGACGTGATGGCTGACGGCGATGCCATGGAAGAGGACATCCAGCCCGTGGCTGAGGCTCTGCTGAACGCCATTTTGGCTCAGCGCTTCAAGGCGGACAAGTCCATCCTGGACGACCTGATCAACAAGGCCGAGGGCATCAATCTGGACGGCTACACTGCCGAGTCCGTGGCTACCTTCCGCACTGCTCTGGCCAATGCCCAGGCCGTGATGGCGGACAACAGCCTCTCCGAGGACGACCAGGCGACCGTGGATGCCGCTGTGACTGCCCTCACCGCCGCCATGGACGGCCTCACCGCCGGTGGCGCTCCCGAGACCACCGACAAGCCGGAAGCTACCGATAAGCCCGAGACTTCTCAGAAGCCCGAGGCGACCCAGAAGCCTGAGAACAAGGTGCCTCAGACTGGGGACAACAGCGGCCTGATGCTGTGGAGCCTGGTTTGCCTGGCTTCTCTGGCTGGTGCTGGCTGTGTGGTAAGCGCCAAGAAAAAGTGGAGCAAGTAAGAAGGAACCCTTCTGAATGCAAAGTTGGAGGCCCGGCGTAAGCCGGGCCTCCTCTTTTTGTCTAATGAAAACCCCCGGCTGTGCCGGGGAGTTCAAAAAAGCTTTAGCGTTCCATATGAAGAAAAAACTCCTTTTGATACAATAAGAGTGCGGTCTGCCAACTGCACAAAAGTATCAAAAGGAGGACAAAAGGCATGAAGCCTAATGACAAGAACAGTTTAGCACATACAACATGGAATTG
>ERZ1643249.3599-NODE-3599-length-13538-cov-270.996885_pt1 | contig 13538 bp, 14 predicted proteins | sample MGYA00579263_ERZ1643249 | MGnify/ENA primary metagenome ERZ1643249 (study PRJEB29033, sample SAMEA4952264) | chicken gut metagenome | biome: Broiler Chicken; feature: Gastrointestinal Tract; material: Caecum | place: Ireland | collected 2018 | study: Broiler...
AACCATTATATCACATTTTTTAATTATCAGTCATAAAGTTTAACACAGCCTTCATTAAAAAAGGTTAGAGTTTTAATTCTAACTTTTACTTTCATACTTGAAGTGATTTGATTACACATGGCGAAAGACCTGTAACTTTAGAGATTTTTTGAATACTATCTCCAGATTTAAGCAAATTCTTAGCTGTTTCAAGTAATGCATTTTCTTTGCCGATTTTAATTCCATCAGCCCGGCCAATTTCGATGCCATCAGCTCGGCCAATTTCAATACCTTCTTTTTTGGCATATTGTAATCCTTGACTACGTTCAAATTCATCCATCTCATCTTTGTCATAAAGTCCAATAATTCCATCATCATTACTCATTGCTTCAATTGTCTTTTTCAACATCATAAGCTCTTCATCTCCTTCTGATACATCTCCTAAAATACTTATTTCATCGGTTACAAGCATTACAAATATTTTTTCAATTCTACTTAACTTGTCCTTACCTTCATTATAATACTTATATAAGGTTTTGGCTAGATATATATTGATAGTTATATACGATTCATCGGTACATATCTTATTATCTACATCTCTCATCATCGTATTTACTATAGTGCCTCCATTAGATGTTAGTTTTGCATTAAAGTTTACTTGAACGACTATTTTAGGTTCCTTGCCTGCTTTAGTGGATGTAATTACTAACCCATGGTGATAATAGTTGTTTTTTTTATTCTACCCGGGTCATAAGTATTATTCATCGATAAATTCTATTTTTATTTATTAAAAGCAGTTTACTAATCATATATAAAAAGAGGTTTTTATTTCGTTCATCTTGCCATATGGCCTTAAATACTTTATCAAATGAAGCCGAATTATTTTACCTGGCATTAAAGTTTTACTATTCATCGTTTTCCTCCTTCATAGATAATTATAGTGTGTCTATCTTCTATTTTCTTTTTTTATTTGCAAACTTTTAAAAAAATAACAAATAATTTTATAATTACTTGTTATTCTTCTTTTTTACCAACTAAAACTTCTCTTGGTTTTGAACCATTAGGTGGTCCAACTATTCCTCGTTCTTCTAAGAGGTCAATACATCTAGCGGCTCTGTTATAGCCAAGTCTGAATCTTCTTTGGAGAAGTGAAGCACTAGCTTTACCTTGGGTTATGACAAATTCAACAATTTCATCATATAATGGTTCTTCGTACTCTTCTTTTTCAACGCTACTAACGGCTCCCCTATCTTCTTCGGAGATGGTTAGTGAATCATCATACATAGCTTTTTGCTGGGAGATTGTATAGTCGACAACGGCTTTTATTTCGTCATCACTAATGAACGTTCCTTGGACACGCATAGGTTGATTTTCGCCTTGTGGGAGGAAAAGCATGTCACCTTTTCCAAGGAGTTTTTCAGCTCCAGTCATATCAAGAATGGTTCTTGAATCTATACTGCTTGATACGGCAAATGATATTCTAGATGGGATGTTTGATTTAACAACACCCGTGATAATATCCGTACTTGGTCTTTGAGTTGCAACTATTAAATGGATTCCGGCAGCTCTGGCCATTTGGGTAATACGCATAATTGAATCTTCGACTTCTTTAGCGGCAACTAACATCAAATCGGCAAGCTCATCGATGATAACAACGATGTATGGAATTTTTTTGATTTTTTCATCGTCTGATAAGCTTTCGTTTTTCTTTTCAACGTAAGCATTGTAACCAGCGATATTTTTAGTTTTTGATGATTCGAACAAGTCGAATCTATCTTCCATGATTTTGACTATTTTTTGTAAGACAATATTTGCTTTTTTAGGATCGGTAACAACTGGGGTTAGTAGATGGGGAACTCCGTTATACATTGAGAGTTCAACTTTTTTTGGATCGACTAGGACCAGTTTTACTTCGTCTGGTTTAGTACGCATTAAGATAGAGGTAATCATACTGTTAATACATACTGATTTACCAGAACCGGTAGATCCGGCAACTAAAAGGTGCGGAGTTTTATCGATTTCACAGAATATTGGCTGTCCCATAATATTTTTACCTAGAGCGACTAAAAGTTTACTGTTTTCTTTAGATTTTGGTACTTGTTCTAATATTTCTCTGACAGAAACTGAGGTCGTTTTTTTGTTAGGTAGTTCGACACCAACAGTTTTTTTACCGGGGATCGGAGCTTGAATACGAACGTCTTTAGCTCCAAGTTCTAAGGCAATTTCTTTATTTAGGGCAGTTACTTTAGATAGTCTAGTTCCTGATTTGATTTCTAGTTCGTATTGGGTTACGGTTGGACCAGTATTGGCAGCGACAACTTTACCTTCGACTCCAAAGTCACTAATAACTTTTTCTAGTTCACCAACTGTTTCTTTAATCGCATCTTGGTTAGCTTTAATTGTTTCCTTTTTGATTTTAGGTTTAACAAGTAAGGTGATTGGTGGTTTATGATATTCACCAGTTTGTTTTAAAACAGGTTCAGGGATAGGTTCTTCTTTTGTTTCAGGGACTTCTGGGGATGCGGTTTGAGTAATAACGATATCTTTATCTTTTTCTTCTTCGTATTCTTCTTCGGCCTCTTCGGCAGCTCTGGCAGCTTTACGATTACTTCTTTCTTCTTTGGCTTTGGCTAGTTTATTTTTAACCGCGTTTACAGCATCATAGATAGAAACTCCGGTAAACATGATTGTGCCACAAATGATTAGGGCGATGCATACTACTTCGGTTCCTTCTAAGGTTAGAAGTTTGACACCTAAAACGGCAAATATTCCACCGATTATACCTCCGCCTTGGATGGTTTGATTGTTTGAGACAAATCCCATGACATTATTAATTGTTTCTTTTAAAACGTCAAATGAGGCTCCAGAAGTGTCTAATTGTTTAATATATTCAGTATGAGATAGGATCAGTATTCCAAGGAATAGAATATATAATCCGATTAGGTTTGAGGTGAAAAAGTCTGGTTTATCTCTTTTTACCATCATATAACCGCCACATACTCCAAGTCCGATTAAGGGAACGACATACCAGGCACCAGTTAAGAAGGCTGAGAAGCCTTTGATAACATCAGCGGCAATGCCAAATGGACAACAACCAATAATGGCTATTAAGATTAAAATTATTCCTTTTAATTCAACGCTATAAGATGCGGTTTGTTTTTCTTTTGTTTTTCTCTTTTTCTTTTTTGCCATGATTTACTTCCTCCACTATTCTTTTATAATTATATCATTTTTTAGTGATAATACAAAACTATTGTACGGATTTTGTAATAAAAAAGGTTATTTTTACTATTTTGTAAAATAACCTAAAAATTCTTTATTACCACTGCCACCCTTGATTGGTGATTGTGTTATTTTAAGGCATTTAAATCCTATATTTTCAAAGTAAGATTTTACTTTGTTTATGACTTCTGTATGAATTTTAGAGTCTGTAATTACCCCTTTATATTTATCAGCTATTTCTTTACCGCATTCAAACTGGGGTTTAATTAGACAGATTATTTCTTTTAAATTTTCCATTTGACTTAGTTTTTTAGTTAATAATTTTACAGAAATAAACGATACATCTATAGTGGCAATATTTACGTTTTTTAAAATATTTAAATCAACATTTCGAAAATCAGTTTGTTCGTATAATTCAATTTTTTTATTGTTTCTTAGTTTTTTATCTAATTGGTTAGTTCCGACATCGATAGCAATTACTTTTTTGACGTTATTTTGAAGAGAACAATCAGTAAATCCACCTGTGGACGATCCGATATCAACCATAGTTTTGTCTTCTAAGTTTATATTAAATACTTTTAGAGCTTTTTCGAGTTTTAGTCCAGCACGGGATACATAAGGTAATATTTTGCCTTTTATTTCGATGTTTGTATTTTCAGCCACTTCAAAGCTAGGTTTAGTTATTTTTTTATTATCACAATAAACTATTCCTTTTTTGATACTTTCTTTGGCTTTGGTTCTAGTTTCAAATAATCCTCTTTTTACAAGTTCAACATCCAATCTCATAAAATCACCATTTATATAATATATTTTTTTAATGAAAAACACAAGGTTTTTATCCTTGTGTATATTCAGTAATAGTCTTGTATGATGCCTTATTTAAATTCCCTTTAGTAGAAGAAGTTATAGTTCTTGTTTCACCAGGATTTAAATTATCACCTATATTTCCTCTAAAAGACATTATTAAATTATCATTCTTATCATAAAAGTTAATATTTACATCACTTATATTACTAACTTCACTATTTCTATTAGTAACTGAAGCTGTAAATGTCGTATATCCTTTTTCTGTAATTAGAGAAACATTATTAAATACAAGTCCATTATAATCTTCTTCTTTTATAATTCCTTCATTTGTATTTGTAATAACTTCAGGTTTTAATTTCTTATCATTTGAATTATTAACCCATAAAACTATTATAAGAATAATTATGAGTATTATTAATACAGTCGTTATTATCGATAACGTTTTATGCCCTTTAGAGTCTCCTTTTTGATATAGATTAGTTTCCATTGAGGCTTCAGTTTTTGTCCAAGTTGGAGTTTTCGCACTTTCAGCTAGACCTGCTTTTTCTCCTTCTTTAACATTTATTATTTCAACGTCTCAGTTACTAGTTATTTGAGAGTTACCTTTTACATCTAAATTTGTTTGAAATGCCGCATAACCTATGGCCATTAACAAAAGAATTCCTATTAAGGAAAATATTATTATTTTTCTTTTTCTGGTTTCTCGATACATATGTTTACCTACTTTCAATTATTATTTTGGCATTCAAATGAATGTGCGTCAATTATGTTTACATAAAAACTTGCTAAAATTCAAATAGAGGTTGGTTTTTATGTATTTAAGACGGTTAAAGGATTTGCGTATAGATAACGATTTATATCAAAAACAGATTGCGGATTATCTTAAAATTACAAGGCAACAGTATGGCTTATATGAGATTGGGAAAAGAGATATACCAATTGACTTGCTTTGCAAGTTAGCAGACTTTTATAAAGTGTCAACTGATTATCTTCTTGAAAGGACAAATAAGAAGAATGATAATTCTAATGTTATTATGAGTTAATTTTATGAAATTATGAAAAAAGAGGAATTAATTTTCAATATATTTGAATTAATCCTCTTTTTTAGTTTCTTTTTTATCTTTAGATTTTTTCTTTTCTTCTTTTTTTAAAACGGCTTTATGAGACAAATTAAGTCTGCCTTTTTTGTCATAGCCATCTGACATAACGGTTATTTTATCCCCTACTTTGACAACATCACTTGGTTTTTCAACGCGTTTTGTGTCTAATTTAGAGACATGAACTAAACCTTCACAACCAGGCCACAATTCAACAAAGCAGCCAAAGTCTTCAACTTTAGTAACAGTTCCTTCGTAAACTACGTTTTCTTCGACTTCTCTAACGATATCTTTAATCCAATTGGCGGTTTTTTCGATAATTTCTTTGTCAGTGTGATAGATTACAACTTTTCCATCATCTTCGAGGTCAACTTTAACGGCGTTTATGTCATTTACAGATTTAACGTTACTTGATTCTAGGATGATTTTAGTAATCATATCGCCACCTTTACCGATAACGTCTTTAATTTTATCTGGATTAATCATAAAGGTCATAACTTTAGGAGCATATTTGCTTACTTCTTTTCGAGGTTCTTTAATAGTATCAGTTATGACTTTTAGAACTTGCATACGGGCTTTCTTTGCCTGTTTTAAGGCTTTAGATAATATTTCTGCGCTAATTCCTTTGATTTTGATATCCATTTGAAGTGCGCATATTCCGTTTTTAGTTCCAGCAACTTTAAAATCCATATCACCTAAGTGATCTTCCATTCCTTGAATATCAGTTAAGATTTGATATTTATCACCTGAGGTTATTAGTCCCATAGCAATTCCGGCAATGGGCGCCTTTATAGGAACACCAGCAGCCATTAAACTCATACATCCGGCACATATACTGGCTTGGGATGATGATCCATTACTTTCTAATATTTCTGAAACTACTCTTATAGTATACGGGAATTCTTCTTCTGATGGAATTACTTGAAGAAGGGCTTTTTCGCCTAGGGCACCATGGCCGATTTCTCTTCTACCTGGAGCGCCATAACGACCAGTTTCTCCGACACAGAACTGCGGGAAGTTATAGTGCAACATAAATCTTTTAGAGTCTTCAAGGCCTAAGCCATCAAGGATTTGATGCTCACCTAGAGCACCTAAGGTGGTTACTGATAAGCTTTGGGTTTCACCTCTTGTAAATAAAGCGGAACCGTGAGTTCTTGGAAGAAAATCGATTTGAGCAGATAATGGCCTTATTTCATCCATTTTTCTTCCGTCTGGTCTTATTCCTTCAGAAACGACGATGTGTCTGAATAATTTATATTCGAGTTTATCATAGATGATATTTATTTTAGCAATAAGTTCGGTTAGACCTTCTTCAGTTAATTTAGAGGAATTTTCTTCTTTATATTTTTCAATAATTTTTTCTTTTATTTCATCTAGTTTACTATATTTTTCTTGTTTATCTTTAATTCTTAAGGCTTTATCGACATCGTCTTTAGATATGGTTTCTATTTCGTTTACTAACTCTTCAGATATTTCTAGTTTTTCATATTCCATCTTTTCTTCGCCAATTTCTTTTATTATTTTGTTTTCGAAATTAACTAATTTTTTTACGGCTTCATGGCCAAACATTAAGGCTTCAAGCATGTCTTCTTCTTTGACTTCTTTGGCAGATGATTCTACCATGTTTATGGCATCTTTAGTTCCAGCGACAGTTAAGTCGATGTCTGATTTTTCTGACTCTTCTGTATTTGGGTTGATTATTAGTTTGCCATCTACTCTACCAACTTTAACACCGGCAACAGGTCCATTAAATGGGATTTTACTTACGGAAACTGCTAAAGATGATCCTAAAAGAGCGGCGAGCTCTGGTGAATTATCTGGGTCAACTGATAAAACGGTGTTTACAATTTGTACTTCATTTCTAAAATCTTCTGGGAATAAAGGTCTCATAGGACGGTCGATCATTCGGGCAGCTAAGGTAGCAGCTTCACTAGGCCTTCCCTCTCTTTTGATAAATCCTCCGGGAATTTTGCCAACTGAATATAATTTTTCTTGATACAAAACCATTAGTGGAAAAAAATCTGATAATAGATTAACGTTTTTTGAGACAACAACTGTCGATAAAACAACAGTATCACCATATCTTACTAGGATAGATGCATCTGCTTGTTTAGCAACTTCGCCGGTTTCGACTACGAGTTTTCTTCCGGCAAAATTCATTTCAAATGTTTTTTTCATAATTACCTCCATAAAATAAACACTCTAAAAGAGTGTCTACTATTTTCTTAAATTTAAGCTTTTAACGATTTCACGATATCTTGTAACATCTTTGTTCATTAGATATCTAAGTAAGCTTCTTCTGTGTCCAACTTTTTTAAGAAGTCCACGACGTGAATGATAGTCATGTGGGTGAACTTTTAAGTGTTCAGTCAAATCTTTGATTTCTTCAGTAAGAATAGCAATTTGTACTTCGGCTGAACCAGTATCGCCTTCGCTTCTAGCGTACTTTTTAACTATTTTTTCTTTGACATCTTTTGTTAGAGCCATGCTTAAAACCTCCTTTTTCTTATATATTCGCTTAGACCTAGAAGAAAAGATGGAGTTCTTTAATTCCAAGAATAAGTACATTAATAATATACATTAAAACGAATGAAAATGCAAGAATTTTATTCATCTATTATAAAAATTTCATAACTTATTTTTTAATTTAACTTTATAATCGATTTTGTATTCTGCACACTAGGTAATGAAAAAACTTTATGAATTTTCATAAAGCATTATTTTTAATTTTAGATGTTCATCATTTTTTTCATAGATGGCAAGTTCATTACCTTCTTTGTCTAGGAATAAAACTTCATTAGGATAAGTTCCTTTTATTTTGGCACCATTAATAATTTGCTTTTTTAAATTATCTTCGGCAATTATTTTGGGAATATTTAGAACATCTTTAACTTTTAACACTTTAAAGTTACCTTGTTTAATATCGTCTAAAGTATACGAGTCTTCTAATTTAAATATACCTTGTTTTGTTCTTTTTAGATTACTCATTGTTCCTGTTTCGTTTAAGGAAGCTAAGATATCTCTGATTAAGCTTCTAATATATGTGCCTTTGGATACTTTGGTTTTAAAGGTGAATTTATTTTCTGTAAAAGAAAGTAATTCGTTTTGGTAAATTGTTACTTCTTTTTTTGGAAGGATAACTTCTTTTCCTTCTCTTGCATATTCATATAGTTTCTTACCACTGACTTTAACCGCTGAATATTTAGGTACTTCTTGATTATAGGTCTTTTCAAAGTTTTTTAGGGCTTTAATTATCTCTTCTTTGGTGATATGCGGAGTATTTTTATTTAAAATTTTACCGGTTATATCTAAGGTATCGGTTTCAAGTCCTAAGGTTACTTCGGCAATATATTCTTTTTCATGGCTTGTGAGTAAATCGTTTAACTTAGTATATTTGCCAAAGCAGATGACTAAAACACCGGTTGCTAAGGGATCTAAAGTTCCATTATGACCAACTTTTTTAATGTTTAGGTTTTTGCTTATAATATTTACGACATCTCTACTTGTTAAGTCTTTTGGCTTATTTATAACGATAATTCCACTATTTGGTAATTTCAAAGGTTGTTCCTTCTCTCGTATCTTTGATAATAACATTTTTGGCGAGCAATTCGTCTCTTATTTGATCGGCACGCTCGTAGTCTTTGTTTTGTTTAGCCAAGGTGCGTTCTTGAATTTTTTCTTTAATATAATTTTCGAAGTCTTTATCGATTTCTTCGTCTTTAAGCAGATCTAATGATAATACTTTATCAAAATCTTCAATTAAATAGAGTTTTGTATTATTGTTTATTTCATCTTTTAAAACGTCATAAAGAGTTGTAATCATTAGAGATGTGTTCATATCATTCTTAAATGCTTCTTTAAAGTTTTCTTGGTATTTTTCTATGATTTTTTGGTTTAAAGTTCCTTCTTTATTTTCTTTAACGGTTTTAATTCTTCTTTTTAATTTATTATAAGCATTGGTTGCGGTATCTAATCCTTCTAAGCTATATACTAAGGTTTTACGGTAATGAGACTGCAGACAGAAGAATCTATAAACTACCGGGTCATAGCCTTTTTGGATTAAACTTCTTAAATCTTTAGATGTTCCTTTGGATTTGCTCATTTTACCTGATGCATCGTTTAAAAATTCCATGTGGATCCAGTAATTACACCATTTGTGTCCGAGGTAACACTCAGACTGAGCGATTTCATTAGTGTGATGGGGAAAGATATTATCGATACCACCACAGTGAATGTCTAAGTGCTCACCCAAATATGTTAAGGCGATGGCGGAACATTCGATGTGCCACCCAGGGTAACCTACTCCCCAAGGGCTTTCCCATTTAAGTTCTTGGTCATTAAATTTAGAATCAGTAAACCAAAGCCCAAAGTCAAATGGATTTTTCTTGTTGTTATCAACTTCAACATCGTCACGAACAGCTAGTAATAAATCATCATGATTACGGCCTGAAAGTTTATAATAATCCGGGTATTTAGAGGTATCGAAATAAATATTACCTCCTGATATATAGGCATAACCGTCTTTTAATAATTTAGTAATAATTTCAATATATTTTGGAATGTTATCGGTTGCCGGAGAGATTATTTCCGGCTTTTTGATATTTAATTTTTCCATATCTTCAAAAAAAGCGTCAGTATAAAATTTGGCGATATCTAAAACTGATTTCTTTTCTTTTTTAGCCGCACTGACCATTTTATCTTCACCGGTATCACTATCGCCAGCTAAGTGACCAACATCAGTTATGTTCATACATCTTTTAACGTTATAGCCTAAGTATTTTAAGCCTTTTTCTAATATGTCTTCAGATATATAGGTTCTTAGGTTACCAATATGGGCATAATAATAGACGGTCGGCCCACAAGTATACATGGTTACTTCATTTTTATTATAAGGAATAAACTCTTCGACTTTTTTAGTCAAGGTATTATATATACGCATTTTACTCATTTTTTCATCACCTACTTTATTATAACATATTTGGAGAAATATTATGAAGAAATAAGATTTTCTTTGATTTTTTTGGGTTTGATGTAAATTTGACATAATTAAAAAAATGGTTATAATATACATCGTCTATGGAGGGGATTTTATGAATAGTAACACTTATGAAGTGGTTAAATTATTTGTCGGTAAAGGAAATTTTGTTGCTGAAAAGGTTGTCGAGTTTTTAAATAATGAAGAGCCTGGTAAACTTGCCGAATATGGTTCATATATGTGTCTAGTTGGGCTTACTGGTGAGTGTCTTGCTAATTATTATTTTGATGAGTGTAAACAAGATTTAATGACAGTAAAAACTAATCTTGATGAATTTATCACGTTACTTACTGAAGAAAAGCAAGAAAAGGTTTTAAGAAAATAATGAATGAACAAATTGAATTGTTAAATGACTATATAAAGATTTTTGGTTTTAATAAAAGAAATTTAACAGTTATGGATAAGATTTGCTTTTCTCAGTGGTATCACGACATTTTCCTAGATGAAGATATTATTAATGTTTTATATAAAACTTTGAATGATAAAAAAATAAATAAGACTACTAAAAGGCAAGTTTTAAGGTTCGTGATAAATAGTCACAATGGTATTTTAAAAAATACTAGTACGAAATTTTCGACTTTAGAAAAAAGGATTACAGCCGAAAATTTAAGTTCTTTTTTAGCTGGTAAAAGATTAAGATATAATTGGCTTTCAGAATACGATTTAGATAAATCTTTTAGTAAATATAGCGTAAAAAGAGCTTATAGACTTAAAAGTGGTGAAAGGTTTGAGATTGATAAAAAGCGGGCTTCATTGGTGAAAGATTTAGTTATTAAAGCTAATTTATTTCCTAGCGTAATAACTGTTGAGAGTGGTTTTAAAGAGCTTGGAGAAAACGGAAATATAGATGATTATATTTTAAATATTTATGATAATATAAAAAGCAATCAAAAGGTTTTAAAGAAATGATTGCTTTTTTATATAATTTTTATAATTTTTTTAATCTTTGAGTTATTTGTAATGTTAGTTCTATAGGTGCATTATCCATTTTATTTAATAGTGATACGGCATCTTGTAATTTGGTTTTTAAAGAAGTTTCATCTTTGATTTTTTCTGCTTCTTTTTCAAAATCAAAATTAGGACTTGGATTTTGGTTTACAAAGTCAGTAATATATTCTTTTATATCTTTTAAAACATATTCTTTCAAATCATAAGAATCCATTTCTCTAACGCCAAAATACGCGCTAATAATATATCTATATGTATCTTCTATCGTCATTTTATCACCTACATGAATAATTGTACCAAAGAATTATAATAAAATCTATTTATTATTGAAATTTTCTGACTTGAAATTTATTGTTTAAGATTATTTTGGAAGTTTTTAAACATCTGGCATGATAAAACCGCTGATTTTAAAGCGGTTTTTAATTACTAAAATGGTGCAGGCAGAGGGAGTCGAACCCTCATGTTTGGATAAACACTAGAACCTGAATCTAGCGCGTCTACCTATTCCGCCATGTCTGCAAAGAAAAAAGCTTGATTAACAAGCTATTTAAGTCAAAATGGTGCGGGTGAAGGGACTTGAACCCCCACGCCGTGAGGCACTAGATCCTAAGTCTAGCGCGTCTACCAATTTCGCCACACCCGCATGAGTGGTGGACCCTAATGGACTTGAACCATTGACCGCCCGGTTATGAGCCGGATGCTCTAACCAACTGAGCTAAGGGTCCAACTTTTTGACTACTTCTATATAATACCATATTGCGAAATTTTATGCAATAAGTTTTAGAAAAAATAGTCAAAAACTTAATTTTCTTTGTTAATCATGTTAAGAAGATTAATCTTAAACATATCTTTATCTGCGTGCTCTTTGGAAACCATAACACCTTTATACGTAACTAATTCTGATTGATGCCCTTCGCTTAAAATTTCTCTTGGAGTTAAATCGGATAAGGTTATCGTTTTTTTATTTTCATCAACGATGTAATGAAGTTTGACTTCGCCATGGACTTTAGCAAATAAAGCATCGGTTGGAAGGTTTACTTCATATTCATGAATATCACCATTACTTGAAACTTCTTTACCTAATAGTTCTCCTGATTTTAGGCTTGGGTAGTATTCAAAATAAAGCTTCTTGTATGCTAACATGTTATATTTCTTTAAAGCACTTTCAAGCTTTTTAAACTCGTTTTCATTTTCATATAAAAACATGTACTTTTCGACCATAGCTATATTCCTTTCTACTATCCTATTTTATCCTATACTAATAATAGCATAAAGCTAAAAATAAAGCAAACAATCGCTTTATTTTTGGGTAAATTTGACAAGCACTTGGCATCTTAAAAACTAGGAAAATCCTAGTTTACTCGCGTTTACCAGTTAATGTATAACCTTGACTTAAAAGGTCTTCATCTTCGCATGATGACCATTTGACATCGGTTTGCCCCGGATTTTGGTTTTTTGTACGATATCGATAATAAGTTACAGTTTTATATACTGGCTCTTCTTTATAAGTAGTTGTGGTTTTTGTGCATTTTAATGAATAATCATATGTTCCGGCGTTATCATATCCGGTCGCACAAACGTATACTACTTTTTGCCCGTTAATAATATATCTAGTCGCATTTTTTTCTTCGACGTGATATTCAGGCACGCTTTGAACCCCTGATTTTACTTTTTCGGTTTTGGTTTGGACTTGACGGTCAGAAGTTTCTGTTATTTTTTTAGTACTCCAACTTGACCATTTACCATAGGACCAAGTTCCGTCAAGATTTTTTACGAATTCGCACCTTGCGGTGCTGGTACTGGGAAAGGACGTTCCATCTAATCCCATATGTGAAATAATATAGTCTTCTTCACCACCACAAGATAAATTGACACGCATCGTGTATTCGTCTTCTTCTTTGGTCACTTCGACGTATGATTTTTTCGAATCACAAGCGTTTCCTTCGGTATCTTTTAATCTTACAAGCATTTTATTTTCAAGCATGTCACCTAAGGTCATAGATACTTTATCTCCAGTGTTTTCTGGAAGTCTTGATGCTGTATAATAACCACTGGCAACTGTTGCCATTGTTAACAAGTTATTGTTAAAGTTAGAGACGCTTTGGTCTTCACCTAAACGACTATCAACGTAGTTTGTTAAAAATCCTCTTGTTGGGAAAAGCATCATGAGTGCAAATATTAGTAAGATAACTAAGATAACTTTAAATATTAAACTTTTGAAAGAAACTGTTTTTTCGTTATCCTCTTTATACATATTACTTCCTCCCCTAAATATGGTAAATATAATAGCACAATAGGAGTTGTTTGTCAAACAATTATCTTACATTTTTAAGTTTAACTATCGTACATCCTTGGTTAAAATAATCTGTTTTAAATTCTTCGACATTTTTATTTTTAGAGAGGGTTTCAGCAGTTGTTTTTCTGATGATTCCACTTCCTACACCATGAAT
>ERZ1643249.3600-NODE-3600-length-13532-cov-8.973881_pt1 | contig 13532 bp, 13 predicted proteins | sample MGYA00579263_ERZ1643249 | MGnify/ENA primary metagenome ERZ1643249 (study PRJEB29033, sample SAMEA4952264) | chicken gut metagenome | biome: Broiler Chicken; feature: Gastrointestinal Tract; material: Caecum | place: Ireland | collected 2018 | study: Broiler...
CAAGTAGAATAGCTTTAATACTAGATATATCACCAAGAAGCATAGAAAAAGTTATATATTTTGCTTCATATGTAGTTACAGATAAAGGAACATCAGGGCTAACAGAAGGTCAAATATTAAATGAAAAAGAATATCATGAAGCAGAAGAAAAGTACGGAAAAGGCTCATTCAAAGCAGGAATGGGAGCAGAGGCAATAAGAACATTATTACAAAAAGTAGATTTAGAAAAATTATCTGCAAAATTAAAGAAAGAAATAGAAGAATCTAGTGAACAAAAAAAGGCTAAATTAGTAAAAAGACTAGATACAGTAGAAAGCTTTTTACTATCTGGAAACAAACCAGAATGGATGGTATTAAACGTAATACCAGTAATTCCACCAGATATTAGACCAATGGTACAACTAGATGGAGGAAGATTTGCAACATCAGATTTAAATGACTTATATAGAAGAGTATTAAACAGAAATAACAGATTAAAAAGATTATTAGAATTAGGTGCACCAGAAATTATAGTAAGAAATGAAAAAAGAATGTTACAAGAAGCAGTAGATGCTTTAATAGACAATGGAAGACGTGGAAGACCAGTAACAGGTGCAGGAAATAGACCTTTAAAATCATTATCAGATATGTTAAAAGGAAAACAAGGACGTTTCAGACAAAACTTACTTGGAAAAAGGGTTGATTATTCAGGACGTTCAGTTATAGTAGTAGGCCCAGAACTAAAAATATATCAATGTGGTTTACCAAAAGAAATGGCAATAGAATTATTTAAACCATTTGTAATGAAAGAACTAGTTTCAAGAGGATTAGCACATAATATTAAAAGTGCAAAAAGAATGGTAGAAAAGCTAAATCCAGAAGTATGGGGAATATTAGAGGAAGTTATAAAAGACCATCCAGTAATGTTAAACCGTGCTCCAACACTACATAGACTAGGTATTCAAGCATTTGAGCCAGTACTAGTAGAAGGTAGAGCATTAAAACTACACCCATTAGTATGTACAGCTTTTAATGCTGACTTTGACGGTGACCAAATGGCGGTACACGTACCATTATCACCAGAAGCACAAGCAGAAGCAAGATATTTAATGCTATCAGTAAACAACTTACTTAAACCACAAGATGGTAAACCAGTAACAGTTCCAACACAAGATATGATACTTGGAAGTTATTACCTAACAATGGAAGTATCTGGTGAAAAAGGTGAAGGTATGTATTGCAAAGATGAAGACGAAGCAATGATGGCATACCAAAATGGAGACTTAGGATTACATGCAAAAATTAAAGTAAGAATGACAAAAGAAATAGATGGGGAACTAAAAACAAAACCAATAGAAACAACAGTTGGAAGATTAATATATAACCAAGGAATTCCTCAAGATTTAGGATTTGTAGATAGAACGAATCCAGAGAATGCTTTTGATTTAGAAATCAACTTCCCTGTAATGAAAAAGAATTTGGGAACAATTATAGCAAAATGTATAGACAAACACGGACTAAATGTATCAGCAGAATTATTAGACTATATAAAGTCAACAGGTTTCAAATACTCAACAAAAGGAGCTATTACAGTGTCAGTTGCTGATGTCGCTGTTCCAGAAGCTAAAAAGAAAATTTTAGCAGATGCAGAAGAAGAAGTTGAGAACATATCAAAACAATATAAACGTGGTTTAATTACAAATGATGAAAGATATGATTCAGTAATTAAAGTTTGGGAAAAAGCAACAAATGATGTTACAGAAGCTATGAAAGATAACTTTGATGAATTAAATCCAATATTCATGATGGCACAATCAGGAGCCAGAGGTAATATGAACCAATTACGTCAAATTGCAGGTATGCGTGGACTTATGGCAAATACATCAGGTAAAGCCGTAGAAATTCCAATCAAAGCTTGCTTCAGAGAAGGATTAGACGTACTAGAATACTTTATTTCATCACATGGTGCTAGAAAAGGTTTAGCAGATACAGCCTTAAGAACAGCAGACTCTGGATATTTAACAAGAAGATTAGTAGATGTATCTCAAGATATAATAGTAAGAGAAGAAGATTGTGGAACAGATGAATATATTGAAATAGAAGATATAAAAGATGGAAATCAAGTAATAGAAAAATTACATGAAAGACTAGTAGGAAGATTCCCATTTGAAGACATAAAAGACCCAACAACAGGTGAAGTAATAGTAGACAAAAATACATTAATTGTACCAAGCATAGCAGACAAAATAGTAAATAGTGGAATTACAAAAGTAAAAGTACGTTCAGTACTTGGATGTAAAACAAAACATGGTGTATGTGCTAAATGTTATGGAATGGGATTAGCAACAAGAAAAGTGGTAAATATAGGTGAGGCAGTTGGAATAATAGCTGCACAATCAATAGGAGAGCCAGGTACACAGCTTACAATGAGAACATTCCACACAGGTGGTGTAGCAGGAGGAGATATCACACAAGGTCTTCCAAGGGTTGAAGAATTATTTGAAGCAAGAAAGCCAAAGGGATTAGCAGTAATTTCTGAAATAAGTGGTACAGTAAGCATAGAAGACTCTAAGAAAAGAAAAGAAGTTACAATAACAGGTGAAGACAATAGCAAAACATATACAATAAGCTTTGGTTCAAAATTAAAAGTAAGACAAGGAGACCACATAGAAGCAGGAGATCCAATAACAGAAGGTTCAATAAATCCAAATGAAATATTATCAATTAAAGGACCACAAGGAGTATTTGAATACTTAACATCAGAAGTACAAAAAGTATATAGAAATCAAGGTGTTGACATTAATGATAAACACATTGAAATAATATCAAGACAAATGCTTAAAAAAGTTAAAATTGAAGACAGTGGAGATAGCACAATGTTTGTAGGTTCATTAGTAGATATAAATGACTTCAATAAAGAAAATAAAGAATTAGAAGAACAAGGAAAATTACCTGCAAAAGGACAAAGAGTATTACTAGGAATAACAAAAGCATCACTTGCAACAGAAAGCTTCTTATCAGCAGCATCTTTCCAAGAAACAACAAGAGTATTAACAGAAGCAGCAATAAAAGGAAAGAAAGATTCTTTAATAGGACTAAAAGAAAATGTAATCATAGGAAAACTAATACCAGCAGGAACAGGACTTACAGTATATAGAAGCAAAAAAATAAGCACAGAAAATAATGTAGCAGAAAATTAAAATATTAAATTAACATATTGACAAATTTAAAAAAAACCAGTATAATAAAAATAGGAAATGGAGAAACCACAAAAGTGGTTTACCAGTGTAAATGTAAAACGCATCTACAACCGTTAAATTACAGATGCGTTTTTTTATTGCTTATTATTTTTACTTAGAATTACCGCTAATGCAATAATTAAGGCAATTATGATTGCAGTTACTAAAATTAATGAATAAAATAGTATGTAAATAATAGTAATTAAAGTGCTTTCTATCATATGCCCCACCTCCTTCTGAGAGGTAAACCACATCTGCTTGTTCTCATTTCCTATAAGCAATAATATAATACAATTTTTACAAAAAGTCAATAAAAAATAAAATTAAGGAGAAATTTATGAAATTACACATCGTACTAGTAGAACCAGAGATACCACAAAACACAGGAAATATAGCCAGAACCTGTGCTGCAATAGGAGCAAAATTACATTTAGTAAGACCATTAGGATTTAGTATAGACGAAAAACAAGTAAAAAGAGCAGGTCTTGACTATTGGGATAAATTAGATATAGAAGAACATGACAGTTTCAAAGAGTTTTTAGAAAAATATAAACCAGAAGAAAATAACATGTATTTTGTAACAACAAAAGGAACGCATTGTTATTCAGAAATAGATTATTCTGGAATGGAAGAAGTTTTTATGCTGTTTGGTAAAGAAACTAAAGGATTACCAGAAGATGTATTAAAAAAATACATAGAGAAAACAGCTAGAATACCAATGAGGAAAACATTACGTTCATTAAACTTATCAAATTCAGTGGCAATAGTGGCGTATGAAATATTGAGACAAAAGAATTTTGAGGATTTGCAAGAAACAAGTGAGTATCTAACATGTTAAAATTGAATTTTACGTAAACATATGCTATAATAAAAACATGGAATTAATTTTCCAAATTTTATTTATGAGGAGCCAATTATGGAAAACGTAGTGGAAACAAGAAACCAGATGAAAGTTCGGAAAAAATGGGAAAAGGGATTAGAGGAAATCAAAAAGTTTGGAGAAACAAAAGATTGCTTTGGACGTTACACGATGGAGCTAACTACCTATATAGGTCATTCATACAAAGATGCTTTTATCAAATTTTCAAGTAAAACAAAAGTTACAAAACTGTTGCATATACCTGAAAGTGAGCTATATGAGGCATATAGGGAGTATCTCAATGCAGGAAAGAAAAATCTATCAAAAAGATTTTATTATCTTTTCATGCAAAAGTTTGTTTCGCCCATTTACGAACACGCTGAATCTGAACCATTGGTAAAAATGGATCTTAGAGCAAGACATGTTATGATAGCAAGATATTTTGGAGGAAAAAAACTTGAAGACATTGCTCCAAAAATGAATCTATCTAGAGAAGGTGTTAGGCAACTTGAAGAGAAAGCAATACGTGCATTAAGGGCATATTGGCTCTTCCAGTCGAAGGAGAATTCCTGAGACAAACCAAAAAATCCAGCTTTGTAGCTGGATTTTTTGGTTTATAATTTCTAATTTATTAAGAAAGCACGATATGCTTTATAAGCTTCATAAATATCAAATTTGCTTGTAACTTCGTAAGGAGAATGCATTGATAAAACTGGAATTCCACAATCTATAACATCAATACCTTTATTAGCTAATATATATGCTATAGTTCCGCCTCCGCCAGTATCAACTTTTCCAAGTTCACTTACTTGATAAGAAATATTATTAGATTCAAATATATTTCTTACAGTAGCAACAAATTCTGCATTTGCATCAGAAGCACCAGATTTACCACGAGCACCAGTGTATTTATTAAGTCCAACACCTTTACCTAGATATGCAGCATTATTTCTTTCAGAAACAGAGGGATAAATTGGATCAAATGCAGCATCAACATCAGCTGAAAGCATTTTAGAATTGCAAAATACTTTATCTAATAAATTAGGTCTATTTGCATTTGTCTTATTTAATAATTCAGAAATAAAAGTATCAAAAACATGAGATTCCATACCAGTATTTCCCATACTTCCAATTTCTTCTTTATCTGCAAATATGCAAACTACGGTTTTAGCGGGACTAGAAACATCTAATAAGGCTCTTAAAGAGGTATATGCACATACCCTATCGTCTTGACCATAACCTGCAACCATACTTCTATCAAAACCTAAAGTTCTAGCTTTAAATGCAGGCACTAGTTCAAGTTCAGAACTTATAAAATCTCTTTCGGTTATTCCATATTTATCATTTAATATTTTAAGTATATTTAATTTAATTCTTTCTGGACATTTTTCATCTCCAAATGGAATACTACCAATTAATAAATTTAAATCTTCACCAGAAATTCCATCTTTTAATTTTTTCTCCATTTGCTCTTGTGCCAAATGAGGTAAAAGGTCTGTAATAGTAAATATTGGGTCTTCTTCATCTTCACCAATGCTGATATTAATTTTTTCCCCATTAGTTTTAACAATAACTCCATGAATAGCAAGAGGAATTGTAGTCCATTGATATTTCTTAACTCCACCATAGTAATGCGTTTTAAAGAAAGCAAATCCGGTATCTTCGTATAATGGATTTGGTTTTAAATCTAATCTTGGAGAATCAATATGTGAACCTACAATATTAAGACCTGATTCAATTGATCTTGTACCAATAATAGCAGCATAAATAGCTTTTTCTCTATTAATATAATAAATTTTGTCACCAGGAGTTAAAACTATTTTTTCTTTTATATTAACAAAGCCGTTTTTTTCTAAAATTTCAGTTATAAAAGAAGCAGCTTCTCTCTCTGTTTTGCTTTTATTTAAAAAATGAATAAATTCATCGCTGAACTTAATAATTTCATGTCTATATTCATCAGATAATGTGTCCCAACCACATTTTTTTGTGTCAAATAAAAATTCCTTTAATTTCTCAGTTTCACTCATATACTCATCATCCTTCCTAAATTAATATACAATATAATATAACCTTTTTTCAAATTTGTAAACAGAAAATGGAAAAAATATCTGATTTGTAATTGTAACTTTTTATTGTAATATTTTGAAAAAACTGATATAATATGAAATGAAAGGAGTTGAAGAAAATGTCTGAAGCACAATTACAAACTATTAAAGATGTAATAAAAATGACACCACGTCTTAATGCAGAATGTCTAGTTTCAATTAAAGTTTTAATGGAAAAAGCAATTGACAGTGAATTATTAAAACTTGAACCGACTGTAATATTAGAGAATATGGACATAACAGAAAAAATAATGTATTTAGACTATTTAAAAGAAAGTAAAGAGACTAAAGAAGAAGAACTAAAAAATTCAAAAACGCTTGAAGAAATTCTAAAGAGAGAGGGGTTGACTATGGATGACTTACAAAATCATAATTAGACCCATTGCTTTAAAATTTATTGCAAAGCAGGATAAAGTTCAAAAATTAAGAATTTATAAAGCTATTTATAACCTGCAGAAGGTGATGTAAAAAAATGGCAGGTTGTAAAAATGATTATAGACTGCGAGTTCGGTAATTATAGAAGTATATATATGCTAAATAAAAATGAATGTACAATTTTAGTAACTAAAATAAATAATCGTGGACAAATCTATAAATAAACTCTTCCATATTTTATTTCTAAAGAGTTTAAATTCCAAAAAAAATGTTGAATAATGTTAATTGTTATGATAGAATTTTTGTATAAAAATTATAAATAAATAGCAACACATTTGAATATAAATGTACAAGGTGAATTGAAAAATGAAAATAAAGAAAATTTTATCATTAATTTTATTAATTATTATAATAAATTTAAGTATAATAACCCCTTCATTGGCTAATGTAGAAGACCCAGATGAATGGAACTATATATGGTTAGATGAAGCCATTGAAGAAGCACAAACAATAAAGGAACCTTCTGTTTTATCAAGATATGCAGTAGTATATGATAGAGCCTCTGGAACAGTAATATGGGGGAAAGATGAGAATACACCTGTGCCTATGGCAAGTACAACAAAAATGATGACAGCAATAGTTATGATGGAAATAGTAGGTGAAGAACATCTTAATGATACGGTAACTGTATCAAAAGAAGCAGCAAGTACAATAGGTTCAAGATTAGGACTAAATACAGGAGATAAAATAACATATAATGACTTATTATATGGCTTAATGTTATGCTCAGGAAACGATGCGGCAGTAGAAATAGCAATAAGTACAACAGGAAGTGTAGAAAACTTTGTAGAACTCATGAATAATAAAGCAAAAGAACTTGGTCTGCAAAATACACATTTTGTAACTCCACATGGTTTAGATAGAGATGGGCATTATACAACAGCATTAGAACTTGCAAAAATAGTAGATTATGCAACAAAAAATAAAAAAGTAGCTGAAGTAGTTGCAACAAAACAACATACTGTAACAATAAATGGATATCCAAAAACAATATCAAATACAAACGAGTTACTAGGATATTTAGATGGAGTAACAGGTGGAAAAACTGGATATACAAGCAAAGCAGGGAGATGTTTAACAACAACAGTAAATCGAGACGGATTTGAAATCATAACAGTTGTATTAGGGGCAGATACAAGAAAAATAAGGACACAAGATACAATCAAATTAATAGAATACACATATAAAGAATATAAACAAGTTGATATTGATGCTTTAGTACAATCAGAATACGAAAACTGGTGTAGAATTAATAAAAGAAGGATCAGAGTAATTAAAGGAGTAGAATTAAGACCAGAAATATATATAGAAGATGGGAAATATAAAATGTATCCATTAAAAACAAATGAAACTATAGAAATTGAATCAACAGCAAATACAGAGTTTGAAGCACCATTACCAAAGGATACAGAGGTTGGCAAAATAATAGTATATAAAGGAAATGAAATAATAGATGAAATATCAATAAAAACAGTAGAGCAAGTAGAAAGAAAAAGTATAATTGCATATTTGTTTGAAATAGCACAGTTAATTCAAATATTAATCTAAGTAAAAGGTAATAAATGCCAAATCAAAAAAAATGCTGTATTTTTTGAAAAAATATAATATAATAAAAGAAGGAGGAAAAAACATGTGTTGTGAATGTAATAATGGGGAAAATTATCAAGACACAAAAATGGAGCAAATTCTATCAAAATATGAAAAAGATAAAAGCAATTTAATTCAAATATTAAATGAAGTACAAGAAGGTTACGGATATATTCCAAAACATGCACAATTAGCTATATCAGAATATTTAGGAATTCCTATGGCAGAAATTTATGGAGTAATAACTTTTTATTCAAGATTTACTCTAGAAGCAAAAGGAAAATATAATATAGCTGTATGCTTAGGTACAGCGTGTTATGTAAAGGGTTCTGAAAAAATATTAGATAAGTTAAAAGAAAAATTGGGAATTGATGTTGGAGAAACTACACCAGACGGAAAATTTTCAATAGAAGCTACAAGATGCATAGGAGCATGTGGGCTAGCTCCAGTATTTACAGTAAATGGAGAGGTATATGGGAATGCAACTCCAGAATTATTAGATAAAGTTATAGAAGAATATAAATCAAAAGAATAAAAGCTAATAGAGATATAATTGTATGTCCCATAGATTACCAAATAAGGAGGGTAACAATGAAATCATTAGAAGAAATACATAAAATTAGAGAAGAAAAAAGAAAAGAATTAGATTTAAGGGTGAATTTACAAGCAAACACTAGAGAAAAGCATATATTAGTATGCCATGGAACAGGTTGTACATCTTCAAAATCACCTAAAATAATAGAAACATTTAGAAAAATATTAGAAGAAAAAAATATAGAAAATGTTAAAGTAATTCAAACAGGATGTTTTGGTTTATGTAGCAAAGGACCAATAGTTATAATAAGGCCAGAAGATGTATTTTATGCGCATTGTACTCCAGAAGATTGTGAAGAAATTATTAACACACATATAATAAATGGACAAATTGTAGAACGACTATTATGTAAAGAAATTGATGAACAAACAGTAACAAGATTAGATGAACTAAACTTTTATAAAAAGCAAAAAAGAATTGCTCTAAAAAATTGTGGAGTAATAGATCCAGAAAATATTGATGAATATATTGCTTTTGATGGATATAAAGCATTAGAAAAAGTATTATTTGAGATGACACCAGAAGATGTAATTAAAGAAATTTCAGACTCAGGACTTCGTGGTAGAGGAGGAGCCGGCTTCCCAACAGGTAAAAAGTGGGAATTAACTAGAATAGCAAAAGGTACTCAAAAATATGTTGTATGTAATGCAGATGAAGGAGATCCAGGTGCATTTATGGATAGAAGTATTCTAGAAGGAGACCCTCATTCAGTTCTAGAAGCAATGATGATTGCAGGATATAGTATAGGTGCAAATAAAGGCTACATATATGTAAGAGCAGAATATCCAATAGCAGTACAAAGATTTCAAATAGCTATAGACCAAGCAAAAGAATATGGAATATTAGGTAAAAATATATTTGGAACAGATTTTGAATTTGATGTAGAGGTAAGATTAGGAGCAGGAGCTTTTGTATGTGGAGAAGAAACAGCACTAATTGCGTCTATAGAAGGTAAAAGTGGGCATCCAAGATTAAAACCACCATTCCCAGCAAATGCAGGATTATGGATGAAACCAACACTTATAAATAATGTTGAAACATTTGCAAATGTTCCAAAAATAATTTTAAATGGTTCAAAATGGTATTCAAGCATTGGAACAGAAAATTCAAAAGGAACAAAAGTATTTGCATTAGGTGGAAATGTAGTAAATGTAGGATTAGTAGAAGTTCCGATGGGAACAACATTAAGAGAAATAGTATTTGATATAGGTGGAGGCATTCCAAATGGTAGAGAATTTAAAGCAGCACAAACAGGAGGACCTTCAGGAGGCTGTATTCCAGAACAAAATTTAGATACACCAATAGATTTTGAATCTTTAAACTCAATAGGTTCAATGATGGGTTCTGGTGGATTAATAGTAATGGATGACACAAAATGTATGGTAAATTTAGCAAAATTTTATTTAGGTTTTACTGTAGATGAAAGTTGCGGGAAATGCACACCTTGTAGAATAGGAACAAAAAGAATGCTAGAAATATTAGAAAAAATAACAGAAGGAAAAGGAACATTAGAAGATTTAGAAAAATTAGAAAAGCTTGCACAAACAGTTAAGAAAACTTCTATATGTGGACTTCGGACAAACGGCTCCAAATCCAGTATTGAGTACAATTAAATATTTTAAAAATGAATACATAGAACATATAGAGAATAAAAAATGTTCAGTAAATGAATGTAAAGCTTTAAAACATATGGAGATAAATCAAGAAAAATGTAAAAGATGTGGATTATGTGCTAGAAATTGCCCAGTAGGAGCAATTACAGGAAATAGAGAAGAAGGGTATAGAATAGACCAAGATAAGTGTATAAAATGTGGATTGTGTGCTAGCAAGTGTAATTTTAAAGCAATATAATAAAGGAAAAAAGTTATGGAAGATAAGTTTGGATTAGATAAATCTATAATTGATGAATTCAGAAAGATATTTGCAAAATATGAAGAAGTAGAAAGAGCATGTATATTTGGCTCAAGAGCAAAAGGAACATACAAAAAAACTTCTGATATAGATATAGTGTTATATGGAGAAAAATTAACACATACAATTAATACTAAAATATATTATGATATAGATGACTTGTACTTAGTATATAAAATAGACTTAATAAACTTTAATAGTTTATCACAAAATGATAAATTAAGAGAAAATATTATAAAAGAAGGAGTTGAAATATATGCCAGATAACTTAAAACAGTCTGATAAAGTAAAATTAACTATAGATGGTAAAGAAGTAGAAGTCGAAAAAGGTACAACAGTATTACAGGCAGCAAGACAAGCAAGTATAGATATACCAACATTATGCTTCTTAAAAGAAATAAATGCAGCAGGAGATTGCAAAATGTGTATAGTAGATGTAGAAGGTAGAAGAGGCTTTGTTCCATCTTGTATAACTCAAGTAGAAGAAGGAATGAAAGTAAGAACAGACACTACAGAATTAAATGATGCAAGAAGAGTTATGTTAGATTTAATATTATCAACACATAATAGAGATTGTTTAACATGTGTACGAAATGGAAACTGCGAATTACAAACACTTGCAGAAAAATTTGGAGTAACACATATAGAATATGAAGGAGAAAAGATGGAACATAAGATAGATGATCTATCTCCATCAATTGTTAGAGATAATGGCAAATGTATAATGTGCAAAAGATGTGTAGCAGCATGTAAAAATGTACAAAAAATAGGAGCAATAGATTTATCAGGAAGAGGATTTAAATCAAGAATATCAACAGAAAATGATGAAAGCTTAAATAATGTAAATTGTACATTTTGCGGGCAATGTATTACAGCATGTCCAGTAGGTGCCATTTACGAAAAGGATGAAACTCGGAAATGTTTGGAGAAAATTAAGAGACAAAGATACTTTTGTTGTTGTTCAAACAGCACCAGCAGTAAGAGCAGCACTAGGCGAAGAATTTGGATATCCAATAGGTACAAATGTAGCAGGACAAATGGTAACAGCACTAAAAAGATTAGGTTTTGATAAAGTATTTGATACAAACACAGGAGCAGATTTAACAATAGTAGAAGAAGCAAATGAATTAGTAGAAAGACTAACAAATGGTGAGACTCTACCAATGATAACATCTTGTAGCCCAGGTTGGGTAAGATTTATAGAAATGAATTATCCAGAATTATTAGACCATTTATCAAGCTGTAAATCACCACACCAAATGTTCGGAAGCATATTAAAATCATATTACGCAAAAAAAGCAGGAATAGACCCAAGCAAAATGTATGTAGTATCAGTAATGCCATGCACAGCTAAGAAATTTGAAAAAATAAGACCTGAAATGAAAAATGATTCTTTACCAAATGTGGATAGTGTTATAACAACACGTGAACTTGCAAGAATGATAAAACAAGCAAACATACACTTTACAACATTAGAAGAATCTGAGTTTGATGATCCAATGGGAGAAGCAACAGGTGCAGGAGCAATATTTGGAACAACAGGTGGAGTTATGGAAGCGGCATTAAGAACAGCGTATGAGAGTATTACAGGAGAAGAACTACAGAAACTAGATTTTGAAGAAGTAAGAGGAAAAAAAGGAATAAAAAAAGCTACTATAAAAATAGGAGATAAAGAAATAAAAGTTGCAGTAGCACATGGACTTAGCAATGCCAGAGAAATATTAGAAGAAATAAAAAACGGAAAAGCAGACTATCAATTTGTAGAAATAATGGCATGTCCAGGTGGATGTATAATGGGTGGAGGACAACCAATTGTAACTTCAAAAAAGAGAAATGAAATAGATGTAAGAGCGGCAAGAGCACAGGCATTATACAATATAGATAAAAATAGTAAATATAGAAAATCACATAAAAATCCTGCAATAAAAAAATTATATGAAGAATATCTAGAAAAACCAGGAAGCTATAGAGCACATAAATTATTACATACAACGTATCAGAAGAGAGAAAAATATAGTTAAAAACGATAAAAAAGTTATTGAAAAATACGTCCAATATGGGCGTATTTGTTTTAAAGAAAATTATAATAATTTGAAATATAAGATTTACATAACACCAATTTTAATAAGCAACAATATCTTTTGTTCTTAAATAAGACAAAGCCGAATAAAATTATTATTATGATAATTATAAGAAAAAATAAAATATTAATAGTAGGTATATTGCTAGTATTTGCAATACTTTTAAGCTTTTATAAACCAACACAAAAAACATCAATCCAAACAAGTACTGAAAGTCCAAAATATAAAATACTTGTAGATGTTGAAGAATCTAAATTATATTTGTTTCAAAACAATGAATTAATAAAAATATATAGATGTTCAGGAGGAAAATGGTCAACACCTTCTCCAATAGGAACATGGACAATAATATCTAAAGCAAAATGGGGAGAAGGATTTGGGCGGAAGTTGGATGGGATTTAACGTTCCATGGGGACAATTTGGCATACATGGAACACTAGAACCAGGTTCATTAGGTTGGGCAAGCTCACATGGATGTATAAGAATGGAAAATAGCGAAGTAGCAGAACTATATAAAATTGTTCCGATAGGAACAAAAGTAACAATAGTTGATGGTCCATATGGTGCATTTGGAAAAGGATTTAGAGATTTAAAATCAGGAATGTATGGTTCAGATGTGTTAGAAATACAGAAAAAACTAAAAGAATTAGGATTTTTTAATGGAACACCAAATGGAAAATTTGGCTCAGCAACAGAAGAAGCAGTAAAAAAATACTGTGCAAATAATGGACTATATGTAAG
>ERZ1643249.3603-NODE-3603-length-13524-cov-12.628554_pt1 | contig 13524 bp, 12 predicted proteins | sample MGYA00579263_ERZ1643249 | MGnify/ENA primary metagenome ERZ1643249 (study PRJEB29033, sample SAMEA4952264) | chicken gut metagenome | biome: Broiler Chicken; feature: Gastrointestinal Tract; material: Caecum | place: Ireland | collected 2018 | study: Broiler...
TAGGTACTTTAAAACCAAATTTTTTAAATAATTCAATATGAAGTGGTGTTGAAGGCAACCATTCTTCTCCTCTTGTTACATGAGTAGTTTTCATTAAGTGATCATCTACTACATGGGCAAAGTGATATACTGGTACACCATCACTTTTAATAAGTACATGATCTATATCATTTTCAGGATATTCAATACTACCTCTTACTAAATCATTAATAACTACCTTTTTATTAAAGTCTCCCGTTGATTTTAATCTAAGGACAAACTTTTCACCATTCTTAATTCTTTCAGCTCTCTCTTCATTAGTTAAAAAGCGACATTTTGCATACTTCCCATAATATCCAATTCTATCTTTCTTACTTTCTTGTACTTTTCTTATCTCATTTATATCTTCTTCACTACAAAAACAAGGATAAGCATAATCATTTTCTACTAACCATTTAGCAAAAGTATTATAAATATCTATTCTTTTACTTTGAATATATGGGCCATAATTACCTATTTCCTTATTATCAGATATAGCTCCTTCGTCTATTTTAATATTAAAAGAATTTAAATCATTAATAATTCCTTCAATACCATTTTCAACGCTTCTTTTTCCATCAGTATCTTCTATTCTTAGATAGAAAATTCCATTAGTATCTCTTGCTGCTTTATTACTTACAAATGCTGCAAGTAAACTACCCATATGAACAAATCCTGTCGGAGATGGAGCAAACCTAGATACTACTGCTTTATCATCAATATTTCTTTCGGGATATATAGTTTCATAATCATTAATTGTCTTATTAACACTTGGATACATTAAATTAGCAAGTTCTTTATTAGTCATAATATCATTCCTTTCATGCAAAAATATTGTACCAAATTTCTAACAAAAAGTCAGTATTTACCCTAAAAATTTAAAAAAAAATTCAAATAATGTTGAATTTTAGGAATGCTGCTTTAAATAATGATAATCATTACATATTAACTTATTTAAAATAATTACAATTTCAAAAATTATAACATAACAAGTTATTTTGAAAATATAATACTTTAATGTTTAAAAATTATTGTTTATATCTTTACTGAGTTTTTATATTTTTTTGTGCTACTTAATCATTTTTAAAGACTTCCTTTTTACTAAAGTTTCATCTGGTGGTTCTTTTTTGTATTCATCATAATCAAAATATAATTCCGTTCCATCATCTTGAACTACTTTTGTCATTTTTTCTAAGTAGACTACTTTATAGGCACAAGAATTAGCAAAGTCATAAAGCCTAATGTTATCTTCAAATTTATTTTTAATTCTCTCATTCACTAGTCGCATTACAAAATCATAGTAATTATAGCCATCGTGTCTTCCCACAAGCCATTCTTTTATGTCTTTAAAGCACTGAATATAATCTAATACATTAATATCATGTCTTGACATTTCTTCTATCCTTTTTTGGTCTTCTAAAATTTTTTTATTAATTTCATATCTATAATTTGGCAATTCTATTTCACGAATTTCTAAGTCGTCATACACACAATCAATTAATAATTCCCCTTTTCTATTTATGCAACTAACATTACATTTACTCCCAAAACCAGAATGATAAACTGCAACTCTTGCTATGCCATCATGAAAATCTTCAGCGTAATCATAAATAAATGGGATAACTGTTTCTCCTTTCTTATTAATAAAGCCAAATTTTTCATTCATTCCCATAACTCTTGCTAATCCTTGAGAAAATGGTCCTGCAGAAATGTATTTATAATCAATTATAACATTTCCATTTCTATCTACAAAACCATAATACGATTTAGAAGATGGATCATATTTCTTTTCAGATATTGCTAATCCTTCGTGAAAACTAAAATCTGTAACCCGTAAATATCTTTGATATTGTTCCATTCCTATAAGATTGGTTTCAAATTTTTCTTTAGTTTCCCATTTTTCAGTGAAAACTACGATGTCAGCTGTTGCGCCCTTAGCAGGTACATAACGATTATAATAGCTACCTCTTCCGCTACCTAATGGCACTTCAATAGCGTTAAAACCAATAATTCCTTCGTCTGGATAAATAAATCCACCAGACGGCACTACGGCATATGGACGTACCAATTCTTTATATGATTTAATAACGGTATGATAATATGGTAAAAGTGTTGTATGTCTAGGATGACCATTATACTTATATAAATAATCATAATTGAATGTATCAAGTATTTTTAGTGTTTCATTCAAATAAACGCACTTTCTGAATTGCACCTCACGTGAGGCATCACGAACTGTTGCAATTTCAAAGAAACGTAGGTTTTGATAATAATCTTTAAATTTCTTCAGATTTTCTTCTAATAGTTCAGGAATTAGTAATGCTTTAGTTGGATCATCGCTTATAAATGTTTTAAAATTTCCATTAAATTGTCCTACATCCACAACAACTTTATATACTACTATTTCATTATTCATCAATATAATCTCTCCTTTTTTATGTGGATATATACTACACTATTATATACTTTTTGTCAATAATCAAAGACTTTAAAATTCCACATAAAAGGAATAATATAGAATCCTACCTAAAAAAAAGATAGATTATCTAGTTTCATAAACACTAGCTTGTTTTCTATCTTTTCCTAAATGTTCATATTTTACATATCCAGATATAGTTGCATATAAAGTATCATCTGTTCCTCTTCTTACATTCTTACCTGGATGAATTTTAGTTCCTCTTTGACGATAAATAATGCTTCCAGCATTAACAAATTCACCATCAGCAGCTTTTGCTCCTAGTCTTCTACCAGCAGAATCTCTTCCATTACTAGTAGATGATTGACCTTTTTTATGAGCAAATAATTGTATATTAAATTCTAAGAACTTAATCATAGTTATTCCTCCTTATCAATTATTTTAATGTTTTTAGGATAATTATTTGCAAGTGTATTTAAATTAGAAATCATATTATTTATAAGTATATCTATTATATTATCTTTAAGAATATATTCTATAATAATTTTAGAATCACTTTGTTCTACTTTTATAGTATTACTATTAATTGATAATATATTATTAACTGTAGATATAACTAATGTACTAACAGAAGCACAAACAATATCTTTTCCATATTCATCATACATTGCGTGTCCTAATATAGAGATTTTTTTTATATTATTATTATTTCTAATAATTTCTACTTTTATCATATTACCTCTATTTTATAGTTTTGATTTCTACTTTAGTATATGGTTGACGATGTCCCCTAGTCTTTCTAGTAGATCTCTTATTTGGAGTATAAGTAAATATTTTAATTTTCTTACTTTTACCTTGTTTTACAATAATACCTTCTACTTTAGCGTCTTTAACATAAGGATTACCTACTACGCCATTAGCCATAAGTACTTTATCAAAAACAACTTTGTCGTTATCTTTTCCTTCTAATTTTTCAACATAGATAACGTCTCCAACACCTACTAAGTATTGTTTTCCACCTGTTTCGATTACAGCTTTCATTTATATTTACCTCCTTTATTAATTGTTTAATAGACTCGCCTTTAAGGTGGCACTTGCTCTTATACCTTTTTAGTGCGGTTGAATAAATCAACTTGAGGTCTTCAAACATATACAATTCTAACATTTTTATATAACTTTGTCAAATAAATAAATTTAAATATGAGAAAAAAAGAAAAAATATTTTATTTATTTTTTCCTTTTTTTAGTTAATGGTTTATCATCTTTTTTATTATTATCTTGTAATAATTCTTCTTTTAATTGTTTTAACTCATCAATTTTGACATTTCTACTGCTATCTCTTCTATTTTCAGTATCTAATTCCGCGTTTGATGTAATCATTACAGTATTTTGTTCAATATTTTCACTAAAGATATTATCTTGCTTACCATTATTTTCAAGTGCATCAACTAATTTTTTACATGATTTTCTAATTAATTCAATTTGTTCTTCTTTTGTTAATCTTTTAGCATATCCTTCTACATTGTATATTATAATATTACTATTTTTAATTGAAAAATATATTTCGCTTTTTTCAAATTCAGAATGGCAAATTTTTATTTTGACTGCTGAACTTAGTTCAATATCATATTTTAAATTAACAACAAAAGCATGAAAACCTGTTTTCTTTTTACTGTATTCTTCTTTTTCAAAGTCTGACATCTCTTCGATAAAATTAAATACTTTTAATGCTGTAAACACTTTTTCTTTATTATAAATATATGCCATTCCAACCATTGTAGCATATATAATATTTCCTATTGGAAAACGTTTTAATATTTCGTTTTCTTTTTTAATAGTACTGTTTATTTTTTTTAAAGAACTTGACAAATTACTATATTTTAACTTGTATCCTGAATCTGCTAAATCTTTTATTACTCTAAATGAGGTCGAACAATTAATTAAAAAAGCTACAAATTCTGTACTTCCCCAAAATAATAATAAGTTAACTACTATAGGCAATGTATTTCCCATAACTATTCCCCCTTAAAAAAAATACATTACTATAGTAGCAAAAGTATACTTTTTTGTCAAATTTAGTTAAAATTTATAATGTTAATTACAATACAAAAAGAAGAGAACTATTACATTCTCTTCTTAATTTCTAATTTAAAATATTATTCAATAATTTCAGATACTACACCAGCACCTACTGTACGTCCACCTTCACGAATTGAGAAGTTAGTTCCGTTTTCAACAGCGATTGGCGCAATTAATTCAACAGTCATAGTTACTTTGTCTCCAGGCATTACCATTTCTGTTCCTTCTGGTAATTCAATTACACCTGTAACGTCAGTTGTTCTGAAATAGAATTGAGGTCTATAGTTTGCAAAGAATGGAGTATGTCTTCCACCTTCTTCTTTAGTAAGTACATAAACTTCAGCTTTGAATTTTTTATGTGGATGAACAGTTCCTGGTTTAGCAAGTACTTGTCCTCTTTCAACTTCTTCACGAGCAATACCACGTAATAATACACCAGCATTATCTCCTGCTTCAGCATAGTCAAGTTGTTTTCTAAACATTTCAATTCCTGTAACAACTGTTTTCTTAGTAGGTTTTAAACCAACTATTTCAACTTCATCATTAAGTTTTAATTGTCCTCTTTCAACACGTCCTGTAACAACAGTTCCACGTCCTGTAATTGTAAATACATCTTCAATTGACATTAAGAATGGTTTATCAGTATCTCTTTCTGGAGTTGGAATCCAAGTATCTACTGCATCCATTAAGTCTTCAATTGCCTTAACATATTTAGGATCTCCTTCTAGAGCTTTTAATGCTGATCCTCTAATTACTGGAGTATTATCTCCGTCATATCCGTATTCATTTAATAATTCACGAATTTCCATTTCAACAAGGTCTAATAATTCTTCATCATCAACCATATCACATTTATTCATGAATACAACCATTCTAGGAACTCCAACTTGTCTTGATAATAAGATGTGTTCTCTTGTTTGAGCCATAGGACCATCTGTTGCAGCAATAACTAAAATTGCTCCATCCATTTGAGCAGCACCTGTAATCATATTTTTAACATAGTCTGCGTGTCCTGGGCAATCTACGTGAGCATAATGACGTTTTTCTGTTTGATACTCAACGTGAGCAGTATTAATTGTAATACCTCTTTCTCTTTCTTCAGGAGCTTTATCAATATTAGCATAATCAACAAATTCTGCTCCACCTTTGCTAGCTAGTACTTTAGTAATAGCAGCAGTTAATGTAGTTTTTCCATGGTCAACATGTCCAATAGTACCAATGTTAACATGGGGTTTGCTTCTGTCAAATTTTTCTTTTGCCATTTTTATTTCCTCTCTTTCTTAATTTAATACATATTATATTTTATCAAATTTTGGAAATATTGCAATATTTTTGCCTAATTTCCACCATTTTTTTTGATTATGTCTTCTGCTATAGATTTTGGAACTTCTTCATAATGATCAAGAACCATTGTAAAGTTTCCTCTACCTTGTGTATTTGAACGAAGACTAGTTGCATAACCAAACATTTCTGCAAGTGGTACCATTGCTTCAAATGCAATAGCATTTCCTCTAGACTCTTGTCCTAAAGGACGTCCACGTCTTGAAGTAATATCTCCCATTACAGCGCCTGTATATTCTTCTGGAGCTACAACTACTACTTTCATAATTGGTTCTAGAAGAACTGGTTTACATTTATTTTTTGCTTCTTTTAAAGCAAGTGAAGCAGCTATTTTAAATGCCATTTCAGATGAATCGACATCATGATATGATCCATCATATAATGTTGCCTTTACATCAACCATTGGATATCCTGCTAAAATACCTGTTTGCATTGCTTCTTGTAATCCTTTATCTACTACTGATATATATTCTCTTGGAACTACTCCGCCAACAACATTATCAACAAATTCATAACCTTTATCAGGATTTGGTTCAAATCTTACCCATACATGTCCATATTGTCCACGTCCACCTGATTGTTTAATGTGTTTACCTTCACATTCACCCATTTGAGTAATTGTTTCACGATAAGCAACTTGAGGAGCTCCTACTGTAGCTTCTACTCCAAACTCTCTTCTCATTCTATCAATTAATACATCTAAGTGTAATTCTCCCATACCTGAAATTACTGTTTGACCAGTTTCTGGATCAGTACGCATCTTAAATGTTGGATCTTCTTCTGCTAATTTTTGAAGAGCAAGTCCCATTTTATCTTGATCAGCTTTTGATTTAGGTTCAACAGCTTGAGAAATAACTGGTTCTGGGAATTCCATACCTTTCATTATGCATGGCTTTTTCTCATCACATAAAGTATCTGCAGTTGTTGTATTCTTAAGCCCTACAGCAGCAGCAATATCTCCGGCATATACTTCAGATATTTCTTCTCTATGATTTGCGTGCATTTGAAGTATTCTTCCGACTCTTTCTTTTACATTCTTAGTAGAGTTAAGTACATAAGAACCACTGTTTAATGTTCCTGAATATACTCTAAAGAATGTAAGCTTACCAACGAATGGGTCAGTCATAATCTTAAATGCTAAAGCAGTAAATGGTTCTGAATCAGAAGGATGTCTTAATACTTCTTTACCATCCATATCAGTACATTCAATAGATGCTACATCAGTTGGCGCAGGTAAATAATCAATAACAGCATCAAGTAGGAATTTAATTCCCATATTTCCTAAGGCAGTTCCACACATAACTGGGAAAAATTCTGCTTTTAGTACTCCTTTTCTTATAGCTTTTTTAATTGCTTTTTCTGTTATTTCTCCTCCATCTAAGTAAGTCATCATTAATTCTTCATCAAAATCTGCTGCTTTTTCAATTAAGATATTACGATATTCTTCTGCTTTATCTTTCATATCAGCAGGTATTTCTATTTCTGTATAATTTTCATCTTGCCCACCATCAAAATGATATGCTTTCATTGTTATTAAGTCAATTACACCATTAAAGTTATCTTCTGCGCCAATTGGAAGCTCTATTGCTGCGCAATTAGCACCTAATCTATCACTTATGGTCTTTAAACTAAAGTAAAAATCTGCACCCATTTTGTCCATTTTATTTGAAAAAATTATTCTTGGTACTTTGTATTCATTTGCTTGTCTCCATACAGTTTCACTTTGTGGTTCTACTCCTGCTTGTGAGTCAATTAATAACACAGCACCATCTAATACTCTAAGACTTCTTTGAACTTCAATAGTAAAGTCAACGTGTCCCGGAGTATCTATAATATTAAATCTATAACCCTTCCAAAATGCTGTAGTAGCAGCAGAAGTAATAGTTATACCACGTTCTTGTTCTTGCTCCATCCAGTCCATTTGGCTTGCTCCGTCATGAGTTTCACCAATTTTGTGAATTTTACCAGTATGATATAATACACGTTCTGTTGTTGTTGTTTTACCAGCATCAATATGGGCCATAATTCCAATATTACGAGTATGTTCTAATGATATTTTACGAGCCATATTTATTTCCTTTCTTTATTTACCATCTATAATGAGCAAATGCTTTATTAGCTTCAGCCATCTTATGTGTATCTTCACGTTTTTTAACAGAAGCTCCCACTCCATTAGATGCATCTATTATTTCATTTGCTAAATTTTCAGACATTGAATGTCCATTTCTAAGTCTTGCATATTGTACTAACCAACGAAATGCAAGCGTTTGAGCACGTTCAGCTTTAACTTCAATTGGAACTTGGTAATTAGCTCCTCCAACTCTTCTAGATTTTACTTCTAAGGCTGGCTTGATATTTTCCATTGCGGCATTGAATACTTCCATTGCTTCTTTACCAGTTTTTTCTTTAATCATTTCAAATGCTTTATAAACTATTTTTTGAGCTGTTCCTTTTTTACCATCATTCATAATTTGGTTAATTAACTTAGTAACGACTTTAGAATTATATATTGCATCAGGTAGTACATCTCTTTTTACTGCACGTCTTTTACGCATGTTCTTCCTCCTTTCTTAAATTATTAATTTAAAAGTTTTATTTTTTAGGTCTTTTTGCTCCATATTTAGAACGACCTTGCATACGGTTTTGAACTCCAGCAGTGTCCATTGTACCACGAATAATATGATATCTAACACCGATTAAGTCCTTAACACGTCCTCCTCTAATTAATACAACACTATGTTCCTGTAAGTTATGTCCAATTCCTGGAATATAGCAAGTAACTTCCATTCCATTAGATAAACGAACACGTGCATATTTACGAAGTGCTGAGTTTGGTTTCTTTGGAGTCATTGTTCCAACACGAGTACATACTCCTCTTTTTTGAGGTGAGTCTAATCTAGTAGTTTTCTTTTGAATACTATTAACTCCTACTAATAAAGCAGGTGATTTACTCTTTCTATTTTTCTTACCTCTACCCTTTCTAATAATTTGATTAATTGTAGGCATTTTAACCCTCCTTTCTTACACATATCCTGGTGTTTCATTTGTTAATCAAAAGATAAGTTCTGTGATAACACAAAACTTAAATTTCTAAACATTATTAATATATCACATCACTTGTTTAGTGTCAATATTTTTACCATAAGTTATTTAATAAATCTATTAATTGCTTTAGTTTTTATAATACCATGTTGAATTTCTCCTAGTGTAACATAGTTTCTAATTATCTCTAGTATATGAACAAGTCTATAATCATGTTGTCCATTCTTTGCTTTATTAATAATCGACTTTAACTCAGCTTTTAGTGGCTCAGATATTGGTTTTCCCATTGAATATCCAGAATCTAAAATATATTCTAATATTTCATAAAATGGATCTGGGGTATTTGCCATCGCAGCATCCTTTTCTTGCAAATCATAATTAAATAAATTAACATTTTTAAATAATGCCTCATTTGCTTGACGTTCTATTTGTTGTTCATAAAATTCTACTGCATCATGTAGTTTTTTAGGCATAGATGATCCAACTCCTATTAAATAAGTTGCAGCATTTTCTCCAGTTGGTGTAGTATGAGATAATAAATGTTTTATATCAGCGATACTGCAACTAGCATTAGATAATTGTAAACAACTACATCTACGATTTAAAAAATTATTTATAATTAAATCTCCTATTTTAGCCTCTTCATCAGTATGTTCTAAAAACTTATCCGTATACCCTTTAGTAGAATATAATTTAGGTTCTATCCCTAATTCATTTGCACTAGAAACCTTTTTAATTACACGATTTAAGAAATTAGTAAGATAATTATAATCCAAATCCTTAACTGGTTTTAATTCAATAAATTTACTTAATCTTTGATAATCGTATATTTTATGTATTATTAATGCATTAAATAATTTTATTTTTCTCTCATCATCAGGCACACTTAGTGATTGTAATAATCTATAAGTTGATACATTTTTTAATTCTATCATTTTTATTTCCTCCTTCATTTTATTGGCGCAAAAAATCACGTTATATATATGTAATTAAAACGTGATAAAATACATGTATAAAAAATTCCCCCCTGTTTTATTCGCCATTACACAAATCAATGTGTATACGATATTATACACTATTTTTAGAATTTGTCAAATATTAATTATTAACTCCATGAATTATTGCTGGTGTGTTATCATCAATACTAGAAAACTTATAACCATTTCTCTTTCCATATTGAATAATATTTCTAAGTGCATCTCTCGTTGCTGTATGCCCGTAAGAATCGTGCATTAAAACAACATTTGCCCTATAATGACTAAGATTGTTTACAACATTTAAATAGATTCTATTAGAATCACTATAAGCTCCTCCTGCATCATCAGCATCTACATTCCAATCAAAATATCTATATCCCCTATTTAATACTTCTCCAGTTAAACGGCTCATTATACCTACCGAATAATTTCTACTTACAGTATTAGAACTTCCACCAGGAAATCTTATTAAATTACTTTTTTTACCAATGATATTTTCAAGTTTATTACTTATTTTATTTAAATCATCAAAATAATTATCTACTGAACTATATACATAACTATAATCATGAGAATACGTATGTAATCCAATAGTATGTCCTTCATCATATGCCCTTTTTATTATATAATTGATTGAATCTGATTGACCAGTTATAAAAAATGTTGCTTTAACATCTTCTTCTTTTAATATATTTAAAATATCTAATGTTAAATTACTAGGGCCATCATCAAAAGTTAAATATATGTATCCATTACCTCCACCACTTGGGGGATATATTACACTTATCTTTCTTTTTACACTAGAAACATTTCCCTCTTTATCTTTAACAGTATAAATAAGTTCATAAGAACCAACTCTAGTATTATCAACTTTTCCGCTTACTTCTACTAAAGAAGTAATATCACCATCACAATTATCAGTTGCACTATATCCTTCTTCATTATAAACATTTCCTTTATATATAACAACATTTTCATATCCCTTTAAAGTAATTACTGGTGCTTCGGTATCACCTTCAGTAATTTTTCTTTCCACTGATACTTTATTCTTAGAACTATCTTCTACCGAATAAACTATTTTATCTTCTAAATATTCTTTTTTTACTTTAGATGTTAGATCACCATCATACTCATCAGTTGCACTATATCCTTCTTCATTGTATTCACAATTTGGGCATACTACTACTTCGTTATTGCCATTTAATGTTATAACAGGACTTTTTTTATCTACAACATTTATTATTTTTGTCTTTTCCATTTTAATAAATCCATAATTTATACTATATTTAATTTTATATTTACCAATTTTATTAGTATTTACTTTCCCTTCAACTTTTATTTTTTTACTATAATCTTTAAATAAATTCTTAGCACTTACTTTACCTTCTACGTATTTATCATTGTAATTTATAGTTATCTCTTTATTATCTAATTTTATTTTGGGAATAAATATTAGATAAAATAAAAATACACTAAATATTACTATTAATATTGCTATATATATTGACTTCTTTTTCATAATACCACTTACTTAAAATCTAACATAAAAAATAAAAAAAGACAATATTTTATATAAATATCATCTTATTTTACATATAAAACAATTTACTTTCTAATGTTTTTCTTAGATGTTTTTGTAATTAATCTAATCATTGTTACTATTAAAAGTAGTGAAATACTTACTATAAATAATATCCCAAATACAACGAAATACTCAACTGAAGATAAAGCATCTAGACCATATCCACTACTAAAATTATTTGCAAACATTCCTATTAAACAAATGATACTAATTAAAATATCTATTAAATAAAACGCTTTCAATTTTTTACTCATTAAAATCTCTTCACACAAATTATGTTTTATAGTTTTACATATTTGATAATTTACTTTCTACTATCTTTAATTGATCTTTTTCTTTTTGTAAATTTCTTCTTTCTGCTTCTACTATATTAGCAGGAGCCTTATTTACATAATTAACATTTGTAAGTAATTTTTCTCTTCTAGAAATAGAATTTAATAAATTTTCTTTTTCTTTTTGTAAATTTTCTTTTTCTTCTTCTAAATTTTTAGAATTATCATATAAAATATCTATTCTTATACCATTATATTCTATTATTTCACTATTAATTTCTTTATTTTCCTTACAAACTTTATCATTTAATTTAAGCATATTAAATATTAATGTTTCATCTTCTTTGTTTTGAATATAACTTATAACTTGAAAATCTGATCCAATATTAAGCTCTGCTTTTTTATTTCTAAACATTGTAATAAATTCAAGTATATTATCTATATTTTCTGTTTCCTCTTTATAAATTTCTTTTTTGTTATAAACTGGATATCTAGAAATCATTATAGATTCACTTTCCTTTATTGGAAGCATACTATAAATTTCTTCTGTTACAAATGGCATAAATGGATGCATCATCTTTAAAATATCAGTAAGAACTTTTAATAACACACTCTTAGTCGTATTATTTTGATTAAATTTAGATAGTTCTATATATTTATCACAAAAATCATTCCAAATAAAACTATATAATGTATTTCCTACTATATTAAAGTCGTATTTATCCATAGATTTTCTTACTTCTTTTATTGTGTAATTTAACTTAGTTAATATCCATTTATCTTGACTATTTAAATTATCTAAAGTATAGTCTTCTTTCTTAAATTCTTCCGTATTAATTAATACAAATCTTGAAGCATTCCAAAGTTTATTGATAAAGTTCCATGTTGATTTAACCTTTTCTTCATCATACCTAAGATCCATTCCTGGGGCGGTATTTGTTGTTAAGAAAAACCTAAGTGAATCTGCACCATACTCTTCAATAACATCCATAGGATCTACCCCATTACCTAAACTTTTACTCATCTTTCTTCCTTGTTTATCACGAATAAGTCCATGTATTAAACAGTCTTTAAAAGGAATACTATCAGTAAAATATAATGATTGAAATACCATTCTACATACCCAAAATGGAATGATGTCATATCCTGTTACTAGTACATCATTAGGGAAGTATCTAGTGTCCATATTATCTGGCCAACCTAAAGTCGAGAAAGGCCATAATGCACTAGAAAACCAAGTGTCAAGTACATCAACATCTTGTACCCATCCATCTTCTTTAGGTGCTTCCATACCTACATATACTTTATCGCCTTTATACCATGCAGGTATTCTATGTCCCCACCATAATTGTCTAGAAATACACCAGTCATAAGTAATTTCCATCCAGTGAAGTAATATTTTTTCAAATCTTTTTGGTACAAAATTAACTTTATTATTTGTCTTTTGAACTTTTAATACCCTGTCTGCAAGTGGACGCATCTTAACAAACCATTGTTTTGATAGGTAAGGCTCTACCATAACATCGGTCCTTTCACTAAATCCAACGTTATGAGTAATCTCTTTAATATCGATTAATAAATTATCTTCTTTTAATTTTTCTACTACTTTTTCTCTAGCAACATATCTATCTAACCCATTAAACTCTAATGCATTTTCATTCATTGTTGCATCAGGATTCATTACACAAATTCTCTCTAAATTATGTCTGTTTCCTACTTCAAAGTCATTAGGATCATGAGCAGGAGTAATTTTCCCTACACCCAATGGTACATAATCCAAAATTCTAAAAAAAATAT
>ERZ1643249.3606-NODE-3606-length-13519-cov-3.843063_pt1 | contig 13519 bp, 9 predicted proteins | sample MGYA00579263_ERZ1643249 | MGnify/ENA primary metagenome ERZ1643249 (study PRJEB29033, sample SAMEA4952264) | chicken gut metagenome | biome: Broiler Chicken; feature: Gastrointestinal Tract; material: Caecum | place: Ireland | collected 2018 | study: Broiler...
GCTCACTTCCCAGCAGTGCAGCCTGCTGAAGCGGTATACGGATGAGGTGCTGATCATATACGACAGCGATGAGGCGGGCGTGAAGGCGGCGCTGCGGGCGATTCCCATGCTGAAGGAGGCCGGGCTTGCCACCAAGGTGATCAATCTTCAGCCCTACAAGGATCCGGACGAATTTATCAAAAATATGGGGCGGGAGGCCTTTGAGGAGCGTCTGGAGAGCGGCACCAACAGTTTTCTCTTTGAGCTGAAGGCCATGGAGAGCCGGTTCGACATGGCGGATCCCCAGGGAAAAACGGATTTTTACCGGGAGGCGGCGGGAAAGCTTCTGCGATTTGAGGATGAGCTGGAGCGGAAGAATTATATCCAGGCGGTGGCGGATACCTACGGGATTTCCCCGGAGGATCTGCGGAAGATGGTGAACCGGCTGGCTCTGCGGGGAGCGGGAATTTCCGAGCCGGTAAAGCCCCGGTCCGGCGTCCACAGAAATCAGGAGAAGGAAAACGGATACGAGCTGTCCCAGAAGCTGATGCTCACCTGGCTGACTTCTTATCCGCAGATCTTTGATCAGATTGACCGGTACATCAGTCCGGAGGATTTCACAAAGCCCCTGTATCATCAGGTGGCGGAAATGCTCTTTGAGCAGCACGCCAACGGGGAAGTCAATCCCGCAAGGCTTCTGAACCGTTTTACGGACAGTGAGGAGCAGAAGGAAGTGGCGGCGGTCTTCAATGCCCGGATTCCTCTGGAGACGGAGGAGGAGCGGCGGGGAGCGCTGCTGGATGTGATCTGCCGGCTGAAGGAGGACAGCATCGCCCACCGGACGGCGGCTCTGGCCCCCACGGATCTTCAGGGCCTGATGAATCTGATGCAGGAAAAGAAAGAGCTGGAAGCGCTCCGTTCCGGAAAGCTTGTACTGCGGATTCAGGATCAGGAGCATATTTCTTCTCATAGAGGATAAAATATAAGCAAGTTATGGAAGGATGGAAAACAAATGGAAATGGATAAAGCCCAGTTTGCCGAAAAACTGAAAGCACTTCTGGATTTGGCAAAGAAGAAAAAAAATGTTCTGGAATACCAGGAGATCAACGACTTTTTCCAGGGAATCACTCTGACAGCGGATCAGATGGATCTGATTTTTGAATATCTGGAGAATAACGGTGTGGACGTGCTCAGACTGCCAGAAGACGATGCTCTTCTGGAGGCAGACGATATTCCCATTGAAGATGAGGAAGTAGATATGGAGAATATCGACCTGTCCGTGCCCGAGGGTGTCAGCATCGAGGATCCGGTGCGTATGTATCTGAAGGAGATCGGCAAGGTGCCTCTTCTGAGCGCGGAGGAGGAGATTGAGCTGGCAAAAAGGATGGAGCAGGGAGATGAAGCTGCCAAAAAGCGTCTGGCAGAGGCCAACCTGCGTCTGGTTGTCAGCATTGCAAAACGGTATGTGGGCCGGGGAATGCTGTTTTTGGATCTGATCCAGGAAGGAAACCTGGGTCTTATCAAGGCGGTGGAAAAATTTGATTACCGGAAGGGATATAAGTTCAGTACCTATGCTACCTGGTGGATTCGTCAGGCCATCACCAGAGCCATTGCGGATCAGGCCAGAACGATCCGGATTCCTGTTCATATGGTGGAAACCATCAACAAGCTGATCCGGGTTTCCCGTCAGCTGCTTCAGGAGCTGGGCCGCGAACCTACCCCCGAGGAAATTGCCGAGGAGATGAACATGCCGGTGGAGCGGGTTCGTGAAATTCTGAAGATTTCCCAGGAGCCGGTGTCTCTGGAAACACCTATCGGTGAGGAGGAGGACAGCCATCTGGGCGACTTTATCCAGGATGACAATGTGCCGGTGCCGGCGGATGCCGCTGCCTTTACTCTGCTGAAGGAACAGCTGGTGGAGGTTTTGAGCACACTGACAGAAAGAGAGCAGAAGGTGCTGCGCCTGCGGTTCGGACTGGATGACGGAAGAGCCAGAACCCTGGAAGAGGTCGGCAAGGTATTCAATGTCACGAGAGAGCGTATCCGCCAGATTGAGGCAAAAGCCTTGAGAAAGCTGCGTCACCCCAGCCGCAGCCGGAAGCTGAAGGATTATCTGGACTGATGCAGCTGTCCATGCGGCTTCGGATGAACGCGTCTCTTGTGACGCCGGGAAACCGGCTGGCCGATGTGGGAACAGACCACGGATACATACCCATCGCCCTGGTGGAGGAGGGGGTGATCCCCTCCGCTCTGGCCATGGACGTCAATGAGGGCCCCCTGATGCGGGCAGAAGAACACATACGCCTGTCAGGGCTTGTCCCGTATATTGAAACCCGCCTTTCCGACGGCCTTGAAAAACTGGGCTGCGGGGAGGCGGATTCTGTTCTTGTGGCGGGGATGGGCGGCCCGCTGATGATCCGGATTCTTCAGGATGGGGAGCGGCAGCTGGCAGGTGTCAGTGAGCTGATCCTCCAGCCCCAGTCAGAGATCGGTCTGGTGCGGCATTTCCTGGAAGAGAGCGGATGGAACATAGACGCGGAGGATATGGTCCGGGAGGATGGGAAATACTATACTGCCATTCATGCCGTGCCTGGGGACATGGCCTGGGGGCAGGAGGTGTTTTACCGGTATGGGAAAACGCTTCTGGAAAATCACCATCCGGTGCTTGGAAGGTATCTGAAGGACAGAGAGAGAATCTGCGGCCAGATTCTTGAAAACCTGGATAAAAATGGCCGCAATACAGAGATCATCTCTGCGAGAATCCGGGAAATGAAGCAGGAACTGGATATTGTCAGAGAGGGGCTGGCATATTATGAAACAGTAAAATAGAATCCTTTTATGTGACAGTGAAGCCGGAAGGCTGAACTGCAACCCTTTTATGGCTTTTGGGCCGTCAATGAGAACAGGAGGATGGCATTTATGAGCAACAGAATGTGCCGGGTGACCGTCGGCAATGAAACTAAGACCTATCCGGAGGGAACCTGTTACGGGGAAATTGTGAAGGATTTTTCATCTCACGCAGAGTATCCGGTGGTGCTGGTGATGGCGGAGGGAAAACTGAGAGAACTGCATAAAAAAGTACACCGGGACTGCCGGATTTCCCTGATCACCACAGCAGACAGTATCGGACATAAGACCTACAAGCGCAGCATGAATCTGCTGTTTTTAAAGGCAGTATACCATGTGGCCGGACACGAGAAAATCCGCAAGGTGGTGCTGCGGTTTGCGGTGGACGCGGGATTTTATTATACTATCGAGGGGGATGTGACGGTGGATCAGGCATTTCTGGACCAGGTGGACGCCTATATGCGCAGTCTGGTGGAGCAGAAGCTGCCGGTGATGAAGCGCAGCATTTCCACCGCGGATGCCATCGAGCTGTTCCACCGGCACGGAATGTATGACAAAGAAAAGCTGTTCCGCTTCCGGCGGGTATCACGGGTAAATATCTACCGGCTGGAGGATTTTGAGGACTATTATTACGGATACATGGTATGGCACACCGGCTACCTGAAATATTTCCGGCTGTATCCCTATGAAAACGGCGTCCTGCTGCAAATGCCCCGCCGGAAAAATCCGCAGGTGGTGCCGGAGTTTGTGCCGTCTCCCAAGATTTTTCAGGTGCAGATGCAGGCGGAACGCTGGAGCGAGATGATGGGAATCTCCGTGGTGGGGGAGCTGAATGAAAAGATTTCCCAGGGGGAGATGAAAAATCTGATTTTGATTTCCGAGGCTCTCCAGGAGGGAAATATCTCCGCCATCGCGGAGCAGATCAAGGCCAGAGGCGATGTGAAATTTGTGATGATTGCCGGCCCTTCCTCTTCGGGGAAAACCACATTTTCCCACCGGCTGTCCATTCAGCTGTCAGCTCACGGCCTGAAGCCGCATCCCATCGCGGTGGACAATTATTTTGTGAACCGGGAGGACACCCCCAGAGATGAGAATGGCAATTATAACTTCGAGTGTCTGGAGGCCATCGATGTGGAGCTGTTTAACCGGGATATGAACGCCCTGCTGAACGGTGAGCGGGTGGAAATGCCCCGGTTTAATTTCAAGCTGGGAAAACGGGAATACAAGAAGGATTATCTGCAGCTGGGTGAGGGGGATATCCTGGTGATCGAAGGAATCCACGGCCTTAATGACCGGCTCAGCTACTCCCTGCCCCGGAAAAGCAAGTTTAAAATCTACATCAGCGCCCTGACCCAGCTGAATGTGGACGAACACAACCGGATTCCCACCACAGACGGCCGGCTGATCCGGCGGATTGTGCGGGACCATCAGACCCGCGGCACCTCCGCCCGGGAGACCATCGCCATGTGGCCGTCCGTGCGCCGGGGAGAAAGCGAAAACATTTTCCCCTACCAGGAAGAGGCGGATGTGATGTTTAACTCCGCGCTGCTGTATGAGCTTTCGGTGCTGAAACTGTATGCGGAGCCGCTGCTGTTCCAGATCGGGAAAGAGGAACCGGAGTATTACGAGGCAAAACGGCTTCTGAAGTTTTTGGATTACTTTGTGGGAGTGCCCAGCGAGGATATTCCGAAGAATTCCATCCTGCGGGAATTTGTGGGAGGGAGTTGTTTTGATGTATGATGGCGGAAGCCGCTGATGTAAGTTTTTCTTTCTGCCCGGATTTCACAGGGATCCGTATTTATTGATAAAAATATTCATTTCTGAATTTTATTCTTATATCTTTATTCCTTTCTGGAAGACAGGAGAGTATGAGAAAGACAGGAGCGTCCGGAGTGATCGCAATCTGTATTTTCTGCATACTCTCCGGGATTCCTCCCCATATTTTATCTTTTGATTCTGAATGTATTCCTGATATTTTGGAAAATTTTATAAAGTGCCGATTGATCAGTTTTGGAAATTGGAGGGTACTGACGGGAGAAATTTGCCTATGGAATTTCTTGCGCGGGATAATATATCTGTGAAAATAATTTATAAGGAGATGATGAGATCGTGATAGATGAAGATCCGAAGAAAGATGCCTCCATGCCGTAAAAAGGCGGATAGATCAGAAAAAACCTGAAAAAAGATGCCGTGAGGAGGCAAAATCGTCCGGCAGTTCCCATGTGGGAGCAGTGTCTGGAGACCTGGATGTCCGGGGAGTATGAGCCGAAGGGGTTCCGGGAAGAAGACCCTGTTATTGTCACTGACCGGGGCGAACGGGTTCGATCAAAGTCAGAAAAGATACTGGCAGACTATTTTTACCGGCAGGGAATTCCGTATAAGTATGAATGTCCGCTCTATTTGAAAGGATTCCGCCAGGTATACCCGGATTTTACATTTCTCTCCCGCAGAACAGGAAAGGAAATTTACTGGGAACATCATGGCAGAATGGATGATCCGCTGTATGCCCAGAATATGGTGAAGAAACTGCAGGCATATGAAGAAAATGGTATTTTCCCCGGCGAACGCCTGATTCTCACCTTTGAGACGGAAAAGACGGTTCTGAATACGCGGATGATCGAACGGATGGTTCTCAGATACTTAATGTAAAAGCTGAGGATATAAAATGTTTGAAAAATATAGACAAATCTGCAAATTATGAATTTCATATCGAAGAAACCGGAAAAAAGTTGAAAAACATAGAAAAAGCAAATGCTATAATAAAACATCTGTAATCATCTGAATGAAATTGGAGGAAACTGCCATGATAAAGATTTCTTTTTATCTGACTGATATTGAGTACGGAGAAATAGCAGAAAAATTTCTTCCCATGGTAATCGAGCGCCTTTCGGACAGGGAGGACTCAGGGAGGCTGATCCAGATCCTTAGCGGAATCGGAGAACTGCCGGGAGCTATGGCGAAGACGGCGCTCAACGCCCTGCCGGATACGGTAAAAGAGGAACTGGCGGTATACTTTCTGGAAAAATATCAGGAAAAGCTTACGGAGAAAATGAATGGATTTATGGAAGAAAATCAGATCCGGGTACACATGGAACAGATGGAAATTGAAAGAATCAGAGAAAGCGCAGAGTGAGGGGAAGATAAAAAAAGAGGAGCTTTCCATTCCGGAGGACAGGAAACAGGAGAAGAAGCCGCAGGAAGAGAAAAATCAGGAAGAGAAAATTCAAGAAGAGAAAATTCAGGAAGAGAAAATGCCGGAAAAAAAGATTCAGGACGATAAAATCAGGGAAATCCCTGCGAAGGCATACGCGGAAAACCGGGAGCTGACCGGCATCGTGATACCGGAGGGCGTGGAAATCATCGGGGAAAAGGCGTTTTATTTCTGTACAGGCCTTAAAACGGTGACGTTTCCGAAAAGCCTCCGGGAAATCCGGGGAGAAGCTTTTTCCAAGTGCCGTTCTCTGAAGGAGATTGTGATTCCGGACGGGGTATCCGTCATGGAACCGGAGGCATTTTCCTGGTGTGAGGGGCTGGAGCGTGTCCGACTTCCGGAAAGTCTGGCTTGGCTGGAAAAGCGGGTATTTTTTAACTGCAGCAGCCTGAAGGAGGTATGGATTCCGTCAGGGGTGAAGATGATCGGCCAGGAAGCTTTCTGGGGATGCACACGTCTTTGCCGGATCCGGCTGCCCGAACGGACGGTCTGGGTTCTTCCTTCCGCCTTTGACAAATGCGGACAGCTGCCCGGGGAGTTCCTTTGGCAGCTGCAGGAAAACAGCAGGAACTATCCGCTGCCCGATCCCGGAGGAAAAGAGAGATTCTCCTTTGATGGATTTTCCTTTTATGTGGAAAAACAGCAGGATCTTCCGGGAGCCGGCGGAGGTTTCTGGCTGGGGGAACAGCGGTATGCGGGGACGGAGGAACTGCTGTTCAATAAAGAGAGAACGCTGGCACAGGAGATGGAGCTCAGAAGGGATATTTATGGAAGACGGGTTCTGAGATTTCGGACCTCGATTCCCACCTTTGATTCGGCAGATCGGATGTATGACAGTTACCGGGAACTGGATATCCTGATTCTGGAAAAACACATGGAAGGTATCTGGCACCGGGGAGGGTATCAGAGGATGGAGACTCTGCTGCTGGGACAAATTGAGGGAGCAGATGCCCGTACACAGAGAATTCTGGAGGCCTGTGCCGGATAGCAGGTTTCGGGAAAGGGGAGCGTGGGGATGAAACATATGGAAGAACAGATTTCTTTTCTGAAGAAAATAATCGTCCGGGATGATTTCTCTTTGGAACAGCAGGAGAAGTACCGGACACAGATGGAAGTGATCCTTAAACGGAAGAACCAGAAAAATCTGCAGATTGCCATAGTAGGTGAATTCAGCTCCGGAAAGAGTACACTGATCAATGCGATGATTGGGAAAAACCTTCTGAAAACCGCTTTCATGGCCACCACCGCCATTCCCACCAGACTCAGGGAGGGACCGGGACAGCTGACCGTCCGGGGTACGCTCAGACAGGAAAAAACCTGGAAGGAACTCTTCCGAAAATATGAGAAAAAAACGGGAAAGTTCACGGTTTACCGGCTGGAAGCGGGCGGAACAGGGAGAAATTTCTGGATGAATCTGGTTGGAATCACAGAGAAAGGTGGAAAAAAACTCCTTACGGAAACACTCACCCGCCGTTGCCTGAAGCTGTCAGGAGAGATACAGACTCTGGAGGATCTCCTGGCGGAGATCACCACAAGAGAGGAAGTGGTTTGTCTTTTTGAACAGGTGGAAGTGCTTCTGGAATCGGGAAGCCTGGGAGAACAGCTGGAAATTATCGATACGCCGGGCACCAACCCGGGATCGGAATCCGCCCGGGAACACAGCAGAAGGACACAGGAAGTCCTGATGAAGGAGGCAGACACGGCGGTAATTCTGTTTCCGGCGGACAGAGTCTATACGGCTTCCTTTGAACAGTTTCTCCGTGAAAATGCTTCCCGGCTGCTGGAAAATTCTCTGTTGCTGGTCACCATGATGGATCGGGTGCCCCCGGAAGAGCGGCAGGAGATTCTGGACTATACGGAAGAAAAACTGAAGGAAAGATTTCACCTGAAGGATCCGAAGATCCTGTTCTGTGCCGCGGGAAGAGCCAAGAAGGATCCTTACTGGAGAGAAAATTTTCAGCAGGTAAAAAGAAGTTTTCTGACCTATATGAAAAGCGGGAGGATCACGTTTATCCGCCAACATCTGATGGAGCTGCTGGAACAGATGATGGATGATCTGAACGGGGAACTTGAAGAAAAAAAGCGCAGTCTTACAAGAGAGTATGAGCTGCTTTGGGACAACAGTGTCCCTGCCTTGACAGGCGTTCTTGGGGGTCTGGAAAAACAGGCGCTGGCAGAAATCGAGGCCTGCAGGATCCCGCTTCCTTCCAGGCAGGAACAGGAGGGGATCTGCCGATGCGCCTATGAAAAAGCAAAGGAACAGATGGATGCGATCACCACCCGGTCAGAACTGCGTCAGTACCTTCAGAAGGAAGAGGGACTGCTGGGAACGGTGGTGTCAGCGGCCCGGCCACTGGCTGATCAGGCGCAGAAACTGCAGAAGAAACTGGATGCACTGGAGAAAAAGTGGGAAAAGGAAATAGGAAAGAAAACGGCTTTCTATTACGGACGTCTGACGGAGGGGCGGGCCGCCTTGGAGAATATAAACGCCCGGCTGTCTCCGGACAGCGCCACCCGTGAAATTGACGCAGGTCTGCAGCATATACGGATCATGGGGCAGAAAGAAGAGAGCAGAACGGACTGGGCCACGATGCTGACCGGGCGGGGCGTGGGGATCCTCCTGGGGGGACCGGCGCTGTGGGTTATCGGCGGCATGGTGGGGCTGATTGGGGGAGACTGGCTGATGGTGGGCAAAATGCGTCAGAAGGCTCTGGAAGAATTCGCCAGGGAGCTGCCGGCTCTGATGGACAATTACAGCAGAGAAATCTGGATGCTGGAGGGGAGAATGATCAAAGAATCCAAGGATCACATTCTGGCAGTCAAAGAGGAGTATCAGAGCAGATATCAGGCGGTTTATGAAAAACTCCGGCAGGAATTTGAAGAAGAAAAGAAAAATCTCGAGGATCGGATCAGGCGGACAGAACGGCTGATCCATGAGATCGAAACCCGCAGAGCACAGCTGAAGCAGCAGAGTATCTCAAGGAAAGACCAGAGAGCAAACGCTTCCGTTTGAGACAGGAAAACAGGAGGAACAGTATGCAGAAAACAGAGTTATATGAAAAATTACACGAACTTGCAGAAAAGGCAGGTTATCCGGATCTGTGGCGTGTCTACGAAGGCCGCAGAAAAGAGATGGAGGATTCCCCCGAATCCTGGGCAGTGCTGGGAGTGCAGGGAGCAGGGAAAACCACGGTCCGGAGATTTCTTGAACTGGAAAAAAAGGCAGAATGGACCGAGCCGGAAGCGGACGGCAATGGATTTCTTTTGCGGACACCTCAGAACCGCTGGGACAGCCCCCTCTGGCTGGTGGACGCGGCCATACTGGTGATTTCCTGTACCATGCCCTTATCCCGGCAGGATATGGATTATCTGGAATTGTGCCGCAGCCATGGAATTCCCTGCGCGGTGATCCTGACCCGCGGTGATCTTCTGAGAACCGGGGAAGAAGAAAGTCCGGAAGAAATCGCTGACTACATCAGGGAAAATACGGGACTGCAGGAGGTCTTTCTGTTTGAAAAGGGAAACCAGGCCTCGGTGGCTCCTGCCGTCCGTGCCCTGGAAGAGGCCGGGGAAATAGACCGTCAGCTTCGCAAGTATCTGCTGGGATACTGTCTGCTGGAGGAAATGATCCTCCGGCTGGAAAAAGACAGGAAAAACAAAGAGGAGGCTATTGACCGCCTCCAGGAAGAAAAACAGGAGACGGCCCGGCAGCTGGAAGAGGAGCAGCTGGAATGGGAGCGTCTGCAGACGGAGCTTCGGATACGCGGCAGCAGTCTTCAGGAAGATGTGCAGGCAGAGATGGAAGAGATCCGGGAAATCATCCGCGACAGAATGGTAGAGGATATGAATCGCGCCGCAGACAAGGCAAAATGGTGGGATACGGTAAAAGACCGGCGGATGACAAAATACAATCAGATTTACGCGAAGAAACTGAACCGGTTTATCAGTGACCGGATTGAAAAAGACAGAGACTGGCTGATCCGGGAAGTGGATCAGAAGTTCGGACTGATTTTCCGTACGGATGCCGCACAGCCGGAGGTGGAATTTGAAAATGCCTCCTGGGATTCACGGGTGGGGACGGAGTATGGGAAAAAACGAAAAATTGCAGGAGCGGCGCTGGCGCTCTCTGCCGTGGGAATCGTAGGCGGTCTGCTGCTGGCCCCGGCTCCTTTGCTGGTGGGAGAGATATTTTCCGCCTGCTGGAAGGTATCCGGCGTAACCGCCCTGGGCTCCGGTGTCTGGTATGCCTCAGAGAGCAGCCAGGACAGACAGCGGATGGAACAGATGGAGACAGAGGTGAGCAACTATGTGCACAGCTGCTGCAGAACGAATCTCAAAAATATTCAGGAAACCGTATCCTACATTTACCGGCAGATGGTACTGGCGGCCGAAGAACTGCAGGTGGAACGCAGTGTTCCACGGGATGCGGGGACAGATGAGGAAGAGGCGGGAATCAAAGAGACCGAATGGCTGCTGGGCCAGTGCCTGGAGCTGAAACGGGCGATTCTGGAATAGAAGGGCTTAACGAAAAAGGGGGAAATACAAATGGATATCAGGAAATACCAGAATGAAGTGGAAAAGATGAAACAGCTGATGGATGTGCAGTCCGGAGTGGTGAATTTTGTGGGTTCCAGAAAAGATCTGGAGGAGAAGCTGAACACGCTGGTGGAAAAATCGGCGGCGCAGAAATTTCAGATTATGGTGATGGGAATGTTCAGCTCCGGAAAATCCTCCATGATCAACGCGTTTCTGGGAGAAAAGATTCTGCCCACAAAAGCGCTTCCGGCCACAGCCCTGATCACGGAGATCAAATACGGTCCCAAACCCAAAATTACGGTCTATCCCAGAAAGAACGGGACGGCAAAAGAAAAAGCGCCGTTTTCCATCGATCTGAAGGATCTGAAAAAATACTGTCTGATCAATCATAAGGAGAGTCAGAATGTAAAAATCGGCGATACGATCCAGACGCCCTATGAAAAGGTGGAAGTTATCTGGCCGCTGGAAATGATCCGGGAGGGCGTGGTGATTGTGGATTCCCCCGGACTCAACGACCCTTACAGCAACGATCTGGTCACAAAAGAGTATCTGCCCAACGCGGACGCCATCATTTTCTGCATCAACGCCACGGTACCTTATGGAATGACAGACCGGGAGGCGCTGGAGGATCTGAGAATCCGCGGCTTTCAGACGCCGATATTTGTCATTACCCGGTTTGATTCCGTGACGGAGGAAGAGGATGAAGACGGCGTGGCGGAATTCGTGGAAACCACGGAGAGAAATCTGAAAAAACACAGTGAGCTTCTGGCAAATGCCTCCTACCAGAAACTGCTGGGAGGAAAGGGAATTCATTTTGTCAACTCCCTTCAGGGCCTGGAAGCGAAAAAGAGCGGAGATGTGCGGGGACTGAAGGAGTCGGGCTATCAGGGGCTGGAGGCCTACCTGGAAAAATATCTGGTGGAATTTCGCGGGGAACAGCGCCTGAAAGTACTGAGAAACAACATGAGAAGCATTAACACGGAAATCATTCAGACGTTGAAGGAACATCTGAAATCCGCGGATGTGCCCCTGAAGGAATTTGAGAACAAAGTAAAGGCCATGGAACAGAAAATGAAGAAGGCCAGGGGAGAAGCAGATCTGTTCGTAAAAAATTTTGATCTGGAAATTGACCAGATGATCCGGGATCTGCGCCCGGCGGTTTCCCAGTTTATCGATGGGATTCCGGTGAAGCTGAAAGAGTGGTACGGGGGCTATGAGTGTTCGGTGAAAATCGAATATTTCCATCCCAAGCGGACGGCGGAGGCTATCGGGGAGGAATTCAATCTGTATCTGAAGCGCCGCTATGAACAGTATACCATCACATGGTCTCAGCATACGTTTCTGCCCCTGGTACAGGAGGGTGTGGCGAAGGTATCCAAAAAGATGGAAAAGTGGGCGGCAAGACTTTCCGAGAGTATCAAAGATATCCGGGTGGGACTGAGCTTTGAAGAGAAAAGTTCTTCCGTGGAGATTACATCTACCGGAACCAAGGTGGGATTTTTGCTTTACGGCCTGGTGACACAGGACTGGCTGGGCGCTCTCATGGGGGGCGCGCTGGGTGGAAAAGCGATGTTAAGGACGGTGGGGTATGAATTCTGCGCCGGATTTGCGGTGGGGCTGATTGCCCTGTTTACTCCTGTGGGCATCGGAATGGTGGTGCTGGCGGCCATCGGAGCGGCATCGCTGGCCTACCGCCACAATGTGGATGGAATGAAAAATACGGTATGTGAAAAGATTCTCCGGGAATATCAGTCCATGTTCCAGAGCTCGGCCAAAAAAGAAGAGCTGGAAAAGGGAATACTGGATTCCCTGAAAAAACGGATGGAAGCCCTGAAGAAAGAGGCCAAAAAAGCGGCCTATGCGGATCTGAATCAGATTGAGAAGGATGTTCAGGTGATTCTGGCAGAAAAGAAGGACGTGAATTTCCGGGTGGAGAAGAGAAAAGAGGATCTGAGAAAATATATCGCCATGCTGGAGGCCATGAGCAGTGACCTGGAAGCCATGAACCGGAATCAGGTGTTTTAGGAGTACCTTATGAAGCAAATACAGTTATTTGTATATCCTTATTGGAAAATCCGGGGAGCCAGCACGGAACTGTGGGCGGATCAGAAGAAAATGCTTCCCACGGACAGCCGGTTCGCGGCCCTGCTGGCAGGGGCAGGCCCCGCCCAGTGGCTGAGGCCATACCGGGAGGGATACAGTCTTTGGAAGGGGTTTCTGGCAGAACTGGTGGAGGAATTCAATGATGATGAATTCCATATCCGGTACTGTGGGAGAACCTGCGATTTCCTGGAAATTACCGGAGAATGTCGGCGCCAGGCGGAAGCCCTGAAAAGGAACCAGATACCGGTACGGCTGGAATGGGAATTCGCAAAACGCTGGGAGGCGGAGGACATGGCAGGGCGGCTGGAGAACATTCTGTCCATGGTGGAAAAGCTGGGGCTGGCCCGGAGAAAAGATCTCCGGTGGCGTACCAGAGAAGAACTGGCTTATGACCGGGCCAACCAGTCATTTGCCGGGGAATGTCGCAGGAGGATGCAGGAGTTTTCTCTGCGGTATCTGGGGGAGACGCCGCCGGCAGGCTGGGAGTGCGCGGCGCCCGGATGGAAGTTCAGGGAAGGCGGCGGAACGCCGGTGATTCTCCTGGACGGGGAAAAGGACGCCTGGGTGCTGATGGAACAGCTGGAGTTTCTGAACGGCAGTCTGAAGGAAAAGGAATGGAAGGACAGCGTGGTGTTTCTGCTGGGAGAAGAGCAGGGGGCCATCCAGGAAAAAACACAGATGCTGAAGGACAATCTTCTGCAGAAGTACCGGATGGTTCCGGCCATGTACGGGGCCGCTGACAGGAACGCCTTCCGGACCATCCTTTGCCGCCACCTTGCCGACACGGTGCTGGCGGAGAAAATTTCGGAAAATATACGGAGAATTACGGAGCGGATCACATCC
>ERZ1643249.3610-NODE-3610-length-13507-cov-6.588909_pt1 | contig 13507 bp, 9 predicted proteins | sample MGYA00579263_ERZ1643249 | MGnify/ENA primary metagenome ERZ1643249 (study PRJEB29033, sample SAMEA4952264) | chicken gut metagenome | biome: Broiler Chicken; feature: Gastrointestinal Tract; material: Caecum | place: Ireland | collected 2018 | study: Broiler...
CTCTGGCAGATGACATAGACTGGTTTTCCCGTCTCCAGCTCTCCCAGGCGTTCCCGGAGCTCATCCACCGGAATGTTGACAAAGCCGTCGATATGGCCGCTGCCAAATTCTTCTTTCGTCCGCGTATCCAGAAGGACAGCGCTTCCGTCCATGGGAAGCGTATCAAGCTCATCCCAGAAAAACTGCTTTAAATAGCCTTTGGAAATATTTTCAATCATGAAGCCTGCCATATTGACGGGATCTTTGGCAGAAGAATAGGGAGGCGCGTAGGCCAGATCCAGTTCTTTCAGATCCGCAGCGGACATTCCCGCGTGTATGGCGGCTGCCAGCACGTCGATGCGTTTATCGACGCCCTCATATCCCACGATCTGCGCGCCCAGAAGACGGAAGGTTCCTTTCTCAAACAGAACCTTCATGGTCATGACTCTGGCGCCGGGATAATAGCCGGCATGGCTGGAGGGAGAAAGATATACCTTGTCGCAGTCGATACCGGCTTTTCTGGCCGCGCGTTCATTGATACCGGTGCAGGCAGCTGTCATGTCAAAAAGCTTGATGACGGAGGAGCCCAGGGAACCTGAGAAACGGCTGTCCCCTCCGCAGATATTGTCGGCGGCGATGCGGCCCTGTTTGTTTGCAGGCCCCGCAAGAGAGATGAGCGTATCCTCTCCGGTCACGAAATGCTTTACCTGCACGGCGTCGCCTACGGCATAGATATCAGGCACAGAGGTTTCCATGCGGTCATTGACCAGGATGCTTCCCTTTATGCCAAGCTCCAGTCCGGCTTCCCGGGCAAGCGGTGTGTCCGGTGTAACACCGATGGCCAGGACTGCCATGTCGGCGCTTACGGGCTCTTCCCCTTTTAAAAGCACCTGAATGGTTCCGGATTTTTCCTGAAAGCCCTCCACAGAAGATCCAAGCATCAGGCGGATGCCTTTTTTACGCATTTTGGCATGCAGAAAAGCAGCCATTTCCGGATCGAAGGGACTCATCAGCTGGCGGGGACGCTGCACGATCGTGACTTCCATACCCTGCTCTCTGAAATTTTCAGCCAGCTCCAGTCCGATAAAGCCGCCGCCGGCCAGAACGACGGAGCGGGGCTTCTGCTGCCGGACGAAATCGTGAATGCGGAAGGTGTCTTCCACGGTGCGCAGGGTGAAAAGCCTGTCCAGTCCGATTCCGGGCAGATCCGGCTGCGTGGGTCTGGCTCCGGGAGAGAGGAGGAGCTTATCGTAGCTTTCCTCAAACACAGCTCCGGTTTCCAGATTCCGCACGGTGACGGTCTTCTGCTCCGGGTGGATGGCGGTGACCTCGTGGCGCACCTTCATTTCCACACGGAACCGCTCCCAGAAGCTTTCCGGCGTCTGGAGGGTCAGTTCTTCCGGGTCTGTGATAACGCCGCCGATATAATAGGGCAGTCCGCAGTTTGCGTAGGACACATAGCCGGACCGTTCGAATACAAGTATCTGCGCGGATTCATCAAGCCGCCGGATGCGGGCGGCCGCAGTGGCGCCTCCCGCCACTCCTCCGACAATTACAACCTTCATAGCTTACCTCTCCATTCTTCCGTGATAGCGGTTGATGCCTCCCAGATCGGTCACATGGGTGTAGCCCATGTGCTTCAGGCCAGATACGGCCTGCCGGCTTCTGGCGCCGCTGAAGCAGTAGACGAACAGCGGGGTGCCGGGATTTGGAACGGCGGATTTTATCTGAGTCAGTTCGTGCAGGGCAATATTTCTGCTTCCGGGAATTCTCCCTTCGGCGTATTCTTCGTCAGTGCGCACATCCAGCAGAACGGCGCCGGGCGTAGCCTTATATTTTTCCAATTCTTCATTGATATCGGGCATTTTCAGAAAATCAAAGAGTCCCATAGGTCTGTCCTCCATTCGGTGTAATGATTTGCAGAGCGGCGGGAATCAAAGCTTCGGATTTTTCCCCGCCGGATATCTGTATTCTACAGCAGGGAAACTCTTTTTTCTGTGATAAAGTTACCGTTGTGACGAAAAAGCCGGAGAAACCGCCGCTATTGCAGCAGTTTCTCCAGCCAGGTGTCTTTCCCCAGAGGGCCGAAGCCCCAGGCTTCGCTGAGAGAACGGCACATGCGTTTGTAATTGCTTTTGGGGAAGAGACCGGCTTCCGTATCATTGAAGGCGGCCGCTTTCGGGTCAATGAGCGCGATCAGCCTGCGGGCGGCTGTATCGCAGTTATGTGTATAGATCTGGTATTTGGGAAGCTGTTCCTGAGAGAGAAAGGCTTCCATAGAACTTTCCGCAGAAAGGCGGCCGCTTTCGCTGTTTCCGGGAGCGTGAAGTGCGGCATACAGTTTTTCGAACTCGTCTCCTGCAGCGATATAGCCTTTCGTACCCGACAGAATGGTATCAAATTCATTTCTTGTGATATACCGGTAAAGAATACGGTCAAAATCACGGCATTCATCAAATTCATTCGTAGAAAAGGCGGAGGCGGGCGGTTCGCCTGTCTCTAAAAACACAGCCGTTTCTTCCGGGGTCATGGAAATTACTTTCATTTTTCCGATTCCCTCTTTTCCAAGCAGGCATGGAAGCAGACCGTACTGCATCCCATTGTAGCTGAAAAGCTGGCCCGCGCCAGTCTCATCAATCAGCAGAAGAGCAGAATGGCCGAGGCCCTTCATGCCGTCCAGGTTCAGAAGATAGCAGACCTGGCAGTCTGGAATTTCAGATTCACAAGTTTCCTCACTTTGCGCGGAGCCGGGGAAAGATGCCATGCGCTCAGGCGTCATGTAAATAAAAAGTTTATATATGGAAAAGAACGTAATGAGCAGAAGAAAAATGAGAAGGAAAATAAATGATTTTTTCCCATGATTTTTCTGGAAGATTTTCATACCATTTTCCTTTCCGTAAATTTACTGTTTCAGGTAGAGTGTACAGGAATGTTCTGCTGTTGTCAATTCAGGGAGAAAAACCCTTGACATTTTGAGACTACAGATGTAGACTATATATGTCTACAAAAGTAGTCACCATAATGGAGGTGAAACAGTATGGAGAAAAAAACATCGGTTTCCGACGCAGAGCTTGAGATTCTGGAAGTGCTCTGGGCGTCGGGAAAGCCTTTGAATACCACGGAAATACGGGGGCTCCTTGAAAAGAACAAAAAATGGGAACGGACCACAGTGCTGACGCTGATTCAGCGGCTGGTGAAAAAAGGAATGCTGGAGCAGGAGAAGCGGGAGGTTTACTATTACCGGCCCTGCGTGGAGCGGAAAGCCTATGTAAAGGAAGAAACCAGAAATTTTGTGAATAAGTTTTTTAAGGGGAATGCCGGAAATATGGCGGCGGCTCTGATGTCAGACGACAGCCTGACGGAAAAGGATATCGAAGAACTCAGGGACTTTTTTAACAGCCGGTTCTGAAGAGCAGGGAGGGGAGGATTCTATGGAACGTCAAATTATTTTGGAACTTCTGTTTCTGACTCTTTCGGGAACAGCGCTGGGTCTTTTGTTCTGCCTGTTCCGGCCGCTTACCGGGAAAGTGTTTTCCTTCCGGTGGCATTATTATCTCTGGCTGATTGTGCTTCTCCGTCTGATTCTGCCTGTGCATGTGGATATGGGAATTTTTCCGGCTCCGGCGGTCTTTAGTCCGGCGCAGACGCAGACGGCAGGCATAGAAGAGGCAGGGAATGCTGCCGGAGAGACAGAAGGAGCGGGAGCTGACGCGGCAGATGCAAAAGCAGATACAGAAGCGGATACAGCGTCAGATACAGAAGCAGATACAGCGGCAGATACAGCAGCAGGGAAGAATGTACAGAACAGCTCTTCCAGCCAGATGGAGAGTGCAGTTCCCACAGTACAGACAGAAGAACAGAGCTGGACAGTTTACCGGTGGCTGTTTCTGATCTGGCTTTTTGGAGCGCTGCTGTCCCTGGCAGTCAGAATCAGTAATTACCGGAATTTCGTGAATTATGTAAAAGCGGATTGTGCGCGTGTCGAGGATGACAAGATCCAGCACCTGGCGGGAGAGATGGCAGAAAAGCTTCATGTCCGGAAATGGCTCTGGATATATGAAAGCCCTCTTGTGGCAAGCCCTGTGCTGATCGGGGTCCGCCGTCCTTTTATTGTTCTGCCCCGGGAGGAGCTGGCGCCGGAAGAGGCAGAGCTGATCCTGCGGCATGAGTTTATCCATTTAAAACGTCATGATCTGTGGTATAAATGGCTGCTTCAGCTGATTCTCTGCGTACACTGGTTTAATCCGGCGCTGCTGCTTCTGGGAAAGCTGATGGACAGAGACTGCGAGCTTTCCTGCGATGAAGCAGTGATTGCGCCCTTGACAGAGCAGGAACGGCAGAGTTATGGAAATATTTTGCTGGATACGGCGGAGAGACAGATAAAGCTGCGCAGAAGCGTTCTCTCAGCCACTCTTCTGGAGGGGCGGGAAAATCTGAAGGAGCGTCTGCGGGGAATTCTGGTTTTCCGGAAGCGGGGAACAGCGGTCATCTTTCTGTCTGTTCTTCTCTTTGCAGCCGCGGCGGTTCTGGCAGCCTGTACGCCCTCTGCTTATAGGCAGACGGATAACGTGCCCTCAGAAGATTCTTCCGTGAGTGGCGGTGCCTCGGAAGAGGGAGGGGAGGACTCTGGAGGCTTCCTGTCCAGCCTGATAGACGGAATCGGAGGCGGCTGGAGAAATGAAATAATGAACGCTTCCTTCGACATCAGCCCTTCCGAGGATGCCTGGCGCGTCTATGATGACGAAGAGCTTCTCGCGGGTAAAGATGTGGATGGAGTATGGCGGGCATATTTTTACAGCGGCGGAGGAGAGGGCGGCAGCCGGGAGATTCAGGCGGAGAGCTTTGCCTTCTGCGGCTCTGATTCTATCCTGATCGCGCAGGCGGAGGAACCGGTGGAAATTACGGTCCGTTCTTCCTGGAAACTTCTTTCCGGGGAGTTTAAGCTGGTCTATACAAATCCGGACGGAGCTGTAAGGACTCTGACGGAAGATGGAACAGAACAGGACATTTCTCTGACGCTGGAGCCCGGACGGAATGTTATTAAGATGACCGGGCGGGAGACAAAGCTGGAAAAGCTGGATATTTCGCTGAAAGTCCTGAATTCCGGGAAACTTTCGGCTGTGTATCATACGGAGGAAGACGAAGATGCGGGCCGGCTGGTTGAGAATATTCGAGCCGGCATGGCCGGAAAGGAAGAGTTTCTGTCTGCCCTGAGCAGTCTGGACAAGGATGTGGCAGGAGGGGCATTTCAGGCTCTTCTCGTTCAGGGCCAGACTTTTACCGGACCGGAGCTGGAGGAGGTATTTCTCTACGCAGATGAGAAGGAAGCGGGAGACCTCCTGGTGCAGGCTGTGAAAGACGGAGAGCACCCGGCTCTTTCCGGAAGAACTATTGTGGAACTTCTGCCATATATGGAAGAGGACACGGCAGTAGAACTGGTACAGGAGACGGATAAGGAAGACTTTCCGTTTGACGTACTGCAGGATCTGCTCTATTATCTGGGGGATGATGCCTGTGAACGCTGCCTGAATCATTATCTGGCTCTGGGAAACACGCTGACCCACAGCCAGTATTCAGATGTAACATATCTGCTGAGTGAAGATGCCGTTCAGAGACTGGACAGAAGACTGGAATCACAGTAGAAAAATTACCGGGAAAAGACGGAGAAGCGAAGACAGAAAAATGGCTGGAAAAGGAAGGCAGCTGTATGCGGGGGTGTACAGCCGCCTTCTTTTTATTTCCGCGGGCAGCGGGGCATCCAACCGGCTGCCTGCGGCGGGGTATTTGACTCCCCGGGACGGATCTATTTTTTGCAAAAATACGGTTGCTTTCTCAATTAATATCTAGTATTATGATAAAGGACCTGGCCGGGTGGGGAATTCTGCCTGTCCCGGCAGGAAGACCAGGAGGAAGAGATCATGCAGGAAATGATTAAGGTTGCGCTGGATGCAATGGGCGGCGACAATGCTCCTGATGAGATTATCAAGGGAGCCATGGAGGCCGTCGGTTTACGGGAAGACATCAAGGTATTTCTTGTAGGAAAGGAAGAACTGATTCGGGAAAAGTTAAAGGCTTATTCTTATAGAGAGCCTCAGATCGAAGTGGTGAACGCGACGGAGGTCATCGAGACGGCAGAGCCGCCGGTGGCTGCAATCCGGAAAAAGAAGGATTCTTCCATCGTAGTCGGGATGAAGCTTGTAAAGGATGGAACGGCAGATGCTTTTGTATCTGCGGGCAGTTCAGGAGCCGTGCTGGTAGGAGGACAGCTGCTGGTAGGCCGTATCAAAGGAGTGGAAAGACCGCCTCTCGCACCGCTGATTCCCACAGAAAAAGGAGTTTCCCTTTTGGTGGACTGCGGCGCGAATGTGGACGCCAGACCTTCTCATCTGGTGCAGTTCGCAAAGATGGGTTCCATTTATATGGAACATGTCATGGGAGTGAAGAATCCCAGGGTGGCGATTGTCAATATCGGCGCGGAGGAGGAAAAGGGAAATGCTCTTGTGAAAGAGACCTTTCCGCTTCTGAAGGCGTGCACAGATATTAATTTTATCGGAAGCATCGAAGCCAGGGAGATTCCCCACGGGCAGGCGGATGTGATAGTCTGCGAAGCCTTTGTGGGCAATGTGATTCTCAAGCTTTATGAAGGCGTGGGAGCCGTGCTGATCAGCAAGATCAAAGAAGGAATGATGAGCTCTCTGCGCAGCAAGATAGGAGCCCTTCTCGTGAAACCGGCCCTGAAGCAGACAGTGAAGTCCTTTGACGCTTCGGAGTACGGCGGAGCTCCGCTTCTGGGCCTGAACGGCCTGGTAGTGAAGACCCATGGAAGCTCCAAGGCAAAGGAAGTAAAGAATTCCATTATCCAGTGCGTCACATTTAAGGAGCAGCGGATTAATGATAAAATCAGAGAGAATATTTTAAGAGAGGAAGGATAAGACAATGGAATTTGAAAAATTAAAAGGAATTATTGCGGACGTCCTGAATGTGGATGAGAATGAAATTACAATGGAGACCACCTTTGTGGATGATCTGGGAGCAGATTCTCTGGACGTATTCCAGATTATCATGGGAATCGAGGAAGAGTTCGACATTGAGATCGATCAGGAAGAAGCAGAGAAGATCGTGTCTGTAGGCGACGCGGTAGAAGAGATCAAGAACGCGCTTAATAACTAAGCTGTTTTACGAAAACCAGGGGCTGCTGTAAATGTAGATGAAAGGAAGTCCTGATTCTATATTTCCGGCAGCCTTTTGTCAAATTCATTGGGAGAAACGATATGAAACTGGAAGAACTGGAAGAAAAGCTGGGGTATCATTTTCATGACAGAAGGCTTCTGGAGCAGGCCCTCTGCCACAGCTCATACGCCAATGAGCGCCACATGGACAGGCTTTTGAATAATGAGAGGCTGGAATTCCTGGGCGACGCGGTTCTGGAGCTGGCCACAAGCGAATATCTGTATCTGAATTACCCGGAGATGCCGGAGGGAGAAGCCACCCGGACCAGGGCAAGCATCGTCTGTGAGCAGACGCTGGCGCTCTGCGCGCGGGATCTGGGACTTGGAACCTGGCTGCGCCTGGGAAAGGGCGAGGAACTGACCGGAGGAAGGGAGCGGGACTCCATTACCTCGGATGCCATGGAAGCTTTGCTTGGAGCCATTTATCTGGACGGTGGTTTTGCTAATGCGAAAGAATTTGTTCATCATTTCATTTTAAATGACATTGAACATAAAAAACTCTTTTTCGATAGCAAGACTATCCTTCAGGAGCAGATTCAGAGCGAGACAGAGGAGCCTCTGCGCTATGAGCTGATCAAAGAAGAGGGGCCGGATCACAACAAGCGTTTTACGGTCACGGTTTCCCTGGGAAACGATATTCTTGGGACAGGCAGCGGCCGGACCAAGAAGGCGGCGGAGCAGGAGGCTGCTTACCGTGCCATTTTAAAGAGACAAAAAGACAGATAGGTCGTGAGACATGTATTTAAAAAGCATTGAAGTACAGGGCTTTAAGTCCTTTGCAAATAAAATTGTATTTGAATTTCACAATGGAATTACGGGGATCGTAGGGCCGAACGGAAGCGGAAAGAGCAATGTGGCCGATGCGGTGCGCTGGGTGCTGGGAGAACAGAGAGTCAAGCAGCTGCGCGGCGGCAGCATGCAGGATGTCATTTTTGCGGGAACAGAGAACCGCCGGCCCTTAAGCTATGCCTACGTGGCGATTACCCTGGACAATTCGGACCATCAGCTGGCCATAGATTATGAAGAGGTAACGGTATCCCGGCGTCTGTACCGCTCCGGTGAGAGCGAGTATCTCATCAACGGAACAGTCTGCCGTCTGAAAGATGTCAATGAGCTGTTCTATGATACCGGTATCGGAAAAGAAGGCTATTCCATCATCGGCCAGGGACAGATTGACCGGATCTTGAGCAGCAGGCCGGAGGAATCCAGAGAGCTGTTTGACGAGGCCACCGGTATCGTAAAGTTTAAGAGGAGAAAGAATACAGCCCAGAAAAAGCTGGAGGATGAGAAGCAGAATATTCTGCGTATCAACGATATTCTGGCGGAGCTGGAAAAGCAGCTGGGGCCTCTGGAAAAACAGTCGGAGACGGCAAAGCTGTATCTGAAGAAAAAAGAGACATTAAAGATCTATGATGTGAATATGTTTCTTCTGGAGACAGACCGTCTGCAGAAACAGCTGTCTGAGCTGGTTTCGAAGGCGGAGACGGCGCAGACGAATCTGGACGAGACGAATCTGGAGTATGAGAAAATCAAGAAAGAGCATTCCAGAATTGAGGAAGAGCTGGAGGAGCTGAATACCAGCCTGGACGCTGCGAAGGAAGCCGCGTCTCAGAATGATCTGAGCCGCCAGCAGATGGAAAACCAGATTGAGCTTTTAAAAGAACAGATCAAATCTGTCCGCTCCGGGGAGGAGCAGAAGCAGGACCGGCTTGCTGCCATCGGAGATGAGACTCTGGAGCGGAGAGAGACCAGAAAACGCTTTACGGAAGAGCAGAAGCAGCTGGACGCCCAGCTGAAAGAGGTATCTTCTGTCTCAAGGGCGGCGGGTGAAAAGCTGAGAGAGCTGCGCGCCCAGATTGACGGGCTGAACCAGACGGCGGAGCAGAGTAAAAATGAGATCATCAGTCTGCTGAACGAGCGGGCGTCCACCAAGGGACGGCTGCAGCGTTATGATGCCATGCAGGAACAGGCCCAGCTGCGAAAATCAGAGCTGACTCAGAAGCTTCTGGAGGCCAGAACCAGCGAGGAGACCCAGCGGGCATCCTTTGAAAAGTATCAGAAGGAGCTGATGGAGGTCAGTTCTCGGATTCTGGAGCTGACTGCCTCCCAGAAGGAAAAGGAAGAGGAAGCAGAGGGCTTCCGCAGGCAGCTGGGGAAATTGAATGAGGAACTGGAAGTGGGACAGAGCGCTTACCACCGGGAGTCCTCAAGACTGGAATCCCTGCGAAACATGGCAGAACGCTATGACGGTTATGGAAGCAGTATCAAAAAAGTCATGGAGCAGAAGAGCCGGAAGCCGGGTATCCTCGGCGTGGTAGCGGATCTGATCCGGGTAGATCAGAAATACGAGACTGCGGTGGAGACGGCTCTGGGTGGAAACATCCAGAACATTGTAACAGACAGAGAAGAGACGGCCAAGGAAATGATCGCGTTCCTGAAACAGAACCGTTTTGGCCGCGCCACCTTCCTGCCGCTGACCAGCGTGGGAAACAGGGATAATTTTCCGAAAAAAGAGGCCCTGGGAGAGAAAGGCGCGATAGGTCTTGCCAGTTCTCTTGTGGAGTCTGATGAAAAATACGCGGGAATCGTAAACTATCTGCTGGGCCGGGTGCTTGTGGCGGAAGGGATCGACGACGCCATACGGATTGCCCGGAAATACGGACATTCTCTTCATATCGTCACACTGGAAGGCGAATATCTGAGTCCCGGCGGTTCCATGACGGGAGGAGCGTTCCGGAATTCCAGCAATCTTCTGGGACGGCGCCGGGAGCTGGAAGAGCTGGAAGAAAATGTACGCCGTCTGGATCAGGATCTGAAAGAAGCCCGGGAGCGGATCGAGGATCTGAAGGAAAGGCGGCGCGTCTGCCGGAAGGAAGCAGAAGACCTGAATACCCGTCTGCAGGAGCAGTTCCTGCTCCAGAATACAGCCAAGCTGAACGCGGATCAGGCGGAAAAGCGGCTGAAAGAGATTGAAGAGGGCTATGAGGGACTTCAGACAGAATTAAATCAACTGGAAGAGCAGTTCCGGGATATTCAGAAGAGCCGGGAGGCTATCGCGGAAGAGCTTACGGAGTCAGAGCAGCAGGAAAAGACGAATGAAGCACGGATTTCGGAAGCGCAGACAGAACTGGAAGAGCTGAAAAGGAAAGAAGCAGACTGTATCCGGGAAGCAGAAGAGGTACATCTGGAAGTGGCAAGCTTGACCCAGAAGGCAGAGTTTGCCGGAGAAAATGTGGCCCGTATCGACCGGGAACTGGATCGCCTCCGTCTGGAGGAAGAGGACCTGAAGGCGGGAGTTCTGGAAGGAAATAAGGATGTAAAGGCGAAAGAAGAAGGAATTCTGGCCCTGACCGGCCAGATTGAGCAGCTCACAGCCAGAAGCGCGGAGCTGGAGAAGAAGACAGCGGAGCTGTCCGGAAGGCGGGATGCGCTCCTGTCCGGACAGAAAGAGTTTTTCTCCCGGAGGGAGGAGCTTTCTGAGCAGAAGAATCTGCTGGATCGGGAGGTCTTCCGTCTGAACAGCCAGAGAGAAAAACTGGAGGAAGCTTCCGATTCTCAGGCGGCCTATATGTGGGAGGAGTATGAACTTACCTATAATATGGCCCTGCCTCTGCGGGATGAGGAATACACCGATCCGGCTGGGCTGAAAAAGCAGATCGCGGCTCTGAAGGATGAGATCCGCAGGCTCGGAGATGTCAATGTGAATGCCATCGAGGATTACAAGAATATTTCCGAGCGCTACACCTTTATGAACAATCAGAGAAACGATCTGGTGAAGGCGGAGGAGACGCTGCTGGATATTATCAAAGAACTGGATACAGGTATGCGCCGCCAGTTTGAGGAACAGTTTGCAAAGATACGCGTGGAGTTTGACAAAGCGTTCCGGGAGCTGTTCGGAGGTGGAAAAGGAACCCTGGAGCTGGACGAAGAGGGAGATATTCTGGAGGCCGGCGTGCGGATTATCGCTCAGCCGCCCGGCAAGAAGCTGCAGAACATGATGCAGCTCTCCGGAGGAGAAAAGGCGCTGACCGCGATCTCGCTTCTGTTTGCCATTCAGAATCTGAAGCCGTCGCCCTTCTGTCTGCTGGACGAGATTGAGGCTGCCCTGGATGATTCCAACGTGGGACGCTTTGCGAAATACCTGCACAAGTTGACAAATAATACGCAGTTTATTATTATTACACATAGGAAAGGAACGATGGAGGCCGCCGACAGGCTGTATGGAATCACCATGCAGGAAAAGGGCGTGTCTGCTCTCGTTTCCGTAAACCTGATAGAAGAGGAGTTAGACGAATAAGAAGCGCCGGAAGGCAGCCCATGTCTGGGACTGCCGGCGCGCTGTTGACAGGGGGAAGCAGAACATGTCGGAAGAGAAGAAAGGCTTTTTCAGCCGTCTTGTGTCAGGACTGGCCAAGACACGGGCGAATATTGCGGCCGGAATCGACAATATTTTCAGCGGATATTCAGCTATCGACGATGATTTCTATGAAGAAATTGAAGAAATCCTCATTATGGGGGATATCGGCATCAATGCCACCAATGCGATTCTGGAGGATCTGAAGCAGAAGGTAAAGGAACAGAAGATCAAAGATCCTTCCGAGTGCAAAGAGCTTTTGATTAGAAGCATCAAGGATCAGATGCAGGTGGGCGAGGTGGCTTACCGGTTTGAGCAGGAGAAATCCGTGGTCCTGGTGATCGGAGTCAACGGCGTGGGAAAGACCACATCCGTGGGAAAGCTGGCCGGAAAGCTCAAAGATCAGGGCAAGAAGGTCATCCTTGCGGCGGCAGATACCTTCCGTGCGGCGGCGGGCGAACAGCTGACCGAGTGGGCAAACCGCGCCGGAGTCGATATCATCAGCGGCTGCGAGGGAGCGGACCCGGCTTCCGTGGTCTACGATGCGGTCTGCGCGGCGAAGGCGCGCCATGCGGATGTGCTGCTCTGCGACACTGCCGGGCGCCTTCATAACAAGAAGAACCTGATGGAGGAGCTCCGCAAAATCAACCGGATCATTGACAGAGAGTATCCGGAAGCCTTCCGGGAGACTCTGGTAGTGCTGGACGGAACCACAGGGCAGAACGCGCTGGAGCAGGCCCGCCAGTTCAAAGAGGTTGTGGACATCACGGGCATTATTCTGACGAAGCTGGACGGGACAGCCAAGGGCGGCATCGCCGTGGCTATTGAGTCAGAGCTTGGCATTCCGGTAAAATACATCGGCGTGGGAGAAAGCATTGAAGATCTGCAGAAGTTCGATGCAGATGAGTTTGTAAACGCATTATTTCACCAGGAGAAGTAAAGGAGAGACGAGAGCATGCTTACATTAGAGAAATTTGAAGAAGCTTCTGAGGTAGTAAAAAAGGTTGCCATAGAGACAAAGCTTTTGTACAGCCAGTATTTCAGCGAGCAGACAGGAAACAAGGTCTATCTGAAGCCGGAGAACATGCAGGTGACTGGAGCCTACAAGATTCGCGGCGCCTATTATAAGATCAGCACGCTGACCGATGAAGAGCGGGCAAAGGGACTGATTACGGCTTCTGCCGGAAACCATGCCCAGGGCGTGGCCTACGCGGCGAAGGCTTACGGCGCAAAAGCAGTCATCGTCATGCCGACGACGACTCCCCTGATGAAAGTAGAGCGCACCAAGAGCTACGGCGCTGAGGTGGTACTTTACGGCAACGTCTACGATGAAGCCTGTGAGCATGCGTACAGACTGGCCGAGGAACATGGTTACACTTTTATCCATCCTTTCGATGATCTGGCGGTGGCCACCGGACAGGGAACCATTGCCATGGAGATCGTAAAGGAGCTTCCTCTCGTAGATTACATTCTCGTCCCCATCGGCGGAGGCGGACTCTGTACCGGAGTCTCCACCCTGGCCAAAATGCTGAATCCCAATATCAAAGTAATCGGCGTAGAGCCTGCAGGCGCCAACTGCATGCAGGTATCCCTGAAGAATAAAAAAGTGACGACGCTTCCCTCTGTCAACACCATTGCAGACGGTACAGCCGTCAAGACGCCGGGAGAAAAGATTTTCCCCTATATTCAGAAAAACCTGGACGATATTATCACAGTCACCGATGACGAGCTGATCGTAGCCTTTCTGGATGTAGTGGAAAATCACAAGATGGTTGTGGAAAATTCCGGCCTTCTGACTGTCGCAGCCCTGCGGCACATGAACGTGAAGAATAAAAAGATTGTCTCTATCTTGAGCGGCGGCAACATGGACATCATCACCATGTCCTCCGTCGTGCAGTTCGGCCTGATTCAGAGAGACCGTATTTTCTCCGTATCCGTTCTGCTC
>ERZ1643249.3611-NODE-3611-length-13503-cov-7.151993_pt1 | contig 13503 bp, 13 predicted proteins | sample MGYA00579263_ERZ1643249 | MGnify/ENA primary metagenome ERZ1643249 (study PRJEB29033, sample SAMEA4952264) | chicken gut metagenome | biome: Broiler Chicken; feature: Gastrointestinal Tract; material: Caecum | place: Ireland | collected 2018 | study: Broiler...
GGCACTGTAAAGTAAATATGAAAAAATTAGGACCCGAAATCAGCCAATATCGCTACGCAACGAGCAGAAACTCCCGTTTGCGCTTTTTGGATAGCCTGAGTCCGGCGCACTGTGCCGGGGTAAGGTTGTTCAAGGCGGAATGAGGGCGGACGAAGTTGTAGAAGAAGATGAACATGGAAATGAGGTTGTTGGCAGAAGCGAAAGAGGAGAACCCCTGTTTGGTTTTGTACCATGCCTTAAACTGCTTGTTAAAGCACTCTATGAGGTTGTTGGTAATATCATCGTGGAAACTCTTCACACGGATATGCTGGACCCCATGCAGCGTCTTAACGGGCATCTGGTAGGCAAAATAGCGGTCGCTAACAATGGCCTGCGGAGTCCCCATTGGCTTCACGGCTTCCAGTATGGTAAAAGCCTGGGGGCTGTCTCTATGACGGTCCAGGTGGAAGCCGAGCACAAAGCGGGTTTCGCTGTCCAGAATAAGCCAGAGGTAGTATTTCTCGCCCTGTATCTTCACCACAGTTTCGTCAGCATGCCACTCGTCAGAGTTGAAATTCAACGCGGGAATGAGCTGTATCGCAATATTTTGGAACATTGGGGCGAAGCGGGTACACCAGTTGCTAATGGTCGTGTGAGACACCTGGATGTTCATTACGGTACGCAAAATCAGAGCGATATTGCGGAACGAGTTCTTGCCCAGGTAGAACATGGTCAAGGCCATGAGGATCACATGGACCGGATAGCGCATCCGCTTAAAATCTGTCTTTCCAAAGAGCTTGGACATGGACGGAGCTGAAATAGCTGTAGGCTTTGGTACAAAAACGGAGTGCCTGCATTTCCTGTCCGTGCAGGAATAGTGGATGTAGTGTTCACGATCATGATGCACATACATCGCTTTCCCACAAACAGGACAGCTTGGATATTCTTTTTTCCGAGGACGCCCGGGCAATTCGTAGGGATGGTTTTCAGCCCACTGATGCCAACATTTTTTGCACTGATACTTCTGGTGTCCATGAGGGTCCTTTCCGTAGCGATAAAAGTCCGTTTTGTTGTTGCACTTCGGGCAGCATAGTTGGTATAATTTTGCCATGAAGACTCGTCTCCTTTCTGGGAGTACATTGTGTTTGTGGTAAAACCATTGTACCAGAAGGGCTGACGGGTCTTCAACTTTCATTTAACTTTACAGTCCGTCTATTTTTGAAAAGAGGAATCTATATGAATTTGCCGGAAGCAATTCAATATCTGAGCGTTCTTGCCGATGGAATCGACCCGCTTACAGGCGAGCAACTGCCGGGAGATCATATTTGCAACCGTGCCGATACAATTCGCGCTCTTTATACATTGCTTGCAGAAGCCAGGCATTTGACGAGTGAAGCTCCGCAAAAGGCGGCATTAGCAAATGCCGGTAAGCCTTGGACCCAGGAGGACGATTTTGTTCTTTTGCAAATGTTTGAAAATGGAAGCAGCCGGCAGGAGATGCGTGCGTATCTGAAACGGTCAGATGATGGGATTGCGTCACGTTTGGTGCGGCTTGGGAGGATTTCTTCACGGGAAGAATACAAAAAATTGAAGTGATCCTATTTGAGATGCCTGGGATAATAATTTCCACTAAAATCAATCTTTGCTTTCAGGTTATGCCTGGAGCGAAACGCGTTCTGGTTTTTTTTATTATCCCTCCTCGCATCCCGCGCTGATACAAGCATCTATTTTGCAGCGCAAACTCATTACAAGGCCCGTATTTACGGGCTTTTTCATGCCTTGAAAACCGGAATAACACACTTTATACCACACCTTTGAGAATTTGCGTGAAAGGTTCACTGACATGATCATAAATTCGATAAGGTATCGCGACACACCATTCGGAAGGAGACAGCAAACCATGCCCAAAGCTAAGTTATCAAGGGGGAAATGAAGAAACTGGTAGAAGGCAGTGTATAGGGGAAATTTATGAATCTGTGTGAATGGAAAGAAAATCAATTTCAAAAAGAGCCTCCCAATACACTCATTATATTCCTCTCGTTTTTGGCTGTGGGTATATTTCATAGATGTTTTCTCCTGAATGTTATATGAACATTGTAATATCCAGAGAAAAACGTTGAAAATGCTGGAATTTTGCGGTAAAATGGGATTATTAAAAAAAGATGTTTTTCATATTCTTGAAAACATTACGAATGTTAGAATACACTGAAGTAATATTAAGAATTTGAAAGGACAGGGATGTTATGGAAAAAGCATTGTTGGGCAAGACTGGATTCATGGTAAGTCGCGTAACCTACGGCGGTATTGTGAGTATGAATGAGACACAGAAGGATTCCGACAAATATGTTTCGATGGTGGTGGACGCGGGCGTTAATTATTTTGATGTCGCGCCTTCTTATGGCGATGCCCAGGAACGTCTCGGTCCTTCCCTGGAACCATACCGTAAGAATGTCTACCTGGCGTGCAAAACGCAGATACGTGACGCCAAAGGTGCTAAGGCGGAGCTGTTGAAATCCCTTGAAGTGCTTAGAACCGATTATTTCGATGTTTACCAGCTCCACGCGATGACCACAAAAGAGAATTTGGAGCAGGTTTTCGCTCCCGGCGGAGCAATGGAGACCCTTGTATGGGCCAAACGCGAGGGTATTATTCGCAACATCGGGATCACGACCCATAGCGAAGACTGCGTGCTCAAAGCACTCGATCAATTTCCCTTTGACACCGTGTTATTCCCGATGAACTGATCGCTGGGTATTAATACAGGCTGGGGCGACCGCATTTCTGAGCGGGTAAAGCGGGACAATATCGGCCTTTTGGCCATGAAAACGCTTATCCATCGAACATGGCGTGATGGCGAAGAACATCTTTTTCCGAAATCGTGGTGCAAGCCCCTTTGGGATAACGAAGACCTGATGGTCGCCGGGATGAAGTTCGGCCTCTATAAGGGCGCGGCGACGCTGATCCCGCCCGGAAACGAAAAACACTTCCAATTCATGCTCGACCATATCGACCGCGCACTGGAACCGATTACCGACGAAGAATGGGAGTTGCTTCGCACGGAAGCGGCGAAGGTCAAGAACGAGATGATTTTCTGAAACTTTATCGAAATTCCGGTACTATGCAATAGCTCCTAGTGTCAATGAGCACCCAGGCGGCCCACAAACCGACTGTATCTTTGGAATGCCTACAGGAAATTGGACAGTTCTTTTCGGACTGTTCGATCACTGTGGGTATTTTTATGTCTCTATGATGAAAAAGTTATTGAAAATATCCGCAGTATGGTAACGATCCTTTCCAAACGCTCATTACTGCAGGTATTTGATTATCGAGAGACTTTTCACCCGTTCATTCAGTGATGAAGTGAAAGTGACCTCATTTTCATCCGGATGCATAGCCTTACACCATAAGAAAGACAAAAATTCCTTTATAATTTCTCCATAAAATATGCCTGGCCATCTTCCAGATAACCACAGTGCTCATATAGTTTCTTTGCTGTAGGATTATTGAAATTCACATATAACCGGATGCCGGTTGCTTCCAATTTTATTTTAATTCATCTGCTTTCCTCATTAGTGCTTTTGCAAGTCCTTGTCCGCGAAAACTCGGTTCAATCCATAACTCGTCTACATAAATGTGGCCATGTCCATTCCATTTTCCTGCTTTGGGCATATAAATCAGGGAAATCCAACCGACATACCGTTTATCCACCATAACTGCGTAAATATATAAGTTGGGATTTGCCAATTCTTTTTTGATTTGTTCTGCGACTAATCTGTGTAAAGGTTTCCGTTCAAAGCCATTTTCTCTCCAGAACACCATATCCCCGAACAAAGGATAGTTCTGGCTATCAATTCTTTCAATTGTAAAGTTCATAATTTTCCTCGTGAAATTTTATTTTTTCTATTATACCCCAATGCATCCTGGAAATTTATCTGCTTTCCATTCAAGATATCCGCATGTAAATGGCAAATGGTCGAATTTCATTGTTCCGATATGTACAAATTCGTTGGCAATGTACCAGTTTTTGAGTACGGTGTTTTCTTCTATGATGCCGATTTTAATGGTATTACCTCCCAAGGCTTTCACCGTATCCTTTGCATAATTGAGGAGCAACTTCCCGAATCCATTGTGTTGATATTCCGGCAGTACAGCAAGGTTATGAAGTTCGTAGGTGTTATCGCCTTCTTTGGATAGAGACATATATCCGATGATCTTTTTTCCGGCGTACAGTGCATACATATACCAATCTTGGTTCATCTGCGTCTCAAGGGATGCCAGTGGAATAAAGCTTGTGTGTTTGGGGCAATTTTCCCGTGTCAGACCAAACTGTTTGGCTATTGTACAGAAGCTTTGGTGAATTACATCAAGACATTCTTGTAATTCGTATTTTTCCACCTGGTAGATCATTGGCAGCGTTACGTTTGCCGGGTCAAACATTCCGATTACTGTCTTTTTGAACATAGCCAGCGTTGGCGCACCTTCTATACAGATTCTATCGCCGGTATCACAGTAACCGATGCTTTGATAGCACCTGCGGTTTTTCTCTATATCCTCAGGAAAATCAACATAATAAAATTTGGCATCGGGAAATTCTTTCTCACACAGAAGAACAGTATTTCGTGCAATGCCTTTGTTCTGATAATCCGGGTGAATGTAGACCCGCGCAAGGTAGTATTCACCTGCACCAATCTCATGGGATGGACTGCGTTTGCCGTACAAACGATAAAACACCCCTCCAACGACTTGATCATCGTACAGAATAGTAAAATACCGATTGAATTTATTTAATCTGCGCAAAATATCCTCCGGGCCACGGAGAAATGGATTGCCTTCATCATGATATTTTTCGTATAAAGGTTTGAATGCCGCTTTTTGTATTTGGGATAACTCTTCAGCTTCTGAGGGGTTTGTAATTTTTATTGATATATTCATAGCTCCAATCCTCTCTAAAAAATTCAAATAAATACGCCGTTTTGCAAATTATTAGACAGCGTAGACTTAAAGATCTCGTTTTGGACAATAAAAGGATGAATCAGTTGTAAAAGTAGCAGGAAAATCAACCGATATAACTGTTCCCTCACCGGGGGTGCTGGATACGGTTAACCCGTAAGGGGCTCCATATATCAACTGTAAGCGAAGGTGAATATTCAGTAAACCAATTCCTTGCTTCTCCGGTACCTGATAAAGGTCGACAGTGTTTGAGAGGTTTTTTAGTGCGTCCTCCAGTTTTTGTTTGATTTTAGGCGACATTCCGACTCCATCGTCTCGGCATTCAAAATGCAGGATATTTGGTTCTAGAAGTTTTCCGGTTAAAATAAGCGAACCTTTTCCCGGCTTCGGTTCCAGTCCATGAGAAACTGCATTTTCAATCATGGGTTGGAGCAAAAAACGGGGCATTTTTGAGTGGAGAATCTCGCGAGCAATATCGAACTCAAAAGAAAAACGGCCGGAAAACCGGATTTCGATAATCTGCAGATACTTTTGAATATATTTTAGTTCAGATTGAACCTCTACCATATCCTCCCCTTTAATACTATAATGCATAATAGCGGACAGGGCGGAAACTGTGGTGCAGATTTCTTCTGTTTTTCCCAAATAGGCAAGTCCCTGGATAGAGTTTAGGGTATTATACAAAAAGTGAGGATTGATCTGACTTTGCAAAGCGGACAACTTGACACGGTCATTTACAAGGGTTAGTTCATAAAGCCGTGCCTGATTCTGAAATGTCGTAGTAGTTAAGTCTTCAAGCTGATCCAGCATGGTGTTGATCTGTACAATCAGTGAGCCCATTTCGTTATTTACATTGATTTTGTGGGGATTTTCCAAGGAAATACGATGATGCAGAGTAAAATACGGACCTCTTTGCATAAACTGAAAAATCTGATCAATCGGTGCGGTAATGTTGCGGATAATTCTGCGATCTAGCAGTAAAAATTCCCCCAATGTCAGCAGGAGAAAAAGAATCCCTAAGATCCGAACATTGGTAAGTCCTGCGGTAATTTCCGTATACGGGGTAGCGCTGATTGCCTGATAACCAGAAAGGGTCAGCATCGGATATTGGCTGATGAGAAATTTTTCTCCCGCGATGCGGTCGGAATAAATGGTTTCTCCGTTGGATTGTACAGACTGGATAATGGCGGATTCCACCTTCTCATCCCGTTGACCATTCCAGGCAAGAACCTGGTCATCGGAGTCCAATATCAAAAATCGGGCGTTTTCTGTGGTTGCAGTGTTGCTGCAAGCCAAATGAAGAGATTCACAGTTGACAATAACCAGGCAGGTCCCCAGTTTTACCTGAAGAGCAGAATCGCTGCGATTATCAAAGACAGTCCGGATATTGGCAAAATAATAGGTGTCATCCTGGTCGTCATAAAGCAAACCGGTAAAGCCGTCCGGATAGTTGCCGGGAGAAAAAAGGTGATACTTTGCGTTGAGCCGGTTCACCAGCGAATACTCCATACCGGAATATCCGTAAACTTCACCAATGGTATTCAGCAAGAGAATATTGCTGATGCTGGGAGTGCTTCTTGTCATGTTGGAAATCAAATTGTTGAGTGATTGCCGGTAATCCCATGCATTGCTGGAATTGGTATTCCGGAGCAAATTGTTGGCAGCGGCGGAATCCGCAACGGTGTCCGTGATCCGGCTTACAGAGGTGGTTATATCTTCAGTTTTCTGTGCGATTTGCGCCAAGGTATAATACATGTACTGCTTTTCTTTGTCAATCAAGGAGTTGCAGGATACCTGATAAAAAAGAAGGCCGACACCAAGTGTCAGCAGGATTGTGAATGCAAAAAGAATGCGGATTTGCTTGCACAATGTCAGCTGTTTAAAGAATCTCATACTCCTTTTTCTCCTTTCTGATTCCCGCGATACTGTAAGGGGGTCATATGGAACTGCCGTTTAAACACATTGTTAAAATAGTGGTAATCATTGTAACCCACTGTCTCCGCGATCTGGGTCACCTTCATGTCCGATTGAGACAACAGTTCGCAGGCATGCTTTAAGCGAAGCTCTGTCAGATATTTTGAAAAAGGCTTTCCGATAGTTTTGTGAAACATTTGGCTTAAATATGTATAATTGATTCCAAACTGCCGGGATAATTCCTGAAGATTCAAATCATGCGGATAATTGTTTTCTACGTATACCAGCAACCGGTTAAAGCATTCGTTCATGCGGTCACTGAAGGGGATTGCCTGTAAGATTCCGGTATCAGATTCTCCGCAGCTTTCCCATTCTGTCCACATTCGTTTGAGCTCGCTTTGGAAAGAAGCGGCGGTTGGTTTGAAGTAACGGCAGGCAAGCAGTGCCTGCCGTTCATATTTGTCCAGGAAATCGTCCAACGCTTGCGGAGGTGTTCCCCATACTAGGAAAGCTTCCTGTTGATTTAAGAGAAAAGTATCCGGCGCCGGGCTGCTGCTGCAAAGTTGAGAAAGAGCCTCTTGAAGCTGCGGAGTTCGGATACGCAGCATGGGAAGCGGTTCCTCCTGAGAGTCCGGCAGGATGGCTTTCAGGAAGTGATGGCAAAATTCCTCGTCAGAAAGAAGCTTTAAAATCTCCTGCGGATCTTTTGTCAGCCGCCTGGAAAGGAGTTGTTCGGACAGTTGTTTGAGAATCGGGATAGTTTCCTCCGGATCAACTGGCTTTAAGCAGTAGTCTAAGACACCTTGGCGGATTGCTTCCTGGGCGTAGGCAAAATCAGCATAGCCGGATACAACGACAAACAGTGTTTCCGTTCCGTTTTCCCGTGCAGCCTGCATCAGTTCCAACCCACTAAGTCCCGGCATCCGAATATCCACAAAAGCCGCGTCGATTCGGCCTTTGCAAAGACTCTGCAAGGCACTTTCCGCATCCTGTGAAATCTGAACATCGGAAAAGCCGTATTCTTTCCAGGGAATGGAATAGCGCAGAGAAATGAGCGCCAGCTCTTCATCATCTACCAGCAAAACCCGGAACATTAGAACCACTCCTTCTATATTGGAACATACTTCGGTTATATTTCTTTATTATAGCAGAGCGGAATTCAAAAGTAAAGAAAACAAAATTCTGTATAAATCTCTCGAAAATATTACACAAAAACAACAGAAAGTATTCTATTGTGTTACGAGATTGAAAAATGCTATAATAAAGCCAACGAAATAAGTCCGAGGAGGCTGCATTATGGGAAAAAGAATGGATGAAAAGCGAAAGCGGCGTTTTCAGCGAGAGGATCTGCCGTTATACATCATGGCAGCTCCTACGCTGCTCTTTTTGGTGATATTTTGCTATATCCCTATGGTGGGAATTGTCATCGCTTTTCAGAATTTCAATGTGACCAAAGGAATTTTTGGCTCGGATTTTGTGGGCTTCCAAAATTTTGAATTTCTATTTTCCACGACGGATGCCTTTGTCATTACTCGGAATACGATTTTATACAATGTGGTATTTATTCTGGTAAATCTGGTGATTTCCGTAGGATTGGCGCTGATGCTGAATGAGATTTATTCCCGGCGCGCCGCCAAGCTTTTGCAGACGGTTTACATGATGCCCTATTTTCTTTCCTGGGCGGTGGTAGCCATTCTTGCTACCGCTTTTTTGGACCGTTCCAACGGTTTTGTCAATCAGGTCATCCGTATGGCGGGCGGGGAAGGCTTGATTAATTGGTATCAGCGTCCGGAAATCTGGCCAGGACTTCTGATTTTTGTCAATGCCTGGAAAGGCGTTGGATACCAAACGGTTCTCTACTTGGCGGTTATTTCCGGTATTTCCCAGGAATACTACGAAGCGGCGGTACTGGATGGCGCATCCCGGCTTCAGCAGGCGCATTACATTACCATTCCGCATCTTCGGTTTGTGATTACCATTTCCCTGATTATGTCTGTGGGAAATATTTTCCGGGGAGATTTCGGCCTGTTTTATACAGTGCCCAATAACAGCGGCGCACTTTACAGTGTAACGGATGTCATTGACACCTATATTTACCGGGGACTCACCAATATGGGAAACCTGGGCATGTCAACGGCAGCGGGACTTTATCAGTCTGTGGTTGGATTTATCCTGATTTTAATTGTAAACCAGGTTGTCCGCAAACTGGACCCGGACAGCGCCATGTTCTGATTCCGGAAAGGAGTGTTGTGATGATTTACAGCAGAGAACAGCCTTTTAATAAGTTAAGGCCAAAATGGAATTTTCTCTTTTTAATTATTTTGTCTTTCTTTGGATTGATTGTAGTGGCTCCCATGGCACTGGTTGTGATCATATCCTTTTCCAGTGAAGCCAGTATCAGTAATGTGGGTTATACCTTCGTTCCCCAGGAATGGTCCACAGAAGGATATCAGTATCTGTTCAAAATGGGGGATCAGGTCGTACGATCTTATCTTGTGACCATTTTTTATTCCGTTGTCGGAACAGCCATGAGCGTGGCGGTGATGGCTATGTACGCTTATGTATTGTCCATCAAAAATTTCTGGCTGCACAAGCAGTTTACCTGGATTCTGTTTTTTACCATGCTGTTTGGAGGCGGACTGGTTCCTTCTTACATTTTAAATGTGCGGTATCTCCACTTGAATGACACAATCTGGATTTTACTTTTGCCCGGATTGGTTAGTGCTTACAATGTCATTATTTTGCGGACTTTCATCACCACAACGATTCCCAATGCGCTTTTTGACGCAGCGAGAATTGACGGAGCAGGCCACTTTACCATCTTTTTCAAGGTTGTTCTTCCCTTATTCAAAGCGGGATTGGCAACGGTAGCTTTATTTACGATTGTGGGGAAATGGAATGACTGGTTTACCGGAATGCTGTACATTGAGAATCCCAACCTGATCCCATTGCAGACCCTGTTAACTAAGCTTCAAAATTCCGTGGATTATCTGAAAGCGAATGCGGCGATTGCCAGTACGCCGGATGGATTGGAGTATGTCCGCAATATGCCTCGTATGACGCTCCGCATGGCCTGTACCGTGATTGTAGTCGTTCCGATTTTGTTTGCTTACCCGTTTTTCCAGCGGTATTTTATTTCCGGTTTAACCATGGGAAGTATTAAGGAATAAATAGATCATTTCTGATTAAAAAAAGGAGGACAATTCAATGAAAAAACAATGGGTTACTTTCGTTCTGGCGGCAGTTTTGGCAGCGTCGGCGTTGACCGGATGCGGTGCGGATAGTACAGAAGAATCATCCCAGTCAACAGCCGACAGCCCGGAAAGTACTGCCAGCACCGAACAGGAACTGGAGTATGTGGAATTGGACTGGTATCTGGATTTGGGAGATCGTCCCGATGATGATGCGGTCAATGCAGCGTTCAATGAATATCTGAAAGAAAAGCTCAATACCAGCGTCAATATCCATTATTGGGCGGCGGATGAGTACGCCACAAAAGTTCCGACCATGGTGAGCGCAGGCCAGGATATGGGGATTCTGACTTATAACACCGGGCTGAATTACGTCACGCAGTCCAAAGCCGGCGCATTTTATCCCTTGGAGGATTTGATGGAGCAGTATGGAGTTGGTGTTCAGGGATTATTCAGTGAGGACATCTGGAACAGCATGACCATTGACGGGCACATTTATGGAGTTCCGGCGCTGAAAGACAACTGCTACATTATGAACATGATTTACAACGAAGAAATGGCTGAGGAACTGGGCCTGGATATGGAAAACCTGGAATTCAAAAACTGGCGGCAGAACGAAGAATTCTTTACGGAAGCGCTGGCGCTGCGGGATGCAAAATATCCGGAATTTGCTGGACAGCCATTGATTAACGACATTTCCATGGAAGTTCCGTTCTATTTTGCGGTGGAAACCTTTTTGGGAAATAACCTGGCTGTCTGCAACATCGACGGGATTGACGACATCGCCGGATATGATTCCAACACGGTATTCAGTTTGTACGCCACGGATGAATACCGGGAATTCTGCCGCATGAAACAGCGTATGGTGGCCAATGGAGTTTATGCGTATGATTATTCCAATCTGCCGGACGGTTATACCCAAGGGTCCTATCTTGCCATGTCTGGCTGGGGATTCACTTATATTGACGACCATCTGTACAGTCAGGATTACACAACCCGCCTCAAAGTCGCGGAAAATATCTGGACCGATACCAACAATTATACCAGTACCGGCAATGCAATTTCTGCAAACTGCGCAAATCCGGAACGCGCGATGATGGTGCTGGAGGAAATCAATACCGATTCCTATCTTGCAACCATGCTTCGGTTTGGAATCGAAGGGGAACATTGGATTCTGGATGATACTGGCAAGATGACCTTTGAGGGCACCAAAAATGAAGATCCTGCTAATCGTGGTTATTATTTCTGGTATGGAGCTTCGTTCGGTAATCTGACCATTGTGAATGCCCCAGAATCTCTTACCGGACCGGATAACGTCATGCTGACAAAAATCGAGGAATATAACAACAGCGCCCGCGTGCCCTCTCACATGGGATTTGTTGTGGATACCACTCCGATTACCAATGAAATTGCCGCATGCAATAACGTAGTTGCGGAATATGCCAATACATTGGCAAAAGGCCAGTATGATTCCCAGGAGGCAGTGGATGCGGCGGTGGACGCCTTCAATGAAAAACTGGAGGCGAACGGTTTGTCTAAGATTTTGGAAGAAATTCAGTCTCAAATTGACGCCTGGAATTCCAAAAACTGATCTGCTTTTTCACAAAGAGCCGGATTGCGGAAAGATCCGGCTCCTTTTTTTGAAATTTGATAGGAGGAATCCGCCATGAAAAAACAAATTGCTGTGGTTGCAGAAAAAGAAAACGATATCCTAAATATTTTAAAGCAGGTTCCGGAAATTGAGGTCACGGTTTTTCATCCGGATGGCTTGGCTTCTCACGATCTTTCTCCCTATGAAGCCTTTATCCTTCTGGGTGGAACCCGGGAAACTGCCTGTCTTTTCAATTGTGCTGATCGTCCAGCCATTGAAGCGGAAATCGCGAAAGGGAAGCGTGTGTTTGCGGAATTTTATGGCAGTATTGGCCCTTATCAGTATTTTTTGGATAATCAGTCCACTCGGTATAGCCGGATGATCTATGTCAATCCGGATAATATGGTAGATGGGCTGGATTTCGGCGATATTCTGGAGGAACAGTGCAATGTGTACACCCCCAAGCACGCTCCCACAAAAAATCGGAAATCCATTCTGATTACTCAAAAACATATTTGTGCGCACGATCATGTTCTCCCAACCCAAGAGGAAATTCAGCCGGAAAATGTCCAGACCCTTTGGTTGGAACAGGATAATTTGATGATCTGCACCTTCCGGATGTGCAATTTTATCCGGGCCTGTTTTGCTCCCAAAAAGAAATGGCGCAAGCTGGTGGAATTTATCCTGTCCTGGGTAACCGGGGTGACGGTTGACAGCTCGTCCATTCCGGATTATTATACACAGGGACATTATCAGGAAACAGAACCTTTTGAACTTCAGGCAGAGCATACGGTTTCCCGAGCCATGAAATGGTTCGATGAGGCGGGAATTTTACTGGAAGAAGGCAAGCGGGGAATGCAGGAAGGCTTTGGAACCGAGATTTATCCGGATGGCACAAGGCGGCGTACCTTCAATATCCGGGATGACTGTATGGGTGAAGTGGGAATGATGTACGCCATGGATTATGTGAAAAACCGGACAGAACGAAGCAAACAAATTGCCGGAAATTTATTCAGCTATTGTTACGATTATATGCAGTGTAAGGAGAAGGGACCTTTTCACGGAATGGTAGGCTGGACAGATTCTGCCTGGGGGGTCTGTTATACCCATGACACTGCTCGGTTGATCGTGGGGGAACTCCTTCAAAACCTGTATTTGGGAACAGATACCCACATGCAGGAAATTCAGGATGCGTTGGATTACCTCATCCGCACTTCCGGAAGCGATGGGCTGCGGGCAAGACGTTTGGATAATGTCAATCTGGATGAAGAAAAAATTCGACAGATTCATTCTTCTCCTTGCGATGATCCGGAACCGGGTGATGCATACTTTTTTATGGCTCTCTTGATTTTTTATAAGATCACCGGATTGGAGCGTTACCGGGAAGCAGGGGTTCGGGGATTTGAGTCGTTCTTAAAGATTTATCCCTCTTATAAAGGAAATATTTATACTACCAGCCGTTTAACAGGTACTGTAGGACCTTTGGCATGGCTTTATTATACAACGAAAGATCCCCGGCACAAAAAAGTCCTATATGATACCGTCAATGAGCTGAAAACAGTCCGTCATTCAAAGGGCGGATATTTGGAATGGGTCTTTAACGGGGAGGTCCCAAAGCCCAATGTTGGTGATGAAGGTTCCATGCTGGTGGAAAATGGAAACCCCATTGTGGATAATCTTTATGTGGTGAATTGGCTGCCTTTGGGATTTATTCAGGCCTATTTCTGCACTGGAGATCCTTATTTTTATGACCTTTGGAAGGATATCACGAAATATTTTATCCATATGCAAATTTATAGCCATGATCCATTAATTGATGGAACATGGCCCAGAAGTTCTGATATGGAAAAAACAGAGGTATATGCAATTCCCAACGAT
>ERZ1643249.3613-NODE-3613-length-13499-cov-10.081300_pt1 | contig 13499 bp, 9 predicted proteins | sample MGYA00579263_ERZ1643249 | MGnify/ENA primary metagenome ERZ1643249 (study PRJEB29033, sample SAMEA4952264) | chicken gut metagenome | biome: Broiler Chicken; feature: Gastrointestinal Tract; material: Caecum | place: Ireland | collected 2018 | study: Broiler...
AAACAAGTTTTACCATTAGTAGAGAAAAATATCTAGAAAATTGAAAAATATTGTCAAATTTTAAGATTTAAAATTTGACGATTGCCACAAATAGTGATATAATAGACAAGGACACGTAAGTATATAGCCTATCGTTTCCAAAAATATTGAAAGGAGATATGTCGTTTTTGCGATGTAAAAATGTATGAGTAATAGATGTAGATTTTCAGTAATAATCAGTGCATATAATGTTGAAGCTTATATTGAAAGGGCAATTAATAGTGTACTAAATCAAAATTTTACAGATTATGAATTAATTGTTGTAGAAGATAAATCAACAGATAATACATTAGAAAAAATCATGAAATTTGATGGAAAAGTTAGAATAATAAAAAATCCGGTAAATAAAGGTTTAGGAGCAGTAAGAAATATTGGAATAGAAAATGCAGTTGGAGAATATATTGTTCATTTAGATGGAGATGATACTTTATACAATGAAACAACATTAACAGACATAGACAAAACGATTGGAGATAAAAAGCCAGATATAGTATTTTTCGGATTCCAAGAAATTAATGGAAATAACAGATTAAGAGTTGCAACAAAAGAAAATTCAACAAAAGAAGCACGTTTAATGTGTGATGCAACTTTTTCAATACCAAGTAAATGCTGGAGAAGAGAATTTTTACTTGAAAAGAACATAAAATTTAAAGAAGATGTATATTATGAAGACATGATATATTCAATGGAAGCTGTTACATTAGCAGGAGAAACAACATTTGGAGAATTTCCTATTTTTAACTACTACAAAAATAGAGGAGGAAGTATAATGACAACTCCATCTATACGTAGATGTACTGATATGTATAAAATGTTAGCATATTTAATGGAAATATATGATGAAGCTCCAGAAAATTTAAAACCATATGTATTAAGCTTTATTATAAATGAAACAGAAAGTATTCCATTTAAATTAAAAGGAATATTAAATGCTATAAAAAACAAAGAAAATTCACCTATTTTTCCAAAACGTGAATATAAATTTATAGATGTCAATGATATTCAAGGAGGATGCTAATGAAGAAAATAGCTTTAGTAGCAGACGTAAAAGATTGGGCATTTGATATTGCAGCACAAATAATAAAAAGAGCATTATCAGACAAATATCAAATTGATATTTATTATACAAAAGCAGAAGAATTTAAAAAAGATTTATTTAAGATATTAGAAACATTAAAAGATTATGATTTAATACATTTCTTTTGGAGATACATATTATTAGACTTTGAAGAAAATAATGAATTTAAACAAAAAGTAATTGATAAATATGGTAATTATGAAGAATATACCAAAAGAATGGTTAACAAAATATCAACAGGAATTTATGATCATTTATATGAAGATGATATAAAATTTAACAAAACATTTACAAAATATTGTAAAAAATATATAGTAAGTTCTCAAAAATTGTTTGAAATTTATAGTAATATAGACGGAATAAAAAAACCTACAGCAATAATAGGAGATACTTTTGAAAAGGAAAAGTTTTATCCACTAAATATTGATAGATTTAACCTAAGAAAAGATTCAGAACTAATAATTGGCTGGGTAGGTAATTCAAGATGGAATGAAAAACAAAAAGATGAGAATGGAAATTTCATAGATTTTAAAGGATTTCATACAGTATTAAAACCAGTAATTGAAGAATTGCAAAAAGAAGGATATAATATAAAGCTTCAAACAGCAGACAAAGCTGTTAAACAAATAGCAAATGATGATATGTGTGAATATTTCTCAAATATACATATATATGTATGTGTATCATACAAAGAAGGTACACCAAAACCATTATTAGAAGCAATGGGATGTGGAGTTCCAGTAATTACAACAGATGTTGGTGTTGTAAATGAAGCTTTAGGACCGGAACAAAAAAATTATATAATAGGTAAAAGAATAATCGGATTAAATGAAAGTCAAATAAAAGAAAGATTAAAAGAAAAAATTATATATTTATATAATAATAAGGATTTACTAAAAATATTGTCAGATGAAAATTATAAATGTTCAAAAAAATTTGAAATAGGAGAAATGAAAGAAAAATTTAATTTATATTTTGAAAGTTTTTTTAAAGAATAAAAAAATTTTCACAAATTAATAATTTCTCAAGATATAAGAAAGGAATGGTTTTTTAGATGACAGATGTATACCTGATTAGGCATGCTCAATGTACAGGAAATGTTGAAAATAAACTAACAGGAAAAGGCGATTATGATTTAACAGAAGAAGGAAAAATGCAAGTACAATTACTAACAAATTATTTAAAAAATATAAAATTTGATAAGGTTTATTCAAGCCCATTAAAAAGAACAATAAAAACAATTGCACCAATTGCAAAATTAGAAAACATTAATATTCAATTAAGTCAAGAACTAGAAGAAATGGATTTTGGAATTTACGATGGTTTTACTTGGGAACAAGTTGATAAACTAGATAATAAAATTATGCATAACTCAAAAAAAGAAATTATGAGAATTCCAAAGCAAGAAACAACAAAACAAGTACAAAAAAGAATGAAAAAAATTATGAAAAGAATTGTAAAAGAAAATCCTAATAAAACAATACTTGTTTGTTCACATGGAATTGCAATAGAGGCCTTTTTAAGAGAAATTGCAAAAGTTCCATTTAATGTTGAGAGTAAAAAATTTAGTCAAGGAAATACAAGTGTAAATATTATTTCTTATGATGAAAAAAAGAAAAAATTTTATATAAAAGATTTATGCGAAACGAAGCATTTACAACAAACACAACCAAAAAAATCGATAATAAAAAAGAAAACAGCCTAAAATCAAAAAAATTAAATACACAACTAAAATTTGTGTATTTAATTTTTTTATATAATTTGACATAAAATATATTAAGTGATATAATGTAATTCATTAAAAACCTAAAGGAGGGTTTTGCAAATGAAACGGTTACTCAAAATCATGTCCGTATTCATCATGGGGTGTTTGCTTGCAGTAAATGTCTATGCTGCAAACCCTATTGATGGAGAAACTCCAACAGAAGCTCCGGTAGAAGTGACAACAGAAGAAAAAATCTATGGTAAAATCAATGCCACAAACGTTATTATGCGTGTAGGCACTACCAGAGATACAGAAAAAATCGCTAGTCTTTCGAGAGGAGCCATGGTCGAGATTGTACCAAATTCTGAAGTAGAAAACACAGACGAATTTGGAACTCGCATCAAAATCATCTATCAAGAAAAGGAGGGCTATATTGCCAAAAAGTATCTAACGCCAATCGAAACAATTGACGGAGAATGGTACTTGCTTAGCACAGCAACAACACAAGCAACTGCAAATAGCAACAGAGACACCAACATTAGTATAGCATCAGGATATATTAATGGAACTGTACTAAAGCCTGGTGAGAAGTTTAGCTTTTGGAATGTTGTAGGCAAATGTACCTATGACAGAGGATACAAAGACGCTACTGTATACAGTAGCGGAAAAGTATCCACAGGAATTGGCGGTGGTGTTTGTCAGGTCAGCACCACAGTAAACATTGCTGCTAAAAATGCGGGTATAAGTACAAATGCCAGGCAGCACTCACTTCCTGTAAGTTATGCAGAAAGGAAAGATGAAGCCACAGTATCTTATGGCAATGTGGACTTCACATTTGTTAACACAACAGGTAAGACTATTAAATTAGTCATGAGTTCTGGAGAAGGAGGATGCACATGTGAAATCTGGGCAACAGATTCCACAACAGAATAACATTTAAACGTTTCGTCAGGGGGAGTCAATGACTCCCCCTGATTTTCAAAAAAACTATAAAAATATTGACATTTTTATCAATAAAGTATATACTATAACACGTAAATATAAAAAAAGAAAGGGGGATATTAGCCTAGAAAGCTAACATCTACTATAAAAATGGGAATAAAAAAGCTATCAATAATTGCACTAATGATAATATTTATATTAATATTAACCACAAAAGTTAATAGCGCAGAAAACATAGAAGAAAACAGTCAATACACAATAAATCAATCAATAAAGTTAAAAGCATTGCCAATAATCTACTCAATAGAAAAATCAGAAATACAAAGTGGAAGCATAACAATAACAGAAATATTAAATGACTGGTGTAAAATAGAAAATACAGAAGAAAGTGGATGGGTTAGAATAAATACATTAAAACAAGCAACAACAGAAATAAACACAGCACCAGAAAATACAGAGCCAACAACAAATCCAGAAGAAGAAACACCAAACACAGAAAGTACAGAAAGCAACCAAGAAAATGAAGAACAAGAAGAAAATAATACACAAAGCACATCAACAGGAGAAGTTACAGAAATAAGTAAAACAGGATATGTAAGCTCAGATGGCTTAAACATAAGAACAGAACCAAACACATCAAGTGAAATAATACATAGCCTAAGTTTCAACGCAAGAGTAACAATCACAGGAGAAATAGACAATTGGTATAGAATAAATTATGAAGACCAAGTAGGATATGTATCAAAAAAATATATATCAGATACAAGACTACCAGAAACAACATCAAGAGGTGGAATAGACAGAACAGCAACATTATCAAGCACAGAAACCTCAACTAATATGCAAGAAGAAACTACAAAAAACGTAGCAGAAAGTGAGCAAACAAATACAAAACAAGAAAGTTCATCTAATACAAAAGTTTCAGGAACACAAATTGTAGAATTTGCAAAACAATATATTGGTTATAAATATACAGCAGGAGGAGCAACTGGTTTTGACTGTTCAGGTTTTACATCATATGTATTCAAACATTTTGGAATAACATTAAGTAGATCTTCAAAAGGACAAATCAACAATGGTGTAGCAGTAAACAGTAATGATTTACAATTAGGAGACTTACTAATATATAAAAATAAAAGTAAAACAGCAATAGGCCATGTAGGAATATATATAGGAAACGGAAGTTTTATACATTCTGCCAACAAAAAAGAAGGAGTCAAAATTACATCAACATCGGCAAGTTATTACTCGCAAAGATATGTTGGAGCAAGGAGAGTAATTTAATTGAATAGACCAATATTTATCATAACAATTGGATATATAATAGGTATATTATGGGGACTATACTTAAAAATAAGTATAGTCTTTTTATATCTAATTTTATTCACAATATACATATTATCTAGAATATCCAAAAAAACATTTTTTCATTATTTAAAAATTTTAATCAAATTTAACATTTTAATAATAATTATTATATCATCATTAATCTCAAGTATAATTATAAAAAAAATGAATTACAAATTTGAAAACCTATATAAAGATGTAAAAGAACTAGAACTAGAAGTACAAGTTGTTAGCAACAAAACAGAAAAAGAATATTACAATAGATATAAAGTAAAAGTATTAACACAAAAATATAAAAACACATATTTATATATCACAACAAAAAATGAGTTAAAATATGGAGATATATTAAAAATAGATGGAGAATATAGCAAACCATCTGAAGCAAGAAATTATAAAGGATTCAACTATAAAGAATATTTAAAAGGTCAAAAAATATATGGAACAATAAAAACCAAAAATATAGATATAATAGACCAAAAACATGACATATATTTTATACTTAATGAACTATCTCTAAAAATTAAAGAAAATATAGAAAAAACATATTCTTCAACTGTGGCACCTTTAATTTTAGGAGTAATGTTAGGAGATATAAGTTTAATAGATGAAGAAACAATAAATGACTTTTCTTTAAGTAGTATTATTCATGTATTATCAGTATCAGGATTACATGTAACCTACATTATATATTTAATAGAAAACAGTACACAAAGCATATTTGGTCAAAAGAAAGGTAAAATAATAGAAATAATAATATTATTAATTTATTTGGCAATTACAGGGTTTAGTGTATGTGTAATAAGAGCATGTATAATGGGAATATTGATGTGTATATCATTTTTAGTTTATAGAAAAAGTGATACCTTAAATAATATTGCAATTTCATGTATGATTATATTAATAGATAACCCATTTAATTTATTTGGAACAAGTTTTATATTTACTTATGCAGGAACCATAGGAGTAGTGTATTTTAGACCTGTAGTAGAAGAGTTTATTATGAACATAAAAATAAAATCACCCAAAATCCAAGAAAAATATTCCAAATTTTGTATAAAACACAACTCATTTATAGAATCAATTTCAGTAACAATTGGAGCACAATTTGTAACACTACCAATAATAATAATAAAATATAACTTTATTAGTTTAAATTTTATATTAACAAATATATTAGTAGAAATAGTCACAGGACCTATTGTTATGGGAGGATTTATCCAAATACTAATCACATTTATATCGTTAAATGCAGGTATAGCATTAGCTAAAATAGTACAAATACCACTTCTAGGATTATCATATATATCAAAAATAGGAACAAAATTCACATTTATGAATTTCAAAGTAATAACACCAGAAAATTATCAAGTAATTATTTATTATATAGTTGTTTTCTTTGTATATTATTTATATAAATTAAACCATTTAAAAAGAAAAAACTTTATCCAAAAAGAAATTATAAACATTTTTAAATCAATAAAATCAAAAATAATTTTAAATCAAAAAAAGTTAATAATCATTTTAATATTATTAATTCTTACTTTAAAAATAATCAGTAAAATACCACATAATTTAGAAATCTATTTTATAGATGTAGGACAAGGTGATAGCTGTTTTATCATTACACCAAACGATAAAACAATATTAATAGATGGAGGAGGACAAGAAACATTTGATGTTGGAAAAAATACATTAGTACCATATTTACTAGACAGAAAAAAGATAAAAATAGACTACTGCATTATAAGTCACTTTGACCAAGACCATGTTCGGACGGAATACTCACAGCTTTACAAGAACTAGAAATAAAAAATGTAATAATCTCAAAACAATTTGAAAACAGTGAAAATTATGAAAAATTCAAACAAATAACTAAAGTCAAAAAAATAAAAGTATCAGAAGTAGAAAAGGGAGATATTATAAATATAGAAAAAGGCTTGAAAATAAGAATATTATTTCCCACAGATAAAATAATATCAGAAAATATTTTAAACAATAATGCAATGGTAGCCAGACTAGAATACAAAAACTTTAAAATGCTATTTACAGGAGATATAGAAATAAAAGCAGAACAAGAAATTCTAAAGATATATAAAGACACAAACTATTTAAAAGCAGACATATTAAAAGTAGCACACCATCGGAGCCAAAAATTCATCAACACAAGAATTTTTAGACAAAGTAAGACCAAAAATAGCACTTATAGGAGTAGGAATAAGCAATACATTTGGACATCCAAATCCACAAACTCTAGAAAGAATAGAAAAATATAACACCCAAATATATAGAACAGACAAAAATGGAGAAATAAAAATCCAAATAAATAAAAAAGGAGAGATAGAAAAAATAAATTTAATGTTCCAAAATTAAACATTAAAAATAAAATGTATAAAAAATTACAAATAATGGAATAATAAAAACAAAAGCCAAAAAGATAAGAGGTTAAAAATATGAAAAAAATTTATATTATTTCAATAATTATAATAAGTATATTTATAATCAGTGTAGTCATTACACTAAATTTTACCAAAAGTGAAAACGAAAACAATAAACAAGAAGAAATAAAAAATACACAAATTTCAGAAATAATAGAAGATGAATGCACAGAAGAATATATACAAGAAAAAGAATTAACACCAGTAGTATCAGAACCAGAAAAAATAAGCATAAATGCACAACTAATACTAAAAAAATATTTCAGCCAATGTGATCACACAATAAACGAATACACTGAAATGCCAGAAGAATGTATAAACATGACAAAAGAAGAATTGCAAGAACAATATCCAGATTGGGAAGTAATAGGATTTGAACCAAACAAAGTTACACTATATAAAGAATTTGATGACACATGTGGAGAACACTTTAAACTAAAAATAGAAGACGGAAAAATAAATATATACTTAATAAACAAAGACGGAACTGAAAGTCTATACGAAAAAACAAACATCTCAAGTGAATATTTAACAGAAACAGACTTAATAAATATCAATGAAGAAGGCTTAGAAATATATGGAAAAGAAGAATTAAATAAAACAATAGAAGACTTTGAATAAAGAGAATAAAATCAAAATAAAAAATAGCATATCTCATTACTTGAAATATGCTTTTTTTTATACACTTCTTAGAAAATTGGTAGCGAAGGGTGGATTCGAACCGCCGACCTGTCGGGTATGAACCGAATGCTCTAGCCAACTGAGCTACTTCGCCATAAACATAAATATTATAATTATTTTTCCATCAATTGTCAAGAGTTATACAAAATTTAATAAAAAATTTTAAAAACAATTAACATTTAATGGAGGCGAGTATCGGAATCGAACCGATGAATCAGAGTTTTGCAGACTCGTGCCTTACCGCTTGGCTAACTCGCCATATATTATAAATATTATTTGGAGCAGGTAACGAGAATCGGACTCGTGACTAAACCTTGGCAAGGTCTCGTTTTACCACTAAACTATACCTGCAATAACATTCGCCTTATAAAGACGAAATTCAATCAACTAAGCTATTTAATAATAACAAAATATTTTAAATTTGTCAATACTTACTTAAATTTTTTACCATATTTTTAATATCAACTAATCACTAAAGAAAATAGATTCTAAATGAAAAGTATAATTTTCTAACATTTCAATAAAAAAATTTTTATAACTCTTCTTTTCAATTAAATTTTTATTAAAAATCCTCAAAGTAATGATATTCTTATCATCAACATAAACAGATAAATAGCCTAGTATACTATCACTTGCCAAGGGAGCAGTAAAATTATAGTCACAATATATATATATGCTCAAATTTTGAATTTGATTACTAGTAAGAGGTAAAAAATCATAATTCAAATTTTCTAAATAAGGTTCTAAATCATTTGAAACACCTTTAGAAACATTAAAACTATTAGAATTACAAAGTTTCCAATTTTCAAATTCAGAATTTATTTTTTCTTTTAAATTAAAAGGAGAATAATTACTAAAAACATATTCAATAAGATTAATACTATCTTGAGTTCTATTCTTTTTAGTATCAGCTCCAAGAACAATACAAATTAAATCCATATTATTTCTTTTAACAGCAGTAACTAAACAACGATTAGCACCATTTGTAAAACCAGTTTTAACACCATAAACACCATCCAAATAGCCTAGTAACTCATTAGTATTTGTTAAAGTTTTTGAATAATTATTTATAGTAATAGATATGGATTTAGTACCAACAAACTTTCTAAAAGTCTCATTTTCCAAAGCATAATTTGTAATAATTGCAAGTTCATATGCAGTAGTATAATGGTCATCATTATCTAAACCATGAGGAGTAACAAAATGAGTAGAAGATAAACCTAACTCCAAAGCCTTTTTATTCATCAAATCAGCAAAACCCTGTACACTTCCACCAACATGTTCAGCAAGAGCAACAGCAGCATCATTACCAGAACAAAGCATCAAACCATAAAGCAAATTAGTAACAGAAATCTTATCATTTGTATGTAATCCAAGTCTAGAACCACCTGTACCAGCAGCTTTAGACGAAACAGTTACAATAGTATCTAAATCAGAATTTTCCAACACAACAATACAAGTCATAATTTTAGTAGTAGAAGCCATTTTCCTTTTTTCATTTTCATTTTTACCATAAAGAATTGTTCCAGAATTTCTATCATAAACAATTGCAGCTCTAGAATTTATTGTAGGCACATCAGCTTGTTCAACAGAGGAATTATCAACAGCTAATAATTGGTTAGAAAAAACAATCAAAATAACTAAAAAAATACTAAAAATTTTAAATTTCTTCACAACTAATTACATTCCTTTCATAAGATGTCAAATCGTTTCTCTTAAAAAATATGAAAATCAAAAAAAAATATTACACAAACCAATATTTTTATCAGAAATAAAGTACACTTCTTTAAAAAGAACTTGAAAAATATACTAATTCGTGATATAGTTGTACAAGTAAAAAGAGATTAGGAAGGAAATGATAATACAATGAGTATTTTTAATAAAATATTTAAAAGCTATAGTGAAAAAGAAGTAAAAAGAATAATGCCAATAGTAGAAAAAATAAATTCATTAGAAGCAGAAATCCAAAAACTAACAGATGAAGAACTAAAAAACAAAACTAATGAATTCAAAGAACAACTAAAACAAGGAAAAACATTAGATGATATATTACCAGAAGCATTTGCTGTTGTAAGAGAAGCATCAAAAAGAGTATTAGGAATGAGACACTTTGATGTACAATTAATAGGAGGTATAATACTACATCAAGGAAGAATTGCAGAAATGAAAACAGGTGAAGGAAAAACACTTGTAGCAACACTACCAGTATATCTAAATGCACTAACAGGAAAAGGAGTACATGTAATTACAGTAAATGACTATCTAGCAAAAAGAGACAGTGAATGGATGGGAAAACTATACAAATTCATGGGACTATCAGTTGGACTAGTAATTGCAGGAATGTCTCCAAAAGATAAACAACAAGCTTATAATTGTGACATCACATATGGAACTAACAACGAATTTGGATTTGACTATTTAAGAGACAACATGGTAATTTACAAAGAACAATTAGTACAAAGAGGATTAGAATATGCCATAGTAGACGAGATCGATAGTATATTAATAGATGAAGCAAGAACACCACTTATAATATCAGGAAGAGCAAACCAATCATCAGACTTATATAAAAAAGCAAATGACTTTGTAAAAAGATTAACACCAAAAATAATAGTAGAAGAAGACATTAAAGACGAAGCACAAGCAGAAGACAACGAAAACTATGACTATATAGTAGATCTAAAAGCAAAATCAGCATCACTAACACAAAAAGGAATCAAAAAAGCAGAACAAGCATTTAATCTAGAAAACTTTAATGATATAGAAAACTCTACAATAGTACACCATGTAAACCAAGCACTAAGAGCACATGGAATAATGAAAAAAGACATAGACTATATCGTAAAAGATGGAGAAGTCCTAATAGTAGACGAATTCACAGGACGTATAATGTATGGAAGAAGATACAACAATGGTTTACACCAAGCAATAGAAGCAAAAGAAGGAGTAAAAATAGCAGACGAATCAAAAACACTAGCAACAATCACCTTCCAAAACTACTTCAGAATGTATAACAAACTAGCAGGTATGACAGGTACAGCCATGACAGAAGAAGCAGAATTCGAAGAAATATACAACTTAGATGTAATATCAATACCAACAAACAAGCCAATGATAAGAAAAGACCAAAATGATGCAATATACAAAAACGAAAAAGCAAAATTCAATGCCATTGTACAAAGCATAAAAGAAAGCCATGAAAAAGGACAACCAGTACTAGTAGGTACAGTATCAATAGAAAAATCAGAAAAATTAAGTAACATACTAAAAAAAGAAGGAATAAAACACGAAGTATTAAATGCTAAATATCACGAAAAAGAAGCGGAAATAATAGCACAAGCAGGAAAATTCGGAGCAGTAACAATAGCAACAAACATGGCAGGACGTGGTACAGACATAATGCTAGGAGGAAACAGTGAATATTTAGCAAAACAAGAAATGAGAAGAATGAAAATTCCAGACAATCTAATAGAAGAAGCAAACACATTTTATGACACAGAAAACGAAGAAATACTAAATGCCAGAAAAACATTTAAAGAACTAGAAGAAAAATATGACAAAGAAATAAAAGAAGAAAAAGAAAAAGTAATAGCTGTAGGTGGACTAAAAATAATAGGAACAGAAAGACACGAATCAAGAAGAATAGACAACCAATTAAGAGGACGTAGTGGACGTCAAGGAGACCCAGGAGAATCAAAATTCTATATAGGACTAGATGACGACCTAATGAAAATCTTTGGTGGAGACATGATCACAAAAGTATATAACACAATAGGAATGGACGAAAATATACCAATAGAAAACAAAATAATAAGTAATGCAGTAGAATCAGCACAAAAAAGAGTTGAAGGCAGAAACTTCAGCATCAGAAAAAATGTATTAAAATATGATGATGTAATGAATGCACAAAGAGAAATAATATACAAACAAAGAAGACAAGTACTAGATGGAGAAAACATCAATCAAAACATCTTAAACATGATAAAATCACTTGCAGAAGAAGTAGTAATGCAACAATTTGCAGGAGAAAAAGAAGTAAATGAAGAAGCACTAAATACAAACATAAAAAATATCTTTGGACTTGACATAAGTGATTTTGTAAAAGAAAATTCAAAAGACCAAAACGCAATTGTAGAAAAATTACAAGAAACAGCACTTGCAGAATATGCAAAAAAAGAAGAAGAAGTTGGAAGTGCACAATTAAGAGAATTAGAAAGAGTTGTAATGCTAAAAGTTGTTGACCAAAAATGGATGGACCACATAGACGCAATGGATGAACTAAAAGACGGAATAGGACTAAGAGCATATGGTCAACAAGACCCAGTTGTAAAATACAGAATTGAAGGAATGGACATGTTTGACGAAATGATACTAGACATTAAACATGATGTGGTACAATTGTTAATGAATCTTCGTAAAAACGAAGAAGTAAAACGTCAAGAAACAGCAAAAATAACAGGTGTAGCATTACAAAACTTAAAAAATCTAGATGCAGACCAAAGCAAAGTACAAACTCAAATAAATAAAACAGTTGTAAATCAAGGTCCAAAAGTTGGAAGAAATGACCCTTGCCCTTGTGGTTCGGGTAAAAAGTATAAGAACTGTTGTGGCAAAAACGCATAAATTTATAATTAAAGAAGTGTAACCTAAATAAAATTGGTGACACTTCTTTTTATAGAAATTAACCTGTCAAAATTTCCGACAGGTTCTATAAGATATTCGGTAAATTACTTATTATATATTTTTTAGAAGGTGCGAAAATGAATGATAAAATAATTATGAAAAACATAAAAAATGTTGAATAATTAATACTTATATGATACAATACAAATGTTCGCAACAATAAAATGTTAATTTATAATACATTCAGAAAAATAATTATTAAACATTAATGAAGGAGGTGCTTATATGAATGATAAAATAATAGGAAATGAAAAAAATATTTTGTTTTATAATGATGAAGAAGGAAATGTAAAGATCGAAGTATTGCTTGAAAACGAAGATGTTTGGCTAAATACAGAAGCATTAGCAACACTTTTTAATATTGATAGAAGTGGTATTGTTAGGCATATTAATAATATTTATAAAGATGCAGAATTAGAAGAAGATTCAACTTGTGCAAAAATTGCACAAGTTCAAAAAGAGGGAACTCGTAAAGTTAAAAGAATTTATCCATATTATAATCTTGATATGATTATTTCTATTGGCTTTAGGGTTAATTCTAAAAAAGCAATTAAATTTAGAACTTGGGCAAATAAAATAATTAAAG
>ERZ1643249.3618-NODE-3618-length-13492-cov-6.071445_pt1 | contig 13492 bp, 18 predicted proteins | sample MGYA00579263_ERZ1643249 | MGnify/ENA primary metagenome ERZ1643249 (study PRJEB29033, sample SAMEA4952264) | chicken gut metagenome | biome: Broiler Chicken; feature: Gastrointestinal Tract; material: Caecum | place: Ireland | collected 2018 | study: Broiler...
GCCCGGGTCTGACGCTTCACTGGCCGACGGTCGGCTCCAATGGCCGCTGCCGGTGGAGGGCGCGGTCACCTCGCCGCAAGGCTACCGCACTGACCCGATCACCGGCGAGACCAGCTACCACAGCGGCACCGACATCGCTGTGCCCGAAGGCACCCCCATCCTGGCCGCTGCCGACGGCACCGTCATCATCGCCAACGCCCTCGACAGCTGGGGCGGCAGCTATGGCTACTATGTCAAACTCGACCACGGCTGCGGGCTGACCACCCTCTACGCCCACTGCTCCAGCATCTGCGTCACTGCAGGTCAGCAGGTCAAAGCCGGCGAGGTTATCGCCTACGTCGGCCAAACCGGCCGGGCGACCGGGCCGCATCTGCATTTTGAGGTACGCTTGTAAGCATTCCACAATTCGCTGCGCACTTGCATTTTGGAAATTATAAGGGTGTCCACAAAAAAGACAACGCTTGCTCTGAGCAAATGCTGCATTGATGCAGTATTCATTGTATGTTGCGTTCTATCCACCAGATTTCTTGCGGTGTAAGGAAATTTGCTCTCGTTCATCCTTCTGCGCCTTTTCTATCTGCCAGATATCCAGCCTTTTCGTCTTCTTTTATCGTATTGTTTTATTTCTCCGCACAATCCCAATTTTGATGCGATAGATCAAAATACCGATCACACCCCACAAGACAGATACCACAAAATCGTGAAAGCCGGAATCTGGAACATGGAACAAAATTCCCAGAGTATGTGCCAATGGGAAGAGTTCTGTGAGCATTCGAAGGACTCGTGGATATTGCGTGTACACAATCAAAGCGCCGGACAGCGCATTGGCCGCAATCTGAATCCAGTTGCTCCACCGATAAGGGTCACTGTTCCCCCATCCGCCAACTGCGGTCACAAACCCCAATGCAACTCCAGATAAAAGCATCTGCGGGAGAAGAAGAAGTGCATCAAGAATGACCGAAGTATTTCCAGCGAAAAGCCAGGCCAATATATAGAGGAATGCGAGATTGAGTACCGTCAGCAGAGCAGCAGTCGCCACAGAGCACGCTATTTTTGTCCCCCAATAATATACACTATAGGGGTTACGCGCAATCAACTCTCGATCAATGCCGCGATTTTGATCGTTCACAAAAAGGACAACCAGACTGCTCATCGCCTGCAGCATTCCCGATAACAAAATCGATGCCGCGCTTACAACCCAATCATCAGCGGAACCATATTGATTGTTGATAGCTCCTAAAAAGAGGATGTTGATAAAGGGAAGCAGGAAAAACTGTACTATAAATGTTTTCAAATTTGAAAAACAGGAAAGGGAGGCAAACTGAGCTCTCATAAAATAGAAATCTCTCCTCTCTGCCGTGCTTTGCGTAAAAGCCAGTCCGAAAGAAAGTAAGCGACACATCCCCACACAATCATGCCCGTACAATATTGCGCTACAGTCAGCCACAATGCGTTCGTCGTCTCTAAAATAAGGCTGCTGGCCGGAGCCAAAGGCAACAACCATCGGAAGCATGATAGAACGCTTTCCATCCAGGAGGGGGTACCTAAAAAGCCGGAAAGCAACAGCAATGGAATGAAAATCAAATCCTCATAAATGGAGGCGTTTCTACTCAAAACAAAGAAACCGGCAATTGCAAAGTCCAATACCACCGCCGAAAGCCAGAGACATAAAATCCCTGCCAGCTGTTGTACACCCAATCCAGCGGGATGCAGTCCCGCAACAGCCGCGCAGAGCCAAGCCAGAGGAAAAGAAATCAAGCCAAATGTTGACGCAGGAATCAAAAGTGCTGCCAGGGAAACCTTGTCACCAACTGTGTTGTTAAGCAGATAGGATAGGGTTCCCTGGTAACGCTGATAGGAAACGCTTCCAGCAGCAGTCGTTGCACTGGCCCAAAGGCCAAAAACACCTGCGCGAAGCCATATATTGGGGTCATCAAGTCCGCCGCTTGCAAACGCGGCAACATACTGCAGAAGGAAGAATGAGATCGTGCATCTAATGGGCAGCCAAAGGAAATAGCTGTTTTTTACATACAGACGAATGTGAAAAGAGCACATTGATAGAAAGTTTTGCATCACACGCCTCTTTTCAGTTTGGGAGCCAACGCCAGGTAAGACTCCTCCAAGGTAGCCGGGCGATCAATATGATGAACGTCAGACAGCGCAACAACGCTTTCAACCGTTCCCTCATGGAATACCTTTCCACCTCCGAGCAAGAGAACCCGATCCGCGAGCGACTCTATTTCAGACATTGTATGGCTGGTCAGAAGAATTGCAACACCGCTACGCGCCAGAGATTTGACAACATCGCGTATTTCGTGAGCCATCTCAACATCCAGGCCACTGGTCGGTTCATCCAACAGCAAAATCGGCGGGCTGCCAAGAAGCGCACGTGCGATGTGAAGACGCTGGCGCATTCCTCTGGAGAATTCTCCAACTTTCTTGTTTTCAACCTCAGTTAACTGGACGAGTGCAAGGACTCGCTCAATTTCAGATGGGATATCTTTCCTCTTTAAACCGGCAAGGTTTGCAAAGAACCTTAGATTGTCAAGTGCTGTTGCCCGTCCATAAAAGCCCATTTCACCGCCAAACACAACTCCACAGACAATCTGCTTTTGTCGAAGGATTTCACTTCGCTTCCTTCCGTTGTACAATACATACCCGGATGTCGGTGCCAGATAGCCGCCCACCATCTGCACAATCGTGGTCTTTCCAGCGCCATTAGGGCCAAGCAGGGCAAGAATTTCGCCAGCTTCTATCGCAAATGACACATCATCCACTGCGACAAACGACTGGTCACGTCCAAACACTCTGCGAAGGTGACTGGCCTCCAAGATGCTCATTGCGTCACCCCCTTGAATTCAGTCAAATAAGCCGCGGTCACCGTCTGGGCTTCTGCGTTGCGTTCTGATTTTTCCAACGAGCTGATAAGGATCTCTGTTGCGGTCTTTTTGCCCATGATTTCTCCAATCCCATCAAAGAGATCGACCGCTTTCTGAAGATGTTCTACTGCATCGGAAAATTGCCCGTTCATGTAACAAGCGTATCCCGCTGCGGCAAGCGCTTCCGGCATGTATTCGGGGGAGTCCTTTTGAACCTGTTCAAGATTCCTTTCAAGAAAAGCAACCGCCCCTTTATAGTTCCCTTCGTTCTGCAAAAGCTGCGCATAATTAATGGCAATTTGGCTTCTGTAACGGGCAGCTTCGCTCTTGACGGTGTCGGAACACTTACACCCCTCGTCAATGATACAGCTGCACTCGAGGTGTGCGTTCAAAGTAATCATATCTTTTGCATAGTCGTGGCTGCGTTTCGACGTGTCCATGATGAGCAAAAGCGCATACAAATTGTTCGCAAGTGCGACCTTCTTTAGCTCCTCCGCCAGTGTGCCAACCGGATGTTGCATGAGCTGCTTGATAAAGCCCGTTGTTTGCGAATAATTGTGTAATCTCTTCAAAGCCGTTGCTGCAGCACGGTGCAGCGCAATAATGGCGTCCATGTCATTACGCGCGCATTCGCTCGCGAACTGAAAGAAATAAACAGCCTCTTGGGGAAGGGGTTCCGCGATGGCGGTTCCAGAGTATACCAGGGAAATATAATCACGCCCCTGAACGAGTTCCTCTTTCCTATTCATTGCTGCATTGGCGACGGCATCATAATCGCCCGTGCAAAGGACTACCGCATCGCACAAATCCGCAAACGATTCTATAGCGCAAGCGGATAGGTCTTTGGTAAGCATTTCTGTTGAGGGAATTTTTACACCCACTTTTGCAGCCATCGACTCTGCTAACAGGGACGGACTTTTTGACCGGCGCACACCGAGGTCGTTCAGCAGGTAAGGAAGCGCCACAGTGCGTTTAAAATTGAGCTTTTGCCCGCTGATGGTATTCTGAGCAAACATCAGTCGCTGCAGATACACGTCGTCAATTTTTTCTTTCTGTGCAAGCAAATTATTTACATATTCTTCAAAATACATTGTCTATACCTTTCAAAAATGGAGCGTTGACTGGAATCAAACGCTATACGTCATATAGGAACCAAAGGGAAGATATCCAAAACTGACGTGTCAGACGTTCTTTCTAATTATATTCGCATTCCAAGCAGCACACGTGACATACCGGATAGTTTCAAGGATTTCTGCTTATGAAAGATACGTACAAAGACGCAGAACGTGCAACGTCAAAATTTCTATACACCACAAAAGCCGCCCCATATAGAGACAGCTCTCGGACAATCTATCTATTATAAATTATCAAAAACATAAAGGACCTTTACAGGTTCGCGAAATTGATGGTAACCTTTTAGTATTCGCCATCCTTGGGCGCATGATTCCAGCTCATCGCGATATAGGCAAACTTTTTATACACGTTTTTGTCAACATCGCACACAATCATGGAAATCGTATCTTCCAGATCAGTTTTATTCACTTTTGGCACCTCCTCCCTGGTTTCATTTGCTAGGGTGTATCTGAGAAATTCAAAGTGCTGGAAAATTCGCTAAAAAGTAGCGGATGCAAGGCGCGAAACCGTAGCCATACTTTGTATATGGCAAGGTTGAGCAATGCAGCAGGCGCTGCTTTTTAGTAGAATTAGACAGTGCCGGGGATTTTCAGATGCACCCTAAGAAACGAGTGATGCGCATTTGCACCCGTTGCATAGATTGCAGGTTTGAAATGATCATTTCCTAAAGAAAATAAACGAATTTCCTTGCGTTTTCAACAAAAGTGTCATAATTTGATGATTGTTTGTTACAAAAAGCATATTCAAACAGAAAAAGCGCTTGAAATATCCATGTGTCTATAAGCATACAGCAAAGAGGCATTCATCCGTGAGAGGTTACTCTAGTTCACTATTCCGTTAGGCTTGCAATGCATTTGGTTACGTTATCGGGTACCTATTGATGACATATGATTGATTTTTGAGAAATCACAGTTGCAAAATAACAGGCATATACTCGGGACTATCAATATCCCCAAGTACATGCCTGTTACTTCGACTTTGTTCTTTTGGTTGAACTTTTCAGTTGTGGTGATCCCGTACCAGCATAATGAAATTGCCAATAAGAGATTGACCAACTTAGATTATTGCTATTGATTTGTGATAAACTCTTTCAGCAACCTTTTCTGCAATTCCATATAGCACAACGCCTTCTGCTCTTCGCTAAGTTCATGCATACGTAGAAAGTTATTCTTCATCAGCATGAGAAGCTCTCTTTGGCTGTCCGTCAGGGGTTCATCGTCTACTTCACTTTCCCAAAAGGACAACGGAACGCCGAAGATTGCCGAAAAAGAGCGCAGTGTGTCTAGCGTAGGCTCCTGTAAATTGTTCTCATATCGCCAAATCGTGTTCGCAGAACGATTGATTCTTTTGGCTAATTCCTTTTGCGACCATCCGCGCGCTGCGCGCAACGCTTTCAGAGTTGCGCCAAAATCTTTCGTCACTGCCTTCACCTCTAGTGACATTTTACGCTCTTGACATCTCGCAATGCGAGAATATATAATCTGATGTATCACAAAATGCGAAACAAGCCGTAGAAAAGTGTGCTTTCTAATTGACGAGAGGCCTGAATAATGACTATTCTTTCAGAAAAGGGTAAAAGATGTCCCAGTCATAAAGGAAAGGATATTCGGATGCGTGCAATAATCTGTGATGACGATGGCCATTTCGCTAAAAGATTTGAACAGTCCGTGACGCGGTTTTATCGAGATATGGGCATATCTATAGACGTCATTGTTGCGACAAATCCCAAAGAGCTTTTGAGCCGAAGCGACCTAACCAGTTTTGATATTGCCTTTCTGGATGCCGATATGAAACCGATTGACGGGATTGAGGTTGGACGTGCGTTAAAGAAGCAAAAGCCAGAAATGATTGTCGTATTCGTGTCAGCCTACTTGGAATTTGCGCCAAAGGGATATACGATTGATGCCTTTCGTTATATCCTCAAGCAGGACATTCAGAATACATTGCCGCTATGTCTTTCAGACGTTTTGCAACAAATTTCGCCTGGCTGTGCAATTTTATCTTACAAACAGCACGGGGAAACGTTTCGTATTCCATGTCATGACATTGTTTATGTTCAAAGTAACCTGCGGAAACTGAATGTGTTCGGAATCAATTCTTTAGAACCGATCGTCTCTTTTTATGGGAAATTTTCCGATTATACGCCCTCACTTTCCGACCAAGGCTTTCTGCAAATCAACAAAAGTACACTGGTCAATATGGTGTACATCAAAAGTATTGCCAGTTACCACGTGTATCTATCAAATGGCGTACTTATGAACGCTTCCAAAAATGGTTACGCTGCAATCAAAAATCGTTACCTTGAATGGAGGGGCGCGCTGTGACAAATATTGATGTCTGGAACTGGGTCTCGGCTTTTATTCAAAGCTTTGCAGAAACTTTTTTGCTGGTCAATGTGTACTGCGCATTCCTGGGGAAGCCGCGCGTAAACCCCCGTATTGCCTATAGTTTGATCACATGCTTCGCCATACTATATTGCATTTTCATCAATATTTTTACATTACCCACGTACTTGCGATACTTTTTGTCTCTGTGCGTTTTCTTTGCCTACTCAATGGCATGGAATGGCCCCATATTGAAACGGTTGTTTGCCGTATGCACGGATGTGACCATTAATGCGCTTATTTCTTCCATTGTGTATTGGTTGGTCGATTTCATGCGTACAAACCGAGGAACCTCCCTGACAATTGATTCCGTTCTGTTTGCTACGCCGAATGTCTTAATTCTTGTCACGATCGCAATGATTTTCCGCTATTTTTATTCTGCCACATGGGAAAATCTGAAAGTATTTCCGCTGCAATGGCTCATCTTGACCTTGTACCCAGGTGTCGCCTTTCTTGTGACAATATCCCTATTTTCAATTCCGGTTTGGGATACTGGGAATCACATTCTCTTAATCGTTGACGCAGTCGGCCTTTTGCTGGCTATGGTTATTCATTTTGTACTTGTCGACCTGCTCAACGAGCACAACGCCAAAGTAGAGCAGGACAAACTGCTACGCCAGCAAATTCAGCTGGAAAGCGAGAAAGCTAATGCGTTGTACGACGCCTATCTTCAGCAGCGGCACCTGACCCATGATTTCACGAACCAGCTGAACACGATTGCCGGTTTGATTGAACAGGGGGATACTCAATCCGCCTTGGAATTGATTCATGGGAGTTCCTCGGAAATTCACTCGAACACGCTTGTCGTCAATACCGGCAACCCGATGATTGACACGCTTCTGAGCCAAAAGCACAGCGAGGCCAAGAAAAAGTCGATCCCGATGATCTTTTCGCTTTGCGATCTGTCGCAATGTCCGATTGATTCGCGAGACCTGCTCGTCCTGCTTGGAAATCTCGTGGATAACGCCATCGAGGCATCGGAGAAGATCAATGACCCGTGCATCCAGATCAAGCTACAGCACAGCGAGGACGATTTTGTCGTTTCCGTGCGGAACCGTATCGCGCCGGACACTGTGATAACCGACAATGTCATTCCACTTAGCACGAAAGATGGCTTGGGACATGGTATGGGCCTGAAGAACGTCATTGCTATTTGCGACAAATACCATGCCGAGTATGTCTTGAGTGCCAAGCAGGGATGGTTCCAGTTTACGATGCTCGCCTATTTACAGGCTGAAAAATAGGCTTTTTCTTACAATTTATAGTGTTTTGAGACCATTTTTAATGAAATCTTCGCCCCAATGGTATAAAATGCTAACTATAGTTTGGATGGGGCGTAGAGTAATGCAACATAAAATTGCAATCAAAATTGTCGACTTCTTTGAGCAGCGTCACCTTATTGAAGAAAACAATAAAGATTGGTGCGTCTACTTTGTTGAAACACGGATTCTTTCCTATGTAGCCTTACTTCTGATCTTTTTTCTGGTACTTCCCATTGCCCGCCCACTGGAAATCTTTGCGCTCCTCTTGTTCGTTCTGCTAATACGGCGACGTTCAGGCGGATATCACTGTAAAACAGAGCTGGGCTGCTTTTTCTTTTCTCTTTTTATTGTGGCATGCGGCCTCTTCCTGGCGCGTTTTCTCCAAGGAAAATATGCTGTCCAGCTATTTCTGCTATTCCTTTCCGGGTGCGCCATATCTACGGGCCCTGTAAACCAGCCAGAGCTTCATTTGAGCCGTGAAGAATATCTCGAAAATTCTCATCGACTTCGTGCAATGGCGATATTGCTGGTTTTTGTTGCTGTATTCATGGTCTTGCTGCAAATTAGCCTTGCATCATACTGTGTTACAGGCCTGCTGATTGCGGCTGCTTCTGTAATTGCAGGCAGATTCATTCAAAACGGGAGGTATTCACAATGTCGGTAAAGGAAAAAGCCATCGCGTATGTTGGTCACGCCCTTGATAAGCTTGGCGAGAAAGAGCGCAAATCGCATAAATGTGCCGTATGCCCTATCATCGGTTTCCAGCCTCAGCGTCCTGAACGCACGCCGGATCACCGCGACAAAAAGTAAGCGTACCGTGAACAAGCGGCTAACCAACCTTCACTTCTTGCGTTGTCCAAACTGCGGGAAGGAGAGTACTGTGAAGGTCTGCGATAGCACAGTGCTATTGAATTTTCCCTTTTTCTGCCCGCACTGTAAGGCAAGCATTTTCATCAATTATGTCGAGTCCGCCGCGGTGGTCATCGACAAAAAGGTCGTCCGTCGCTAAAAAGCAAGCCTACGTCCACGACAACTGGATGTAGGCTTTTTCTATTTCGATTCGCTTTCAATTTGACGCAGTGTTTGCAGTACGTTTTCGCAGATGGTCAACAAGACGCGGGCTTCGTGCTCGGTACAGCCTTCTACTAAAAAGGCAAGGTGCTCTTTTTCAGTGGTATGAAGATACTGCTCTGGGAAAAACAAAGTATCTGCCGATTTACGAAGCGCGCGAACCATCGGATACATCGTTGTAAACGTCGGGTTACCTTGGCCGCCCTCGATCTTTATAATCGTCCTTGGTTCCACTCCGGCCTTCTCCGCAAGTTGAACTTGGGTAAACCCCACCTCGGCACGAGCAGTCCGCAGCCAGGCGGCTAAAATTGTATTTGGTTCCTGCATTATGTTTCACCTCATACCAATTCTACAGGTCATGTTATCGCATGAGAAGGAACCAAGATTCCCATTTTTGATGTATCATAAGTCGCGTTCACACAAGTTTGGAATTTACTCTATGATCGATGCACAAACTTTTATAAAATTCGCTGCAGTTTATTCTTTTTAGCAAACTTTTCTGCCTTTGAGCGTGCAAAAAGTGAACTGTGTTTCACGTTTCGAGAGAGGCGTTTCTCTCTGTTTGTTCTATACGAACAGAGAGAAGCGCCTCTCTTTTTGCTTTGGCCAAGGCGTAGTCACAACTTCTGCTTGCCTCATTATCAACAAAATCGCTGGCAGTGGAAAAAACTCCGGGCAACCAGTCCATATACATCCGCACTTACAGAAAAAGTTGAAGGCTTTTTTCTACATTTCGCAATATACTCAACGCAGAGCAAAAGAGTGGAGGAGGTGAAAGCCCGTGCAGGCCGCTTGGCGCAGGCGCATGATTCTTGAACTGCTATGCGTCCGGCGGCATATGAAGGTGGGCGAGTTAGCCAAACGCTTTGATGTGTCCAGTAGAACGATCTACAACGACATTGAAAAGTTGTCTCTTGCTTATCCGATCTATACGACAAGCGGGCGAGGCTCGGGCGGCGTTCATTTCATGGACGAATACAACCCGGCACAACACAGGCTGACAGCCAAACAGGTTGACCTTCTGGAACGGATATTGCCGACATTATCCACAGAAGATCAATGCGTTGCCGAAAGCATTCTTCAGGATTTTGCTCCCGTTTAGCTGGAATGCCAGCAGACGCATACCTTGACAACTTCATACCCAGCACGGCAGGTACGTTCCTGTCCCAGTGAGCAACACGGGAGGGTGCGCCATGATGCGCCGTGTTCTGCATAACCAAAACAATGCCTCCCCCATGAGGCACCATGCAGGACATGACGCAGAGCGATCCCATCCGACCCGAAAGCAGCCCCGGCGGGCTGTTTTGCGATGACCCGGGGCAGGTCTACAATGATACGCCTGCAAGCCCCGCGCGTCAGACGGGGTGGCCGAGCCCCGGTTGCAATCCTTAGACCCCGGCAGAGCCAGCGAGTGGCCGTTTGCCAGCGGCCCGCCTGCCGTGTTCCCTAGGGCGGCGCGAAGCACCGCGCCATCCGGCCGCGGAAGAGCGTTCGCATCCTTCCGCCAGCCGGATTGGCGTGGCATTGCTCGGCACCGCCCAGTGCCCGGGGGCGAGCGGCAAATAGGGCGTTACTCCTTTTTTCTGAATGAGATACACCTTTAGTACATCAACGGTTCTGCATACGTTGATGTCGAACCCGTGCGGCGCAGCGCGTACCCCATGCCGCTGCGCCGTATTATTTTGCCATCAACGAATCCCACGGGAGGGATGCCCCATTTCAACAGAACCAATCGGATACAAAGCGGCCCACCAGGTGGTAGAGACCATCTTCCGCCAGCAGCTGCCCGCCCGCGGCATGGCGGTGCGGGCGGGGCAGATTGAACTCTGCCACGCCATGCTCGACGCCCTATATAATAAGGAAGTTGCCCTGTGCGACGCGGGCGTTGGCCTTGGCAAGACCTACGCCTATCTGGTGGCCTGCCTGCTCTGGCAGCGCCAGCGGCCGCGGGCGCTGTGGCAGCCGGTGGTGATCTCCACAGCCAGCGTAGCCCTGCAGGAGGCCATTCTGCAAGAGTACATTCCGTTTTTGTCATCTACGTTATTACAATATGGATATTTAAGCGAACCAATCCAGGCCGTACTGCGCAAGGGCAAAGAGCGCTTTGTGTGCGATCTCCGCCTGCTGGAACGGCAGCGGCAGATCGCGCAGCGCGGCGAGCAATTTGCCCGGCGGGCCGCGGTTCTGCGGCAGGCGCAGGACTGCCTCGACTTGGACAAACTGCCGGGGCTTTCCGGCTTTGACCGGCGGCTGATTTGCGTGCCGGAACAGTGCCCGCGCTTCTGCCCCGCGCGCAGCCGCTGCCGTTACCAGCGGTATCTGCGGGAGTCCAATGGCTCCGCCGTGTCCATCCAGGTCTGCAACCACAATTACCTGTTGGCCGACGCCCTGCACCGGCAGAACGGCTGGAAGCCGCTGCTGCGGGATTACCAGGCCGCCGTGATTGATGAAGCCCACCGCCTGCCGGAAGCGGCGGAACAAATGCTGACCAAACGGCTCTCCTTAAAAGGGTTGCGACAACTGATTCACCGGCTGGAACAACAACACCTGACCCGCGGTGCCCAGCAGCTCCGCGCGGCGACCGAGGTACTGGCCGCAGTTTGTCAGCCGCAGGAGCCAGACCGGGCGCGGACGGAGCGGCAGGTTTCATACCAGCCAACCCAAAAGTGCCAGGCAGCGCTGACTGGCTTGCAAACCTGCATCGGCGAATTGCTGCGGCGGTATCAGACGCGGCTGCCGCTCTCGCTGCGCCACCAGTTGCAGGCCACAAGCGAAACGGCCGCGCTGTTTGCCCGGCCGCAAGATGATTGGATTACCTATATTGAATACGGTGCTGTCCCCGAGGGACAGGCGGACACCGCGTTTTCCCTCTGTGCGGTGCCCCGCGACCAGCCCCGCCATTTGCACGAGTTGCTATGGCAGCGGGAAAAGCCCGTCATTTTGACCTCCGGCACGCTGGCCGCGGGGGATGATTTCACCCATATCCGTCGACAGCTCGGGCTGGGCGACGGTACGGCTGTGCAGACGGTGCAGGTGGCGTCCCCGTTTGACTATGCGAAGAACTGCCTGCTGGTGTTCCCGCCGCGGGCGACTGCCCGCCAAAGGGGCAAGCCGAACGAGGAAGTAACATCCCACGAACGCCTGGCCCGCCAGATTGAGCAGCTCGTCCGCACCGCCCACGGCCATACGCTGGTGTTGTTCACCTCGTATGATCAGATGGGGCACGTGCATGAGCAGCTGGAAGGCCGGCTGCCGGTGCCGCTGTTCAAGGCCCCGCGCGGCGGGCAATGGTTTGTAGAGCAATTCAAACGCTGCGAAAACGCCGTGCTGCTGGCAGGCGGCCCCTGCTGGGAGGGTGTGGACTTCCCCGGCGACCTGGTAGCGCTGCTTGTAATCGTGCGGCTGCCGTTCCCGGTGCCTGACCCGGTGCGGGAGGCCCGGCGACAGCAATACCCGGATCTGCACAGCTACATCCATGCCGAGATTGTGCCTGAAATGCAGCAAAAGCTGCGGCAGGGCTTCGGCCGCGCCATCCGCACCGAGACCGACAGCTGTGCGGTTGCCATCCTTGACCCGCGGGCTACCCCCGGCGGGCGGTATCACCAAGCGGTGCTGGATGCGCTGCCAGCCGGCATCCCGGTCACAACCGAGATCAACGAAATACAAACTTTTCTCCGGGCTCGCAAAGGCCCGGATTTCTTTTTGCCTGACTTTGAAAAGAATTCTAACAACACGGACACAAAACAGCAACAATAGGAGGAAAAACAATGCGCGCCATCTGCTTTATTCAGGAAACCAAAGACTCCGATTTAACCCTGCGCCAGCAGCAACTGATTTGTCACCGCGCCCTGCGCAAGCTGCTCTGGCCCTGCGAGCTCGAATTGTTCGCCCAGGCCGGCACCGAGGAACAGCCGCTCTCGCTGCGCCCTGGCATGGTCGACCTGCTACGCGCCGCCGCGGCGGGCGAAGTGGATGTGCTGGTGGTAGTTGATATTGAGCACCTGCACTGCGGGCAAGCGGAACTGGACGGCCTGCTCATATCGCTGCTGCAATACGGCGTTCATACCTTTGGGGCCAACAACGGCCAGTGGATCGAGCCGGGTGGAAGGCACTGGATGATCTTGCCGGGATATGATTGCGAAGAATGAGACGGAGGTATTTCTATTATGAAGCCAAATCAGCATACAAATGCGACCCGCTCCGCCACCGACCTGTACTACCCACGCGCCTGGGCCTATGCGCGGGAATCAAAAGCCTCCCCGGCATTGCCGCAGCAGCTGGCCGATTTGTGCGCAGCAGCCCGCTTGGAGGGCTATTGTATGGTGGGCCAAAGCTGTGACACTCCCCGTCGCAGCCTCATCTGCCGCCCCGGCCGCCGCGCCCTGCTGCGCGCCGTCCGAAACGGCCAAATCGACGATGTCTTCGTCACGCGCCTCTCGCAGCTCTCAAGCAAACGCAGCCGGCTGCGCCATATCTTGGCCCTCTTTCAGCGTAAGGGTGTCCGTGTGCATACCACGGAAATCGACCTGCGATACGATCTCTATCGCCATAATTTGGAGAACGTTCTGGCGGGAGGCAACCATCCCAATGGCTGAATCCGGCGCGATCTCTTCACCAATCTTGCACGAAATTCAATATGCCGCAGCGTTGGAAATTTTGCGCAGCCTTTTGGCGCAGCACCTGATCGACCAGGCCAACGCCAACCGCGCCGCTGTTGCTCTTGCCGAAATCTTCGGCGTTTTGCGACGGTCGATTTAGTGGT
>ERZ1643249.3619-NODE-3619-length-13491-cov-6.360673_pt1 | contig 13491 bp, 16 predicted proteins | sample MGYA00579263_ERZ1643249 | MGnify/ENA primary metagenome ERZ1643249 (study PRJEB29033, sample SAMEA4952264) | chicken gut metagenome | biome: Broiler Chicken; feature: Gastrointestinal Tract; material: Caecum | place: Ireland | collected 2018 | study: Broiler...
AGAAATAGTACACTATATGTGTCAGGAAAGTTTGGCAAATTATTTAGTCAATAAAGTTGGCGTTGATTATAAGGAAATTAAAGAATTTATACAATATGGAGAAATGATTAGAGATGTTGATCTAAAAGAGGCAACAAAGGACGATTATCTTGTAGGAAAAACTATATTTGAAAATATAGGTAAAGTAGATAAAGCTTTAGCAAAAATAAAGATTGCAGATCCAGCTGTTGGATCGGGTGCTTTTCCGTTAGGTATGTTAAATGAGATTGTAAAATTAAGAGATATATTAACTTCGTATTTATTAATTTACAATAGATTGAATTTATTAGACAAAAAATATTCTGAAAGCTTAATTATTAACACAAGAAGTATTTACAAAATAAAATGGAATACAATAAGAAATTCTATTTATGCAGTAGATATTGAAAATAGTGCAGTAGATATAACAAAATTAAGGTTATGGCTTTCAATAGTAGTAGATCAAGTGGAAGTTCCAAAATCAGGTCCGGAACCTTTACCAAATTTGGATTGTAAAATAATGCAAGGAAATAGTTTAGTTGATGAATATGCAGGAATTAAATTAATAGATGAAAGGTTCATTGACGAATTAAAAGATAGAAAAAATGTAAAATTCAATGAGAGTAATGGAATAGTTAAAGATTTTAAAGGACATAAACAATATATATCAAATAACCAAATTCAATTTGGAGATGGACAAAAAAAAGTACAAATTGATGATTTAATTAATTTAAAAAAAGAACTATATGGAACCAATGACCCAAACAGAAAAAAAGAATTGCTATATAAAATTTATGCTGCAAGAAAAGAATTGTTAAGATTAAATTTTGTGGGAACAAACAAAGAAGAAAAACTATTTGAAATAGATAAAACACATAATAAGCCATATTTTGCTTGGATGTTAGAATTTATAGAGGTTTTTATTGAAAATAATGGTTTTGACATAGTTATAGGAAATCCACCTTATGTATCAGCAGTTTCTAATACTTCTAATGAAGAACAAAGAAAAGAAAGAGAGATAATAAGAAAACTATATAATGAATTAACAGGTGCTTTTGATTTATATGTAGCATTTCTTTTACAGGCTATTAAATTAAGTAATACTACAGGTATTTATTCATTTATTATACCTAATAAACTACTTGTTTCTGATTATGCCAAAAAAAGTCTAAATAAATTAAAAGAAAATGGATTAAAAATGGTATTAAGCTTATCGCATATAAATGTATTTGACACGGCTAGTGTTTATCCAATAATAATTTTGGGAAATAAAAATGAAAACGAATATAACGAATATAGTGTAGAGGATTTACAAGAATTAAATAAAAGTAATTTTAAAAAGAGAAAAAAATTAGAAGTATTAAAAACATTAAAAGATTTTAATATAAAAATATCATCAGGTGCAACAGGTTTTCAAGCTAAAAGTTTAATAAAAAATATTAGTATGACAAAAACGGAAAATAATATACCTTTTATTGTTAGTGGGTGTGTAGACAAATATAAAATTGATTTTAATAATGTAAGATATATGGGGACAACTTATGAAAAAGCATATATTTCAAAAGACAATTCGATAGCTAATAGTAAATGGGAATTTTGGAATAATCCAAAGATAATAATTGCAGGAATGACAAAAGTTGTTGAAGCTGTTTATACTGATAAGCCAGTAGGAATGGGGGTTGGTATTTATGGAATATATGATTTTGCAGGGTATAATCCATATTATATTCTAGCAATATTGAATAGTAAATATATATCATATTTTTTAAATATTGAATTTGAAGAAAAACATTTAGCAGGAGGTTATTTAGCAATTAATAAATCAACGATAGAACAATTACCATTTGTTCAATCAAGCAAAGATGTTGAAATAGAAATAGCTGAGTTAGCCAAGAGATTACAGGAAAATGATTATGAAGATAAATTAAGAGATGAACTAAGAGAAGAGTTAGATAAAAAAATATATGATATCTATAATATAGATGATGAAGAAATAAAAAAAATTGAGGAATTTTACTCAAAAAGAGATTTAAAAAATTGTGGATGGAAGTGAGAAAAAATATGGAAATTTATTTTAAGAGCAAAATAGGAAACTTTAATGCAAAAGGAAATTATGAAAAAGAAAAAGTGACAGTAATAAAGGAAAGCATTATAAGCGACAAAAAATATAATTCTAAACTATCAAAGAAAATACTTCAATTAAGAAATGATAATACAATTGTAAAAGACAACAAAGTAATAAAAAACGTGGAATTTAAAAGTCTAACATCTGCTGCTCAATTTGTATGCGGATATAGAGCAAATGGTTTAAGAGTTTGGAGAAATAAAGATGGTAATAAAATTGAAAGAAAATAGTTTCCTAACTATGTGGCTTTAAGCAAAGTGAGAAAGGAATGTAATCTAAAATGAGTGATATAAAATATGAGATAATAGAACAATTAGGAGTTTTATCAGAAAGTGAAAAAGGCTGGAGAAAAGAACTAAATTTAATTAGTTGGAATGGCAGAGAGCCAAAATATGATTTAAGGGACTGGTCAGATGATCATAAAAAAATAGGTAAAGGGATAACTTTATCAAAAGACGAATTAGAAAAGTTAAAATGTATTTTAAAAACAAATTAAAGTTAATAACATAAATTGGAGGAGAAATTTGAAAGATGCAAAAATCAAAATAGACATACATAGTTTGTATGAAATATTGCAGGACAACTTTTCAATATTTTTTCTTGAAAAGGTTATAAATAATTTCAAAAATATTGAGGCTAAAATTGCAATTCAAGAATTTATAACTGAGTTTTCACCAGTATTTATTTATGAGGCTTATTATTATTTAGCAAAAAATAGCCTCATAGACGGAAATAATTTTTTTAGAAGTGAAAAACTGCAAAGAAAAGTTAAAGAATATAGGATGATTTCTACAAAGAAAACTGTAAAAAGTTCATATATTAAAGAAATAGCAAAAAAAATGGGTATTACTTTTAATGAAGATGTTTACGATATTAATATTATTGGAGAAAATAATACTATTAAAAGATTAAATTTTTCAGAGTATAATAAAAGAGTAGATAAGGAATTCTTTGATAGTTGTTGTTTAACAAATATTGAATTTGTTAAAGTCGTTTTTAAAGAAATGACCAAATTGTCTGAAATGGATTATAATAATTTAATAGAAGTTATTCTTAATAATAATAAAAAAAATACAAATATACTTGAAAAAAGTTTATCAGGAACTAGATATAGTTATAGAAGCTCAAAACTATTTAAGAATACAACAATTCAAGAAGATGATAAGTTTTTTATACTGTATAGATTTAATATTTTAAAAACAATAATTGAATTAAAAAAATATTTCACGAAAAGTCAAATAGTAATTGAAATAAATGATGTTTTCATTATCAATTTAGACAGATTTATGAACAAAATTATAGCATATGAAATTGAGGTACTCGGGAAAGATATACAATCTTTGGATACAGAGTTCATAAATGAGTTAGGGATAAAGTTAGATAATGAAATGCTAAAAAATGAAAAAGAATTTTATCATTTAAGTAGACAGTTAAGAAATAATATACATTATAATAAAATAGATGAATTAAATAATGATATTTATAATTCTATAATAAAATTGCAAGAGAAATATCTAAATATCGTTTATAAAAAAATTAAGAATTGTCTATATTTTAATCTTGATGAAGATGATATACTTATGAATAAATTTTTTGAATACTGTATAAAAAATAATATTAATCTAGAAGAAATAGAAGAAAATTATGAAAATTATTATACACAGTTTTATTTTAATAAATATATAAATAGAAATCTATAATTGGAGAATATATAAAATGGGATTATTTGATATATTAGCAGGTGGTACTTCTAATGTTGAATTTAATATTGGAGATAAAGTAAGAGTAAAATATAGAAATCAAGAAGGATACATAGTTGATAAAAACGGAAGTTTATATATGGTATCACTTAATGATGGAGGATATGTGGATTCATACACAGCAGATCAATTAGAAAAATGTTGGTAAAATAAATTATATTAGTAGGTGTAATCAATGAAAAATTTAGAACATTATTTGAATAAAAAAGTAAAAATTATTAGTATCTCACATAAAGAATATATAGGAAAAGTTATTGGAATTGTTCCTGCAATAGATAACGAACCTGAAATAGATGAAATTGATATATTAAACGAATCGGATAATAGGAATTATGGTTTATTTGAAAATGAAATTAAAAGCATAGATATAATAAGTAATTAAAATGGAGAAGTAAATAAGGATGAGTAATGAAATAGATAACATAATAGAGGAAGGTCAAAAATTTTATTTTGACTTAAAAAATGACAAGAATGGAAGATATCGTTCATGGGAATATTGTTATAAAGCTTTTTATGATGCTCATAATTCCAATCATATTGATGAATCGTATTTGGACTATTTATGTTTACACTTATCTTTCTATTTAGCGAGCTGGGGAATGTATAGAGGTTCATCATTTCTTTTACAAAAAGATTATAAGGTTCATAAAGATGTGATAAAAGAGATTATGAATAAAAAATATAATGCTTTATGGGGAATTAAAGTTAAGGAATATAAAAAAGAAGAAAATCAATTAATTTTAGAAGAATTAGTAGAAAGTATTAAGAAAATTTACAATGAAATCAGATTAACAGTTAGGGAAAAAAAGCCTAAAAACGAATTATCAGAAACTTTGCTAACAAAAGTCTTGATGGGAACTATGGGGTGTGTACCTGCTTATGATAGATATTTTATTTCAGGAATAAGAAAATACAATGTAGCGACAGGAATTTTTAATTTAAAATCAATATTACAATTAATTGATTTTTATAATAACTATTATAAAGAATTTGAAACTGTAAGAAGTAAAATGAATGTAGAAGAAATAGAATATCCACAAATGAAAATATTAGATATGTGCTTTTGGCAAGTAGGATTTGATTTAGATAATAATAAAGGGCTAAAAATTGTTCATTAATAAAAACAACAATATAAATGATAATAGTAGTAAATAGAATTACTTTATTCTAATAAGTAAAAAAATAATGATAATTTGTCGCGAAAAAAACAAAGACTTTAATGATAAATTAAATAAATGGGGGAAAAATATATGGAAGAAAAAGAAAAAAATTCAGCTAAACAAATGGTACTTGAGGATATAATAACCAAAACTATACAAATACCTGGAGTTAAAGTTAACAGAAAACAATTTTTGGCAGAACAATTTGCATCTAAAGCAAATAATTTAGAAGAAATACTTGACAAAGGTCCAATTGAAGCAGGAATAAAAAGAGAAGATATTAAACTTCTATCAAAAAAATTAATATTGACTAGAACAAGTCAATCATCAATAGCATCTTTTGTTGCAGGAATTCCTGGTGGATTAGCAATGGCAGCGACAATTCCAGCTGATACATTACAATTTTTTGGAATGACATTGAGATTAGCACAAGAATTATCATATTTATATGGAGCACAAGACTTATGGAAGGATGGGACAATAGATGATGAAAAGGTAAAAAATCAATTAATATTGTATTGTGGTGTTATGTTTGGAGTTTCAGGTGCTGTTTCTGGGGTAAGAGTACTATCCACTCAATTATCGAAAACAGCATTAAAGAAAATACCACAAAAAGCATTAACGAAAACTTTTTGGTATCCAATATTAAAAAAAATAGCCAGTTTCATTGGAGTAAGTTTAACAAAGAAAACATTTGCACAAGGTGTATCAAAAGCTGTCCCTGTAATAGGAGGAGTTATATCAGGAGGAATAAATTTTGCATCTATGATGCCTATGGCAAATAAACTAAATGATACATTAGAAAAAGCAACATTTGATTATAGTGATGAAGAATTTAATAAAGATATAGAAATAATTATGAATTCTAATTAATGTAGAGAGTAAAAATATTTTATTATAAAATATTAGAATAATATTAATCCAAATTACATAGATTAGCCAAAAATGGCTAGTCTGTTTTTATTATTAGAAAATATTTCTTTTAAATTATAAACAAACAAATGTTTACAAAAGAAAGAAAAGATGTTATAATAATTACAAAACATTTGTTTAGGAGTTGAAAAAATGCAAAAAATCTATTTATGTATTGATTTAAAAACTTTTTATGCCTCTGTAGAATGTGTTGAAAGAGGGTTAGATCCATTTAATACAAATCTAGTAGTAGCAGATACATCAAGAGGAAAAGGTACAATATGTTTAGCCGTATCTCCAAGAATGAAAATGTTAGGGGTAAAAAACAGATGTAGGATATATGAAATACCACCAAATATAAAATTTATTGCTGCAATGCCTAGAATGAAAAAGTATATAGAGTATTCTGCAAATATATATGCAATTTATCTAAAATATTTTGCAAAAGAAGACATTCATATATATTCAATAGATGAAGGGTTTATGGATGTAACTAATTATTTAAAAATGTATCAGATGAATCCTATTCAACTTGCAAAAACGATAATAAAAGATATTTATAGAACTTATGGAATTACTGCGACTGCTGGAATAGGTACAAATATGTATCTAGCTAAAATTGCACTAGATATAACTGCAAAGCATAGTGTAACTAATATTGGTTATTTAGATGAAGAAAAATACAAAAAAGAATTATGGCATCATAAACCCTTAACTGATTTTTGGCAAATAGGAAAAGGAATTGAAAGAAGATTAAATAGATTAAGAATATTTGATATGTATGATATTGCTCATACAGATCAAAGAAAATTATATAAAGAATTTGGTGTAAATGCAGAATATTTAATAGATCATTCTTGGGGAAAAGAAAGTTGTACTATTGCAGATATAAAAGCATATAAACCTAAGACAAATTCAATTTCTAATAGTCAAGTTTTATTTGAAGATTATTCTTTTGAAAAAGCTAGATTAGTATTAAAAGAAATGGTAGAGTTAGGAAGTTTAAGGTTAATAGAAAATAATTTAGTAACAGATAGTGTTGGATTATATATAGGTTATTCAAAAGATATTATAAAAGCCACAGGTGGAACAAAAAGAATAAATAATACTACAAATGTATATTCTGAACTATTAAGAGCATTTCTAGAAATATATGATAAAACTACTAATAGAAATGTTGAAATAAGAAGAATTGGAGTGAATTTTGCAAATGTAGTAGAAACTGAAAATGTACAATTAAATTTATTTACAGATCAAGAAAAAATAGATAGGGAAAGAAAACTAGAACTAACAATGTTGGGCATAAAAAATAAAATGGGAAAAAATACTATCATTAGAGGTATGGATTTAGAAGAAGGAGCTACAACAATAGCTAGAAATAGAATGGTAGGTGGTCATAATGCAATTTAGCAGAACTAATAGAGCTAAACAATTTCTACCTTTTGATGCCTTAAAGGGGTTACAAGAGGCTTTAAGAGAAAAAGAAATTCAATATGAAGATAGAAAAGAATTATCAGAAGAAACTTTAACTAATTTAGATAAAAAATTTAATAGAATTGAAATAGGTAACTATATAGAAATACGATATTATAAAAATAGACAATATGTTATAATGAATGGAACAGTAACTAAAATTGATTTTATAAAAAGTAAGATACAAATTAATGAAAATGAAAACATTAATATAAGTGATATAATAGATATAAAAATCAAATGATTTTACTAACTGAAGAACTCTCTTAAATGAGAGTCTTTTTGCTTTTATTTTAATAATTTCTTAATTTTGTTCAAAAAATATCATAAAATATCATAAATTCTCATAAATTCCCATAATTTATTATTACAAATTATTCTACTTTATTCTAATTATATCCAATATAATATATAAAACTACCAAAATATGATATAAAACTTAAAAAAATACTTTTTATATAATATTTTAGGTGTTTCGCATAATTCGACAAATTTTTTAAAATAAATATGGTAAAATATGACAAAATCATAAGAAAAATTCATCGATATACTAAAGATGTAATAAAACAAGGAGGGATAAGATGGATTTTTTTGTTGTATTTAATAAATTTTTACAAAGCATACTATAACTTTTTATAAGGATAAGTATGCTTTTTTTATTATCTACATGTAAACCCATTTATATACATACATATAAGTATTTAACATACTAAAGTAAAAAGTATTGAGAAATTTCAAACGAAGATTTAGTGTGTTATTACTCATATTCTCAAATCTTCGCTTATATGGGGAGTGTAGATTTGAGAAAAGTATTTTTTTTATGCAATAAAAAAGTAATTTTATATTTTGGAAAAGAGGACAAGCTATTCTTCAAAGGACAGCTTGCCCTTTTTTTTGAACTATTAAATGGATGTAGAGGACCTCCTATTCACTCAAAAACAGGAATTTGAGTAAATAGGAGGTTTTTTCATGGATGGAAATCCTAAAAGGAGAAAATACAAAGATAATCCTTATACCATCAAAAAAGAAGGAAATACATATTTTGTTAGTTTTAAAGATGTGTTAGGAACTATTCAAGAACTGGAAATTACTAAAGAAGTATATCAAATATTTGATGAATTTGAGTTAAAGGACTTATCTCAAATGAATGAATTTGATAATCATATTGAGCATTCTGAAATTTATGAAAATAATTTAGAAAAACGAGCAAAAGAGAAAACAATCAGTATTGAAGATGACTTTATACAAAAGGCTACATTTGAGGAGTTAAAAAAAGCAATTGAGATGTTGCCTAAAGTTCAGAAGAGAAGAGTAAAAAAATATTATTTTCAAGACATGGGAGAGATTGAAATAGCTAATCAGGAAGGAGTTTCACAAAAAAATGTATCTGAAACATTAAAGGCTGCAAGAAAAAATTTGAAAAAATTTTTAGAAAAATTCAATTAAGAGGGTATATTTTTCAAATTTAGTTAGGAAACAAGTGAAAGGATATAAGTCTTTTCAAGATTATGGATTGCACATTGAAAATTAAATAAATTTTGTTAGATCATATAAGAACTGCTTTCTAGGTAGGTTAGCAACTATTTAGATTAACAGTAAGAATGTTATCTTATTGCGAATGCAGTTTAGGAAACTTTTGTATAGTCACAGTTCGAGCGTAAAGTTATAAAAGTAGTCCATAATATTTTTATAATGATGCGTCGCAAGCAATGAGTACAAGCCAGAGTTCTGGTTGGTGAAATTCCAATGTTGCTAGAAACAATAGCAGTCTAACAAATTATAAAGAAAAAGTTTAAAAAACTTTTTATAAGTAATTGGAGGCAAAAATGTTAGATATTATTTCAATGGCTACATTATTATTTTTACTTATTGGACTACCGTTAATTTTAATTATTATAGGTGGTAACAATAAAACAGAAGAAGAACAAAAATTAGAAGATGAGGAACAGATGAAATATTTAAAAGAATATAGAGAGAAAAAAATGAACAAAAAAAGTATTTTTGGAGGTAAAAATGAAAAGAAAATTATACACTTGGAAACAAGTAATTTCGTATAACATTATAGCATTACATAATTTATTAAATTCGGCTAATGATATTAATCTAAAAAATATAAAGATGTTTATAGAGCCTTTACAAGACCTATATGATAATGAAGAAGCTGAAAAGTATGCAGAAAAATTACTAAATAGTGAAAAATAAGATTTAAAAAAATGTCAGTAGTATAATTACTGGCATTTTTTATGAAAGGAAGAAGTATGGATGATATAGAAATATTGGAAAACAAACTAAAGAAAAGCAAAGATAATATACATCTATATGATAAAAAAACTCCAATAGATAGAATTGAAAATATAAAAATAGATACTAATCTACCGATTGCAGAAAGAATATATAACTTTTTAAATCAAGTGAACAATCCATATCTATTACAAGTTGGTAAGATTATAGTAGAAATGGAATTTTCTGAAAATTCTAATATATCGCCAATAGAGTGTATAGATGAAGCTTTGATAAAAGAATGCAATAATAAAAAAATCGTGAATGTATAAATTTTAAAATTAGTACATTTCACTTTTTTCAGAAGTTTAATTAAAATTTATTGCATAAGAAGGAGGGAATAATATTGAAAAGAGGTAGAAAAAGTAAATATTTTTGCAAAGAAACTTTTGAAAATAGATGGAATGTAGCTTTGTATATAAGATTATCTGTACAAGACGGAGATAAAGAAGAAAGTAATAGCATAGTAAATCAAAAAGAATTATTAAATATGTTTTTAGAAAAGGAAAAAGAACTTACATTTTATAATTATTATATAGATGATGGATTTACAGGAACTACTTTTGAAAGACCAGCCTTTAAAAAGATGATGGAAGATGTAGAGTTAGGATTAGTAAATACTATAATTGTAAAAGATATATCAAGGCTTGGAAGAAATTTCATTGAAATGGGAAATCTTGTCCAAAATATATTTTTAGTAAAAAATATAAGATTTATTTCAGTTTGTGATAATTTAGATAGTTTTGCTAATCCAAAGTCTATTGAAAATATTTTCTTTCCATTAAAAAATTTACTTAATGAAATGTATTGCAAAGATATATCAAATAAGATAACAAAAGCATTTAATATAATGAAAAAAGAAGGAAAATTTATAGGTTCATATCCACCTTTTGGATATTTAAAAGAAAAAGAAAATAAACATCATTTAATAATAGATAATGCATCAGCAACGGTTGTAAAAATGATTTTTGACTTATGTGAGTCTGGAATTGGAAATACTTTAATTGCAAAAGAGTTAAATGAAAGATGTATTCTAACTCCAAGTGAATACAGATGTAAAATTCTAAATATGAAATCAACAGGAAGAAAAGTAAGTAAACAATGGACACCTAGTATTGTTGGAAAAATTTTAGATAATAGAGTTTATAGTGGAGATTTGGTGCAAAGTAAATATAAGAACATAAGTTATAAAGTTCATAAGAAAATAAAAAATAAAGAGGAAGAGTGGATTGTAGTAGAAAATACTCATGAACCAATTATAGATAAGGAAAGATTTTTTAAAATCCAAGAATTAAGGAAAAATAGAAAATATAATTGGAACAAAAGAGTTGAAGATAATTCTATATTTAAGGATTTAGTTATATGCAGTAATTGTAAAGAGCCAATGGATTTGATAGTAACTAATAAAAAGGAAATTTCTGAAATAAAAATAAAAAAATATGCTTTTAGGTGTAATAACTGCAATATAGATAATAAAAATGACTTTTATATAAAGGTAGATACTCTTAAAACTTGTATATTTAGAAGTATTAAATACCATATTGATTTATTAAGAGGTGTTGAAGAAGCTAGGAAAGAAATAAAACCTAGAACAGAATATACTAAATCAATAAAACAAAAGGTTGAAAATATGAAATATGAGTTGGAAATAGTTGAAAAAGATAAAATAGAAAATTATGAAAAATGGAAAAATAATGAGATAACAGAAATCGAATACATAGAGAATATAAAAAATATTGTAGGTAAAGAATGTATTTTAAAAAATGCTATCAAAGATGAAAAGTCCAAACTTTTAAAAGCAAAAAAAGAAGCAATATATTTAAGGGAAAATGTATGGATAGATACTTTACTAAAATATAAAAATCAGAGAAAACTTACAAAAGAGATGTTAGAAGATCTTATAGATAAAATCTATATCAATAAAGATGGAAGAAAAATAAAAATTAAGTTTAAATATGAAGATGCATATAAACTAGCAATGGATTATTTAAAAACTGTAAAGATGGGAGGAAATATAAATGCCTAGACAAAGTAAATTTAAAGATAAAGAAACAGAAGGTATAAAAAAATTGTATAATGCTGCACTTTATATTAGATTATCTGTTGAAGATGGAGATAAAGAAGAAAGTAATAGTATTACAAATCAAAGACTATTATTAACCGAATTTTTAAAAGAAAATTCTGACATTGAATTATATGATTATTATATAGATGATGGTTTTTCTGGAACAGACTTTTCAAGACCTGGTTTTGAAAGACTATTAGAAGATTTATATTCCAAAAAGTTTAATACTTTAATAGTAAAAGATTTATCTCGTTTAGGAAGAAATTATATTGAAGTTGGAAATTATATTGAAAAAGTATTCCCTCTATTCAATATAAGATTTATAGCTATAAATGACCAGATTGACAGTATAAAAAATCCAGAGTCAGTTAATAGTGTTATAGTACCATTTAAAAATCTAATAAATGATGAATATTGTAGAGATATATCAAACAAAGTAAAAGCAGTTTTAAATGTAAAAATGAAAAAAGGAGAATATGTTGGAGCTTATGCACCTTATGGCTATTTAAAAGATCCAAACGATATACACCATTTAATAATTGATGAGGATGCAGCAAAAGTTGTTAAGATGATATATGAATTAACTTTAAAAGGATATGGAAGGACTGCAATATCAAAGAAACTAAATGAATTAGGAATATTAAATCCGACAGGTCATAGAGCTGAAGAATTAAAAATGAGAATACCAGTTGCAGAAGATAAAAAGAATATAAAATATTCTTGGTGTTCAACAACAGTAAGGCAAATATTAAAGAGTCAAGTTTATTGTGGAGATACCATACAACACAAAGGAAAACTTATTAGCTATAAAATACATAAAAGAGTATCATTACCAGAGGAAGAGTGGATTGTAGTAGAAAATACTCATGAACCAATTATAGATAGAGATACATATGATAAAGTGCAAAAAGCTATATTAGAACGAGATACTAAAATGAATATAGATGGAAAAATATCTATATTTGCAGGACATATAAAATGTGCAGATTGTGAAAGAGCAATGAGTAAAAAAACAGCAGGTAAATATAAAGGAGAAGAAAGAAATTATTATTATTATATGTGTTCTACATACATGAGATCAGGTGGGACAAAATGTTCTAAACATACTATTAAGAATAATGAGCTAGAAAAAGCCGTATTAGAAAGTATAAAAATTCAAATTGCTTTGGTATCTGATCTTAGAAGAATTAAAAATGATATTGATAATAGTAATTTTATAGATAATGAAAAGCATTTAATACAAGAAAATATAGAAAAATGTGAAGAAAAAATAGAAATTAAAAGAAAATTAAGAAAAGAGTGTTACGAGGATTGGAAATTAGGCAAAATTACTGAAGAAGAATATAATGAATATACTAATGAATATAGTAGTCATATAAGGAAAATAGAAGATAATATTGATAATTATTATAGAGCACTAAAGGATTTAGAACAAGCGAGTGCTGAAAGTGAATGGATGGAGTACTTTATAAAATACAAAAACATAAATTCATTATCCAGAGAGCTTATAGATAATTTAATAGACAATATTTATATATATGAAGGTAATAAAATAAGAATTAAGTTTAAATATGAAGATGAATACAACTATTTATTAGATTTTATAAAAAGAAGAAAAAGCATAATAGCATAGAGAGAGTTTATCTCTCTTTTTTTAATGATTTTATAGTAAATTTTTTTATATTATGATATAATTTT
>ERZ1643249.3621-NODE-3621-length-13489-cov-6.192497_pt1 | contig 13489 bp, 10 predicted proteins | sample MGYA00579263_ERZ1643249 | MGnify/ENA primary metagenome ERZ1643249 (study PRJEB29033, sample SAMEA4952264) | chicken gut metagenome | biome: Broiler Chicken; feature: Gastrointestinal Tract; material: Caecum | place: Ireland | collected 2018 | study: Broiler...
TGGTCTGCAAAATCATCATCAGCAACGGGTTCAGGATGCTCCACACATAGCCCAGAAAGCTGCGGCGGTATTTGACCTTGAGATCGCGGGAGACCAGCTCGCGGATCAGCGGCCGGTATTTCACAAAGTGCTGCCAGTAGGTGGAAAGCTGGGAAAACATAAAGACACCTTTTTATGCAAGAGAGTATACGGTGGTTTGATAATCGTATGTTAGTTCAAAATTAGAATACGATGTGTAGTTAATGATGCCTGTTAAAATGCGAGCTTGGTCTTCCGACGAATAGCCATTATCAGAAAAGAAAGCTATGCACAGTGCATCGTCAGAGGAACGCTCAGTCAAAATTTGCTCTATATTGGGTAGATCACTTTCGTAAACGCAACGAACCTCGTCCATATTTAGGTACAGATTTATGCCTTGCAACACATTGACCCAGTATTCATCTTTGCAGACGATAATACAATCTTTTCCTTTCAAATCGTCTACAGCGGATTGCAACCCGTGATAATCTTTATATTGCCAATCAATGCCATAAAGATTGACGCTGAGTGATGCAATAATACCCGCGAAAACGAAAAAAGTGAGCGAAGAATTTTTGTAATTCCCCCAAAGTTTGCAGCATAGGGAAATTACAGCAATGGACAAAATAGGATAAGCAGGATAAATATATCTTGAACTTATGATTTCGGAACCTTGAATGGCAACGTACAAAAAACCAACGGTCGCAATAAGAATAAAGAGGAAAAGCCACTTCTTAGGTGTGATCACGAGAAGAAGGGGGCTTTTTTAGTTGGTGTGAAAGAAATAGATAGCGTACCAGCGGTTACAGAATAACGGTCGATACGACTTGCAAAATAGCGACCGCTTATAAATAGGATAACGGCTATGATAAGCGGTAAGAAGCAGCCGCCAAGCAACGAATCATTAATAAACTTGAAATTTTCATAAAATTTCGAAAAAGTGAAAGACCCAAGATGACCGGTAGCGTAACTGCCGCGATAGCCGAATATGTGGTGGATTGCGCTTGGGAAGATGGCAAATGCGACCCCGACACCGAGCCATAAAGCACTACCGTAAGCAACCAACAGCCTGTATTTTTTTAAAATCAATAAGTACACACAAACACAAAGGCCAAGGGTGGCTGCAAAAAAATAGAAATAGTAGTGGGTAAGCCCGCCCAAAGTAATTATTGCGCAAAGTGATACATAGAGAATCAGATACCGGATAAAGCTTTTGGGCTGCTTATGTTTTGTGAGGAGCTGTAAAAACGATTCGTGCTTCAAAACAAAATAGTGGTAAGCGATTAGTAGCAACACAAATAACGTCATCAAAAGGTACATTCGGATAAAAACAGCGTTGCTCAGTCCAGCGGCAGAGAACGACCACAAAACAACGGCGCTCAATGCGAGATAAGAGTTTGAGAATATGCACCTTGAAATGTAGAACAGTAGGCCATCAATTAGCGGGATCATTAATAGATTGAGGAAAAGGCCGGGAATAGGACTATAAACATAATCTTTGAAAAAATAGCACACAATGTGTAACAGACAGTAGTATAACGGCGGATGAACGTCGTTTGCCTGATTTACAAATGCCGCTCGGAAAGAAAAAGGGGCTGTTTCATCATACTTGATATAGTTAGAGAAAAAAGAATTTTTTGTCCAATTTAAAAGGGTTGGGTTATTATCGGGGTCTAAGAAAGAATAATTTTCGGAGTTTGCCAAACCATAAGAATATACTTCATCCGTAAACATATATTCTCGTTTGAGACCGATTTGGCACAAAAGGAAAATATGGACAATGACAACAATTAAGAAAATAATATACGGTAATTCCCGTTTATGCGCGCTTTTCATCTTTTTGATCCCTTTATTTTGCTACTCAACGCCGGTAATTTGTTGCAAATTTCGCCAAACATTTGCTTCGTAGCGCGATAGCCAAAAACCACACCTTATATCTGCGGGAGGCGTTGCGATACACCAAGCAACATTCTTTAAACGTCATGTTGCTTAATAAATCTTGTTTTGCTAGCTTGAGGTAGTCCTTATGGTATTTTGGCAGTAACTTTGTTAATGCCCAAGCATGGGTGTGCAACTTTACAATTTGCAAAAGATCGATAACGTCTTTATCTTTTTGCCTGTTTACATAGTTGTCTAAATATTTGAAAATCTGGAAGTGTACGTACAGCCGCTCATCGTTAGCGGAAACATCCTGCCCAGGACGCGCCATTCGATAATAGTACAAATATTCTGGTATGCTTGCCACAGACTTTGCTGTGGAAAAAACCTCGAATTTGAAAGGCAGATCATCAAAGCGGCGCAAATCGGTATAAAAAGCGATTTTGCCACGGCGCAACATGGCGGCAAGGTAAATACCGCGCCAAATGGCGACCCGTAAATAAGCGGAAAGACGGCGCACTTCTTCTGGGTTTGTCGTGCCATTACAATACGGAGCGTTTACATTATCCCGTACTTCGTGTGTTGTTTGCGTTTCTTCATAAAGTTCTTTGTACCCGCAATAACTGATCTCGTATGTGCCAACCATAGCACGGCGCAACAATTTGCGGAACATCGAAGGGTCAATATAATCGTCCGGATCAATAAAGCCGATATAACGCCCCTTGGCTTGGTCTAAGCCATATTGGCGTGCCGAGGCGCAGCCACCGTTTTCTTTTTCCAGCAATTTGATTCGGGGGTCTGTTTTAGCGGCTTCCTGCACAATGTCAGAGCAGTTATCCGGTGAACCGTCATCCACAAACAAAAATTCGATATAAGGCGCTTTCCAGGCGGTTACGGTCTGGATACATTGTGGCAGATACGCCGCAATATTGTACATTGGTAAAATGACGCTTAATTCAATATCGTCTTTGGCCTGGTCATTCCTAGCAAGAACCTCGCAACGTCGATTGGTGTCTTCCGTCATGAGATAAAACGAACGTGTCACGTGGCGATATGCTTCCCAAATTTCAAACGTCGAAATGGAAGTGTTCTTATGGGTGCCGCACAAGTCAAATGGTTTCCATGCAACCAAATCGTACAAAAGAGCAATATCGTCCAAGCCATCATAAACCAGAGAAAAAATCGTTTTTACCGGGGCCGATGCACTGTCGAGTTCCAATAGATCGTGAACTTCAATATGCGATGGCATACAAATATCTGGCGTGTAGTTTATTCTTTCCAACATTTTCAAAATGGAATTTTTCTTACTGGAGCCTGCGGCATAAATGATTAAGCAGTCCAGATTTACATTCTTAAGCAGATCTGAAACAAGGCGAATGTTGCCATTTGTGCCAAAAAGAAAAACGACACTTTTTATTTTGAGCAGGGACATTATATGATTGGCGATGTGGCTCATAGGGGATTCCTCCATTTTGATTATACCTTCCGAATTATCCGTTTCATCAACCCGCGAAATGCTCTGAAATAATGCTCATTTTTTACAATGCCATAGAACGGGGAGCGGAGAAGTTGAATGTATAGCTTTTGCTTTCGGGCAAGACGAATGTCACTGTAAAAATTTTTGAAACGCTCCGTTGGAATAGTCTTATACAATTGATGGATTTCGGCTACCAGCTGTTTCCGCACAGGAACAGAAGAACAGTTAATGCACCATTCCATAAAGTTCGTCATCATTTTGAGAATATAAGAGATCTCAATGCCATCCCAGGACTCGTGCATTGCTTGCGAGAAAATGCGGGAAAAGACAGAGATAACTTGTAGGCGGTCAGGTCCGATAGATGTAGTAATTTGTCCACCAGAATTGATTCGGTAACAAAAACCGATACGCGCTTCACCAATACAACGGTTGGCTAAATGCAAAAGTTGAAAATGCGGTTCGACATCTTCCCATTTTGTTCCTTCAGGAAAGCTGAAATGCACACTTTTAAGAAACGGCATATAATAAACCCGACGACAAGCATTAGGCTCCAATGCATATATCCTCGAATCGGCTTTGGGATTGATGACAGTTCCACCTGCAGAGAATAACGTGTAGAATAGAGATTGATCCATCCAGGGAATAAAACTATTCAGTGCCATATCGTAAATTCTAGGCAAAGTGAAAACCATTTCCGGTATTTCATTCTCTTCATGTAGACGTTTGGACAAAATCTCTACATAGCGGGGCATAAGCCAATCGTCGCTATCCAAAAAAGTGACATAGTCTGTTTGCACATCTTGCAATCCGCGGTTTCGTGCCGCACCAAGTCCACAGTTTTCTTGTTCGATATACTTGAAAAGTTCTGGATGATTGTTGGCGTAGGATTTTGCAATATCTCCGGTAGAATCTGTCGAGCCATCATTTATAACGATTACTTTATGGGCCATTAAAGTTTGATTTAGCAAGCTGTCAAGACATTGCGCCAAAAAGCGTTCAACATTGTACGCAGGTACGATTACAGTTAGAAAGATGTCGTTCATTTTGTCGCCCTCCATGACAGTTGACTTCTCTTGTGCAAGACAAAATCCGCATTTTGTCATACGTTTATAGCACTTACATTTTATCTTGCTTTTTGGGTTTAGTAAACATATTCAAATTATACTAGCATATTATCCCCAGGAAAGCAACGTACAATTGTTTTTTCCCAACGATAACCAATAATAAGTAAGGCCGGCCGCCGCATTTTTGACGGAGCGGCCAGCTTTTTTGTGCCTGTAAAAATGCACAAGCCGTTCGCGCACCGCCCAGGCGACGCGAACAGCTTGTTTTTGTATGGGGTAGTGGGACAAAATGCGGATTTTGCCTATGTCACCAGGCCAAGGCGGTCGATCTGCCGGGCGTGCTCGGCGCCGGTGGCGATCAGGTAAATGCGGGTGGTGTCGATGCTGCTGTGGCCCAGCACGTCGGCCAGCATGGCGATGTCGTGGCTGGCGCGGTAAAAGGTGCGGGCAAACAGGTGCCGCAGGTTGTGCGGGTACACCTTGCTGGCGGCCACGCCGGCCAGGCGGCAAAGGGCTTTCATCTCGGCCCAGACCTGCCTGCGGCCAATGCCGCGGCCGCTTTTGGTGCGGAAGATCTCGCCGGCGGAAATGCGCTGGCGGCGGGCAAACTTTTCCAGCTTGCGGCACAGCCGCCCCGGCAGCAGAATGGTCCGCACCTTGCCTTTCAGGCTGATCTCGGCGCGGCCGCGGCGCACCGCCTCGCAGGTGATGTACCGCAGCTCCGACACGCGGATGCCGGTGGCGCAGATGGTCTCCAGCAGCAGGGCAAGGCGCTTGCGGCCGGCCCGGCGGGCGGCGTCCAGCAGACGGTCGTAGTCGGCGCGGGTCAGCTCGCGGCGGGCGTCGCGGAAGGCGCGGCGCTGCACCCGCAAAAGCCGCGCCCCAAACTGCGGCCTGCCGGCAAAGCGGAAAAAGCAGTTAAGGGCGATCAGCATGCAGTTGATGGTGGCCGGCGCGTAACCGGCGTCCGCCAGATGTGCTTTCCACGCGGCGGCCGAGCCGGGCTGCGCAGGCGCGCCGCCCAGCCACCGGGCAAAGGCGGCCACGCCGCGGCAGTAGGCCTCGATGGTGCCGGGGGCTTTTTCCCGCTGCTGCAGGTGGCAGGCAAACGCCCGGATGCCGGCGTCGGACAGGCAGTAAGTTTCCATAAAAACTCCTTTCGCGTAAGGGGGAACGGTACTGCCTTTATTATAAGGTATGGAAAGCAGGCAAGCTTTTTGCCAAGAGAGGAAATAAGGAGAATTGCCAAATGGATGTAATGTTACAGAAGATTCTGTGGCCGCAGATTGGCGTTTGTATGCAAACTGAGCTGTATTTCCAACTGGAAAACGCCTACAGAAGCGAACGAAAACTGGTATTCCGAAAGGGCGGCTGTGCCGATTTCGCCAGTTACTTTAACAGTTTTAGTATAGATAAGTGGCGTCGTTATACAGTGGTTAAAAATGTTGACCTTTCTTTATCTTTGAGAGGGCGATTTGTTGTTGCGCTTTGGGCGAGCAATTATGTAAACGGTAAGCTGAGCCAAACGATTTTAGCGGAGCAGGAAGTTTCTTCCACGGCAGAAATACCCGTGAGGCTGTCGTTTCCGGCAGGCACAGGAGTTTTGTCTTTCACGCTGACCGCATTGGACGAGGACTGCGAATTTTATGGCGGCGGTTATCACGCCACTGTTGAAGCAGAGCAGTTTCAGAATGTCAAGCTGGGGTTGGACATTTGTACTTTCCGGCGCGAAACATTTGTACTGGGAAATCTGGAACGATTCCGCACTGAGATTACAGAGAACAAAAAGTCTCTGTTGCACGGACATGTAGAGATTTTTGTTTCAGATAATGGTCAAACGCTGGATGCCGTAAGGCTGAACAATGAAACCGTTCACGTGGTACCGAACCCCAATGTGGGAGGAAGCGGTGGCTTCACCCGCGGAATGATTGAGATCATGAAAGCGAATGAACGTGGTGCCGGGATTACGCATGTGCTGATCATGGACGATGATATAGTATTCAGCATGGATGTTCTATATCGGACGTACCTGCTTTTGTGCCTTCGCAACGAAAAATATCAGGATGCATTTATCGGCGGGGCCATGCTGCGGCTGGACCGCCCGTGGCATCAGGTAGAGTGCGGGGCCAGCTGGAATGCAGGTCAGCTGATCTCACACAAGGCCAACTTCAACCTGAGGAAATACAAGTACTGTGTGCTGAATGAGTTGCCTGAGCATCACGAGTACAATGCCTGGTGGTACTGCTGTGTACCGATTGCAGTGATTCGGCCGGACAATCTTCCGCTGCCGCTGTTTATCCGCGGGGATGATGTGGAATATGGTCTGCGCAATTGCAAAAAGCTAATGACAATGAATGGTATCTGTGTTTGGCATGAGCCATTCGAAAGCAAATATTCTTCCAGTACCTATTACTATATTTTGCGAAACCAGTGCATTGATAACGCCCTGCATTGTCCTGAATATGGAAAGGAAGCATTGAAAGCGAATTTGAAGGCCCAAGTTTTGGGAGAAATCAACCGTTACCGCTACAAAAACGCTGATCTGCTGGTACGCGGTGTGCGGGACTTTCTTAAGGGCATTGATTGGCTGAAACAGGCGGATGCGGAAGCCCTGCACAAAGAAATCATGGCAGCGGGATATAAACCGGTGCCAGTGGAGCAGGCGGACATCCCGTTTGATTATTCGCGATACAACTATACGTTGAACGAAGAAAAAGAAACGCCCAAAAAGAAAATATTGATGCGGTTGACAAAAAACGGGCATATGCTTCCGGCAACGCGAGAGGATACGATCGTGTCAGCTATGTATATGACCGCATATAATGCCTATCGCGTAAAAAGGGTATTGAATTATAACCCCAACAATCAGACCGCCTTTGTGACGGAACAAAGCATAAGCGAGTACCGCCGCTGCATCCGGGAAATGAAGGCCTGTATGCGGGAAATTGATGCCAAGTACGATGCAGCCTGTAACAGTTATCTGAAACGGCATAAAGAGTTAGAGTCCCTGGACTTCTGGAAGAAGTATTTGGGGTTGGGGAATGAAAACTAATAGAGGAAATACGTACATGGAAAAAAAATCCAACACAAAAACGGCAGGAACGGTAGCGTTGCTCGCTGCCATCATTATTTTGCAATGCGCCGTTTGCATGGCAATCGGATTTAACCGTCAATATATGTTTACGGATGAGGTATATTCTTACGGGCTTGCCAATTCAGAAGAATACTCTTTTTTAGATCCCGGGACAAATACGGCCATACTGGAATGGACAGGCCCGGAGTACTTTCTAAACTATTTACAGTATAATGAAGAATTTCCTTTTTCCTTTCATGCAGCATTTGTAAATCAGGCAAATGATGTCCATCCTCCACTTTATTACTGCTTGCTTCACATTGTTTGCTTTTTTATGCCAGGTTTAGGATACAGTCTAATACCCGGCACTGTACTTAACGCATGCCTGTTGCCTTTTATAGATATCTTGATCTTTTATATTGCCAAATACTTTTCAAAAAGTAATTTTGCAGCATTTGCAACGGTTATCCTGTGGGCCTTTTCATCCGCTGGACTGAGTAACGCAATGTTTATCCGCATGTATCTGCTTGTCACACTTTGGATTTTGGCACTGGTAGCGTTCCATGTCCATTTTGCGAAACAGAATGAATCAAAAGCGAAACATGCCGGATTTGCATATAACACCGCACAATATATAGAACTGATTCTCATTATTGCAGCCGGCGGATTAACGCATTATTACTTCTATTTTTTCGCGGCAAGTTTTGGGTTGTGCGTGTGCGCATTCTTGCTTTTGCAGAGAAAATATAAATTGTTTCTTGCTTATGGAAGCGGTTTATGGCTCGGTGTTGGATTGGCACTTGTAATCTTTCCTGCTGCATTAAAGCATATTTTTGGTTATCGCGGAGAATATGCAACCGATAATTTAGGGAAAATTGATTTTACCAAACTTAAGACATACGTCAGCTTTATTGATGAATCCATGTTTGCGGGAATGACAGGGATTTTCATCGCAGCGATAATTGTGACGTTAATATGGCGGTATATCGCAAAACCAGCAATCAAGGACATTGATTGGGCCAGGGATACTGTGCAGATCAGGTTTTCAATTCCCCGGATGCAATACCGCAGGGATTTTGCGGTTTCTATTACTGTGCGCCTGATTTTGTTTGGAATGCTGACTGTTGCATTACTGGCATTTTTATATGTCTCGATACAAGGATCGGAAATTGTAAACACAAGATATATTTATCCAGCTTATCCACTTTTGGCCCTTTTTGCTGTAACCATTGCCTATAAGTGCTGGCGTAAAATGAAATACGCAAATATTGGCATTGTGATATGCGCGGTCGCTTTCGCGCTTTTCGGTGTTAAAGTGAGCGGGTTAGACTGGGCATATAGTGATTTTGCGGCACATGCAACACAGGTCCCGTCCATGTATGGTAAAGATTGCGTTATTATCTGTCGGGATGGTAAATGGGTAAACATTTTGCAGGGCATCAATCTATATGCCAAGATGGATGAAGTTTGCTGTTTATATGAAAGTAATATTAATGAGATCCAAGAAATTTTAGCTAAACGCCAAACAAAAGACGATCTATTTGTTGCATTTTATTCCGATGCAAATTACAGCGAAGAAGAAAAGACCAAAATCCTTCAAGAGATTTTGGATAGAACCGGCATGACAAATTATGACATAATATATGATTATTATACTGTGGTTTATGCGGTTTCTTGATATTACTGTTTGTATATTTTGCCTGTAGCCGATTTTAACGTTTGCCTTTTTTGCCGGAATTGAGCGTTGAAGAACGACTGACCTATATTAATCAGCGATTTTGTTATAAGTGACAGCTATCATGTCGTTTGCTTTTCCCTTCTGTGCCATAAGTATTTCATTACGGTCTATGAATCTGCTGCTGTGGGCTTTGCAATAGAACGTTTTCGGAGCCTTCTGCGGCCGGCTGCGCTGGAGGATCGCCTCGTGACCAGCTGGTAGGATAAGGAACACTTCAAAACACTGGTGTACAAACCAATTGATTGGGAACAGGTGGATCAAAAGCTGGTGGAAAGCCGGGCGTTCTCACAGGAGTGGCTGAAAAAGGCACTTACAAAAGAGCATCGGGAATATACCGTTTAGGAGTATCTCGATGGCCAAGAAAAACGCCGGTGCTGCAAAGCGTCGCTGGAACGGTACGATTTGCATATGCGTCTTTGCAAAACGGAGCAGGCCCTTGCGGCGCAGCAAAACATGGCAGGGTGGTTGGAAGCAGTGCAGCATTCCGCTAGCTACCGCATTGGCCGCGCCATCACTTGGCTACCGCGCAAAATCCGCGGAGGGTATCGCTGCGTCAAAGAAAACGGGTGGAAGTATACCATCCGTCATTTTGGCGAAAAAGTTAAAGGCAAATTCCACCACTGAAAGGCAGTTTTATGCTTGCAAAAATAGAAAAATACCAATTCCTTTTCGAGGAGTTAGTCTCCCGTGACTTCAAAATCAAATACAAGCGCACTGTGCTGGGCATGGGGTGGAGCGTTTTGTCTCCGCTTTTACAGCTTTTGGTCATGAGCCTGGTTTTCAGCCAGTTTTTCGCGCATAACCAGCCGCACTACACCATCTACCTGTTCTGCGGAAACCTGGTGTACAACTATTTCAAGGACTCTACCTCCACCGGCATGCGCTCGCTGATGGACAACCGCGGCATCATCTCCAAGGTCAACGTGCCAAAGTATATGTTCCTACTGTCCAAAAACGTCTCGGCGCTGATCAACTTCGGCCTGACGCTGCTGGTGTTCTTCCTGTTCGTCGCCATCGACGGCATTGCCTTCTCGCCGCGCTTTTTGATGCTGCTGTACCCCATCGCCTGCCTGATCGGGTTCAACATCGGTGTGGGGCTGGTCTTGTCGGCGCTGTTCGTCTTTTTCCGGGACATCAATTACCTGTATGACGTCTTTACGCTGCTTTTGATGTACTGCTCGGCCATTTTCTATACCGTGGACAGCTTTGCACCCTGGGTGCAGACAGCGCTTTTGTGCAACCCGGTCTACTGCTACATCAAGTATTTCCGCTGCATCGTCCTGGACGGCGAGATCCCCTCGCTGCAATACCATCTGCTGTGCCTGTTCTATGCGGTGGTGATGGTGGTGATCGGCGGATATATCTACAAAAAGTACAATCACAAATTCTTGTACTATATGTAAAGGAGGCGCGCTATGGCGATCATTAAGGCAGAGGGCGTTTCCATCCGCTATATCACTGGCGATTTCAAGGACATCGGCCTAAAGGAATATGTGGTGCGCCGCCTGCAGGGCAAGTACCAGGTCAAGGAGTTCTGGGCGGACAAAAACGTGACCTTCGCGCTGGAACGGGGCGAGATGCTGGGCATCATCGGCGCCAACGGCGCCGGCAAGTCCACGCTGCTCAAGGCGGTGTCCGGCATTATGGTCCCCACCGAGGGACACATGGAGATCAACGGCTCGGTGGCGGCGCTGTTGGAGCTGGGCAGCGGCTTTGACGGCGAACTGACCGTGCAGGAGAACACCTACCTGCGCGGCGCGATGCTGGGCTACACCCGCAAATTTATGGACGAAAAATACGACGAGATCATTGCCTTTGCCGAGCTGAAGGATTTTCAGGAGCGGCCGTTCAAGCAGCTGTCCAGCGGCATGAAAAGCCGGCTGGCGTTTTCCATCGCCTGCCTGGTCAGCCCGGACATCCTGATCCTGGACGAGGTGCTCAGCGTGGGCGACGGCGCCTTCCGCAAAAAAAGCGGCGCCAAGATGAAGGAAATTTTGAAAAGCGGCGTGACGGGCATCCTGGTGTCCCACTCCATCAGCCAGGTGCGGGAGCTGTGCACCAAAATTTTGTGGCTGGACCACGGCAGACAGATCGCCTTTACCGACGAGGTGGAGCTGTACTGCAACGCGTACGAGGAGTTTTTGGCCACCCGCAAGCTGCCCAAGACCCGCGCGGACATTGAGGCGATGAGCGAGACCCTGCTGGCCCGCCGCGCCGCCGAGCGCGAGGCCGCCCGCCGCACCGAAGCGCAGAAGCTGCAGGCCCTGCTGGAGCAGGGCGGCAGCGAAGCCGCCGTGGAAGCCGCGGAAAACGTCCTGCGCAAGTACCGGCCGGAGGTGCTGCGGGAGACGGCAAAGCCCTGACCATAAAAACAAGCCCGCCCGGCGCGAGGGAACCCCTGCGCCGGGCGGGCTGTGTTGTATGGTCCTGCGCCCTGCCTTAATCCCTTGCGTACAGGTCGCGGGTGTAGACTTTGTCCATCACCGGCTCCAGCTGGCGGGAAAGGCGGTTGGCCAGGATGACGCGGCTTTCCCGGCAGAACTCGTCCCAGTCGCGGATGACGCGGCTGCCGTAGAAGGTGTCCTGCTGCAGCGTGGGTTCATAGATGATGATTTCAGCGCCGGCGGCCTGCAGCCGTTTCATGATGCCCTGGATGCTGGACTGGCGGAAATTGTCCGAGTTGGCCTTCATCGTCAGGCGGTAGACGCCGATGACGCAGGGCTCGCCGCTGCCGGGCACAAAGCCGGCCTTTTCCAGCACCCGCCCGGCGATGTAGTCCTTGCGGGTGCGGTTGGCCTCCACAATGGCCCCGATGATGTTGTTGGGTACCTTGTCGTAGTTGGCCAGCAGCTGCTTGGTGTCCTTGGGCAGGCAGTAGCCGCCGTAGCCGAAGCTGGGGTTGTTGTAAAAGTTGCCGATGCGCGGGTCCAGGCAGACACCCTCGATGATCTGCCGGGTGTCCAGGCCGCGCATCTCGGCGTAGGTGTCCAGCTCGTTGAAAAAGCTGACCCGCAGCGCCAGGTAGGTGTTGGCAAACAGCTTGACCGCCTCGGCCTCGGTGGGGTTGGTCAGCAGCACCGGCACGTCCTGCTTGACGGCCCCCTGCTTCAGCAGGCCGGCGAAGGTCTCGGCGGCGGCTTTCATGCGCGGGTCCTCCAGCGGCGCGCCCACAATGATGCGGCTGGGGTAGAGGTTGTCGTACAGCGCCCGGCCCTCCCGCAGAAACTCCGGCGAGAAGATGATGTTGTTACAGCGGTACTTTCCCCGCACCGACAGAGTGTATCCCACCGGCACCGTCGATTTGATGACGATGACGGCCTCCCGGTTGACCGAGAGCACCAGCTCGATCGCCGCCTCCACCGAGGTGGTGTCGAAGTGGTTTTTCTCCGAGTCATAGTTGGTGGGGGTGGACACGATGACATAGTCCGCGTCCCGGTAGGCGGCGGCGCCGTCAGTGGTGGCGGTCAGGTCCAGGGTACGGTGAGCCAGGTAGTCCTCGCTCTCCGGATCGGCCAGCGGCGAGACGCGGCGGTTGATCTTGTCCACCTTCTCCGCCACCAGGTCCACGGCGATTACATGATGGTGCTGCGCCAGCAGCACTGCGTTGGCCAGGCCCACATAGCCTGTGCCGGCAATGGCGATGTTCATGGGGGGCCCCCTTGGGTGCGCATAACTGTAGGATGCATTTAGTCGAAGGTTAAGCTTTATTATAGCATACGGATGATATGGGGGCAATGCAAAGCGGGCAAAGAATAGCTTGGAGAAAATCCCCTGCGCAAGCAAATCTACAAATGCTTATGCGGAGGACTACAGGCGGTCAGGTGGATTCTCGCTCAACAATTTTTGTAAATAGCAATGTGCGTTGATTGGTTGAAAGACCCTCCAGTCGGTCAACCAGCTTATGCGCGATAGTAATACTAGAATCCAGTAGCATGTTGTCTAAGCTTGTCAGTCGAGGGGTGCAAATGTCTGCATAGATTGAATTATCTATACCGATTACACCAACTTGCTTGGGAACGGCGATACCGGTGTCCTGTAAGGCGCGCAAGGCACCACAGGCAATGATATCCAAGCTGCAAATAACACCATCAAGAGAGGGATGCTCTTGCAGGGCGCGACACATGGTGGAATAACCGCCATCCAGTGTGCCGTCCACATTGGTATAGAGCCAAGCATCTTTTTTGGATAATCCGAGTTGTCTGACACCGTCCCAAAAACCCTGTGTTTTCAGTTTGGTGCTG
>ERZ1643249.3622-NODE-3622-length-13488-cov-28.552297_pt1 | contig 13488 bp, 9 predicted proteins | sample MGYA00579263_ERZ1643249 | MGnify/ENA primary metagenome ERZ1643249 (study PRJEB29033, sample SAMEA4952264) | chicken gut metagenome | biome: Broiler Chicken; feature: Gastrointestinal Tract; material: Caecum | place: Ireland | collected 2018 | study: Broiler...
TCCATGCTGGAGCAGATCCTTTCGGATATCCAGAAGGCGGATCCTGAATGGAACGTAGTGCTTCTGCGGTACTTTAATCCTATCGGCGCGCATAAGAGCGGTCTGATCGGGGAAAATCCGAATGGAATCCCCAATAATCTGATGCCGTATATTACCCAGGTTGCCGTAGGCAAGCTGAAGGAACTTGGGGTGTTCGGAGATGATTACGATACTCCGGATGGAACAGGAGTGAGAGATTATATTCATGTGGTGGATCTGGCGAAAGGCCATGTGAAAGCGCTGAAAAAGATCGAAGACAACTCCGGACTGAGCATTTACAATCTGGGAACTGGAAAAGGCTACAGCGTGCTGGATATCGTGAAAAACTTTGAGGCGGCCACAGGCGTGAAGATTCCTTATGTGATCAAACCCCGCCGCCCCGGCGATATTGCCACCTGCTATTCTGACGCGTCCAAGGCGGAGAGAGAGCTGGGCTGGAAAGCGGAGTATGATATCAAAGATATGTGCGCGGATTCCTGGAACTGGCAGTCAAAGAATCCCAACGGATATGAATAAAGAAAATCCCCGTCTCTTCGGACGGGGATTTTCGCTGCTGATTGTCCGAAAGGACAAGCAGATTCCCATTAGCCCCGTCCTTATGGACGGGGATTTCCTTTCTGATTTTCAAATTTCGGCTCACAGGTAAGCTCTATGCCTAATCTGCGGAATTCCAGAATATCTACAGAGGAAATCATAACAGATGTGTGAGCCTGACAGCCTTTTAATCTGCGGAGCTGTTCCAGAGCAAGACGGGCCTCCGGATTGCTGGCTGCGCTGACAGAAAGAGCGATCAGTGTCTCGTCTGTGTGGAGCCGGGGATTTCTGCTTCCGAGATATCTTGTTTTTAATTCCTGGATGGGACGGATAGCGTCGGGAGAGATCACATGGTGTTCATGATTGATCCCTGCCAGTTCCTTTAAAGCGTTCAGGAGCAGAGCGGAGGAAGCGCCAAGAAGATCAGATGTCTTTCCATGCACGATCTTTCCGTCAGGAAGCTCAAGAGCAGCGGCGGGACTGCCGGTTTTCCGCTCGATCTCAAGGCTGACAGGAACTACTCTGCGGTCTTCAAGAGAAGCGTGGGCCTGTTTTAAAAGCAGCTCGATCTTGCGTACCTCGTCTTCTTTTCCTGTGCCGGCGACAAAGGCCGCGCAGCTTTTGTAATAACGGCGGATGATCTCCTGGCGGGATGCCTCGCAGCATACTTCGTCGTCGATGATACACTTGCCGGCCATATTTACCCCCATATCCGTAGGGGATTTATAAGGGCATTTTCCCATGATCTTTTCAAACATAGCCTGAAGTACCGGGAAAATCTCCACATCACGGTTATAATTTACCGTTGTTTCTCCATAGGCTTCCAGATGGAAGGGATCGATCATATTGACATCGTTTAAGTCGGCGGTTGCCGCCTCGTAAGCCAGGTTTACCGGATGCTTCAAAGGGATGTTCCAGATGGGAAAGGTTTCAAATTTTGCGTATCCGGCGCAGATCCCCCGTTTGTATTCATGGTAGAGCTGAGAAAGGCAGGTAGCCATTTTTCCGCTTCCGGGTCCCGGGGCGGTTACGACAACAAGAGGTCTGGTAGTTTCGATATATTCATTTTTTCCGTAACCCTCATCGCTGACGATCAGAGAAGTATTGCTGGGATATCCCGGGATACTGTAGTGGAGAAAAACACGGATTCCCATATTTTCCAGACGCTGGCGGAACAGATCCGCACTTTCCTGACCTGCATAGCGGGTGATGCAGACGCTGCCTACATAAAGTCCGCGCTCTGTAAAGGCATCGATCAGGCGGAGCACGTCCATATCATAAGTGATGCCAAGGTCTCCGCGCACTTTGTTTTTGTCTATATCCGCCGCGCTGATCACGATCACGATTTCCGCCTGGTCGCTTAACTGCATCAGCATACGCAGCTTACTGTCAGGCTCAAAGCCGGGAAGAACTCTGGAAGCATGGTAATCGTCAAATAACTTTCCTCCGAATTCCAGATACAGTTTATTGCCGAATTTGCTGATCCGTTCCCGGATATGTTCTGATTGCATTTTCAGGTATTTCTCATTGTCAAATCCTATTTTCATAAGTTCATTTCCTTTCCTGTCACCATCAGACGCCGGTATCTTCCGGCGCTGTCATGCACATAGTATACTACAAAAAAAAGAAAAGTGGGGAATTTTTTTTAAAAGTTTCCACTGCTGTCAGAGCCTGGTGAAATTCCGCAGGGATGTTATTTATTTGTTGATTTATCAGGGAAATCTCTTTATAATAAAGAAGACAACATTAGGAGGAAAAGAATGAACAATCATATGGATAATCGGCAGGATGGAAACCGTCCAAACCGAAATGGCCCGAACAAGGGGCCGAACAGAAACCGCCAGTCCATTCTGGCTTTTTTGATTTGTCTTTTGATCACGCTGGTCTGCCTGAGTTTTGTGACTGATATGATGAATGGAAATACCAGTGAGATCACATACGATGAATTTATCGAAATGGTGGATAAGGACCAGGTGAAAGAGGTAACGCTGCAGTCGGGTGTGCTGACTGTGGTTCCAAAGATCCAGAAGTCTTTTTATCAGAATGTGACTTACCGTGTAAATCAGATGGAGGGTGTTGACGCCCTGACAGAGAGGCTGGAAGGCACCGGAATTAAGTTTCAGTACAAACAGCCGGACGCGGTAGGGGAATTTCTTTCGATGATGGCAAGTATCCTGCTTCCCACCATTGTTATGTTCGCAATGCTGATGTTTCTCATGCGCCGTATGAATAAAGGCGGAAGCGGCATCATGGGAGTGGGAAAAAGCAGGGCGAAGGCCTATGTACAAAAGGAAACAGGGGTTACTTTTAAGGATGTGGCCGGTCAGGACGAAGCAAAGGAATCTCTTCAGGAAGTGGTTGATTTCCTTCATAATCCGGGAAAATATACTGCAATAGGCGCCAAGCTGCCAAAAGGCGCGCTTCTGGTAGGGCCTCCCGGAACAGGAAAAACTCTGCTGGCAAAAGCTGTGGCAGGAGAAGCCAACGTGCCGTTCTTTTCACTGTCCGGCTCAGAATTTGTGGAGATGTTCGTAGGCGTAGGCGCGTCCCGTGTAAGGGACCTCTTTGAAGAGGCAAAGAAGAACGCTCCCTGCATTGTCTTTATCGATGAGATCGACGCCATCGGAAAGAGCCGTGATTCCCATTATGGAGGAAACGACGAAAGAGAGCAGACACTGAATCAGCTCCTGGCGGAAATGGACGGATTCGATACATCGAAGGGGCTTTTGATCCTTGCGGCAACCAACAGACCGGAGGTTCTGGACCCGGCGCTTTTGAGACCGGGACGCTTCGACCGTAGGGTGATCGTTGACAGACCGGATCTGAAAGGCAGGGTGGAAGTCCTGAAGGTACACGCCAAAGAGGTGCTTCTGGACGATACGGTGGATCTTGAAGCCATTGCGCTGGCAACTTCCGGAGCGGTAGGCTCTGATCTGGCGAATATGATCAATGAGGCGGCGATCCTCGCAGTCAAGAACGGCAGGAAAGCCGTTTCGCAGAAAGATCTTCTGGAATCTGTGGAAGTCGTACTGGTAGGCAAGGAAAAGAAGGACAGGATCTTAAGCCCTCAGGAGAGAAAGATCGTTTCCTACCACGAAGTGGGACACGCTCTGGTCAGCGCTCTTCAGAAAGACGCAGAACCTGTTCAGAAGATCACCATTGTTCCCCGTACCATGGGAGCACTGGGGTATGTAATGCAGGTTCCCGAGGAAGAAAAATTCCTGAACACCCAGAAAGAGCTGGAAGCTATGCTGGTAGGCTATCTTGGAGGACGTGCGGCGGAGGAGATCGTTTTTGACACAGTGACCACAGGAGCCGCCAATGATATTGAGCAGGCGACGAAGGTGGCAAGAGCCATGATCACCCAGTACGGCATGTCGAAAAAGTTTGGGCTTATGGGACTGGCAACGCAGGAAAACCAGTATCTTTCCGGACGCGCGGTCCTGAACTGCGGAGACGATACGGCCACGGAAATCGACCATGAAGTTATGCAGCTTCTCCATGTTTCCTATGAAGAGGCAAAGCGGCTTCTCAGCCAGCATAGAACAGCCCTTGATAAGATTGCAGGATATCTGATAAAAAAAGAAACGATAACCGGAAAAGAGTTTATGAAAATCTTCCGCGCAGTGGAAAAGGGAATTGAGATCCCGGAAAATCTGGACGATCTGGTAATCCCTGATGAGCCCGCAAAGCTTGAAGACAGCGGAGAGTCCAAAGCGGAGGAAGAGGAAGATCAGGTGTCGGATCATGTTTGTGATTGAGGAAGAACTGAAAAAGCTTCCCGCAAAACCGGGCGTGTATCTTATGCACGACGAACGTGATGAGATCATATATGTGGGAAAGGCGGTAAGCCTGAAAAACAGGGTGCGCCAGTACTTTCAGAGCAGTCGGAATAAAGGCGTTAAAATCGAGCAGATGGTTGCCCACATAGCCCGGTTTGAGTATATTATCACAGATTCGGAACTGGAAGCTCTTGTTCTGGAAAATAATCTGATAAAAGAATACAGGCCAAAGTACAACACCATGCTGAAGGATGACAAAACATATCCGTTTATCAAGGTGACTGTGCAGGAAGCCTATCCCCGGGTACTGTTTGCACGGAGAATGAAGAAAGACAAAAACAAATATTTCGGTCCCTACACAAGTGCCGGAGCTGTAAAGGATGTAATCGAGCTGGTGCGGAAGCTGTATCAGGTGCGATCCTGCAGCAGAACACTTCCCAGGGACTGCGGCAAAGACCGTCCCTGCCTTTACTATCACATAAAGCAGTGCGCCGGCCCCTGTACCGGAAAGGTGGATCAGGAAAGCTACCGCAGGAACATCCAGAAGGTCCTCCGCTTTTTAAACGGGGATTTCCAGGAGACAATAGACGGACTTACGGAAAAGATGAATACAGCCTCAGAAGAAATGCGGTTTGAAGACGCGGCGGAATACCGGGATCTGATCCAGAGTATCCGGAAAATCGGAGAACGCCAGAAGATCACTGCTTACGGTGAGGAAGACAGGGATATTATTGCTGTGGATATGGACGAGAGCCAGGATCTCAGGGAGCAGGATGCGGTGGTACAGGTATTCTTTATGCGGAGCGGAAAACTGATCGGCCGCGATCACTTCTACCTCCGGGTTGCGAGAGGAGATACGAAAGCGCAGGTATTATCCAGTTTTCTGAAGCAGTTTTATGCGGGAACGCCGTTTATTCCCAGGGAGATCATGCTCCAGACTCAGGTGGAGGATGCGGAGGTGATCGAAGAATGGCTGACTTCCAGGCGGAAACAGAAGGTGCATATCCTGGTTCCAAAGAAAGGGACAAAGGAAAAGCTTGTGGAGCTGGCCTGGGAAAATGCGAAAATGGTCCTGGAAAAAGACAGGGAACGCATCCGCCGCGAAGAGGGAAGAACTATCGGCGCCGTCCGGGAGGTGGAAGGCTGGCTGGGGCTTTCTGACATCAGCCGGATGGAAGCTTTTGATATTTCCAATATCAGCGGTTTTGAATCTGTCGGCTCTATGGTGGTTTACGAAAGAGGAAAGCCAAAGCGCAGCGATTATCGGAAATTCCGGATTAAATCTGTGCAGGGCCCCAATGATTACGCCAGCATGGAAGAAGTGCTCACAAGACGTTTTACTCACGAGAGCAGCGGAGAATTCGACAGTTTCGCGAAGGTGCCGGATCTGATCCTGATGGACGGTGGAAAGGGCCAGGTAAATGTTGCCCTGAGCGTTCTGGAGAAGCTGGGCCTGAATATTCCTGTGTGCGGTATGGTAAAAGACGATCATCACCGGACAAGAGGAATTTACTACAACAATACAGAAATTCCCATTGATACCGGTAGTGAAGGCTTCCGCCTGATCACCCGGATCCAGGATGAGGCTCACCGTTTTGCTATTGAGTATCATCGTTCTCTCAGGAGCAAAGGGCAGGTTCATTCTATTCTTGACGATATACCGGGAATAGGAGAACAGAGAAGAAAGGCGCTTATGAGGAAATTCCGTTCTGTAGAAAAAATCCGGGAGGCATCTGTGGAGGAACTGGCGGAGACAGAATCTATGAATGCCGGAAGCGCCCGCCAGGTATATCAGTTTTTTCATCCGCCGTATACAAATAAATGAAAAAGGAGAACACATATTATGAAGGGTGTATTATTGACAAAGATGGTGCAGGAACTCGGGCTTACCAATCTGACTCCTGAAATTGATCTGACTGACGTAAAAATCACATCTGCTGAAATCAACCGTCCTGCTTTGCAGCTGACGGGATATCTGGAGCATTTTGCCAATGAGCGGGTGCAGATCATCGGATATGTAGAGTACACTTATCTGATGCAGCTCAGCGATGAAAAGCGCCTGATGAAATATGAGCGCTTCATTTCCAGTAAAATCCCCTGCGTTATCTTCAGCACGATGACAAAACCCTCTCAGGATATGTTGGATCTGGCTATAAAGTATAATGTTCCCACGTTTGTTACTGAAAGGACCACGTCTAATGTAATGGCGGAAACGATACGTTGGCTGGGCGTACAGCTTGCGCCCTGTATTTCCATTCACGGCGTGCTGGTAGACGTATACGGCGAGGGTGTCCTGATCACCGGTGAAAGCGGCATAGGAAAAAGCGAGGCTGCCCTGGAACTGATCAAAAGGGGACACCGTCTTGTCAGCGACGATGTGGTGGAACTGCGAAAGGTCAGCGATGTGACGCTGGTAGGCTCCGCTCCGGATATTACAAGACACTTTATTGAGCTTCGGGGTATCGGTATTATTGACGTAAAAACCCTTTTTGGTGTAGAGAGTGTAAAAAATACCCAGTCCGTCGACCTTGTGATCAAACTGGAAGAATGGGACAGAGACAAAGAATACGACCGTCTGGGACTTCATGAAGAATATACGGAATATCTTGGAAACAAGATCGTATGTCATTCCCTTCCGATCCGTCCGGGAAGGAACCTGGCCGTTATCGTAGAGACTGCCGCTGTCAACCACAGACAGAAGAAGATGGGATATAACGCTGCGGAAGAGCTTTATAAGCGTGTGCAGGAAAATATTGCCAGAAAACGGGAAGTATGAAAGAGGAAAGGTGGAAAAGAAATGAGTATATATTGTTTTGGAATTGACGTGGGAGGAACTTCTGTAAAGTGCGGTTTATTTAAGACAGACGGCACGCTTCTGGAAAAATGGGAAATCCCCACAAGAACAGAAAATAATGGAGAAAATATTCTGCCGGATGTGGCGGAAACGATCAAGGACAAAATTCAGGATCGCGGAATAAGGAAAGAAGACGTGGCGGGCGTGGGAATTGGAATCCCCGGACCGATCAACTCAAAGGGCGAGGCAGCGTGCGCGGTAAACCTGTACTGGGGATTTAAGCCGGTGGCAAAAGAATTGAGCGAACTGACAGGACTTCCGGCAAAAGCGGGAAATGACGCCAACGTAGCCGCTCTGGGAGAGGCATGGAAAGGCGCGGCTGCAGGCGCGCAGAATGTAATCATGGCAACACTGGGTACAGGCGTAGGCGGCGGCATTATTGTGGATGGAAAAATCGTGGCAGGCCATCACGGAGCAGGCGGAGAGATTGGTCATGCGAATATTGACCACAAGGAACCGGAGAAATGCAACTGCGGAAACAGGGGATGTCTGGAACAGTTTGCTTCCGCCACAGGAATTGTCCGTGTTGCAGGAAAAGAGCTGGAAGCATGCCAGGAGGACAGTGTTCTCAGATCTCTGGAAAAGATCACTGCAAAGGATGTTCTGGACGCTTTTAAGGCGGGAGATCCGGTTGCAGTAAGGGTAATGGAAAACGTAGGAGAACGCCTTGGAGGAGCTCTCGCGATTTTTGCCGCTGTAGTAGATCCGGAAGCGATCGTAATCGGGGGAGGCGTTTCAAAGGCTGGACAGCCGCTGATCGACTGCATTCAGAAATATTACAGGGAATATGCGTTTTCTCTGTGCAAGGATACGCCGATGGTCATTGCAAGCCTTGGAAACGATGCCGGCATTTACGGAGCGGCAAAGCTGGTGCTGTAATATGTATATGTAATATAAAAAACTCTATGTAAATGATATTTTCATTTACATAGAGTTTTTTGATGCCCTTTTTTAAGCTACCGGAGTATCTCCGCCGGTGCCGGGATCTACATAATCCCAATCGCCGCCGGAAGTGTCGCCTCCAGAGGTATCACCGGAAGTATCGCCGCCGGAAGCATCGCCTCCAGAGGTGTCCCCGCCGGCACCGGGACCTATATAATCCCAGTCGTTGTCACCGGAAGCATCGCCTCCAGAGGTGTCCCCGCCTGTAGTGCCGTCGCCGGAAGCATCGCCGCCGGTATTGTCTCCTCCCGGATTAGTGCCATTGGGATCGCCGGTATTGTCTGGATTATTTGGATCCGGATTTTCCGGATCTGTGGTCGTGCCGTCCGGATTGTTGGGATCCGGCGTTGCGGAAGGTTCTACAGTAGTTTCATCGTATGTGTCATATTCTGTGATAATTTCCGGTTCATAGAAATGCTGGTCGCAGTATTCTGTCGGAGCATCGCCGATATCAAAGTACTCCGTCGTAACCGGGCAGCCTGCTCTTGGAAGAAGTCCTGTTTCGGAACAGATACTCAGTTTTTCCACACTGGAAGGCATTTCAAAATCTTTGTCTTCCAGACCCTCATGGATCCGCGTCATTACCTTCCGCCACATATCCTTGTGGAAGTCGCGGGAATAATCGTCCGGAAGCTTTTCGTTGTTGTCATAGCCTGACCATACGGCGCAGGTATAATAAGGGGTATAGCCTACGAACCACAGGTCGTTATAATCATCGGTGGTACCGGTCTTTCCCGCTACAGTCATATTGTCAAGCTGGCAGGCAGTACCGGTGCCCTTGGTCACAACGTCTTCCATGGCGCTTGTCAAAAGCCATGCTGTGCTTTCCTTAATAACAGACCGTTCTGCGGAAGTTTTTTCAATAAGAACTTCTCCATTATGATCAAGGATCTTAGTGTAATAAATAGGCTCGATATAATTTCCACCGTTTGCAATGGCAGCATAAGCGGCGCACAGCTCAACATTTGTAACGCCGTGGGTAAGGCCGCCGAGAGCAAGAGGAAGATTGGCGTCTGTCCAGACAGTGCCGTTTTCGTCCGTATCGGCTTCTGTGCCATGTGCAAGAGTGGTAAATCCAAAGTTGTCCAGATACTGAAGACCCAGCTCCGGAGTAACCTCTTCCAGACATTTGACAGCAACGACATTGACGGAATTCTGGATAGCCTGACGGATCGTCGTTGTGCCTCCGTAACTCATGGAAGAGTTGTTTACCGGAGATCCGTCCGGATAATTGTACGGTTCATCTTCAAAAGTAGTAGCCAGAGTCATTCCTTTTTCATTCAGTGCAGGAGCGTAAGTGGATACGATCTTGAAGGTAGAACCGGGCTGTCTTGTAGTATCCGTAGCGCGGTTCAGAGTCAGGCTGGCGGTTTTTTCTCCGCGGCCGCCGATGATAGCCTTTACATATCCAGTGTGCTGGTCAATGACGCTCATGGAAGACTGGGGCTGGGGAGCGAAGCTCACACGCTCTGCTACAACGGTGCTTCCGTCCGCAAGAATAGACTGTTTGTAGCGGTCCACATAGCTCTGACCTTCCTCCTGAGAATCAAACAGGAGGTCGAATTCAGGATCTTCGTTCTGGAAATACAACTGAAGCATTTCTTTGCTGTAATTGACCTGTTCGCCCTGGGGATTTTCCACAGTGAGAGCGTAATCCAGAGCGTACTGCACATTTTCCGGATAGTTTTCCGGATTGGCGTATTCTTCATCCAGAATATTCTGGATCGTGGGATCCTGTGTGGTGTAGATGCTGAGTCCGCCGCTGTACACCAGGTTCTGAGCCTGCGTTTTCGTATATCCTTTAATGTTCATCAGATCGTTGATCACCTGGTCGATCAGCTCGTCTTCAAAATAGGTATAAACAGTGCTGGTCGTATCAGAGATTTCAGTCTGGGCAGCCTGGATCCGGGAGTATACGTCGTCTGCAAGAGCTTCGTCATACTGGGCCTGAGTGATATATCCCTGATCCAGCATATGGTCCAGAACCTCCTGCCGTCTTTTGGCGTTTGCCTCAGGATGTTCGATAGGATTGTACTGCGTAGGATTCTGGGTGATCCCGGCCAGAGTCGCGCACTCGGAAAGATTCAGATCCCATACGTCTTTGTTGAAATACTGTCTGGCCGCTGCCTGCACGCCGTAGGCTCCGGCGCCTAAGTTGATGGTGTTCAGGTAGTTTTCCAGGATAACGTTCTTATCATTGATCTTCTTCTCTACCTGGATCGCCAGATACTGCTCCTGGAATTTTCGGGTAAACCGTTCCAGCCAGGTGGATTCCTGTGTCCAGTTGGTAAATACATTGTTTTTCAGAAGCTGCTGCGTAATGGTACTGGCGCCCTCGGAAAGATCTCCGGAGGTAATATTTCTTACAAAAGCACGGAGAATACCCCTCACATCAATACCATTATGCTCATAAAACCGTTCATCCTCGATAGCTACTACCGCATGCTGAAGATCAACGGGAATCTGTTCTATGGAAACGGGCAGACGGTTCGCGTCGGGAGCAGAAAGCTGCCGGAGCTTGTTTCCATCGCCGTCATACAGAAAAGTAGCGTATCCCAGAGGGGAGATATCAATCTCATCCACATCCGGAGCGTTATCTATGATTCCTCTGAACGCTCCAATCCCTATGCAGCCTACAACTACACAGAGCGTGATCAGGGAGATGAACAGAACTCTGATAAAAGAAACATGAGCCCGTTTTCCCATCATGGATGTACTGGAAATCAGAGAATTTCGTTTCTTTGCAACTGATTTTTTTCCGTAATTCATGTTCTTCCTCCTTTATAGTCCGTATTATTATATCAAATAAGAAATAGTAAATAAACCCTAAAATAAAAACTTCACATTTTAAACATAGGAAACTCCGCTATTACTCAGTATAACAGAGAAAGACATGGAACTGTAATCTGAGGTTGTCATGAACCGGAAAAGTTTCAGTTAAGAAAAGTTAAGAATTGGTTAAGAGAATTTGTAAGAAATATATGTTATTCTTTAATCAGCTTATAACTGGCCGGTTGGAAGCAGATAAACTTGAAGGGAGAAAAAGATGAAGATACGGTCCTTGGTCCATGTGGCGGCAGCCCTTCTGATTTTTGAGATCGCGGAGAATTTCAGTATGGCTTCCAGCGAAATATTTTATCGGTTTTGGGAATCCGCAATCGCGGCGGAAATATTTTCTGTTTTTATATCGATGTTCAGCGTGATTTTTCTGGTCCGGCTGTATATGGTTTATGTTATGAAAACGCCTGTACAGGAATTTTATATGGGAAAACCGGCATGGGAGAAGCTGTGGTGTGCCGCTGCGGTCGTAATGCCGATGGCGGTCAGTCTGTTTTATCTGTTCTTTGTTGAGGGAGAATTACGTGTGGAGCGGCTTCCCATATCGGAAGCCGCCTATGCGGTATGTGTATCCCTGCTTTCGATGGGACTGCGGGCGGCAGTGACAGAGGAAGTGATCTTTCGCGGGATGATACTGGGAAATTTAAGAAAGGCCCTGGGGACAAAAGCGGCTCTGGCTGTTTCCGCATTGCTGTTTATGCTGCTGCATCTTATAAATGCGGATATGTACAGCAGACGGGAAACTGTAATGATCTGTGTTTCGGTTTTTATAGCGGGAACAGCGCTTGGACTGGTTACATTGGAAACAGGCAGTATCTGGTCTTCGGTGGTCATACACGCTTTATATAATATTTTGTCAGGAGAAAGCCAGATCTTTCATATTGATGTAGAGCAGAATTTTCCGGCGTTGTGTACTTATACGCTGCACAGCAAAAACTGGATGTTTACAGGAAGCAGAAGTTCGGTGGGACTGACAGCGGCGCTGCCGTCTATTGTTGGATTTTCGGCCATAGGACTCCTTGCGCTTTGGAAAATATTCTGCCGGAACAATCGGCAAAATGACAGAATTGTTTTCAGCCCCATATTCTGGGAGGGCAATTTTCAATCCGGGAGGAAAGAGAATGGAAAAACATTGCATATTGATCATTGAGGATGACAGCGCGATCCGAGAAGGTGTCCGCATCCTTCTGGAGGGCGAAGGCTATCATGTCCAGGAAGCGGAGAACGGTCGGGAAGGACTGAAAAATCTGAAAGAGGAGACTGACCTGGTGATCCTTGATGTGATGATGCCCGGTATTTCCGGTATTAAGACCTGCGAGGAGATCAGAAAGATATCCAATGTTCCGGTGCTGTTTCTGACGGCTAAAGGACAGGAATCCGACAAACTGCTGGGCCTGATGGCAGGCGGAGATGATTACCTTATCAAACCGTTTTCCTACGCGGAACTGCTGGCAAGGGTGAAAGCACTCATCCGGCGCTGCCGCGTATATGACAGAGCCTTTGATCAGAAGAAATACTCCGGCGGCGAAAAATGGCTGGAGATTTCTTCTTTGCGTGTAAATGCCGGTATTAATGAAGTATATCTTCATGGAAAAGAAGTAGAACTGACAGAAATGGAATATAAACTTCTTCTCCTTTTGATGAAAAATCCAGGAAAAATATTTTCTGTACAGAATCTATACGAAAGTCTCTGGGAAGCGCCGTTTTATTATACCTGTGGAAACACGGTAATGGTTCATATCCGGAGGCTCAGGAAAAAAATAGAAGAAGATCCGCAGAAACCAAAACTTATAAAAACGGAATGGGGAAAGGGATATCGTTTTGGGTATAATACATGAGGAAACGCTTACCGGAAAAATGGTAAAAAGGCTGCTGAAGGGGGCAGGGGCAGGCGTCTTTGTATTCTGTGCAGTCTACTTCGGCAGCGCGAAGTGGCTGAATCAGTACTTTTTATCCACAGGGCGTCTGTATCAGGCGGAAGCTCCAAGAGCAGAAGAACTTCAAAAATTTGTGACAAAGCGCGGGCTTTCTACCGAAGAGACAGGAAAGCTCAGAAAATGGGCCAAAGAACGGAAGATTGACGAGTTTATGATATTTCGCGACAAACTTCTTTTATTTGACCTTTCCTATGATGGAGAAGTAAGGCCGGGAGCCGGGAAGCTATACGAGCAAAGATGGAAAAATCTGTACACAGTAGCGTTCTCCGACGGGAAGGCGCAGGTATACCTGGACGAAGGCTTTGCGGAAAAATATTATGACATCCTTTTGCTGGGCTCTGTGTTTCTGGGGTTTGCTGTCTGTCTTGGCATCTTCATTTCTGGACTGAAAGAGGATGTCCGGTATATTCAGGAACTGGAAAAGCAGGTGGAAACTATAAGCCGGGGGAAACTTGACAGTCAGGTGTCTTTGCGGGGAAAAGACGAGCTGGCTCAACTTGCATCCGGATTGGATATCATGCGCCGCACTTTGATCCGGAAGGAGGAAAAAGAGCAGGAAATG
>ERZ1643249.3625-NODE-3625-length-13481-cov-4.491658_pt1 | contig 13481 bp, 15 predicted proteins | sample MGYA00579263_ERZ1643249 | MGnify/ENA primary metagenome ERZ1643249 (study PRJEB29033, sample SAMEA4952264) | chicken gut metagenome | biome: Broiler Chicken; feature: Gastrointestinal Tract; material: Caecum | place: Ireland | collected 2018 | study: Broiler...
ACAACGACATTCTGCTCTTTTCCAACTTCGGCAAGGTGTACTCCATCAAGGGCTACCATATTCCCGAGGCGGCACGCTCGGCGCGCGGCAGAGCGATCGTCAATATCGTTCAGCTGAGCGCCGGAGAAAAGATCGCCGCGATCCTGCCCGTCTATGCGCGCGACGGCGGGTATCTCGTGATGGCGACCAAGCAGGGGCTCATCAAAAAGACGGCGACGAGCGAGTTCGATCGCATTATGCGCAGCGGTAAGATCGCCATCCGCATTGCCGAAGGGGACGAACTCATCTCCGTTCAGTTTGCGGGCGGCGAGGATGAGATCGTCGTTGCATCGCATTTCGGCAAGTGCATCCGCTTCTCGGAGAACAATGTGCGCCCCATGGGGCGCGATACGATGGGCGTGCGCGCCATCACGCTCGCAAAGGGAGATTCGGTCGTGGATATGCTTGTGCTGAGGTCGGGCTGCGACATTCTCACCGTATCCGAAAACGGCTATGGCAAGCGTACCTCGCCCGACGATTACCGCTTGCAGGCACGCGGCGGCAAGGGCATCAAAGCGGGCGTATTCAGCGAAAAAACGGGCGCGCTCGTCAACATGAAACTTGTGACCGATGAGGACGATATTATGCTCGTCACCTCAGTGGGCATCGTCATCCGCATGCACGCGGCGGCGATCTCCTGCATCGGGAGAAACACGCGCGGCGTGCGTCTGATGAATGTACGCGACGGCGTCGTGGCGACGGTCGCCGTGACTGAAAAGGACGACGAAGCGGAAGTCGAAGCACCCGAGGAAACGGCGGCAGATCTTTCGCCTGAAGATCTTGCGGAAAGTACGGAGGACGAGACGGAAGAGAGCGGAGCGGGCGCAGATGAAAGCGGCGCATCGGATGCGTCCGCGGACGACGCGGAATAACGCGAGCATCACATTTTTGACGAAACAATCATGACCCAAAACCGCGCCCGCCATGCTTGCATGGCGGGCGCGGTTTTCAGATACGTCCATGATTTTTATGACCAAATCGGCGCCGCCGCGCAATTCGCGCGGCGGCGCATCGGTTTATGATTCCCTGCCTAAAATAAAGTCCACTCTGCAATCAAAGTGGTCTGCGAGTTTGAGAATGCTGTCAATCGTTGGCTGCTTGCTGCCGTTTTTCCACGCAAAAAATGCGCTGTCGGCAATGTTTGCCTCACGGCACAGTTTTTCGCAGGTCGTCCTGAAGTGCTGCATCAAAAATGCGAGCCGCTCCGAAAAGGGAGGACAGACATGAAAGCGCAGCGAAGGATTGTACTGTTCCAGTCCCAGCAAAAAGTCCGTAGAACAGGCAAAATAATCGGCGATGCGCACCAGATTTTCCACCGTCGGCGTGCGCTGCGCATGCAGATAGCGTGTCAGCGTGGGTGCGGTGATGTGCAGCTGTTCGGCAAGTGCCTTTGCGGTCATGTTCCCGCGCTCGAACATGAGCTCGGAGAGCGTCTCGGAGAAATGAAAAATCGAATGCTCTTCTGTTGACTTTTCAGCTTTTTCGCCGAAACCCATGAGATTTCTCACGTTTCACGCCCTAAGATAAAGTCCACGGAACAGCCGAAGTAGTCGGCAAGCCTGACAAGGCTCTCGACGCTCGGTTCATACCTTCCGCGGTGCCAGCGGTTGACGGTCTCCTCAGTCAACCCCGTGTCCTTTTCCAGTTTATACTTTGTCACGCCGAAGTGCGCGAGCAAAAAGGAGAGCTGCTCCGAGAAGGGCGGACGCTGCAGATAGGTGCGCTCCTCGGGCATGTCCTTCCGCCCGATCAGATAGTCGGCAGAGCAATGAAAACAGTCGGCAAGTATGACCAGCGTTGCAGAGGAGGGCATGCGCTCTGCCCTGCGCAGCCTTGCGATCACCGAAGCGTCCAACCGGGTCTGCGCAGCAAGTTGCGTGGTATTGATCTCTGCTTCCGCCATAAGTTCTTTCAGCCGTTCCGATAAATTCGACAAAATACTCATAAAATAGTGTCCTTTCGACAAAAAATTATCCCACAGTCTGACAAAATTCATTTGACTTTTGTCAGACGCAAGGGTATCATGATAGAAAATCGTCAAAAAACGCGACATACAAAAGGAGAACGAAGATGCAGACACAGGAAAAGTCGAAGGGATCACGGCAAGAGGTCACAACGGCGGATATTCTCTTTTCGCTCGTGCCTCTGATGTGCGAATATTTTGAAGGGTCGTGTTTGTGCGACGGCGCGCAGATCGTCTATACGCTTCCCGACGGGAGACAAATGCGACTTACAGCGGCGATCGTATAGGAACGGCGCGCCCGCAGGATATGCGGGCGCGCCGTTGTGAAAAGCCGTCATCAAACAAGTTTGCGACTCCGCTCAAGGGACAGGTTTGCCGGAGGGGCAATACAATGCGCCGCGCCGACGCTTGTCGGCACGGCGCTCGTCTCGGCGACGCGAGGGGAGGACTATTTTGTCTTTTGTGCAAGCTTCACGTCAATGCTGCCGCACAGCACTTCTGCATAGGAATAGGCTGTTTTTCCGAGAAAATTTTCATCGTCGGGACGAACGGTGAACAGCGCGGGATAGACTCCCGTCAGTGTTCCGCAAAATCGCTGGACTTTGTTCCTGCCCAGCCGCACGGTGACGTCCACGCGCTGTTCTTTGAAGTCCAGGATGCGCCGTTTGACCCGCGCAATATCGTTATTCGGTTTGATCATGCTGTTGTTTTTGACAGGACTTATGAAAATTATACCCCGATTCGTGCATTTTCGACGATGTGTCCTGCGAATAAGCGGCACGGGGCGCGCATAAGATAGAGGGAAATCATATTCGGGAGGATCAACCATGAAAACACAGACGGAGACCTTCCGCGGTTACGGAAAGTTATTTTCGCTCGCGGCGCAGACGGCGGTCGAGTGCCGTTTCCCGGAGGCGGCAGTTCTGACGGCGTATGTAAGTGTGCACCTGGCGGGCGTGGAAGCGGGGAACGGCGAAGTCAGATATTACGGAAGGGCGCATTTTTCCATCGTCTACGAAGACGCGGACCGCCATGTCTGCCGCGCGGAAAAGGGCGTGGAATTTTCGGCGCTCGCCAAGGATGCGCGCATCGTTCCCGCCTGTTCGGTGCGTGCGCAGCCCGCGGTGGAAAACGTCTCCGTTCGCAGGGAAGGTGCGAGCATTTTTGTGACTGCTCTCATCGGTACGGATATCTCCGTGTTCGGCGAGCAGACTTTTGACTATCTTTCCGGCGGAGAACTTGTCTGCCGCCGCGACCCGGTCAACTTTTTTTGCGCCCATCTTGCGGAAGGAGCGACGGAGGTGGAGGATGATTTTGAGGTGGAACGTATCGGCGACATTCTTCAGCATGCCGAAACGGTACATCTCTCTTCCGTTGTCTGTTCTTCCGGAATGCTCTGCGCGGAGGGCGAAGTTTTTCTCGGTATGCTTGCGATGCGCGGGGAAGAGCTTGTCTCCTTTGAACGCCTGGTGCCGTTTCGTATTGAGATACCGTCCGATGCGGCGCAAGCGGGCTGCAAGGCGCGCGTTGCCGTCTGCGTGCCGGAGATTGCCCTGCATGCCGATGCCGACGAGGAAAAGGGCGTGCGCATTCATGCGACTCTTTCACTCAGGGCGTCGGGCGTGATCTATGAGCAGGTCGCCGTCAGCGGAGTTACCGATGCTTTTTCTCAAAGATGCCGTGTTTTGCTCACATATTGCGTCAATGAGAGCGAAGGGGCGGGCGAAACGACCCAGCTTACCGAGCGTATTTCGGGAAGAGCGGCGCTCTCCTCGCCTATCAATTTTTCAGATACGCTGGAGGCGATCGTGCTGCAGCGCGCCGAAGCCAATCTGATGCGCGGCAACAACGGCATGCATGTCGAAGGCGTAGCGCTTGCAACTCTTCTTGTGCGCGGTACGGACGGAAGCCGGCGCGGCGTGGAAATGAGTCTTCCCTTTTCCGTTCCGGTTCAGACGGCAGATGCGCAGGTGAGCGTGCTCGCCTGCGGAATGAGTGCGCGGCAGAAAGAGGAGGGAACGATCGATGCCGAAGCGACACTCAAATTTACGCTTACCGAACGGATCCGCTCCACGGCGCGCCTTGTTGCAGAGGCGCAGGAGGGGGAGGCGATCCCTGCGAACGACTGTGCGGTCAGCGTATACGTCCCCCGGGCGGGCGACGGGCTGTGGGAACTTTCCAAGCGGCTTTCAAAATCGCCTGAGGAGGTCGTGCAGAGTAACCCCGATCTGGAGTTTCCCATCCGCGAGGGGCAGCGCGTGGTCATCTATCGCAAAAAGTCTCTCGGATGAATCGCTGTTTTTCTCCGGAGCGGCGCGCGGCGGTCGCCGCGCGCCGCTCCCTGCATACATTTTTTCTGATAAGGTGCATTTTTCCCCGATTCGCCTTGCCATATGCAAAAAATTGTGCTACAATGGCTATATATGGAAAGGATCGCCGTCAACGCATACGCCAAGGTCAATTTTACGCTGGATGTCGTCGGCAGCGCGGACGGCTATCATCTTATCGATTCTCTGGTCTGCACGATCGATCTGTACGACGTCGTAAGGGTGCGCAGACGCCGGGATGCAGAAGTGTGTGTGCGCATGCGCGGCATGCCTTATCCTCTGCCGCCGGAGAAAAACAACGCATACCGTGCGGCTGCAGCGTTTGTCTCCGCTTTTGCGACGTCTGGAGCAGATATCCTGATCGAAAAGCGCATTCCGGTTGGCGGAGGTCTGGGCGGCTCTTCGGCGGATGCGGCCGGCGTGCTGCGCGCCCTTGCCGCGCTTTACGGCGTTGCGGACAGAACGGCGCTGAAGGCGCTGGCGGACGGACTGGGAAGTGACACGGGTTACCTTCTGGCGGGCGGCTGCGCGCGCATGACGGGACGAGGAGAGCAAATCGCTCCCGTGATCGGAATGAAACCCGTTTGGCTGCTGCTGATTTGCCCGAAGCGCGGCGTTTCGGCTGCGGCGAGCTACCGGGAGTACGATATGGTCGGTAAGGCGTATCCTCCGCAGACCGGACATGCTCTGCGTCTTTTGCGGGAAGAGGGAACCATGTCCGCGTTGGGTTGTTGCTGCAACGCACTTACGGAGGGCGCCGTCAGATGCAATGCTGCGGTTGCCCGTGCGCTGGAAGAGGCGCGTCGTCTCTCGTCCGTTGCAGGCATGTCCGGCTCGGGCAGCGCATGTTTTGCTGTTTTTGAAACAAAAGAAGCGTGCCTGGAGGCGCGCACGGCATATCGGGGAGACTTTCGGACATATTGTGTCCGCACGCTTCCCGGACAAATACAGCGGGCGTTCCGAGGGAAATAAGGGCGCGCGAAAGGAGTTATCATGGAAGAACGCATTATGGATGAGGACGAGATGCGGGGCATCAAAACACAGCGCGGCGGCGATGCGCCGGACGAAGCGGAAGAGATGCCGGAATATGAGCCGGTCGCGGACGAAAACGTGGCGGACGGCGAGTATGACGAGGATCTCGTCGGCTTGACGCCGAGTCAGCTGCAGGAGGAACTGGAGCGCCGAGAAAAACAGCGAGCCGAGGCACATGCCGAGAGCCTTCGCTATCGCGCCGAGGGCGAGGCTGCGGTGCAGCGCAAAGCCTACGATGAGGCAGCAGGCTACTTTGAGCAGTCTCTCTCGGTCGAATATGATGAAGAAGTGGAGGCGCTTTTCTGGTGGGCGCGCACCCGGGGGCTGGCGTCGTCGGATATCCTGTTTGACAGGGACGCCGCGGAAGAATTTTCCGAAGCGGGGGAAACGACCAAGAAGCTTGTGCTCGATGCTTTCGGGGAGGAACTGCGCAACGCGCGCAGGGTTTTGTCGGAAGAGGCGGAGCCGCTTCGCGAGCAGGTCCGCGCGGGGCAGGAAGCGCGCCGTGCGCCTTTTATTGCCAATCGCAACTATTATCGTCTGCGCTTTTTTGTCAGTGCGGTGCTCACAGTGCTGTTTGCCGTCGGGATCGGCGTAAGCGCAAGTTTTCTGTTGCGTACGCAGAGCGATCTTCCCACCATTCTCATGATCGTGTTCGGCGCTCTGACATTTGTTTCGGTTTGCTTTTTCCTCTTTTTCTCGCGTAAGCTTGTCGTGGCGACGCGCCTGTGTAAAGCGAACGAACGGCTTTCTTCTACCGAGGAAGGCGAGCGGCTGGAAGAACTTGAAGACGCGCTTGCCTGCCTTGATTATGTTTTGGGAACGTCGGAAGGCGAATAAATATTCCGAACGGATGCGCGCAGGCGCAGCGAAATGCTGCGCCTGCGCGTTGTTTTTTAACCGAACGGTTTTGCGGGACATGATAAGATTTGATACGGAAAAATAATATAAAAAAAGCATGAAATCGCGCAAAAATTTTTTCTGCGCCTCTTTACAACTTCGGAAAAATAGAGTATAATGCGAAACGGGAAATAATTGCGGGATAGTACCCCGCCGATAAGGAGGAAATTTGTAACAATGGAACTCATTCATGAAAGTGTGGGAAAGAAGCTTTATCGCGACGGAGACAGGCTCATTAAGTCTTTTGACGAGAGTTATTCCAAAGCGGGCATTCTCAACGAGGCGCTCAATCAGGCGCGTGTCGAGGAGACGGAACTGAATATTCCCAAGGTGTTGGGCGTCACCGTCGTGGACGGAAGATGGTCTTTGATTTGGGAATACATTGACGGTGAAACGCTGGAAGCTCTCATGCTCAAACACCCCGAGAAGGAGGATGAATATCTTAATTTCTTTGTCGATCTTCAGATCCGCATGAGCACGGAGCGTGTGCCGCTTTTGGGGCATCTGCGCGACAAGATGCACATGAAGATCTCGGCGAGCGCTTATCCGGCAACGGTGCGTTACGACCTGCACATGCGCCTCGACGGCCTGCCTCGTCACAATAAGCTGTGCCACGGCGACTTCCAGCCCAGCAATGTGGTCATTACGCCGGACGGTACGCCTTACATCATCGACTGGTCGCACGCGACGCAGGGCAACGGTTCCGCCGATGCGGCAAGGACTTATCTCATCTTCAAGCTTCAGGGCAAGGAAGAGCTTGCGGAGAAGTACCTGAAACTGTTCTGCGCCAAGACGGACACGGCGATCCAGTACGTTCAGCGTATCCTTCCCATTGTTGCGGCTTCGCAGTCCGTCAAGGGAAAGCCCGAAGAAAAGGAATTCCTCGACAAGTGGGTCAATGTCTGCGATTGGCAGTAACATGTCGGCAAAGAGAGCGGGAAACCGCTCTCTTTTTCTGTACGGCAGAGACGGCCGTGCATACAGGCGTTGACATACTGCCTGATTTTTGGTACAATTTATCTATGCGGGAACAGGATACGCGCACCGCACTCCTGTTGGGAGAGTGCGGCGTCGAAAAACTTCATGAGAGCCGTGTCGCCGTATTCGGTTTGGGCGGCGTAGGCGGCTTTTGCGCCGAAGCGCTCGCGCGGGCGGGCGTAGGGCATCTCACGCTCGTCGATAAGGACGTGGTCGAGGAGAGCAATATAAACCGTCAGATTGTCGCGCTTATGTCTACCGTCGGACAACACAAGACCGAAATCATGCGCAGGCGCATCGCCGACATCGATCCTGCCTGTAACGTTGCGGCGTGTACGCTCTTTTATCTGCCCGAGACGGCGCATCTTGTACCGCTTGCGGGCTATGACTATATTGCCGACTGTATCGACAATGTCACCGCCAAGCTGCACCTCATTACGGCGGCGCAGGCGGCGGGCGTTCCCGTGGTTTCGGCGATGGGCGCGGGCAATAAGCTCGATCCCGCCCGATTTCGTGTTTCCGATCTCGCGGAAACAAAGACCGACCCTCTTGCGCGCATCATGCGAAGAGAGTTGAAAAAACGGGGCGTGGAGCACCTTCCCGTTGTCTGGTCGGACGAGCTTCCCATGCCCGTTCATGCGGACATGGTTGGCTCCGTCTCTTTTGTTCCTTCCGTCATGGGGCTGATCATGGCGGGGCATATCGTCAAGGAGCTTGCAAAATGATCTATCTCGATTACGCCTCCACCGCTCCGTTGCGGAATGAAGTGCTGGAAGCGATGCTTCCCTATCTCAAAGAGGACTTCGGGAATCCCGATTCCCTGCATGCCGTAGGAAGACGCGCGGCGCTCGCCCTGCAGAATGCACGCGATGAGATCGCGGCGCTTCTCGGGGTAAGGGCGGCGGAGGTATACTTTACGTCCGGCGGGACGGAGGCGGACAACTGGGCGGTACGCTGTACAAAGGCGTCGGAACGCGGCATTGTCGTCTCGGCGATCGAACATCATGCCGTGCTGGAAGCGGCGCAGCTCGCGGCGCACGCGGGACGTGCGGTATATTATCTTCCCGTCGGGCGCGACGGCAGCGTTGCGCCGGATGCGGTTGCGGATACGTCGGGAGATGCGGGGCTTTTTTGCGTCATGGCAGTCAACAACGAGACGGGCGTCCTTCAGCCCGTGGCGCAGCTTGCCGCGGCGGCGCACGCGCGCGGAGCGCTCTTCTTCTCCGACTGCGTGCAGGCGGCATGCTCGTGCGAACTGCGGCCGCTCGCCGCCGTCTGCGACCTCATGTCCCTCTCTGCGCACAAGGTGGGCGGACCCAAGGGCGTCGGCGTTTTGGTTATCAAAAAGGGGGTACGTATCTCTTCTTTTATCGCCGGAGGGGAACAGGAGAGGGGACTGAGGGGCGGCACCGTCAATGTCGCGGGCGCGGTCGGTTTTGCGAAGGCGCTCTCGCTTGCCGTGCGTGAGCGGGAGGACTTCGTGCGCCATACGCAGGCGATGCGCGCGGCATTCGAAGCGCGGATCGTGGAAAAATTGGGAAATGCGGTGACGGTGGACGGCGTGCGCCGCGTGTCTAATATTTCTCATCTGACCTTGTCCGGGGCAGGGCCTGCGCTGCTCGGGATGCTTGATCTGAGCGGACTTGCATGTTCGGCGGGGGCGGCATGTGCGGCGCACAGCACGCTTCCTTCGCACGTCATGACGGCAATGGGAAGAACGGAGGATGAGGCGCGCGCGGGGCTGCGGTTTTCTTTCGGTATGCGGACGACGGAGACGGAGGCACTCGCCGCGGCGGAGATCGTCATCAAAAGTTATCGGAAATTTACGGAGGGCGGCAGATGATCAGGCATGTCGTATGTTTTAAATTAAAGGAGGGCGCGAGTGCGCAGGAGGCGAAGGAAATGCTGATCTCTATGCGCGGAAGAGAGGATACGGCTCTCTCAGTGGAGGTCGGCATCGACGAACTGCATTCGTCGCGTTCGTATGATCTCATTCTCGTTGTCACGCTCGCGGACTTTGATTCTCTTACGCGCTATCAGACGCAGGGATATCATGCCGGGGTCGTCAAGCCTTACATGCACGCGGTAACGCAACAGGAACGTTCCGTTGCCGTAGACTATATTGTGGATGACTGAATTGTTATGCGCTTGCGGCGGACGCTGCGGGAGCGAAGAAAAATACCTATCATGCAGCGCCGCGGTCGGTGAATTTTTCCGGCTGCGGCGCGTATTTTTCATAAACCGAGTAAATTTTACCGCCGCCGCGCGTATTCGACATGCTTTTTTTCTTCTAAAAACAGATTTTGCGGCATACAGTAAAGTAGCTTGGCGGCAAATGCCGCACAGATCAATTTATATAGAGGTGTGGTATGAACGAAGAACTCAGTTATGCCGAAATGTTGGAGATTCCTGTGGAGACGGTCACGGTCAACCGCAAGGAAAAAAAGCGTCGCGCCCGCAATGACGACGATATTGCCGATCGTGTCGTAGATCAGGTAAACGACCGTGTCGAGTCGCGCGATCCTGCGTATGCGGAGAGCACGCCCATCGAACGCGGAACAACGCTCACGCGCAAAGAAAAGATCGCCCGCCGCGTGCTCTGGGGGGAGTTCGCCGCGGTCTGCGCGCTTTGCGCCGTCATCTTTCTGACCAACATCTTTGTCACAAACAGCGCCATCAACACCTTTGTGCGCGATCTGTGGAACGGGTCAGAGACGGAGGCGGCGGATACCCGAACTTATTCCGATTTCACGCTTTCACCCGTCGTCAATGAGTATACGGACGTCGAACTTGCGGTTTCCGATACGGGGGTGATGAGTTTTACGGCAGCCTGTTCGGTATATTCGCCCTGTGCGGGAGAGGTGAGCGCTGTGAACGGCGACGCCGAAAACGGCTATACCGTTGAACTCAAGCACTCCGATTCTTTTTCCACGGTCATGAGCGGACTCACAAGCGTATATTTTGCGGTCGGCGATGATGTTAAAAATAATGTGCCCCTCGCCTATACGGACGGGACGCATCCCGTGCGCGTGACTTTCTATGAAAACGGTACGCTGTTGAACTGTTATACGGTGAGCGAGGACGGGCTTGCCTGGAGTTAAGATCCGCGTCCATCCGCTCTGTCTGCTCGTCGGCGTGTTGTCTGCGCTGACGGGCGCGCTCCTGCCCTTTCTGGCGGCGATCCTTGCTGCCGTCGAACACGAATGCGCGCATGCATTTGCCGCCCGCCGCTACGGCTTCACGCTCGACAAGCTTATTCTTATGCCGTACGGTGCGACCATTGCGGGGGATATCGGGGGCATCGGGCGGCGGCAGGAGCTGTACGTCCTGCTTGCGGGACCGATTGCAAACGGCGCCACCGCGCTTGCCTTTGTCGCCCTTTGGTGGCTGTATCCCGAGACCTATCCCTATACAGATACGGCGGCTTATATTTCCGCGTCTCTGTGCCTGGTCAACCTTCTGCCCGCATGGCCTTTGGACGGCGGGCGTATTCTACACCTCGCGCTCTCGCCGCTGGGGGAACGGCGCGCGCTCATCGTCGTGCGCGCCGTCACGTTTTCTCTGGCGGCGGGGGTCCTGGCGTACTTTATCTGGAGCTGCTTTTCCTCGCCTGCGTGGACTGCGCTTGCGTTTTGTATCCTGCTTGCCGCAGGAGCGTTCGGCGGCGGGCGTTACGCGCGCATCCGCTTTTCGAGGGAAAAAAGTTTTGCGCGCGGCGTTGAGGAACGCCGCATCGTCATATCGGCGCGCCTGCCGGTGCGCGCGGCGCTCAGATTTTTGCGCGAGGAAACATATCTCGTCCTCGTGCTCTATGAAGGAGAGCAATATCTGGGAGAGATCACGGAAGAAGAGTACGCTGCCGCTGTCGGGCGCGGGGATTGGGAGACGCCGCTCGGGGATTTGCTTCCAAAATTATAAAATAGCTTGAAAATTTTTGCGCAATATGCTACAATAATTAAACTTACTTTCATTGGTTCATCCCGCGCAGGCGGAAAAGGGTACGATTTCGGATGAAGAAAGAATGGTTTTTCGATCGCTTCTGCGGCTCACAGATCGCCGTGTATACGGAGGACGGCATTGTCACGGAAGCGATGATCGAACAGGAGAACGCGGACGATCTGACAGGCACGATCTACAAAGGGAGAGTCTGCAATCTTGTGCCGGGTATGCAGGCTGCATTTGTTTCCTGCGGTCTGGAGCGCAATTGTTATTTGCCTCTCGGGGAAGGTGCGGCGCGGTTCACGTCCTATGACGGAGAGGGGAATCTTGTCTCAACGCCCGATCTCAAAGAGGGGGACGAGATCCTGGTGCAGATCGTCAAGCCCCCGCGCGGCACGAAGGGAGCGAAGGTCACATGCGATCTCTCCTTTGTCGGAAAGACGCTGATCTATCTGCCGCGGACCGGTTTTTTGGGGATTTCACGCAAGATCACGGATCCTGCGCAGCGGGAGCGTCTGTTGAAGGAGACGGACAAGCTTCGCGAAGAGGGCGCGGGATTTATCGTGCGTACGGCGGCGGCAACGGCGGACAAGCGGCATCTGCGCATCGAGTCGGAGTATCTGAAGCGGGTCTGGCGATCTGTCTGTCAGACGGCGCAGACCGCGCAGGTGGGGGACGCCGTTTACCGTGAGTTCGATCTTCCTTTCCGTGTCATGCGCGACAGCCTCGGAGACGGCGTTACCCGACTGTATGTAGGCGATCGGGAGCTGTACGATAAAATCGTCATGCTTGCCCGCCTCAGGCCGGACATCGGCGAACGCAGGGTCGTCTATTGTCCCGAAGAGGAAAATACATTCCGGAAGTACGGACTGACGCCGCAGCTGCGCGCGCTGTGTTCCCGTTCGGTCCCTATGGAGAACGGCGGATACCTGGTCATTGACCGCACCGAGGCGATGACGGTCATTGACGTCAATACGGGAAAATTCACGGGTGAGGACAGTCTGGAAGAAACGGTATTTGAGACAAATCTCGTTGCGGTCAAAGAGATCGCGCGGCAGGTGCGGCTTCGGAACATCGGCGGGCTGGTTGCAGTGGATTTCATCGATATGACGGAGGAAACGCACCGTACGGCCATTGACGCCGCGCTTACCGAGGCGCTTGCGGCGGATCGCGCCAAATGCCGCGTTATGCCCATGAGCGATATGTGCGTGAGCATGTTCACGCGTAAACGTACGGGCGGAGATATCCTTGATTTCTTTCTTTCTCCCTGCCCCCATTGTACACGTCAGGGTTTTGTCTATTCCGACCGATTTCTCGCCATCACGCTCCGCGGCGATCTTCTGGAGCTGTTTGCGGATGACTATGAGGCGGCAGTCGTCGATCTCAGCCGCGACTTCATGCGTCGGCTGCTTGCGGGACGGTATCTTTCGGAGGAGGCCCATGGCATCTGGAAGGACAAGCGTATTTACCTCGTTCCGCACGAAGATTGGCACGAAGAAAAATTTGCCGTCCGCGGCGACAATTCCGGAGTGCTCAATCTTCCCGATGAGGCTAAACTGATGTACTGAAAATTTTGTTGCAGCAAAATGCGCCGCGGCGGGAAAAAGTCCCGCCGCGGCGTTCTGCGTACCTGCGTTATGCGATCAGCATTTTCCATTTTTTCTCGAAATCTTCTTCTGCGGAGAGCAATTCGCGTGCGAGATCTATGATGTCTTCGTCTGCATATTCGTCGCTGACTTCACCCAGCGTACTCTTGAGCGCCGTGATGCCCATGACCGTGCCCTGAACCATCATTTCTGCGATATGCGCGCGGGAATTGTCCGTCATCGTGCTCATCTTGATGCTGCTCCACATCATCGCCTTTTTGATCGGTCCCGGATTTTTGAGTTCGATGCTTTTGTCCTTGGCGAGCAGCGCGGCTTTCCCGCCGATCTTTTCGTAGTCCTCATGCTGGCGCAGCAGCTCTTCTCTGAGCTGTGCGTCTTCCGTTTCGGGAAGGATGTCCGAAATGGACTGCAGTGCCAGCTGACAGTTGCGGTGGATCTCCGCCAGAACCTCTTCGCTCTTTTTGAGTTCCATGTCTTCCTCCTGCATTCAGTTTGTGCGGCGACGGAAATTTTATGCCGCCGGATAAAAATTGATTTCGGCGGCATAAAAGTGCTTGACTTTTTTGCTCGGAATTTCTATAATAAACTCCGAGCCGCTAAGAACGGGCGCCAAAGGACCATGCAACACGGGTCGCCTATGTAGCTTGCGAGACTGGGAAGAGGAGGTAAAAGCTATCATGTACGCAATCATCGAAA
>ERZ1643249.3627-NODE-3627-length-13477-cov-4.593205_pt1 | contig 13477 bp, 9 predicted proteins | sample MGYA00579263_ERZ1643249 | MGnify/ENA primary metagenome ERZ1643249 (study PRJEB29033, sample SAMEA4952264) | chicken gut metagenome | biome: Broiler Chicken; feature: Gastrointestinal Tract; material: Caecum | place: Ireland | collected 2018 | study: Broiler...
CCTGGACGTGGATCATGCCGTGGTCCACGGCGCATTCCGCCCCCAGGGAATTAAAGCCCTTCAGGTGCTGGTCAACGGGCCTGGCTCCCAGGTCGCAGCCTCCGGGCATGGAAACCCGGGCGCGCCCCACTTTCCCTAACAGCGCCCCCAGGAAATAGTAAGAAGCCCGCATATTTTTTGCCAGGTCGTATTCCACCACAGGGGTACGGACTCGCCTGGGGTCAATCCGTAACGTGGATTTATCCAGCATTTTTACCTCAGCGCCAAGGGAGAGGAGGATCTTTATGGTAATATCAATATCGCTGATATTGGGAACATTTTCTATAGTACATGGTTCGTCGGAAAGAAGGGCGGCAGGCAGGATGGCAACGGCCGCGTTTTTCGCGCCGCTGATGGTAACTTCGCCATGAAGCCGATTGCCGCCTTTGATGATATACTTTTCCAAAGCGACACCCCTTTTTCATTTTTAACATTACTAGTATATCACAACCCGTTTCAAAATAAAAGGCTTTCCGGCGGATTATTTTAAAAAATCTATCCCGGATTCCAGAAAAGAAACTGGAAAAAAACACAAGGGCAGGCTTCCAAAGCCCGCCCCTGTTCAGGAAATACATTAATAAGTGCCGCTGCTGTTCAGCCAGTACCCGCCGATGCGGGTGTTGGCAGCCATGGAGCCGTCAGCGTAGAGGTAGTACCATTTCCCGCCGATCCACTGCCAGCCGGTGAGCATTTGGCCGCTGCCGTTTAGGTAATACCATTTGCCGCCTATAAACTTCCAGCCGGTGGCCATGGAGCCGTCCGCGTTCAGGTAATACCATTTCCCGTCAAGCCATCTCCAGCCGGTGGCCATATCGCCGCCGCTGTTTAAGTAGTACCACTTGCCGCCTACCATCTCCCATCCGGTCTGCATGACGCCGCTGGAGTTCATGTAGTACCAAGTGCCGTTTACAGAGGCCCATCCGGTGCGCATGGCCCCGTCGGAACCGAAATAGTACCAGTTTCCGCCCAGCTTTTTCCATCCGGTCTGCATAATGCTGGTCTTTTCGTCCATGTAGTACCATTTCCCGCCTAAATAGCCCCATCCGTAGCAGGCTACGCCGTTTTGGATGTAATACCATCCGCCCGAATACTGCCAGCCGGTGTAATCGTAGCAGGTCCCCAAATATTTGCCGTTTTGGTCAAATTCCATCAGCTGGAAATCCGCTACAGTCTTTCCGGCAAGAGGGGAACCGTTTTGGAAATAGTATATGGCACCGTTATATTTATCGTGCCAGATACCGGTTAAAGGGTTGCCGTCCGAGGCGCAGAACACCCATTTCCCGTTTTTCAGCACATATCCGCCGGTGTCGTTAATGCGGTAAGCTGTGCGGTGATTTGCGCCAAAGGCTGTGCCGGTGACGCCGAAATAGGTGCGGGTGGATTTGCCGGGGACCAGGTTCCCGCTGCGGACCGCGTTGCCGCTGTCCCAGGTGGTGTCGTAATAGAGCCATTTCCCGCCGATGTAAGCGGCGTTCCAGGCGTGGTCAATCCATTCGTATTCCCGCTGGTTCCAGTTGCTTTGGCTGTCGCTTGTAATGCCCATGGGGTCGTGGTTGCTGGCCCCGTGGAAGGAGACGCAGGGGATGCCGGCCAGGTTCATAAGCTCTGCGAAAAGGGAAGTGTACCCCTCGCAGATGGCCCGCCTGCCCATATACACGGAATAAGGGTCTTCCGCCGGGAAATTGCCGGAAGAAACGGCGTCCCAGTCATAGTAAATATTCTGCGTGACCCAGTCGTAAATGGCGGCCGCCTTTTGGGCGTCGGTGGTGCAGCCCTGGGTAATGCTCCGGGCGGCCTGGTACAGGGTATCCCGCTGTTTGGCGTCCGCCGTAATGGAGAAGCAGGTCCTGGACGCGCTTTGGGTGGTCAGCAGGTACAAATACTGCTGGTTGTCGTCCGCGGCCCGGTTCCAGTATCCGTCCGCCGAAGAAACAGGCGTGGCAAAGCAGGAGGCGACAGCCGCCGAAGCTAAAAATCCAGCCGCGAACCGTTTCCATTTTCCCACACAAATCCCCCCTTATTTCTCTTATCATACCACAAATTGGGCGGCAGTACAAGTCTAAAAATATGGATATTTTCCGCAGTTAATCCTCAGGCCGGGCAAACTGGCTGTTGTAAAGCTTGGCGTAAAAGCCTCCCTTTTGCAGCAGGGCCTCGTGGGAACCCTGTTCCACAATATGCCCCTTGTCCATAACCAGGATGACGTCGGATTCCTTAATGGTGGAAAGCCGGTGGGCCACTACAAAGCTGGTGCGTCCCTCCATCATTTTCTGGAAGGCCCGCTGGACCAGGATTTCGGTGCGGGTGTCGATATTGGAGGTGGCCTCGTCCAAGATGAGCATAGGCGGCGCGGCCAGCATAACCCGGGCGATGCAGAGAAGCTGCTTCTGACCCTGGGAAAGGTTGCCGCCGTCCTCGGCAATCACCGTATCATACCCATCCGGCAGGCGCTTGATGAAGGAATGGGCGTGAGCCGCCTTGGCCGCCGCCTGCACTTCCTCTAATGAAGCGTCCGGTTTGGCGTAGGCGATGTTCTCCCGGACCGTCCCGGCAAAGAGCCAGGATTCCTGGAGCACCATGCCGTACTGGGCCCGCATGCTGCCCCGGGTGATTTCCCGGATGTCCACGCCGTCCATGCGGATGGAGCCGCCTTTGACATCATAAAACCGCATCAGCAGGTTGATGAGGGTGGTTTTTCCGCAGCCGGTGGGGCCTACAATGGCAATCCTGCTGCCGGGCATGGCCGTCAGGTTCAGGTTCTCAATCAGGGGCCGTTCCGGGTCGTAGGAGAAGGAAACGTCCCGCATTTCCACCTGGCCGCCGCAGCTTTCCTTGACCAGGGCTTCCGGCGCGTCCGGGATTTCCGAAGGCTCGTCCAAAACGGCAAAGACCCGCTGGGCCGAGGCGAAGGCCGTTTGCAGTTGGGTGATGATGCCGGTGACTTCATTAAAGGGCTTGGTGTATTGGTTTGCGTAGCTCAAAAACATGGAGATGGCGCCTACGGTCATGCGGCCGTTAATGGCAAAGGCAGCCCCGGCGATGCCCACCGCCGCGTAAACCACGGCGTTGACAAACCGGGTGCAGGGGTTTGACAGAGAGGAGAAAAACTGCGCTTTTTGCCCCTGAGTATACAGCCGCTGGTTGATTTCCTCAAACCGTTCCTCCGCCCGCTGTTCATAGCGGAAGGATTTCACCAGCTTCTGGTTGGAAATCATTTCCTCCGCAAGGCCCGACAGTTCCCCCTGGATGGTGGTCTGACCCCGGAAGTGCTTGAAGGAATTTTTGGCGATAAAAGAGGCTACAAACAGGGAAAGGGGAGTCAGCACTACCACTAAGAGGGCCACCCACACATTGGCGGCTAACATGAAAATCAAGGTGCCCAAAATGGTGACCACGCCGGTAAACAGCTGGGTAAAGCCCTGCAATAGGCCATCGGACACCTGGTCGATGTCGTTGACCACCCGGCTGATTAAGTCCCCGTGGGATTTCTGGTCGATATATTTTAAAGGTACCGCGCTGAGTTTGTCAAAAAGCTGGATCCGCAGGTCCTTGACCGTCCGGTAAGTGATGACGTTGTTGCAGTAGGCCATGAGCCACTGGAACGCTGCCGACCCGGCGGCGGCCAGCCCTGTGTAAAGGATAATCCGCACCAAAGCGGCGTAATCCACCTGCCCCGCCCCCAGCAGGCAGTCCACGGCCCAGCCCACGAACACCGGGACCAGCAGGGACAAAATCACCGAAATCAAAGCGCAGGCCATGGCCCCGATTAAATAGCCCCGGTAAGGCCGGGTGTAGGTGAGCAGCCGCTTGACTACGTCTTTATTAAAGGAAACACTCATTTTGCCACCTCCTCGGCGTTCATCTGGGACAGGCAGATTTCCTTGTAAACCGGGCAGTTTTCCAAAAGCTCCTCATGGGTGCCAAGGCCCGCCTGCTCCCCGTTGTCCAGGACCAAAATCCGGTCCGCCCGCCTTACTGCGCTGGCCCGCTGGGACACTAAAATTACCGTTATGCCCTGGGTGTCCGTTTTCAGGGCCTTCCGCAGGGCCGCGTCAGTGGCGAAGTCCAGGGCGCTGGAAGAATCGTCCAAAATCAGCGCTTCCGGGGAACCTACCAAGGCCCGGGCAATGGTCAGCCGCTGTTTCTGGCCGCCGGAGAAGTTTTTGCCCCCCTGTTCCACATAGGAATCCAGCTTTCTGGGAAGGGCGTTTACAAAATCGTAAGCCTGGGCCGTTTTCAGGGCCGCCCAGATTTCCTCGTCGGAGGCGTCCTCTTTCCGCCAGCGCATATTCTCCCGGATTGTGCCGGAAACCACCGCCGCCTTTTGGGGCACCACGGAGACTATCCGCCGCAGCTGGGACAAAAGGTACTCCCGGACGTCCCGGCCGCAGATTTCTAATTTTCCGCCGGTAATGTCGTAAAACCGGGGAATCAGGTTGACGAAGGTGGACTTGCCGGAACCGGTGCCGCCGATGACCCCCAGGGTTTCCCCGGGCATCAGCTCTAAGGAAATGCCGGAAAGGGAAGGCTCCTCCGTACCGGCATAGGCGAAGGACACATCCGAAAACCGTAAAACCGGGGCGTTCCGGTCCGCGGGGATTTCCGCCGGGGCCTCATCCTTTACGGAAGGCTCCGTTTCCAGAACCTGGTTGACACGGGCGGCGGAAGCGGAGGCCTTGGTGAAAATCACCACCAGGTTCGCCACCACCGTCAGGGCCAGGAGAATCTGGTTCATGTAGTTGACCAGGGCCACAATCTCCCCCTGGGTCAGGCGGCCGGCGTCCACCTGGAACCCGCCGAACCACAAAATGGCGATAACGCCGGCGTTCATGATGATGGCCGTCAGGGGATTCAACAGGGCCGAAAGCCGCCCCACCCGGACTGCCGTGTCCGCTAAATCGTCGCTGGCTTCCGCAAAGCGGCCCATTTCCTCCTTCTGCTTGGAAAAGGCGCGGATTACCCGGGCGCCTTCCAGGTTTTCCCGGGTAATCAGGGAGATTTTGTCCAGCTTCCTCTGCATGACTTTAAAAAAGGGCACCGACCGGCTCATGACCACATACAAAACCAGGACGATTAACGGGAAAGCGATGACAAAAATCAGGGAAAGCTGCACGTCCACGGTAAAAGCCATGACCACCGCGCCAATGGCCAGGAAAGGCGCCCGCACCACCAGCCGGATCAGCATGGCCACCGCCGTTTGAAGCTGGTTTACATCGTTGGTCAAGCGGGTAATCAGGGAATGAGTGCCGAACTTGTCCAGCTCCGCGTGGGAAAAGCTGTTGATTTTCTGAAACATCTCCCGCCGCAGGTTTGTGCCCACACCCTGGGAGGCGATGGAGGCGAAATACTGGCAGATGAGGGCGCAGCCCAAGCTCACCGCCGCAATAACCAGCAGAAGCCCCCCCATTTTGGCAATATACCAGCCGTCCCGCCGGGACACCCCGACGTCAATCAGGCTTGCCATGACCAAAGGCACAATCAGCTCCATCACTGCCTCAAACCATTTGAACAGCGGGCCTAAAATCACCTGCTTTTTATACTGGCCCAAAAACCGTCTGAGTTTCCACATGTTTGCCATCATCCTTTCCATAAGGGAAGTTATTTTCAGTATGCCGCGTTCCATCCGCTTTGATACAGGCTGGATTTGCGGCGGGAATCCTGGGCTTATGATACCATGACCACAAAAGGGATTCGCCGGAAGCTTTTGAGGTTATTATACCATACCCGGAAAAAAATGAAAAGCCTGCCGGGGCCTCTGAGAAATTGTTCAGAAAAGGTTCTTACCTTTTTGGCGGATTTATGCTATAATAACAGTACAAGTGTGTTTATTAGCCGGGAGGAATGAAAATGGCCCAACACGACGAGGAAGATTTATTCCAAAAGGCGGAGGAAAGCCTTAGGGAAAAGCGGAAAAAGATTCCGGCGGGGATCATCCTTTGCACAGCCGGCATCCTGCTGATTGCCGGGGCGCTGATTCTGTGCTGGAAAACGGGACTGTTTGGCTGAACCGGACTTTAACTTAATATAGAAAGGATGAACCTTTTGGATCGGAATTATCCCTTAAAAAGGGAACAGCTGGCGGAGGGCGTCTGGTTCGGCAGCATTGCCGACAGCCGTTTTAAAACCAATTTAGTTACGGTAAACCTGATTGTGCCCTTACGCCGGGAAACCGTGACGGAAAACGCCCTGATCCCCATTGTTTTGGAAAAATGCTGGGAAGAAGCCCCCGCCAACCGGGAGTTCGCCAAGCAGTTAAACCGCCTTTACGGCGCGTCGGTAGGCTCCGGCGTTATGAAGCTGGGGAATTCCCAGGCGCTGACCCTTTCCTTTGCAGCCATTGACAGCCGGTTTGCCTTAAACGGCGAGGATATGTTAAAGGAAGCCGCCCGCATCCTATTGGGGATGCTGTTCCGGCCGGTGAAAAAGGACGGCCTTTTGGAGGAAGAAAATTTGTCCCTTCAGGTGCAGTACCTCATTGACACCATCCAAGCCGATATCAACGAAAAGCGGTCCTACGCCATCGGGCAGACTGTAAAGCGGATGTTTGAGGGCGAGCCTTCGGGCCTGCCCCGGATGGGCTTTGTGGAGGACGCAAAAAAGATCACCCCGGCGTCGGCTACGGCGGCTTATGAACGGCTCCTGAAAGAGTCCCGGGTGGAGATCCTCCATGTGGGCATGGGGGACCCTTCCACGGCAAAGGAACTGTTCCGGCAGGCCTTTGCGGCCCGGGGCCGGACGCCGGCGCCCACCTCGCCCCTGGCTTTGGGGGAAGCGCCCCAAACCCCCCGGGAATATGCCGAGGAAAAGCCGGTAAACCAGGCCAAGCTCTGCATGGGCTTCCGGACCGGGGTGGATTACCAAAGCCCCATGCTCAGCGCCATGCGGCTCATGAACGCGGTGCTGGGGGGCTGCACCACATCCAAACTCTTTGTCAACGTCCGGGAAAAACGGAGCCTTTGCTATTACTGCGCCTCCCGCATGGACCGCATCCGGGGCATCCTGCTCATTGACAGCGGCGTGGACCGGGACAAGGCGGAGGAAACCAAGGCCGCCGTTTTAGAGGAGCTGGACGCCGTCCGCCGGGGAGATTTTACGGATGAAGAGCTGGAATTTGCGCGGCTTAGTCTCTTAAACAGCTACCGTTCCGTGGGGGATTCCACCTACAGCCTGGATTCCTTCTACCTGACCCAGACCCTGCTGGGCGTTGAGGAAACCCCGGAGGAACAGGGGGAAAAGCTCATGGCCGTGACCAGGGAACAGGTCATGGAAGCGGCAAACATGGTAAAACTGGACACGGTTTACCTGCTGTCCGGCCCGGAATCCCAAACGGAAGGAGAAGTCCCATGCGAAAATCAGTAATCCGCAGCGAAAGGCTTAATGAGGAGTACCTGCGCTTGGAGCATGAATCCGGCCTGCGCATCCTTTTGTATCCCATGAAAGGGTTCCGGTCGGCTTACGCGGTGTTCGGAACAGACTACGGTTCCATTGACAATGAATTTAAGCTGGAAGGGGAATCGGAATTCCAAAAGGTCCCCGACGGCATCGCCCATTATTTGGAGCATAAACTGTTTGAGAGCGAGGACGGCGACGCCTTCACCCTCTTCGCCCGGACCGGCGCGGACGCCAACGCCTTCACCTCCTTTGACAAAACCTGCTATGTGTTTTCCTGCACGGAGAATTTTGCGGAATCCTTCCGCTCCCTTTTGAAATTTGTCCAGGAGCCGTATTTCACCCCGGAAACCGTGGCCAAGGAGCAGGGCATTATCGGCCAGGAAATCCGCATGTACGAGGACCATCCCGGCTGGAGGGTCATGTTTAACCTTTTGACGGCCCTGTATGTCCGCAACCCCATCCGCACGGACATCGCCGGCACGGTGGAAAGCATCGCCCAGATTACCGACAAGCTCCTTTACCGCTGCTACAACGCTTTTTACAACCTGTCCAATATGGCGGTGGCCGTAGCCGGGAATTTCGACCCGGAGGAAGTAGAAAAAATTATCGAGGAATCCCTAAAGCCCTCTGTGCCGGTGAAAATTGAACGGCCCGTCATCTGCGAGCCGCCGGAAGCCGGGCAGCCTGAAATCGTGCAGCGTTTGGACGTTTCGGAACCCATGTTCTATTTCGGCTACAAGCTGTCCCCAAAGGCGGAGCCAAAAGAAGAGCTGCGGCATCAGGCGGTGTTAAACGTCCTGCTGGACATTTTGACCGGGCCTTCCAGCGCTTTTTATGAGGAAATGAACCGGAAGGGGCTGTTAAACGCCTCCTTCGGCGGGGAGGTCTTCGGCGGCCGGGGATACCTGGCGGCCCTGTTCGGCGGGGAATCCAAGGACCCCCGGGCAGTTTACAGCGCCTTCTGCCGCATGGTGGAAGAAAAGCAGGAAACCGGCCTTTCGGAGGAGGATTTCCTAAGCTGCAAAAACGCCCTGTACGGCCGGACCTTCCGGGAAATGAACGATGTGGAAACCATGGCAAACGCCCTGTTCGCATATGAAATGATGGGGGTTGCGCTGTTTGACATGCCGGAAATGATCGCTTCCGTTACCCTGGCCGATGTGGAGCAGGCCCTTCGGGAGGAATTTTCCCCGGAAAAACGGGCCATTTCCATTATCCTGCCCTTTGAATCTGCGCCGGAACAGCCGTAAAACGGCTTCGGTTTTCAGATAAAATTACAATAGGTGGTGTAGTTTTTGTGAGTACAGCAATCTTAAACTCGGTGGCGTTCCCAAAGCTGGGCCTGGAATTTGAATTTAACCCGGTGGCCTTTTCCATTGGGGACATTCATGTGGCCTGGTACGGCATCCTGATTGCCGCGGGAATCCTGCTGGCCATGGTTTTTGCCATGACCCAGTGCAAAAAGTTCGGCATCATCGCCGACAAGCTGATGAACGCGGCTTTGGGAGGAGTCATCGGCGGAATTATCGGGGCCAGAGCTTACTATGTTATTTTTACCTGGGATCAATATAAGGATGATCTTTCCAGTATCTTCAAAACCTGGGAAGGGGGCATGGCCATTTACGGCGGCCTCATCGGCGGCCTTGTTGTGGGGCTTTTGGTGGCGAAGATCTCCAAAATCCGCATCCGCCCGGCCCTGGACATTACCAGCATGGGCTTTTTAATCGGCCAGTCCATCGGCCGCTGGGGCAATTTCATCAATGTGGAGGCTTTCGGCGGGAATACGGATCTGCCCTGGGGCATGACCTCCCCCAGCATTACCGCTTATTTGCAGGAACATTACTCGGAACTGTCCGCCCTGGGGATGAACGTGGATTCCACAGCCCCGGTGCATCCCTGTTTCCTGTATGAATCCCTCTGGTGCGCTCTCGGGTTCCTGCTTTTGTTCCTTTACAGGAAACACCGCAAATTTGACGGCGAGATTTTCTTAATGTACAGCGTCTGGTACGGCGCGGGCCGTTTTGTCATCGAGGGCCTGCGGACCGACAGCCTGACCATCGGCACCATCCGGGTTTCCCAGCTGCTGGCCGGCCTGGTTGTTGTGGCAGGCGTTATCCTCTGGCTGGTGATTACCAGCCGCATCCGCACCCGCCACGACCCGGAATACTTAAAGCTCTATGTCAACACGGACGACTGGGTCAAGGAGCAGGCGGATTATGCCGCGAAAATGGAAAAATCCTCGAAAAAATCCGGCAGGAAGGATAAAAGCGAAGCCGAATCCCACACCACGGAAAACGGCGTGGAAGTGGTGGACCTTGGGAACTTTTCCGGGGAAGAAACGGTTGTGGAGCCGGAAGACGACGGGACCATTGTGGCCGGGGAAAAGCCTGAGGAAAAAAGCCCCGGCTCTGACACGGAGGAGCAAAAATGAGCAGATTAATTGATGGAAAACAGATTTCCGCCCAGGTAAAGGAGCAGGTTGCCCGAGAAACGGCGGCCCTTGGGGAAAAAGGAATCACGGTGGGCTTGGCTGTGGTCATTGTGGGGGACGACCCCGCCTCCCGGATTTATGTCAACAATAAAAAGAAGGCCTGCGAAGTCTGCGGCATCCAGTCCTTTGAATACGCCCTGCCCGGGACTGCTTCGGAGGCGGAGCTTTTGGAGCTGGTGGAAAAATTAAACCGCGACCCGGCCGTCAACGGGATTTTGGTGCAGCTTCCTCTGCCCAAGCAGATTTCCGAGCAGAAGGTCATTGCCGCCATTTCTCCGGATAAGGATGTGGACGCCTTCCACGCCGTCAACGTTGGGAAAATCATGATCGGGGATTACGATTTCCTGCCCTGCACCCCGGCGGGCTGTCTCACCCTCATTGATTCCACCGGCGTTTCCATTGAAGGGAAGCGCTGCGTGGTTATCGGCCGCAGCAACATTGTGGGCAAACCCATGGCCATGCTGCTTCTGCACCGCAACGGCACCGTCACCATCTGCCACTCCAAAACCCAGAACCTGAAGGAAATCTGCCGGGAGGCGGACATTCTGGTGGCGGCTGTGGGGAAGGCCAATTTTGTCACGGCGGATATGGTGAAAGAAGGGGCCGTGGTCATCGACGTGGGCATGAACCGGCTGGAAAACGGCAAGCTCTGCGGGGACGTGGATTTTGAAGCCGTCCGGGAAAAAGCCGGGTGGATTACGCCGGTTCCCGGCGGCGTCGGCCCCATGACCATTGCGACCCTGATGCAGAACACCCTTTCCGCCGCCAAGCTCCAGAATCAGGTGAAAGCGTAATGGGTACGAGAAACATCATGTCCGGCAAAGGAGGAAAATGGTTTTGAGAGAAACTCTGTGCATGGGATGTATGCGGGATAAGGGGACGGCTCCGGTCTGCCCCTACTGCGGGTATGAGGAGGGGACTCCCCAGTATGCCGCGTATCTGCCGCCCAGGACCATGATCGACAGCCGGTACCTGGTGGGGCGGGTCCTCAGCTATAACGGGGAAGGCGTGCAGTACATCGGATATGACTGCATGAAAGGCTGCCGGGTGGACATCCGGGAATTTTTCCCGGACACCCTTTCCGTCCGGGATACGGACGGCCGCAGCGTCCGTGTTTTGGACGGCCGCCAGATCCCCTTTAAAGCCAATTTAGGGGATTTTACGGAGATTTTGGGCAAGCTCATCCGGATGCGGACCCTTTCCTGCGTGGTCCAGGTTTTGGGCTGGGTAGAGGCCAACAATACTGTTTACGCTGTTATGGAGCATGTGGAAGGGATTTCTCTGCGGGATTATTTGGTGCAGAAGGGAGCCATGCTCACCTGGCAGGAAACCGCCGACCTTTTGATGCCCGCCATGAAAACCCTGAGCCTTTTGCATCAGGACGGGATCCTGCACCGGGGCATCAGCGCGGATACCGTCTTTGTAACCCCCCATAATACCGCAAAAATCGGAGGCTTTGCCGTCAGCGCAGTCCGGGCGGCCCGCACGGAATTGGCGGCGGAGCTGTTCCCCGGGTATTCCGCGCCGGAACAGTACACGGCGGTAAACCCCCACGGTCCCTGGACGGACGTCTACGCCGTATGCGCCCTTTTGTATACCTGCCTGACGGGCCAGCGCCCGCCGGAGGCTTTGATCCGGTCTGCGGACAAAAAGCTTATGCCTCCCCGGGAGCGCAATGAAACAGTGCCCCAGGCGGTTTCGGACGCCATCCTGAAAGGATTGGAACTGGACATCCACAGCCGCATCCAGAGCATGGATTCCCTGATCTCCGCCCTGTGCGGCATGGTGGTGGAAGCGGAATCCTCAGTGGTGACGGAGCCTGCCCCGGCGGCCCCCCCTATTCCAATCAAGCCTGAGGAAGATATGGTTCAAATCCCGCCGGTGCACCGGCCTTCCTTTAAGAAAAAGGTGGAGCCGGAGGAAAAAACCGCTTATTACCGGCCCGCGTCCGCCCCGGCTACCCACAGCGTCTCCCCGGAGGAAGCCGAGGGGCGGGAGGCGGAACGGCGCAGGACCCGGAAACTGGTGCTGAACAGCATGCTTATCGCCCTGCCCATTTTGCTGCTGGCTTTGATCCTCACTTTCTGGCTGCTGTTCGGCGGCAGGAGCAATCAGCGGGACGAGGAGTCCTCGGAGCCCAGCGCCGCTTCGGAGGAATGGCTGGTATCCTCTTATCCGGAGGAAGAATCTTCCCGCCGGGAGAATTCCGGAAGGGATGAGGAAAGCTCCCGGGAAGAAAGTTCTCGGGAAGAGTCCTCAAGAGAAGAATCCTCTCAGCCGGAATCTTCCGCTGAGGAAAGCAGCCAGGCTGCCATAAAAATGGAGAACTTTGTGGGCCAGAAATACGCGGACGTAGTGGCCAGCGCGGCTTATAAGGATCTTTACATTTTCGCAGAGCCATCCTATGAGTACAGCGACCAGTACGAGGAAGGGTATATTATAGACCAGGATGTGACGCCGGGGCTGGAAGTTACCCCCGGTACCAGGGTGAGCCTGACGGTCAGCCAGGGCAGCCGGTATATTGAGCTGCCAAGCTACGAAAAGCAGACCATGCAGACCTATACGGCCCGGCTGTCCAGCATGGGGATCCCCTATACGGTTGTGTACCGGAAAAGCAGCGATTATCCCCCCGGATATGTGGTGGGCTTAAGCGTCAGCGACAACCGGTACGATACTACCAGCGGCGCGGCCATAGAGGTTTATGTATCCCAGGAATAATAAAAAAGCAGGCTTCGGCCTGCTTTTTTTGGTACTTGCAGAATCGGCGGTTTTGCAATATAATGGAAGCAGTAGAAAAACGGAGGTGAATCTCATTAACGTTTTGATTTTATCCTGCCATACCGGGGGCGGCCATGACGCGGCGGCTGAAGCCTTAGCGGAGGCCTTCCGGCGGGCCGGCCACAAGGCGGTGCGGTACGACTTTTTCGGCCTGCACAGCCAAAAAGCCGAGACGGCGGCCTCAGACATCTATGTGGGGACGGTCAACCATTCCCCCAAGCTGTTCCAGGCCCTCTACCGTGTGGGAAGCGCCATCAGCAGCCCCCGCCGCCACAGTCCGGTTTATTACGCCAACGCTTATTTCGCCCCGGCTTTGGAGGCCATGCTGAAAAAAGAACCTTTTGATTTAGCTGTCACCACCCATATCTTCCCGGCCCATGCCCTGACCTGGCTGAAAGCCCGGGGCAGGACGGAGATCCCCTTTGCAGGGGTGATGACCGATTACACCTGCATCCCCTTTTGGGAGGAAACCCGCTGCGACCTATACATCACTCCCCATCCGTACCTGACGGAGGAGATCGTCCGGCGCGGAATTCCGGCGGAAAAGATTTTCCCCCTGGGGATTCCGGTTTCCCCGGCTTTGTCGGATGAACAGCCGGGCCGGGAGGCCTTGGGGCTGAAAGAGGACGTTCCGCTGGTTACCATGCTGTCCGGCAGCATGGGCCACGGGAATTTGGGGGCCATTGTTGACGCCCTGCTGCGGGAAGGGGGGCAGGCTTTTCAGATTGCGGTGATTGCAGGCCGGAATGAAAAGCTCAAACAGGCGCTGGAAAGCCG
>ERZ1643249.3628-NODE-3628-length-13476-cov-6.390656_pt1 | contig 13476 bp, 7 predicted proteins | sample MGYA00579263_ERZ1643249 | MGnify/ENA primary metagenome ERZ1643249 (study PRJEB29033, sample SAMEA4952264) | chicken gut metagenome | biome: Broiler Chicken; feature: Gastrointestinal Tract; material: Caecum | place: Ireland | collected 2018 | study: Broiler...
AACTCCTCTATCCGGCGGTTAAATTCTTCATCATTCATCTCATCCAGCTGCGCGCCTGTGATGGCCTGATCCGCACTGGAGATGATTCCAAGCTCCATACCAATGGCTACCGCCGTATCCTTGTGGTCTCCGGTAATCATAATCGGACGGATACCTGCCTCTCGGCACTCCACAATCGCATCCTTTACCTCCGGACGGACCGGATCGATCATGCCGGAAAGTCCAAGATAAGTCAGATCCTGCTCCAGCGCTTCCGGCTCTGTGTTTTCCGGAACCGCATCCCAGTCTCTTCTTGCGCAGCAGAGCACACGCAGCGCTTTATCAGCCATAGCTTTATTGGAAGCCAGGATAGAGGCTTTGATCTCCTCTGTCATCGGCACACGCTGTCCGTCCTTCACAGCATAAGTACAGCGCTTCAGCACCTCGTCCGGCGCTCCCTTTGTATACTGAACGATCTGGCCGTCTTTTGTCTGATGAACGGTAGACATCATCTTACGCATGGAATCGAAGGGCGCTTCACCCACACGGGGATATTCTTCCTTGAGCTGCGTCTTCTCATAGCCGTTCTTCGCCGCGTCGTTGACCAGCGCGCACTCGGTAGGCTCTCCGACTGCCTGCCCCGCCTCTGCGTCCCATTCCGCGTCAGAACAGAGGGCCATGCCAATCTCCAGCTCTTTCTCATCCTCCGCCACATGCTCTACGACGGTCATCTTGTTCTGGGTCAGCGTACCAGTCTTATCCGAACAGATAATCTGGGTACATCCCAGGGTTTCCACCGCCGTCAGCTTTCGAATGATGGCGTTGCGCTTGGACATGTTCGTCACGCCGATGGAAAGCACAATAGTCACCACGGCAGCCAGACCTTCCGGAATCGCCGCTACCGCCAGGGATACTGCTACCATAAAGGTGTCCAGAATCGCGTCGCCGCTGATACCGGATCGCAAAAGTCCCACCGCGAAAATCACAATACAGATGCCTACTACCAGCACCGTCAGGATCTTACTGAGCTGATTCAGCTTCAGCTGCAGCGGAGTCTCCTCATCCTGAGCCTGGGCCAGGGCAGAAGCGATCTTACCCATCTCTGTGTTCATTCCGGTTCCGGTAATGACAGCCTTTCCACGGCCATACACTACAGTGGAGCCCATATACACCATGTTTTTACGGTCGCCCAGCGGAACATCCTTCTGGCCGTCAAGCTGCAGAAGTCCTACAAGCTTGTTGACCGGAACAGACTCTCCCGTCAGAGCCGCCTCTTCAATCTTCATACTGGCACATTCAATGATACGGCCGTCCGCCGGAACTGCGTCTCCTGCCTCCAGCAGTACCACATCGCCGGGAACCAGCTCCTCGCTCTTTAAGGTAACGACCTTTCCGTCACGCATCACCTTGCTGGTTGCCGCCGCAATTTCCTGCAGAGCCGCAATGGCTGCTTCCGCCTTGCTCTCCTGCACCACGCCGAGAACCGCATTGATAATAACCACGGCCATGATAATGATTACATCCGCAAAGGACTCTCCCTCATAAACCGCTGTGATACCTGAAATGACAGCCGCCACAATCAGAATAATGATCATCGGGTCTGCCAGCTCGTCTAAGAACCGCTTCAGCAGAGAATCCTTCTTTCCCTCCTCCAAACGGTTTCTTCCAAATTCAGCAAGCCTTTTTTCAGCTTCCTGGGAGCTCAAGCCTTCCTCGGAAGAATTCTGCTCCTTCAATACCTCTTCAACGCTTTCCAGATACTCTTTCACGTTTCCTCCTATCCGGACGTCTTTACGTCTCGTTTTCTTCTGTCGTCTGCTGCCTTTTTGCTGTCTGTCCCCACAGTCTATTCGCAGCAGCCGCGTACAGGTTTTATCATATCATTTATTATCCATTTTGTCCAACCTTTGCCTCCTTATGTAAGCAAATCCGGCGGCGGACGGTGGACAGGCTTCCGGCCGCTCTCTCTGCGCTCCATCTGACAATCCTCCTTTTCTCAGTCTTCCTCGTATATTCGTATGTTTCTGCAAAAACCGCACCTGCGTTTCTCTATACCGGGAAAAACAAAAAAGACCTATCCACAAGAATTCTCCTGCAGATAAGTCTCGCTGTTTCAAACAAAACCAGGCTTCACGCCATGAATGTTGATTCTGTCACGCCAGAGGCGCCAACTACTCCCTTATGCCTTCTGTTATGCGGTTTTTATCATTTTCATTATCTTACCTTACTTTTCCGGGAAAAGCAAGTTCTTTATACTTTTTTTATATTCTGCATATCAGCCCAGCCGATCCCGCTTCTGTCAGAAAGGAATGTAACTGTTTCATTTTTTCAATTTAGTAAATGAAGCAGCCCCCTTTTCTTCTGCCCGGTTCTACATCTGCTTTCTCACAATCCGGTATTCATCCCCATACTGGAAATAGGGGCAGGCATGAAAACTGCCCTGAATGAAAAGACGCATCTCGTCCTCGTCCAGATCCATTTCGCAGACGTAATAGCCATAGTCTTCATCGTATACATAATTACCGCACAATTCGCAGTTCGATGCTTTATTTTTCTTTTCCGCCATCAGGTATTCCTCCCCGGATACAGTATTCTCTGCATATTTCTCTTTATTTTCTCCGACAGCCGCGTATACTGAATCAGCTCTTCTTCATCGAAACCTCCGAACCGGGCATCATCGAAGTCCTGCTCCACAAGAGAAAGCTCTTCCAGAACCGGCTCCGCCGCCGGAAGGAAGGCAATCCGGAATTTTTTTCCTTTTTCCTCTTTTTCCTTCTCCCGCTCTTTCTTCACTTTTTGCTTCTCTTTCTTTTTCTTCTCTTTCCCGGTTTTTTCTTCCTGCTTCTGCACAGTCAGCTCCTCCTGCTTAATCAGCCCCCGCATGACAAGACGCTGGAGAAGTATCGTAACCGTACGCCGTGGAATTCCTGCAAAGTCCGCCAGCTCCCGTTTGTTTATGATCTCGCCGGAATGGCTCAGACACAAAAGAAGAGAGGCCTCCTGAACCGTCAAATCATTCTTCAGGGCTGCGGCTTCCAGATACCGTTCCAGAAGCTTCCGCTGGCGGTAGATTTCAGACAGGAGTCCTTCTCCGGCAATGGCCTCGGCGCTGACGCCGGAGCGCTCGTCTCCCAGTTTCTTTGTGCCCGGAAGGAGCGGAAAGCCCACACTGCCGTCACCGGCTGCGTCTATCAGAAAACGGTATACCTGCAGACGTTTCTTCTCATATTCCTCTTCGTCCAGTACTTCTCTGTAAAAACTGTGATAATACTCGAAGACTGTAAGCTTCATCTGAATGGTTTTTGCCAGACTGTTCCCCTGGCTGACCAGGGAGCCTTTCCGCTTTACATAATAGTATACCGGAGCCCGCAGCGCGCAGGATCTCTCTCCATAGCGGATATATTCCAGATTAAACATAAAGTCCTCACACCAGCTGATATCCGCGTTCATACGCAGCCTGTGTTCCTGTACGATGCTTCTGCGGTACAGCTTGTTCCAGAGAACTCCATAATAGAAATCCGCAGGGTTTTCCATCATATGAGCCGCAAATTCTTCCTTTGTCAGCACTCCGTCCTCTTCGATATCTCCTTTTGGCGACACACGCTCTCCAGACACCCGGTAGAAATCCGAGATGACCAGATCGCAGCCATTCTCCTCTGCCGCGCGGACCAGAAGCTTTGTGGCGTCCGGCGTAATCCAGTCGTCGCTGTCCACGAACTGCAGATAAGTTCCCTTCGCGTTATCGATAGCCAGGTTGCGGGCTGCCGACACGCCTTCATTTTCCTTATGAATCACACGGACGCGCGTATCCCTCGCGCCGTATTCGTCGCAGATAGCCCCAGAGCCATCCCGGCTTCCATCATCAATCAAAAGCAGTTCATAATCCATATACTCCTGCCCCAGAATACTCTCCACGCAGCGGCGGAGATAGGGCTCTGCATTGTAAATCGGAATAATAATGGAAACGGTCGGATTCATAGCCTTTCTCCTTATACAATTCTCTTAAATTTCTTTTCTATCTCCTGCTTGGTCATGGAAATGATCGTGGGCCGTCCATGAGGGCAGTTGTAGGGATTTTCAAGGGTAAGCAGTTCTTCGATAAGGGCCTGCGCTTCCGCCGTGCTCATACGCTGGTTTCCCTTGACCGCCGCCTTGCAGGACATGGAAGCAATCTTATCCAGAACCATCTCTGTATTTTTCCCGTTGACGTATTCCAGACTGTCCAGAAGCTCCAGAAACAGGTCCTTTTCCGCCAGCCCGAACAGGTTGGCCGGAACCGCGCTGACCGCGTACTCTTTTCCGCCGAAGGGCTCAATCTCAAAGCCAAGCTCTGCGAAATACTCCCGGTACTCCTCAAGTTTCGCGGCCTCCTGCATGGACAGTGTCAAAATCAGCGGCGGGCTCACCATCTGAGAAGTGATTTCTTTCTTTGCCAGGTTTTTTACCGTGCGCTCATACAACACCTTTTCGTGGGCCGCATGTTGATCTATCATATAAAATTTATCTTCAAACTGAACCAGCCAGTAGGTCTCAAAAAGCTGGCCGATGATGCGGATATCTGATTTGGCCGCCGGATTCAGAAGGCGCTGCTCAAACAGATCCAGCTGCTCGGATTCCTTTATCCGGACCTCCTCCACAAGGGGCTTCTCCATCCCTGCCCCATAGCTTCCGCTCTCCCGGAGAACGCTGCCGTCAGAGGACCGTTCCGCCGGCCGCTCTCCTGAAACCTGCTCTTCTTTTGGCTCTTCTTTTGACTGTTCTTTTGGCTCTTCTTCTGCCGGACAGTTCTCCGCCTGCTGGTTCTTCTGCCGGAATTCCTCCGTGACTCTTTTCCTCATCTGAGCCATAAAATATTCCAGATTGCGCTCCTGAGGCGTAGAACCGCTCTGTGCCGGAGATTCCTGAGCTACAGGAGCAGCCTGCGCCGGAGATTCCTGAAATGCGGAAGCGTTCTGCGCCGGAGATTTCCGTGCTGTAAAGGCATCCTGCTCTAAAGCCGTCCGCGCTCCGCCGGGCTGTATGCTCTTTTCCGTCTCTTCTTTCTCAGGTTCTTCTGTCAGCTTCACTTCCGGAATCAGTTCCCGCTCCATCAACCCCTGCCGCACCGTATCCCGGACGAAGCGGTACAGCTCCTCCTGGTTGGAAAAACGCAGTTCCATCTTTGTGGGATGCACGTTCACATCCAGGAGCTTTCCGTCTATGGTAAAATGCAGGGCCGTAAAGGGGTATTTGTGCTGCATCATAAAAGTCCGGTAGCCTTCCTCGATACCCCGGGCAATCACATTGCTGCGGATATAACGGCCGTTGATAAAATAATTCTCATAACCTCTGTTCCCCCTGGAAATCACGGGTTTTCCGATATAGCCGCAGATGCGCACAGGCCCCTGGACCGCGTCAATCTCAGCCAGATTGGCGGCCACGTCCCGACCGTAAATATGGTAAATCACATCCTTCAGATTGTGGTTTCCGGAGGTATGAAGCTTCGTCTGCCCGTTATTGATGAACTGGAAAGAGATATCGGGATGGGAAAGAGCGAGACGCTCCACCAGTTCGCTCACATAACCCGCTTCCGTCATGGGGGACTTCAGAAATTTCCGCCGTGCAGGCGTATTGTAGAAAAGACTGCGCACCAGAAAGGTCGTCCCGTCCGGAGCAGCCATCTCCTCCAGCTTTCTCTCCGTTCCGCCTTCAATCACATAGCGGACGCCCACATCGGCGTCCGCTGTCTTGGTAATCAGTTCTACCATGGCAATAGACGCGATACTGGACAGCGCCTCGCCCCGGAACCCCAGGGACGCCACATGAAACAGATCCTCCACTGCCCGGATTTTGCTGGTGGAATGACGCAGAAAGGCTACCGCCACCTGATCCTGTTCAATGCCGCTTCCATTGTCCGTAACACGAATCAGGGAAGTACCCCCGTCCCGAATCTCTACGGTGACGGCTGTGGCGCCCGCGTCTATGGAATTTTCCACAAGCTCCTTGACCACGGAGGCCGGCCGCTCAATGACCTCGCCCGCCGCGATCTGATCTATGGTCTTCTGATCCAGCACCTGTATTCTGCTCATCCGATCACCACCTGTTCTTTATCTTGTTCTGCAGCCGGTAGATGGTATTCAGAGCTTCCAGCGGCGTCATGTTCCCCAGATCCATATCCCGGATTTCTGTGATAATATCATCGTCCTTTACCGTATCAAAAAGAGAAATCTGATCCACGTCCATATCCGGCTCTGTCTCTATGGGAACCGCCTTCGGCTTTACCGAAATATCTGCGGCGCTCAGCTCTTCCACCAGCTCCTTGGCCCGCTGAATCACCGGATCGGGAACGCCGGCCAGCTTCGCCACCTGAATGCCGTAGCTCTTGTCAGCCCCTCCCCGGATGATCTTCCTTAAGAATACGATATCGTCGCCCTTTTCCTTCACGGCGATGCAGTAATTCTTCACGCCGGGAAGCGAACCTTCCAGCTCCGTAAGTTCATGATAATGGGTGGCAAACAGTGTCTTCGCGCCCAGAATTTTCGGATTGCTGATATATTCAATTACGGCCCAGGCGATGGCCAGACCATCAAAGGTGCTGGTCCCCCGGCCGATCTCGTCGAGAATCAGAAGACTGGCAGGCGTGGCATTCCGCAGAATATTTGCCACCTCAGTCATTTCCACCATGAAGGTGCTCTGTCCGGAAGCCAGATCATCGGAAGCGCCCACTCTGGTAAAGATGCGGTCCACAATGCCGATCTTTGCCTTTTCCGCCGGCACAAAGCTTCCCACCTGAGCCATCAGCACAATCAGAGCTGTCTGGCGCATATAGGTTGACTTTCCCGCCATGTTCGGCCCTGTGATGACAGAAATCCGGTTCTGGCTGTTATCCAGCAGGGTGTCGTTGGGGATAAACATATCGTTTTCGATCATCTGTTCCACCACCGGATGACGGCCGCCCTTGATCTCAATGAGGCCCTTTTCATTCATGACAGGACGCACATAATGATTCCGCTCCGCCACATAGGCCAGAGAAGCAAATACATCCACCATGGCCACGGCCTTGGCCGTGCGCTGAATCCGCAGAACCTGGGAGGCGATCTTTTCCCGCAGCTCACAGAACAGGCCATACTCCAGGGAAGTCACCTTGTCCTCGGCTCCGAGAATCGTATCCTCCAGCTCTTTGAGCTCCGGCGTGATATAACGCTCCGCGTTTGTAAGGGTCTGCTTGCGCATCCAGGTGTCCGGCACCATATCTTTGTAGGAATTGGTCACTTCCAGATAGTAGCCGAACACTTTATTGTATTTGATCTTCAGATTTTTGATGCCTGTTTTTTCCCGCTCCTCGGCTTCCAGCTTCGCAAGCCAGCTCTTTCCTTCCGTCTTCGCCTTCCGGTAGCGGTCCACATCCTCATGATAGCCGTCCCGGATGATATCGCCGTCCCGGATAGAGATAGGCGGATCGTCCTGAATGGCCGCGGCAATCATGGACTGAATGTCCGAAAGCACATCCAGATCCTCCCGCAGCTCGCACAGAAGAGGCGAATGAAATTCTCCAAGCAGCGTATGGATATGAGGCAGCATCTCCAGGGAGGTTCGAAAGGCAATCAGATCTCTCGGGTTGGCCGTCTGATAACTGATCCGCCCAATGAGACGCTCCAGGTCGTAAATGGGATTCAGATACTCTCTGAGTTCCTCCCGGGTAATCACATGGTCATTCAGCTCCGCAATCGCTTCATGGCGCTTTTCGATCTCCGCCCGGTCAATCAGGGGCTGTTCCACCATGCCCCGCAGGGTACGGGCTCCCATGGCCGTCTTCGTCTTATCCAGAACCCAGAGCAGAGAGCCCCGCTTCTGTTTCTCACGCAGAGTCTCCGTAAGCTCCAGATTTCTCCGGCTGAAGCTGTCAATGATCATGAATTTGCCGATGGTGTAGGGCTGCAGATGGGTCAGATGAGACAGGGTGGTCTTCTGGGTCTCATAGAGGTATTTCAGAAGCGCTCCCGCCGCAATGGTGCCGCAGCTCAAATCATGAAGCCCCAGTCCTGCCAGATTCGACACCTGAAAATGTTCCATCAGGGTATTGCGGCACAGCTCATCGTCGAAATACCAGCTTTCCAGCGGATACACCGCGATGCCAAGCCGGAATTTCAGATCCTCCAGATCCACGCCGCTCATGGAGAAAGCCTCATTGCAGACAATCTCCGCAGGAGCAAATTTATTGATCTCATCCAGAAGCTTTCTCTCAGAATCCACTTCTGTGACCAGATAATCTCCCGTGGTAATATCTGCCGTGGAAATTCCATAGCGATCCGAGAGATAGACGATGCACATCAGATAATTATTCTTTGTCTCATCTGCCGCAGACAGGTTCGTGCCGGGGGTGACAATCCGCACCACATCCCGGGCCACCAGCCCCTTGGCTTCCTTCGGGTCCTCCATCTGCTCGCAGATAGCCACCTTGTAGCCTTTGGAAACCAGCCGGTTTAAATACCCCTCTACAGCATGATAAGGAACGCCACACATGGGTGCGCGTTCCTCTAATCCACAGCTTTTTCCTGTTAATGTCAGTTCCAGTTCCTTGGATACAAGCTTTGCATCCTCAAAGAACATTTCATAAAAATCGCCCAGGCGATAAAATAAGATACAGTCCTTGTATTGTTCCTTCGTCTTCAGGTACTGCTGCATCATGGGTGTAAGTTCCGCCATGAATTTTCCTTCCTTCCGGTACTCTGCCGTATCAGCCTCAGCTGTTGCTGGATACGGTTCCTGTCTCTGCGTCCACCATCACGACCGCGCCGCTCTTCAAGATGTCTGTCGCGTTAGCCGCGCCGACAATCACCGGAATATCAAGGGTAAGGCCCACAATAGCAGCATGGGAATTGTCTCCCTTCTGCTCGACCACAAGACCGGAAGCCGCCCTCATCTGAGCCAGCATCTCATTGTTTGTCTCAGGAGCCACAATCACATCTCCCGCGTGGAAATTCTTTTTCAGCTCCTCTGCGTCCTTTACCACACAGAGAGAACCGCAGACCTTTTTCTTTGTAATACCGTTTCCGGTGACAAGTATCCTGCCCGCCACCTGCACCTTAATGAGGTTCGTCGTACCGGTCACGCCCAGCGGCACGCCTGCCGTCAAAACGGTCAGATCTCCTCTGGATACGAGTCCCGCGCGCTCCGCGGCCTCCACAGCCCGGCTGAACAGGACCTCCGCCTCCTCTTCCTTTTCAAGGAGAAGCGGCTGTACGCCCCAGTAAAGATTCAGCTGCCGGCAGACATAATCATCCATACAGCATCCGATAATCAGACAGCCCGGATGATGCTTGGACACCATACCCACAGTCCGTCCGGACTTGGTAACCGTAATAATCGCCGCCGCGTGCAGATCCACGGCCGTCGTACAGGTCGCGTGGGATACCGCGTTGGTAATGTCCGGGCGGTCCATAATCGTGCGTCTCTTAAAGCGCGCGTCGTAATCAATATCGGCTTCCGTACGAACGGCAATCTTCACCATCGTTTTTAATGCTTCTACCGGATACTGGCCGTTGGCCGTCTCGCCGGAAAGCATGATAGCGCTGGTTCCCTGATAAATGGCATTTGCCACGTCAGTCGTCTCCGCGCGGGTCGGCCGGGGATTCTTGATCATGGAATCCAGCATCTGAGTCGCTGTAATCACCGGTTTGCCTGTCTCAAAAATCTTCTGGATCAGTTTCTTCTGAATGACCGGAACATCCTCCAGAGGAATCTCCACACCCATATCTCCACGGGCGATCATGATTCCGTCAGACACTCTGAGAATATCATCGATATTCTCTACACCCTGCAGGTTCTCAATCTTGGCAATGATTTTGATATGCTCGCAGTTCTTCTTCTCCAGTATCTTCCGGATCTCAAGAATATCGTCCGCCGTTCTCGTAAAGGAAGCCGCAATGTAATCGAAGCCCTCTTCAATGGCAAAAATAATATCGTCATAATCCTTCTGGCTGATAAACGGCATACTTAAGCTCACGCCCGGCACGTTAATTCCCTTCTTATTGGAAATCACTCCGCCATTCTCAACCACGCAGAAAATCTCTTTTTCTGTCACCTTGCTGACCTTCATACCGATCAGACCATCATCGATCAGAATCGAGTCTCCCGGCTTTACATCCTTTACCAGGTCTTTATAGGAAATGGACACCATGCCCTCGTTTCCAGTGATATCTTCCGTAGTCAGTACGAAACTCTGGCCTTTCTTCAGCTCAACCTTTCCATTTTCCAGATCTCCGGTCCGGATCTCAGGTCCCTTTGTATCCAGCAGAAGAGCTACCGGAAGATCCAGCTCCTCCCGCACCTTTTTCACCAGATCTGCTTTTCCCTTCTGCTCCTCATGGCTTCCATGGGAAAAATTCAGTCTCGCCACGTTCATACCGGCCAGCATCAGCTCCCGAATCACCTGCTCGCTGTCAGAGGCAGGCCCTAATGTACAGATAATCTTTGTCTTTCTCATCTTCATACGATTTTCACTCCACTCGTTTTTGCTTTTTGAGCTATTTTCTATTTCTTCTTTCTTCATTACCCGCCCATTATAGCATTGCGAAAAGTCGTAAGTCAAGGATGAGCAGGAGTATGTACAAAGAATTTACACAAGCCCTTTGATGATATCGAAGCAGTCAAAGGTCGCAAAATAATCCTTCGGCGTCTCTGCCCGGCGGATAAGCTGCACGCTTCCGTCCTCTTTTAAAAGAAGCTCTGCGGACTTCAGCTTACCGTTATAATTGTAGCCCATGGCATATCCGTGAGCTCCCGTATCATGAATCACCAGCAAATCACCCTTATCAATCTTCGGAAGCTGCCGGTCAATGGCAAATTTATCGTTATTTTCACACAGGGAGCCTGTCACATCATAAGTGTGGTCACAGGGCGCGTCTTCTTTTCCCATGACCGTAATGTGATGGTATGCCCCATACATAGCCGGACGCATCAGATTCACCGCGCAGGCATCCACGCCAATATACTCCTTATAGGTATGCTTTTCATGGATTGCCTTTGTCACCAGACAGCCATAAGGTCCCAGCATAAATCGGCCCAGCTCCGTATAGATCGCCACATCTCCCATGCCGGCCGGAACAAGCACTTCCTCATAGACCTTCCGCACACCCTCACCGATGACGCGGATGTCATTGGGCTCCTGATCCGGGCGGTAGGGAATTCCGATTCCGCCGGAAAGATTGATAAAGCGGATGTCAGCTCCCGTCTCTTTCTTCAGCCTGGCTGCCAGCTCAAAGAGCACCTTCGCCAGCATCGGATAATATTCATTGGTCACGGTATTGCTGGCCAGAAACGCGTGAAGGCCGAAATGCTTCGCGCCTTTCTGCTGCAGAACCCGGTAAGCGTCGAAAAGCTGTTCTGTGGTCATACCGTATTTGGCATCGCCGGGATTGTCCATAATATCATTGCTGATCTGAAATACCCCGCCCGGATTGAAACGGCAGCTGATGGTCTCCGGAATATAGCCGATGGTTTTCTCCAGGAAATCGATATGCGTATAATCATCCAGATTGATAATCGCTCCGATTTTCGCCGCATAGGCAAATTCCTCCGCCGGCGTGTCATTGGAAGAAAACATGATATCCTCTCCCTTTATGCCAAGAGCCTCTGAAAGCATCAACTCTGTCATGGAAGAACAGTCGCAGCCGCAGCCGTATTCTCTTAAAATATTGATCAGAAACGGATTCGGCGTAGCCTTTACCGCAAAATACTCCTTATAACCCGGATTCCAGGCAAAAGCTTCCTTCAGAGCCTTTGCGTTTTCCCGGATTCCCTTTTCATCATAAAGATAAAAGGGCGTCGGATAAGTCTTCGTAATCTCCTGCAGCTGTTCCAGCGTCACAAACGGTTTTTTCTTCATCCTATTTCGCTCCTTGTATATTACATTTACGGCCTGACCAGGTTGTGGCCCGCAGTCCGGGCAGACAGGCCGCAGTCTTCGTCAAATTTTTTCCTTGACTATTATAACCATATTTTTTATTATTTGTATAACGAATAATTTTGATTAAAATAATCGATATTTATGATTACAAGACAAAAACAGGCGGCAGGCCGCTCAGAAAGGAAAACCACTGCGGATAGGCTGCTTTTTCAATTCTCTCAGATGGAGACAGGAGGTACCGGCACAATATGGATACTCAGACTCTGAAAACTTTTCTGACTCTTGCTAATGTGAAAAACTTCACACAGACGGCCCGTCTCATGTACATCGCCCAGTCTACGGTAACCAACCGCATCGCGGAGCTGGAAAAGGAAGTGGGAAAACCTTTATTTGTCCGAAGCAAGAAAAATATTTCCCTGACCCGGGAAGGGGTCGTCTTTCTCGATTACGCAAGGCGTATCCTGGATCTGGAAGAACTGTCCATAAAGGAACTGAATTCGCCTGCTTTTTCCCGGACGCCCCTGCGCGTCGGCACCACCAGCACCATTTACGAATGCTATCTGGCTCCGGTTCTTCAGAATATGCTGCAGAAGGAAAACGGTTATGCCATCAACCTTGTCATCAGTCATTCTGTCAATCTTCTTCAGTCCCTGCAGGATGGGCTTTTTGATCTGGTCTTCACTTATGAGCCCCTTCAAAAAACCGGATACCACTGCCATCTTTTCCGAACAGACCGTCTGCTCCTCGTAGCCCTGCCCGAAAGCGTCCGCCAGCGTCCTGCGGTCCGCAAGGAAGAGCTTCCGTCCCTCAACTACCTGTTCTGCAATTTTGCGCTTCAGGAGGTGGGACAGTTTATCCGTGAACTTTTCCCGCCCCTGTACCAGTTCTCTTTTGAGATCGACAACAGCACCAAACTGATTGACTATCTTCTGAAAGGCATTGGTTGCAGCTTTCTTCCGGACGGTCTGGTACAGCCTTATCTGGAAAATGGTTCCCTGGCATCCATAGACCTCCTTGATTTTGAGGCTCCCCGCATCAACTGCTACGAATGTTTCCCAGAAGGACGGGAGCCCGCAATTCTGCTGTAGGGCTCCCGTCAGACTGCTTTGCTGTCTCAGGGTATTATTTGCTGCAGCCGCAGGCTCCGCCGTTTGTATCAAATGCCGGGTTGAAGGCATAGAAATTGTTGGAATTCAGCTTTTCCTGAACAATGCGAAGTGCTTCGCCGAACCGCTGGAAGTGTACGATCTCCCTGGCCCGCAGGAAGCGTATCGCGTCCGCCACATCAGGAGAATCTGCGCAGAGCCGCAAGATGTTATCGTAGGTGAGCCGGGCTTTCTGCTCTGCAGCCATATCTTCATTCAAATCCGCAATGGGGTCTCCCACGGACTGAAACATAGCGGCTGTAAACGGCGTGCCCGAGGCCGCCTGGGGCCAGAGAGCCAGCGTGTGATCCACGTAATAATCATCGAAACCGCTGGCCTTCAGCTCTTCCATGGTCATACTGCGGGTAAGCTGGTGGACGATGGTTGCAATCATTTCAAAGTGGCCCAGCTCTTCCGTACCGATATCAGTTAACAAAGCGGCGCACTCCTTGTACGGCATCGTGT
>ERZ1643249.3629-NODE-3629-length-13474-cov-3.546613_pt1 | contig 13474 bp, 14 predicted proteins | sample MGYA00579263_ERZ1643249 | MGnify/ENA primary metagenome ERZ1643249 (study PRJEB29033, sample SAMEA4952264) | chicken gut metagenome | biome: Broiler Chicken; feature: Gastrointestinal Tract; material: Caecum | place: Ireland | collected 2018 | study: Broiler...
GAGGAATCCGCCATAGAGGGGAGCCCTGAGCTGAAGATCACCCATGAGGCCATCGCCAACCACCTGGGCTCTCACCGGGAGGTCATCACCCGGATGCTGCGCTACTTTCAAAGCGAAGGCGCCGTCCGGCTGCGCCGGGGATCCGTTGCGCTTACAGACCTGAACAAGCTCCGGAAAATCGCCGGATCATAGAAAACGGACGCCCCAAGGGCGTCCGTTTTTCGTGTATTGGCGCTTGGCGGCAGTCTCTTCGATAACAGGGGTGCCGTCATTCGGCAGGGGCCGCCCCAGAGGGAACTCGGAAATCCGCCAGAGCGGGCCGGTCAGCATGGAGCGCTTCTTCAAAATTGGCGCCGGTAATGAGAATCGCCGGCATCCTCCCTTCCTCCTTACGGGGGCTTCCTGCTTTCCCGGTATGATTCCCCCATTTTCCGGCGAGTTCTGTCGCAGGGTCACTGGGCCCTGTCGACCGTTCCCTCTTTGGGAAGCCTGGCCCTGCAGATCAGCTGGGTCATAGTGCCCATCGGGCAGTAGACGCACCAGCTGCGGGGCTTGAACAACACCATGGTAACAAGGCCCAGGACGGTTGACGTCAGCATCACGCTGTAGAATCCGAAGGCGAACTGCGCCACGCCGGGGTGGAGCCATGTGCCGTGATACGCCCAGTTCCAGGGCAGCTTAAAGGTCCACAGCAAGGTGACCACCTGTTTCAGGCTTTGGCTCCCGGCGAACACCAGATAGGTGTTCCACAGCATCAGAACGAACATGGTGAGGAAGAACAGCAGGAAGCCATATCGGAATCCCCTACTCTTCATCCACTTGGGAATGTCCCTTTTCCGGGACAGGCCGAAGCGTCCGCCCAACAGTCCAAACAGCTGGCCCCGGCCGCAGTAGCGGTTGCAGTATCCCTTGGTGCCGCTGGCGATGGAGATGATCAGGGGGATGAAGAAGCACAGCAGGCCCAGCCAGGCGAACAGAATATTGAAGAAGCCCAGCAGAAGATACAGCAAGGACGCAATCCACAAATAATCATACCAGTGCTTTTTCATGCCTCTGCCTCCCAGATCTCAATTACGCTGGCGGGACACGCTCTGGCGCATTTTCCGCAGCCAACGCACCGCTCCCCATGGACCCGCGCCGCGATACCATGGACAACCTCGATTGCCCCCACCGGGCAGACCTTCACACAGCAGCCGCAGGCCACGCAGGCCGATTGATCCACCACGGCTCTCCGCCGTTTCCTTCCTGATACTGAAGCCATAAAAAACCTTCTGAATGTTTTCTGGGTCTATGATACCGCGTCCCGGCCTGCCGTACCGTGATGAAATCACAGAAGTCTCCTATCTCTTTGGAAGAGACGCGCGGCGAACATACACCGCGGGGCGCCAGGTGAATCCCTGGCGCCCCGCGGTGTTGATTGAAGTCTGTGCGGGCCGCCATATCCTCGCCGGAAGGTGGCCGCAGCGGATGTGAAAGGCGCTCTTGTTTAGTCGAAAACTTTCAGTGCGTTCTCAAAATCCGCCGCTAAATCGTCCGGGTCCTCAATGCCGACGGAAACCCGAATCATGCCTGGCGTGATACCCATTTTTCGGCGGGTCTCATCCGGGACCCCCATATGGGACGACGTAACAGGATGACTCAGTGTGGTGTGCAGGCCACCCAGCGTCGGGGCGTACCGGGGGAACCGCAGCGCCAGCATGAATTGGTCGATCTTCTCCAGATCCTCTGGAACGATGAAACTCAGCATGGCGCAATAGCCGTTTTTGCCGAACATCCGGTCCGCCAGCTCCTTCTGGGGGTAGTCCGGCAGGCTCGGGTGATTTACTTTGGACACATGTTTATGGGCGGACAGTACCCGGGCCAGCTTCTCAGCTGTGCGCATGGCCTGAGGCAGCCGAAGAGAGGCCGTATTGACGCCCCGCTGAATCAGCCAGGAACTGAAGGGGTCACCAGGAGTCCCCAGCAGCATCGCCATAGGCTGGATTCTATCACAAAGCGCCGATGTAGTGGTGATGGAGCCGCCGATGGCGTCGCTGTGGCCGTTCATAAATTTCGTCAGGCTGTTGATGACGATATCCGCTCCGAACTCAATAGGGCGAATGGCGATGGGCGTGGTAAAAGTGTTGTCCACCATGAAGAGCGCCCCGTGCCGATGGGCCAGCTCCGCCACCGCCTTCAGGTCCACCAGGGTAAGAGTGGGATTGGAGAGCACCTCGGAGTAGATGAGCTTTGTCTCCGGCCGAATGGCGGCGGCGATGTTTTCGGTGTTCTGATAGTCCACAAATGTGACTTCCACGCCGCATTTGCCCAGGACCTGGGTCATGACACTGTAGGTCTCGCCATAGATGTTGGAATTGCAGATCACATGGTCGCCCCGGTCCAGTAGCGTCATCAGTGTGCTGGTAATGGCCCCCATGCCAGATGAGAAAATCAAGGATTCCTCGCCCCCTTCCAGGCAGGAGATCACTTCTCCCAAGGCGGTGCGGTTGGGATTGCGGGTACGCACATAGGTGTACCCTTTGCTGGCATAGGTATCCCGCACCTCCTTGAATCCCCGCATGGTAAAAGCGGTGGTCAGAAAGCAGGGAATCGTCTCTGGTTTCAAATCCATACCCCGGACTTTTTCGCCACGGTACAACGCCTCCGTTGTGTAGGAAAATTCGGACATATCCTGAAAACTCCTTTCTCAGCCGTCCAGAAAAGCCAGGGCAAACCCGGCAAAGTATTCAACAGCCTGCTTCATACAGCGTTCATCAATATCAAAACGGGGATTGTGGTGGGGATAGCTCTCCGCCGTTCCGGCGCCGATCTGGGCATACAAGATAGGCGCTTTGCTGCCATAATAGGCAAAATCATCACACCCGGCACTGCGCTCGGTCGAGACGATCGCCGCTGGGCCGAACAGATCCTCCGCCACAGTTTGTGACAGCCGTGAGAGTTCCTTATCGTTGACAACGGCAGGCAGGCCAGGCACGATCTCTACCTCCGCTTCCGCCCGGTATGCCGCTGCGGTGTGTTCGGCGACGCGGCGGATGGACGTTTCCAGCTGGCTGATCAGGTCGTTGTCAAAGTACCGCAGTGTCCCGGTCATATAGGCCTCTTCCGCAATGATATTCTTCGCCGTACCCGCCTGAATCGTGCCAATCGTCACAACAGCGGGGTTATTAAGATTCAATTCCCGGCTGGCCAGCGTCTGCAGGTTCATGACGATGGCCGCCGCCGCAACAATGGCATCCACTGCCTGGTGGGGCATCCCGCCATGACCGCCCTTGCCTTTGACCCGGATGTTCACGCTGGCAGAGGCCGCCATCTTTCCGCCGGCATCCACACAGATCTGTCCGACAGGCATCGTGCTGAACACATGAACGCCGATGATGGCGTCACAGTCATCCAAGTCCCCGCCGGCCATCATCGCTAGGGCTCCGCTGGGAAAATACTCCTCCGCCGGCTGGAAAATCAGCTTCACAGTGCCATACAGTTCATTCTTGATTGACTGCAGCACCTTCGCCGTGGCCAGCAGCTCTGCGGCGTGGGCGTCATGGCCGCAGGCGTGCATCACGCCGTCGTTTTGCGAACGGTACGACACGTCGTTCAGTTCCTGGATTGGCAAGGCGTCGATGTCCGCCCGAATCCCCAGAACCTTTCCGGGCTGTTTGCCCTGGATCACGCCGATGACGCCTGTGGGAGCCGGCGTGATATAGGGGATTCCCAGTCTCTTCAGTTCCGCAATGATATAGGCTGTTGTCTGGTGTTCCTGGTTGCTCAGCTCCGGATGCGCGTGCAGCCATCTCCGTGCCTGAACAGCGTAATCGTAGGATTCCGCCGCCAACTGTTTAATCGTTCGATAATCCATAGTTGCCGCTCCTTTTTCGTCTTAGAATGGGCCATACCCCATCTGGGCGCAGGCCACAGAGATGATGATGGACACCACAAAAATGATGAGCGTCAGCGGCAGATACCACTTGAACCACTTGCTGTAGGGGATGTTGCCCATGGCCAAGGGCGCCATTGCCGCCGTAGGCCAAAACAGGTTGGTGGGGCCGTCGCCCAGCTGATAGGCGATAACGGCTGTCTGCCGGGTGATGTCAGCCATATCTGCCATGGGGACAATCAGAGGCATAACAATAGCGGCCTTCCCGCTGCCGGATGGGACCAGACAATTGAAGAAGAATGTAAACACATAGATCACAGCGGCCGCCACACTGGAGCTGGTTCTGCTGATGATCTGGGAGGCGTAGAACAGAACGGTGTCGATGACATTGCCCTCTGTGAGGATCAGAATGATCGCTCGGGCGAAGCCCACCATCAGGGCGCCCATCAGCACACCCTTGGCGCCGTTGGTGAAGCCCTGTGCCATTTCATTGGGCTTTTTGCCATCCACCGCCGCCACCACAATGGACATGCCCAGCAGATAGCCGCCGATGGTGCTGCCTTCCCACCAGCCCCGGCCTACGATGCCGTAAATGAGCCCGCAGAAGCCCAGCAGAAGGACCAACATGGTCAGCTTCTTCCGGGAAGTAAAACCTTCCGCGCTGTATTTGCTCTCAATGGTTTCCTCCTTTTGCGCAGCGTTAGCGTTATACAGCAGGCTGCGGGTGGGGTCCTTCTTGATTCTGGCTCCATACCAGAGCACATAGGCGATCGAAAGAGCCATCAGGATCACATAGACCAGGATCCGTACGCCGAGTCCGGAGAACAGCGGCAGCTCCGCAATCTGCTGGGCGATGCCGGTGGTGTACATATTCATGGGGCCGGCAGTGAAGCCCATCATATTGGCCAGCATGACAATGGCAAAACCGATGATGGCGTCATATCCCATAGCCTTTGCCAGCATAATGCAAAGCGGGATAAACGCGTAACAGCTCTCGGAAACGCCCAGCATGGCGCCCATCAGGGAGAACAGAATCATGATAACTGGGAGGATCAGAACAGAATACCTTCGCAGCTTCTCTATGGAACTGGCGATGCCGTATTCGATAACCTGTGTGCTGTTGATGATGCCGAAGGCTCCGCCGTACATCAGCACCAGAGAGACGATGCTGGCCGCATCCACCAGGCCGTCCGGAATCGCCTGCAGCATTTCAAAGGGACTGACCGGTGTCTGCTCGATCTGCTGGTAGGAGCCATCTTCCACCAGTGTGGTCCCGGTCGTCTCATCCACATACCGGGTATAGGTGCCCGCCGGCAGGATGTAAGTCAGGACCGTGGCACAGACAATCATGATCAGGATCAGGACAAATACATGCGGTGCCTGAATCTGTTTTTTCTCCTTCATGGCATTCTCTCCTTTTCTTATATAGATGTGAGTGTGGCCCAACTCTCAGCGTTTTTACTTTAACATTAAAGAGCACTGGAAGGTCAATGTGATCTTCCGCACAAATTCTCCAGTTTTTCCGTGCAAATTTTGTCAGTTCTGTTTCTCTATTTCCGGAAACCTTATAGTCCGCTGGAAAGTTTCGTTATGGACATTCTCACCTGGCGCCTCTATAATGGATTTCAAAAAGTAATTCCATGCCGATTTTTCAGTGGGGAGGCGCACTGTATGAAGGACGGGAAAAACCGTTATACCATTGGTGAAGTAGCAGCTCTCTTAAACATTTCACCACAGACGCTTCGATTTTATGACAAAAGCGGTGTCGTGATCCCGGACTGCACAGATCCGAAAACCGGGTACCGCTATTACAGCTATGACCAGATCAGCTATATCAGCCGGGTAAAATACCTTCAGCGGTTCGGCTTTAGTCTGGAAGAAATCCGGGAAGCTTTGGCCTCCAACAACACCCATCAGTTCCGGGCCTTTTTACAGAGGCGGCGTCAGACTCTGCGTGCTGAATCAGAGCGGATCAAAAGCCTTTTGGATGATCTGGACTGGTATATCGGGTACTACAGTTATCTGGAAGAGCACGACTACAACGGTCTGCCCTACCGCCAGCTGGAGCCGGAACGCTATCTGCTGGCAGAGCCTCTTTATCCCGGAGAGGATATCTATGGTACTGCCGGCAAGCGCCTGACACAGACGCAGCGCAGCCCCCTGTTCTCGGACGCGCATTTTCTTCGTGGGCACGGCTATCTGCTGGATTTTAACGCGCTGATAAGCGGGAAAATCATTCCCACGCATTATTTCGTCTATCTCCGTCAGCGGACAGCCCGGACCCATCCACGTCTCATGACAATTCCCGCCGGCGCCTACCTCTGCGTTCAGGCAAAGATTTTATCAGAGCCGTTTGATGGCTCCGCCCTCAGCCGGTATTTCAAAAACCAGGCCTCCCCGCGGCTTGTGCTGGCAAATGAATATGAGGACAATTTCACGAATTTCCAGGATTGTGTCTATGAAATCCAGATTCAGACATGATCCGCAAAATTCTAAATCGCCGGGCAATTGCGCCACAAAAACGCGGCCCATTCCTCCGGCTCCCGTAAAGCAGGCGCACTAAAGTCACCACAACGGCCGGAAGGGCGGAATCATCCGCCCTTCCGGCCGTTCTTCTTATCTGTTATAACTGCCTGTTTTTGATCAATCGCAGAATCATGCGGGCGGACTTTGGTCCTCGTCGCCCGCCGCCGTGCGTTTTCCGACGCAGGCCATCACGCCTGTCCGCCGCCGCAGTTCTGCTGCCACCACTTTGTAAATGCCTGGGCGTAGTTGGTTTTGAACCCCAGGATATCCAGTTCGCACATCCGCGCCCACCAGCTGGGATCATCCCCCAGGTTGGAAAATACCTGTACGCCGCGGTCTCTCAGCCAGTGGAGATCCTCTTCTGTAAATGCCCCCGCATTCAGTCCCACCTCAAAGAAGTCCGATTCCTGTACACGGCGGCGTGTTTCTTCAGTCAAGTAGCGGAGATTCGCCCCAAGCCGGAGGCCCTCCGGCTTCCCCCGCGTCCGGCAGGACCTCTGGATCTCATCAATATAGGCAGGCACGCCGGAAAACAGGATGTACTGCCCCACATTGGGAGAACGGTCCAAAATCTCCAGCATACGGTCCATGATCCCTGCCGATTTGACTTCCACCTCCACAGTAAGTCTCCCCGCCTGCGCAGAAAGCCAGTTGTCAAAATCTAAAAAACGCATCAAATGTGCCATCCGGCCGTCCCGGGACAGCGCCGCCACATAATCGCTGCCTGCCTCCTGCCCCATCAGCCGTTCCGGCATAATGGCCATGCTCTCCACATCCGCGTGCGGAGGCAGCTCGACGGAAAGCGTGTGGTTCGCATACGGCAGTTCCACCGCCTGGATCTCTTCCCAAGTCATCTCACAGATCCGCCGGTTGGTAAAAGCGGTGGGATGGCCCAGTGTCATGCGGGTAAAGTTGCTGTCGTGGGCCACAATAATCTCGCCGTCCCGGGACAGCTGAATGTCGATCTCCATTCCCTCCAGGCCGAGATCCGCGGCGCCCTGGAACGCCCCCAGCGTATTTTCGGGAGCGGCCTGCGCCAATCCCCGGTGGGCAAAGCGCATCGGGCCGGTATAATATGCTCTCGTTTCCATGGTGTCCACTACTCCTTACATTTTTCCAAGGGCCGCGCCCATGTATTCTGTCTTGATGTTCCGCTCTACAATCAGCAGCAGAATCAGGTTGGGAATCAACAGAATCAGCGACACGACGGAGGCGCGGGTCTGTGAGAATCCCTCTCCCAGATAGGTAAACAGAACGGTTGGTATCGTTCTGATCTCCGGGACGCCGATGATAAAGGACATAGTGAACTCTTCCATGCTGTTGATAAAGGTGAAAATGGCCCCAGAAATAATGCTGGGAAGCAGCATGGGGATATACACCTCTTTCAAACGCACCCAGGGACCGGCCCCCAGGTTGGAGGCCGCATCCAGGATGTCCTGCGGCATGGATTCAAAACTGACCACCAGAATCCGGAGCATGTAGGGAATTCCAATGAGTATGTGGGACAGAATGACGCCCAAATAGGTGCCAGACAGCCCCATAAAGTAGATCACACGCCCGACATAGATCGCCATTGCCATACCCGGCAGGATCATCGGCAGCAGTACAGCGGTCTTGAGCGCCTCTTTTCCACGGAGTGGCCGGCGCCCCAGAGCGTAACTGGTGGGCATGGCCAGCAGGAAAGACAGCACGGTGGAGCAGACAGCGATCAGAAAGCTGTTCAGCATGGCTCCGCCGATATTGGCGTTTTCGATGATATAGCTCCAGTTGTCCAGTGAAAGACTGCTGGGCAGTACGTCCGGATAGGACCATCCGACACTGGGATCCACCAGCGACCACAAGACAGAGTAGCCCAAAGGAATGACAATCCACACCACAAAAATGACGGTGAATCCAAAGGGAACCAGCAGCTTCAGCAGTTTTCGCGTCAGCCGGCTGGAGGCGCTTTTGGTGAGAGCGGCCTGATTTTGATTCATATCTTTTCCCCCCTCACAGATGCTTTGCCAGCCGGTTTCCGATGTAGGTATAGATGGCCACAAACATGATGGCTGTAACCGTCATCAGACAGCCGATACAGGCCGCCGTGTGCCAGTCGTTGTAGAGATATGCCTGCTTGTGCATAAGATTGGACAGCGTCGTAGGATAGATCGGTCCCATGACCCGGGAGATGGTGAAGTCGTTGAACACCTTGATAAAGGTCATGATGACCGCCACCAGAGCGGAGGGCAGTGTCAGCGGAAGCGTGACCTCCCAGAACAGGCGCATCCGCCCCGCCCCCAGGTTCCGCCCGGCATCCAGCACGTCCTTCCGCACTCCCTCCACGGAGGAATAGACGATCAACAGCATGAAGGGAATGTTCTTCCATACCTGGGTAATCAGGGCGCTGACGCCCCAGCTGTCGTTCTTCAGGGCCAGCGGCTCACTGATGATCCCAAGGGCCTCCAAAACCACATTCAGGATACCGTTGTAGCTGATGACATTGGTGATCAGCAGGCAGGCAACCAGCGCCGGGATGAACATCGGGATCTTCAAAAGCGACAGCCAGACCTTTTTGCCGGGGATATTCTTCACCAGCAGGGACAGAGGATAGACAATGACGATGCAGATCAAGGAGGCCCAAATGGCGATTTTCAGGGAATACAGCAAATTGTCCCAAAAGTCCCCCAGGAACAGTCCCTTCCAGTACTCCAGGGAAAAGGCTGATTCTCCCGTAAAATTCAGCAGGCCGAAACTCTGAATGACCATCATCCCAAGGGCGGCCGCCAGGAAGAGCACCACAAAGCCCAGGCCCGGCAGGAGCAGCAGATAGCCCCACTCAAATTTTTTCTTCTGTTTCCCCATGATTCACCCCTCCAGGAGACGAATCTTTTCTGGCCGTACGGAAAAAGAGATCCCGCTTCCCGCCTTCACATCCCAGTCCTTGGAGATGCCTACCCGAAGCTGCGCCTCTCCCACCCGGACGAACATATCCAGCAAATTGCCCATATACACAGCCGTCTGCACCGTGCCGCTGATCCGGTTGATTCCGCTGAAGGACTCGTCCTCCGGACGCAGGTCCTCCGGGCGAATGCACAGATGGGCCTGGGCGCCGGGTTCCAGGCGGCAGTCCGCGTCTTCCGCCTCCAGCCGCCCGTACTCGCTGTCGATGGTGAAATGATTCCCTTCTCTGGCGAGAATGGCGCAGGGAATGATGTTGGCTGTGCCGATAAAATCCGCCACAAACTGGTTGGCGGGCCGGTCGTAGATATCCCTGGGAACGGCGTTCTGCATGATGTGACCAGCGCTCATGGTGATGATACGATCACTGATGGCCAGGGCCTCCGCCTGGTCATGGGTCACATAGATCGCCGTAATTCCCAGCTGCTGCTGAACCTCCCGGATCTCAACCCGCACCTTCTCCCGCAGCTTGGCGTCCAAATTGGACAGGGGCTCATCAAACAGCAGGAGCCTGGGCCGCACCACGATACAGCGGGCAAGCGCCACACGCTGCTGCTGGCCGCCGGAGAGCTCGTAGGGCTTCCGGTCTCCCAGGCCGGTCAGGTTGACCATTGCCATGGCCTCTTCCACACGGGGACGCTGCTCTTCCTTCGGGACCTTACGCATCCGCAGGCCGAAACGGATATTCTCATATACCGTCTTATTGGGGAACAGAGCGTAGGATTGGAAGCACATGGCGGTGTCCCGCTTGTTGGGCGGGACGTCGTTCATCAGCGTGTCCCCGAAATAGACCTCTCCGTTGTCGCACTCCAAAAATCCGGCAATAATCCGCAGCAGAGTGGTCTTTCCGCAGCCAGAGGGGCCCAGCAGCGTCACAAACTGCCCCTATGGAATCTCAAAATTGATGTTGTCAAGGGCCGTATAATCGCCGTAGCGCTTTGTCAGATTTCGAACCGTCAATCCCGCCGGCAAAGCAATCATCTCCTTTTATGGATGCCAGAGGGCTCTGGCAGTCCCTCTGGCACATGCTGTATGGTTTTCAGCTCAGTACGTTAGTCGTAAAGTCCTTGATGTACTGGGTCTTGTAGCAGGCTGCCATCCAGTCCGTATTCTTGGCCCGGTCCTCCGGCGTCAGAAGAGAGATGTCCTGCTCCAGATCTGTCCGGGCGCCCAGATAGCCGGTGTATTCAGCTTGGGCATTCTGTCCCGCATCAGAGGTCATCCAGTTGATGAACAGCAGGGCGGCAGCCGGGTGGCTGGCGTTTGCCACCACAGACATCACCTCGCCGGAGTAGCACAGGCCGAAATCCGGCACATAGTATCCGTGGTTGATGGTCAGATCGCCGTTGTTGACGCTCTCGGAGACGTTGAAGTCCCACGCTGTTGTCAGCCAGACCTCGCCGCTGTTGAGGCGGGTAATGCTGTCGGCGTTGCTGGTGGTGAAGGTGATGTTGTCACGGTTCTCATTGAACCAATCCCAAACCACACCCCACTTTTCCAGCAGCGCCGGATCACAGCCGTTCTCGGCGATCAGATACTGATCCAGGCCACCTGTCATATTGGCGATGATGCTCTCCATCATGGCCTGGCCGGTTCCGCCGTTTTCCGGGATGCACATGGCAAACTTGCCAGGATTTTCCGTAATGAACCGCTGCAGCTCCTCAAATGACTGGGGAACTGAGTCCTTGGTAAGCTCATTGGCGTTGTAGAGCAGTCCTGCCGGGGACGTGGACACCGGCACCCAGTAGCCGGCCTCATTGCTGACGCCTTCCTTGCGGGCACTCAGTCCCGGCACCAGCTGATCCTTGTACTGCATGATGTCCAGGATCCCGGGGGTCAGGGCGTTGGCGTCCATCAGTCCCTCTACGGTCTCACCGGCCAGGAACATAACATCAATGGAGCCGGGGCCGGAGAGCTCTGTCATGACCTTGTTCATCGTAGTGGTCTTTTCGCCCACCATGACATTTACATGGATCCCATACTCTTCCTCAAAGAGACGCGCAACTTCGTTCCACTCCGCCTCCTGCAGCCAGACGGCAAAGGTCAGTTCCCCCTCCTGCTTGGCGGCGGCCTCAATATCATCCCAGGACCAGGACAGCAGATCTGCCGCCGTCTCGTAGGCAGGCACAGTGGAGTCCGCTTCCCCCGCCGCGTCAGTATCTTTAGAACCACCGCCGCAGGCAGTCAGCGACAGCGCCATGGACAGAGCCAGCAATAGACAAATGATTTTTTTCATGGTACCCTCCTATTATTCTTTTTGATTGCACGATTATTGTGCTCGTGCACGATCTAAAAATAGCATAACAATCGGGATATTAAATGTCAATGCGGCTTTTTGTAAAATTTTCTTCCTCTTTTTCTGTGCACAATGACACTTTGTTGCGAAATTTTAAGTAAAAACCTATATATTTTTCTATATTCTGTTTTCATAATCCATGTCCCCAAAAATAATGCACGAAAATGCACGGTTTTGCTTGACAACCTTCTTGTTCTCGCATATACTGATTTTGTAACAATCTTCCAGCATGGGAGCGTGTGGATTTGTGAAAGTGACATTGAAGCAGATCGCCGATATTGCCGGTGTTTCCCGGGGCACGGTAGACCGGGCGATCCACAACCGGGAAGGCGTCAATCCGCAGGTCCGTGAGCGCATTCTAACTGTGGCCCGAAGCCTAGGCTATACACCGAATATTGCCGGAAAGCAGTTGTCCGCTCGAAAGCTCCAGCTGAAGCTGGGAATGATTCTTCCCCCCAGAAAGCAGGGCTTCTGGGAGGATGTCTACCAAGGATTGGACGCAGTGCGGGAGGAACTGTCCGACTATGGGGTAACCGTCCTGTGCAGGCCCTATGAAAAATACTCCGCCGCCAGCCAGCTGGCTCTGATGGACCAGCTTCTGGACGAGGGCATCTCAGGGCTGGCTATCGCCGCCGTCAATGACCCCGCCATCCAGCGCCAGGTGAACAGTCTGATGGAGTCTGGCATCCCGGTGGTTGTTGTCAACTCTGAGCTGGAGCATGTCACTCCCCTTTGCTATGTGGGGGCGGACTATCTGTTCAGCGGGCGGACCGCCGCCGGGATCCTGGGCCTGATCGCCCGGCAGGCGCACGTGGAATTGCTGATTTTTACAGGGACCAATATGATGCTCAGCCATACGAACCGGATCACGGGATTTCTGCAGGAGCTCACGAATCTGCGGATCGACTGCCATCTGATCGACATCTGCAAGCTCTTCGACAGTGCGGAGATGTCGGACGAGCGGCTGGCTTATCAAGCGGCAGCCGCAAGACTGGCGCAGCATCCGGAGGTTACCGCTGTGTTTACCGCCGCCGGCCCCGTGCAGATCGTGGCCCGGGCCATCCGGGATACGGGGATGCGGGGCAGGGTGACCCATCTCTCCTTTGACCTGAATACGGAGACACTTCCCGGTCTTCAGGATGGAAGCATTACGGCGGTCATTGGCCAGGAGTCGTTCAAGCAGGGCTACCAGCCCATTCGGATCCTGTTTGACTACCTGGTCAACGGTATAGAGCCCCAGGATCGCCGGATGATTCTGCAAAACGAGATTTTCATTCAGCAGAACGCCTCCCTGCGATCGCCTCCGGCCCATGAGCCTCAATGACTGACGTCTGATGGCCTGCACGGATTCGGCCAACAAGCTGAAAACCGCCTGATTTCAGAAGAAATCAGGCGGTTTTTCCGCAATCTTGGATAGATGATTTCGATATTTCGATCAAAAGCTGTCTTTCCAGAGCTTGTCCCATCGGGGTACGGCGTTACGCGCTCTTCTGCCGCTTGGTGCTTTCAAACACCCAGAAGATGGCGCCCAGAATCACGATGCCGCCAATTACAGAGCTCCTGCTCAGCGTCTCGCCCAAAAAGGCATAACTGAGCGCAGCCGTAAAGACGACGCCGGAATACTGATAGATGCTGACCTCAGATGCCGGGGCCTGCTGATAGGCGTATGTCAGGAAAAACTGTCCGCCTGCCGCAAAAATACCGATCATCAAAAGCATCACAAGCACTTTGGGAGATGGGATCACCAGGTTCGGCAGCATCATCAGGCCTGCGCAGACCGTGCTCAAGGCAGAGAAGTGGAAGATGATCGCGGAGGGATGTGTGTAATTCTTGCAATAGGACAG
>ERZ1643249.3631-NODE-3631-length-13467-cov-7.489562_pt1 | contig 13467 bp, 15 predicted proteins | sample MGYA00579263_ERZ1643249 | MGnify/ENA primary metagenome ERZ1643249 (study PRJEB29033, sample SAMEA4952264) | chicken gut metagenome | biome: Broiler Chicken; feature: Gastrointestinal Tract; material: Caecum | place: Ireland | collected 2018 | study: Broiler...
TGGGAGCGCGTTTGAATGGCATTCAAAAGGTCGTCGGTTCGATCCCGATCGTCTCCACCATCAGAAAAAGGACATCTGCTTTTGCAGGTGTCCTTTTTGTTTTACTCTTCCGCCTCCATCCTTTTCAAAAAACCCCGCGACGCCACCGCTATCAGGCAGATGAGCATACCGGTGGGGATGAGCACCCAATAGACGCTGTCGGAAAAGCAATCGAACAGCGCGCCGTAGACCAGCTGCCCCACCGGCTGCGCGCACATCGAGAGGGTAAAGACGCAGGACATCACCTTGCCCATCAGCTGCTCGGGGGTACGCTGCTGGATGAGGGTGATGGCGTAGGTCGAAAAGATGCAGACGCCCAGCTGGCAGACACAGAAAAAGAACAGCAGCACCCCGTAGCGCGCCATCCTCCCCACCGGCAGCAGAAAGCTAAACCCAATCGGAAACAGACTCAGGCCAAAGCTGAGAAAGATGGCAGCCATGTCGCGGACACGCAGCTTTTTCCCCAGCAGCCCGGCGCACAGGCTGCCCAGGATGGCCGCCGCGCCCATCGCGCTCTCCGCTGCCCCGTAATAGGTGGCGGAAAGTCCCAGCACCGTCCGCACCAGATAGGGGAAACCGACCACCGCTGTGCCGGACACAAACATGCCGGCCAGCGCCGCCAATAGCAGCAGCTTTAAAATATCCGGCTGCTCCCGGCGCAGAAAGTGCGCGCTGACCGCAAGGTCCTCCCGGACAATGGCGCCGATTCCCGCTGTGCGGGGTGGTTTTTGGTACTCCAGGTGGATCATGCACTCCAGCAGCGCCGTCAGCCAAAAGCAGACCACCGCCGCGGCAAACACCGGCCCGATGCCGAAGGCGGTGTAGAACAGGCTCCCCAAAAATGGCGTCACCAGCGAGGTGACAGCGGAGACCTGGCTGACCACCGCGTTGCCCTGGACGAGGTTTTGCGGGGAGACCATCTGCGGCACGCAGGCCTGCACCGTCGGCGACTCGAAGGCCGCCAGCACCGACAGCAGCACCAGCAGCGCGCCGATCACCCAAAGCTCCCTCCCCAACGGCAGCAGCAGCCCCGCCGCCAGTACCGATAAGCCGGACAGGGCGTCCAGCGCCACCATGATGTGTTTGCGGTTGGCCCTGTCTGCAAGGATTCCGCCGAAGGGCGAGAGCAGAACGGTGGGCAGCAGCGCCGCCGACAGCATCCCCGCAAAGATGGAGGCCGAGCCGGTCTGCTCCAGCACATACATCGACAGGGCAAACTTGAGGGTGTAGTTGCCGGTGAGGGAGCTCACCTGCCCCAGAATCAGCAGGGTAAAATTGCGGGTAAACAGCTTTTCCTTTTTCATCGCTTTCATTCTGACCTCCTCCATAAAACGATGTACGCTATCTCACACACAAGCCCCACGGCTGCGCACCACCGCGCCGCTGTCAAAAAACCCTTTCGCCGCAGGGACGCCGCGCCCAGCAGCAGCCCCATTCCCATCGCTGCCGAGCCTGCCTTCGCTGTCAGGCGAAACCACCTGCTCCCGTTCCACCTTTGCGTCAGGCTCTCCTCCAGCCGGTCCGCCGACGCCTCGACGCGCCGTTCAAACCGCCCGGCCAGCTCCTCCACCTTCCGGTCAAATTCCTGTTCTGTCATGCAACCTTGCCTCCTTTTCCTAATTTACATACCAACCAAACGAATGTATAATCCCAAAATAAAATTGCCCGCAGGCAATCCTATTTTTCCGGCAGCTCCTCCGGAATCTGATCGAAGAAGTCGTCCACCAGGGCACGAATGCTGTCATCCATCAGCGGAACGCCCATCTTCTCCAGCATCTCGCCGAGGAAAAGAAACTTGCGCTTCATCTGCTCGCGGCTGGCCGGGAAGACAGACGGCAGCAGCCAGAGGCTGGTGAGCAGCGGCAGCAGCTCGGCGATCTCCCGGGGATAGTCGGTGTGCATCGAGCCGTCCCGGTTGCCCTCCTCGATCAGCTCCAGAAAGTACGGCGTCAGCACCTTGCGGTTGGAGATGATCATCTCCTGCAGCAGCCGGGGGCTTTTGGCGATGGGAATCGACTGGGCGGTCAGGCGCACCCGCTCCTGATCCGACTGGTTGAGCCGGACCGCCTCCCGCAGCTTTTGCAGGCCGTTTAAATCGGTGCGGCCCCGCACCGCCTCAAAGGGGTTGTTGGAGAAAAACATCCGGTCACCCACCGCGTCCATGATCTCCTCTTTGGACTTGAAGTGGTGGTAGACCGCCCCCTTGGTCAGCCCGCCCAGCTCGTCGACGATGTCCTGGATGGTGGTGTTCTCATACCCCTTTTCCAAAAACAGCCGCTGCGAGACGTCCAAAATCCGCTCCACCGTCACCTCGGGATATTTGTTGCGCGCCATTCTCCCTCCTCCTTCCTATACATTCTTTTGGTATGTTTCTAGTATAGCGGAGATGGGCGGGGGTGTCAAGGGAGCCGGTCATTTTTCCACCATCCTGCGGGCCAAAAGTGAAAAAGGCAGGAAGCTGTCCTGCCTTTTTCTTCTACAAATAGATCTCCGGGTCGGTATGCTGGCCGTTCACCCGCACCTCAAAGTGCAGGTGCGGGCCGGTGGCAAAGCCGGTCGCGCCGATCTGGCCGATCTGCTCCCCGGCCTTGACCGTGTCGCCCTCCTCGACGTCGATGGCACTCAGGTGGCCGTAGAGGGTCGCGAACCCGTTCTCGTGCTCGATCACCAGATACATGCCGTACCCTCTCCCCGGCGTCCAGTCCTCGGAGACCATCGCGACCGTTCCGTCCGCCGCCGCTACCACCGGCTCGCCGTAGATCTCCTGGCTGTAGTCGCCGATGTCCAGGCCGGTGTGGAAGTCGGTATCATCATAGCGCGAACCGTAGGGCCAGCTGACCTCGTGGGTGCTGGGGACCGGCCAGACCCATTCTGCGCCCGGCCCCAGGTCGTACTGTACCTGGATCGGTTGATAGCTATTGATGTATGCTTCCAGCTCCTTCCCCTCTGCGGGGACAAGCCGCTCGATATTTCCGCCCGCATTGCGGAAAACGGTCAAGCTGACTCCATCGCTGACGCCATTGTCGCAGAAGGTATAGTGATCCTCATCGTAGAGGATGTGGATGGGCTGGCCCTCGTACATCCAATGCCCGGTGCTTGCCTGATAAGAAACGCCAAAGGAGCGGTAATCATTCAGGCTGTCGTCAGGCAGGGACGGGTCGCCCAGCTCCACGCTGCCGCCCTCTCCGGAAACGCCGGCCGCTGCAAACGCCGATTCCAGTTGCTGTTGCTGCTGGGTACGGTTGGCAAATTCCTCCTCTGACGACTGCTTTAAGCCGATCAAAGCACCGCCAGTCTCCCGGACAGGTTCCACATCGATCACCCCATCCGCAAAGTAAAAGCCGTTGGTCTCGTCCGCACTGACCGTGTCCTTAAAGTAGCGAACCATCTGCCCGGCGTAGAAAAAGCGGTCCTTCTCCACATCGTAGCTCATGCCGTACGGCTCGTAGACCGCGTACTGTTGTGCAACCTCGGCCCGGCGGACAGCCTCATCTTCCTCCTGCCCGTCAAGCGCCTGCTGGGTCTGCGCCCGCTCGGCTGCAAGAATGTCCATCTCCTGCTGCATCGGTTCGCTGAGCTGCAGGTCCGGCTCCTCCTCTGCCCGCGCGTGCAGGCTGACAAAGGCGGTGCTCCCCACCGCCGCTGCACAGATCAGGGCAAACAGCAGCAGCCCTACGCGTTTTTTGCTCGTGTTCATCATCTCCTGAAACCTCCTCATGATTTGTCCTTTCTCGCTAAAATTGGTGGTGAGCGGAATTGCCCGCCCCCGGCTGAGCTGGATAAAGTATAGAATCAGCGCGCCGTATTCCCGCCGCTCCTCCTTGGTGTCGTGCAGGCGCAGCACGTCGGCGTCGCAGGCCACCTCGATATCCGCCGAGGCGCGCCTTGCCATCCACCAGACCAGCGGGTTAAACCAGTGCACCGCCTTAGCTACCAACAAAAGAAATTTGAGCCACAGGTCCCTGCGGCGGCGATGAGACAGCTCATGCAGCAGCACATAGCGCAGCTGCTGCTCCTCCAGCTCCACCTCCGGCAGCAGAATACACGGCCTCCACAGGCCCATCAGCATCGGCGTATCGAGCAGGCAGCAGCGCATCAGCCGCACCTGCTCCTGCATCCCCAGCTCCTGCTGGCAGCGGGAGAGCAGCTGCTTTGTCCGCGGCTCCTCCACCGCGGTGCTCCAGCGCAGCAGCTTTTTGCGGGTGGCAAGATAGATTCCTCCCTGCCCGACCAGCACCGTTGCCGCCCCCGCAAGCCAGATTGCCGGCAGCCATTGGACCGGCCGGCGCTGCGCGGACTGCACCGGCAAACCCTCTGCCTGGGAAAGCTGTTCCGGCTCCGTCCCGGCTGCGCCATTCATCTGCTCCTCCTGCCGGGCGATCAGGCTCTCCCAATCGATGGTGACGACTGCCTGTTTTGTCCTTGGCAGCGAAATGGGAATCAGCAGGCACAGCGCCAGCGCTGTCCAGACAAGGCAGTTGAGCTGCGGCCGGTAACGCCTGTGCAGAAAAGGCTGCAACAGCATCACCACCAGCAGCACGACCGAGATGCCCAGCGACCGCTCCAGCACCCACGAAAAGATCTGCTCCACCTCAATCCTCCTCCTTTTCCAGCAACGACTTGATGTCCTGGATGTCCCGGTCGCTCAGCGAGTGTCTTTCAATCAGCGCGGCAAACAGCTTGCTGCCGGAATTCTGGTAGAGCTTGCTGAGAAAGTTGCTGGTCTCCTGGGCGCGGTAGTCCTCCAGCGGCACCAGCGCCGTGTAGTGGTTGAGCCGTCCGATCTTCTCACACCGGACAAAGCCCTTGCCCTCCAGGCGGTTGAGCGAATTCTGCACCAGCTGCAGGCTCTTTTTCTTTTTCAGCCGCTGCATGATGTCGCTGGTGCTGATCTGCCCTCTGGCCTCCCAGATAATCAGCATAATCTCCAGCTCCGAATCGGGCAAACGTTTCCATTCTGGCATCCTGCCTTCCTCCTTTCTGCATGCAATTGGTTGTAAAGCAATCAAATATTTGTTTCACAATCAATTGATTGTTTTAAGGATACACCATTCTCCATGTCTTGTCAATCCTCTTTTTACAAAATGAGCAGTTTTTGTAAAAGCTGTTCATCTTTTCATTCTCTTTTCCGACAAACTGCTGAACCATTTTTTCGTCCTTTTTCCCCTGTTTTTTCAATAACAAGTATAATCCATGTAAAATCTTCGTATAAAAATTGAACACGGCTTCAACTTGTGCTATGATTAAAGCAAAGGAAAAATTATGCCAGAAATGGCTTTACAAAAGGAGTGTCTTTATGTCAGAAGCACTGCAAATACAACAGGAAATCCTCAGCTATCTGGAAGCGCACCGGGACCGCTACCTGGACGCCATCCGCACCCTGGCCCGCATCCCGGCCCCCTCCAACCACGAGGAGCTGCGGGCGCAGTGGTGCAAGCAGCACCTGGAGGAGCTGGGCGCCACCGGCGTCTACATCGACGACGCGCTCAACGTCATCTTCCCCTACGGCGTGGAGGAAGGCGCGAACGACCTGTGCGCCATTCTGGGCCACACCGACGTGGTCTTTCCGGACACCGAGCCGCTGCCCTTCCATGAGGAAAACGGCCGCTTCTATGCGCCCGGCATCGGCGACGACACCACCAACGCCGTCGCTGTCATGGAGATGGCGGCCATGGCCATCGACCTCAAACTCAAACCGAAAACCGGCATCCTCTTTGTGCTCAATTCCGGCGAGGAGGGACTGGGCAACCTCAAGGGCGTGCGCCGGCTGATGCAGGACTTTGACGGGCGCATCTCCCGGCTGTACGCCATCGACGGCGGCTTAAAGACGGTGGTCAACGACGCGGTCGGCTCCAAGCGCTGGCGCATCACCGTCACCACCGAGGGCGGCCACTCGTTCGGCTCCTTTGGCAACCGCAACGCCATCCACTACGCCGCCAAGATGATCGACACCTTCTACACCCTCAAGGTTCCGGACATCGGCAAGACCACCTACAACGTCGGCACCATCGAGGGCGGCACCTCGGTCAACACCATCGCCCAGCACTGCGAGATGCTCTATGAGTACCGCTCCAGCAAGCGGGAGGGGCTGGCCTGCATGGACCGCTTCTTCGATTCGGTCATCCAGATGTTCCGGGGCTACGGCATCGGCGTCGAGACCGAGCTGATCGGCGACCGCCCCTGCAAGGGCGACGCCGACCCGTCCGAGCTGACCCGCATCGTCATGGAGGCCTCCGAGCAGTTTGGCTACCACCGCACCGAGGAGTGCGGCTCCACCGACTGCAACATTCCGCTGTCGATGGGCATCCCGGCGGTGTGCTTTGGCGTCTATGAGGGACACGGCGCCCACACCCGCGAGGAGTGGGTCGACATCGAATCCACCCGCGACGGCATGAAGATCCTCTCCCAGGTTCTGCTGAGCGAAATGCAGCTCAACGATTAGGCCCCACACCATCAACTTTGCAAGGTGAACAATTATGGAACAGACAAATCATACAGACCATCTCCCCAATACCGAAGCGATCGCCGCGCCGCAGCCAGCCCGTCCCGACATCTTTGTCAACCGCGAGCTGAGCTGGCTGGAATTTAACCACCGGGTCCTGAGCGAATCGCTCAACCCCAACATCCCGCTGATGGAGCGCCTGAAGTTTTTGTCCATCTACTTTTCCAACCTGGACGAGTTCTTCATGGTGCGGGTCGGCTCGCTGCACGACCAGAGCATTCTGGAGCCGGATAAGCTGGACGACAAGACCGGCCTGAATGCCGCCGGACAGATCGCGGCCATCCGCAGAAAGGTGGAGGCCATCAACCCCATCGCCGAGCGCGCCTGGTCCTCGCTGAGGCAGCTGCTGAGCACCCAGGACATCGAGGTGCTGGACATCCACCACATGAGCAAGATCGACGAGCAGATCGTGCAGAACTATTTCAACAACGAGATCCGACCCCTGCTCTCCCCACAGCTGATCGACCGCCAGCACCCCTTCCCCTTCCTGAAAAACAAGGAGCAGTTCATCGTCACCGAATTGACCGACAAGGAAAAGGAGAAGGATAAAGAGAAGGACAAGGGCGGCGAAAAGTCCAAGAGCCAGGACAAGAACAAGGCCGCCGACAAGGAGCGGGAGGAAAATATCCGCATCGGCATCGTCCCCTTCTCCCAGCTGCCCACCTACTACACCTTCAACATCAACCAGCGGCGCAAGATCATCTTCACCGCCGACGTCATCCTGCACTTTGTGCAGAAATTGTACAACAAGCAGAAGGTGCTGGAAAAGCACGTCATGCGCGTCACCCGCAACGCCGACATCACGGTGGACGAGGGACTGTTCGACTTTGACATCGACTTCCGCGGCGTGATGGAGGAGATGCTCAAAAAGCGCCGCCGCCTGGATGTGGTGCGCCTGCAGTTCTCCTCCCGCCCCGGCGACCGGCTGTCCGCCTTTCTGTGCAAAAAGCTCAAGGTCGAGGACGACTGCTTCAGCATCCAGTCCATCCCGCTGGACTTCTCGTTCGGCTTTGCGCTGCCCTCCACGCTGGACCCGCGCAAGGAACAGAAAAACTGGTACTACCGCGAGGCCAAGCCCTTTGTCCCGGTCGACTTTGCCAAAGGGGACGCCGGCGGCGCCATCAATTACCTGAAAAATCACGACATGCTGCTCAGCTTCCCGTTCCAGAGCACCAAGCCCTTTGTCGACCTATTGTATGAGGCGGGCGACGACCCGAGCGTCCTCTCGATCAAGATCTCGCTCTACCGCCTGGCCAACCACAGCAAGATTGCCTCCGCGCTGGCCCACGCCGCCGAAAAGGGCAAGGACGTGCTGTGCGTGCTGGAGCTGCGCGCCCGCTTTGACGAGCAGAGCAACATCGACTACGCCACCATGCTGGAGGAGGCCGGCTGCACCGTCATCTACGGCCTGAGCGACTACAAAATTCACGCCAAGCTCTGCCTGATCACCCGCAAGGAGCACAACCAGATCCACTACATCACCCAGGTGGGCACCGGCAACTACAACGAAAAGACCTCCGAGCAGTACACCGACCTCTCCTTCATCTCCTCCGACCCGCTGATGGGCGAGGACGCCACCCGCGTCTTTCAGGCGCTGTGCGTGGGCGAGGTGGTGGACTCCACCCAGAGCCTGTGGGTGGCGCCGAACTGCTTTGAGCAGAACGTCCTGCGCTACATCCAGGAGCAGATCGACGCCTGCCGCGCCGGCAGAGAGGGCTACATCTTCATCAAGGTCAACTCCCTCAACGACATGGAGGTCATGGAAAAGCTGATCGAGGCCTCCCAGGCCGGCGTCAAGGTCGAGATGGTCATCCGCGGCATCTGCTGCCTGTGCCCGGGCATCGAGGGCTACACCGACAACATCCGCATCAAGAGCATCGTCGGACGGTATCTGGAGCACTCGCGCATCTTCATCTTCGGCACCGGCGACGACCGCCGCATCTTCATGGGCTCGGGCGACCTGCTCAACCGCAACACCCGCCGCCGCGTCGAGGTCTTTGCCGAGGTCAAATCCGCCGCGGCCCGCCAGGACATCCTGCATCTGGTCGAGGCCATCCGCATGGACAACCAGAACTCCTGGGAGATGCTGCCGGACGGCAGCTACTACCGCGCCACCGACGAGCACAAGGAGCCGCTGGACTCCCACACCTATCTGCACGAATACTTCGAGCGCCCGCTCGAGCTGCCACCCAAAAAGGCGTCGCTGCGCGAACGGCTGTTCGGACATTTCCATAAAAAGTAAGGAAGCCATTTGATGAACCTGTCCATCCAATTCCTCACCGTCAGCCAGATTACGCCGGCTTTGTTTGTGGGCTTTGTCCGCCGCCAGCAGGTCAAACGCTGCTGGCGCAAGGAAAGCGGGCGCTGGGTCTTAAAGGACATCGCCTTTCTCGATGACTGGTCCCCCGCCGACTATACCCACCTGCTGCAAAAGCTGCGCGCCATCCTCCTTTCCGGCGGCGCGGTGCTGGCGGCATTTGACGGCAAAATCCTGGCGGGCTTTGCCGCCGTTACAAACGAGCCGTTTGGCCCGGCGGAGGAATATCTCCAGCTCTCGGAGCTCAACGTCTCACAGCCCCTGCGCGGGCAGGGCATTGGCCGGGAGCTGTTCCGGCTTGCCTGCGAGCAGGCAAGGATACGCGGCGCGCAAAAGCTCTATCTTTCCGCGCACTCCGCCGAGGAAACGCAGGCGTTCTACCGCGCGATGGGCTGCGTGGAGGCGGCCTGGTACCACCCGGAGCTGGTCGCCCTCGAGCCCTGCGACTGCCAGATGGAATTTCTGCTTTGAGCTGCCGCAAAAACTTTCAACCACAAAAACAGACCGATTTGCCGCTCTGATTGGGGCGGGCAAACCGGTCTGTTTTTCTCTTGAGCTATGTTTTTCTCCGCTGCGCGGCAGGCGCCTTTTGGGAGCTTCTTTTGATTTCCTTGCAAACCTTTAGAGCTGCTCGACAGAAGGCTCCACCGGCGGCTCTGCAGAAGGCTCGGCTTTTGCCTTGGACACCGCCGCCGAGATGCGGTCGATGGCCTCCGGCACCATGTTGACGATGGCGTCGGCGGTGGTTCGGTTCTGATTGACGTTGAGGATGCGCACGTCACCCTCCCGCTCAATCAAAAAGCAGAGCGGCTGGATGGTGACGCCGGCCCCCGCCGCGCCGCCAAAGTCGTCCTTCTGGGATTTGGCGATGTCGCTGCCGCCCGAACCAAAGCCGAAGGTCACCTTGGAGATGGGGATGATGGTGGTGCCGCTTGCGGTCACAATCGGTTTGCCGACGATGCAGTCCACATCGACCAGGTCGCGCAGGCCCTTCATCGACTCCCCCATCAGATTATGAATATGTTGGCTCATACTACCATTCCTTTCTGTATTTTGATAAAGCCGTATCTCAGGCTGTCTGTTTTTTCTGTTCTTCCGGCTGTTCCTTTTTCTTCTGCGCCAGCAACAGCCGCAGCAGGCAGAACGCAAACCGCAGCGCCGCCGCCAGCATCACGATGGGGTGAAAGCTCAGCCGCAGACGTACCGCCCAGCTGCTCTCCTCGCCGCCGGAAAAGTCCGGCCGCAGGCGGATGTCCGCGTGCCTGACCCTGATCCAATTCTGCGCCGCTGCCAGCGCGGTATACACCGCCGACACCAGTTTTTGCGTGTCCAGCGCCGCCTGCGCGCTGTCCGGCCGGGCCACCGCGGCGTACAGCTGCAGGTGATGCAGGCACAGGTCGCCCAGCGCCATCTCCAGCGGCTTTTTGGCGCAGTTTACAATCTCCGGTATCATCCTGAGAATTGCCGCAGTGTCCGGCTTTTCCTTCTTCTCCTCCACCTGCTTCTCCCGCTGCGGCTTCTTTTTCCTGGCAGGCTGCTTTGGCTCTTTGGGAGGCTTTGGCTTTTGCGGGTAAAGGGTCAGGCGCAAAAAGAGGCAGTGCAGCGTGAGCCGCAGTTCCTTCTGCGGCTGTTGCGGCGGCGGGTCAGGAAGGCCCTGTATCAACCGGCGCAGCTGCTGCTCATCCTCCGGGGCAAGGCCGAGCTGCTCCAGGTCCCGCTCCACCTGCTCTGTCAGGTAGCCGGAGGGCTCGTCCTGCTTACTGGCCGCTGCGGGCCACCAGGACAGCCGCAGCGTCACCGGGCAGCACAGCAGCAAAAGCAGCGCCGCCAGCACACCCAGCAGTATCCACAGCACCGTCATCCGGCCTTCCTCCTTCCCTTTGTGTTGCCTTTGGTTCTCCCTAGACTTCTTCCTGTGCTGCAGGCTGCTCCTGCGGCTGGGGGATCTTGGGCAGCGTCTCGATGCTCTGCATCCCAAAGCAGCGCAGGAAGTGCTCGGTCGTCCCGTAGGAGATCGGCCTGCCGGGAATTTCCAGCCGTCCCATCTCCTGCACCAGCCCCTTTGCAACCAGAGAATTGACCACCGAGCTGCTGTCTACACCGCGAATCTGCTCGACAAAGGACTTGGTGACCGGCTGGTTGTAGGCGATGATGGCCAGCACCTCCAGCGCCGCCTGGCTGAGGGGGGTGTTGTTCTTCACCTCCAGCGCCTCCCGGATCACCGCGGCGTACTCCTCCCGGGTGACCATCTGGTAGCTCTGGTCCAGATCCAAAATCACAAAGGCGGTCTGCTGATACAGGTCGTTGACCCGCTGCACCACCTGGTCCAATGTCTCGCGGTTGATGCCCAGCAGCTTTGTCAGGCGCTCCTTTTCATAGGGGTCCCCCGCCGCAAACAGGATTGCCTGTACACTTTTTTCCAGTTCCGAGATTGTTGCCAACCCGCACGCTCCTTCCCAAACTTACAGCAATCGGATGGTGCTGCCGTCCTCCTCCAGCATCACCCGCTTATTTTTCATCAGTTCCAGCACCGCCAAAAAGGTCGCGACCACCTCCGAGCGGTCGGTGCTGCCCTCGAACAGCGACAGAAACGGCGCGCGCTGCTGGCGGTAGAGGATCTTCATCACCACCACAATCCGCGACTGCACCGAGACCACCCTGCGGGCCATCATCGGCTCAAAGGCCTTGCGCTCCTCCTGCGGCATCCTCCTGCGGCCCACCGCCGACAGGTAGGCCTCCAGCAGGATGTGCGCGTCGTGGGTGCACGCATACAAAGTCTGCCGTTCCAGCTGCTGGGGCTGCCGGTAAAACAGCTCGTCCCCGACATACCGCTTTTTGAGCAGCTGCGCCACCTGGCGGCAGAGGGTGTATTCGATCAGCTGGCCGGTCAGCTCCTGCTTGAGCTGCTCCTCCAGCTCCTCGTGCTTGGGCAGCAGCGACACCGACTTGATGTAGACCAGGCGCGAGGCCATCTCCAGAAACTCGCTGGCAATCTCCATCTGCTGGCTCTGCACCTGCTGGATGTAGTCCATGTACTGCTCCAGCAGCTTGGTGATCTCGATATCATAGATGTTCAGCTTGTGCTTGGAGATCAGCTGCAGGATCAGGTCCAGCGGGCCCTCCACCTGCGCCACCTTAAAGGAAAGCTGCTCGGCCAAAATTCTTCCTCCTTAAAATCCCATGACCAGCGAGGTCAGCCAGTTGAGCAGACTGTACATCCAGCTGCTGGCGATCGAAAGCGGCCGGTCCAGAATGGGGGTGAACAGAATCACCACCATGAACACAACGTAAATCACCTGCTCGTGCTCCTCAATCCAGTCCACCGCCCTGGCCGGCAGGAAGTATTCCAGCACGCGCGAGCCGTCCAGCGGGTGGATGGGGATCAGGTTAAACACCGCCAGGCCCAGATTGGTCTGGCAGACCACCAGAAAGATGGTGAACAAAAACGACACCGCCGTTCCGGAAACCGGCAGCAGCAGCAATCCCTTGGCGATGAGCATCGCCACCAGCGCCATCAGCAGGTTGGAGACCGGGCCGGCCAGAGCGGTCAGCGCGATGCCCGCCTTGCGGTTGCGGATTTTGGTGAAGTAATAGGGGTTGACCGGCACCGGCTTTGCCCAGCCAAATCCGGCCAGCAAGAGCAGCAGGCTGCCCGTCAGGTCCAGATGGTGAAAGGGGTTGAGGGTCAATCTGCCGGCCGAGCGCGCCGTGTGGTCGCCCAGCTTGTCTGCCACAAGGCCGTGCGCGCACTCGTGGACCGGCATTGCCGTCACCAGCACCAGCGCGCGGATCAAAATGGTAATCGGGTCAAGTGTGAACAATTCATCTACTCCTTTTGTTCCCCCAAAAGGGGATGATATCCTTTCTCTCTATGGAAAAACAGGGGAAGAAAAAGTGTCTCTTTCTTCCTGTACTCTTCATTATACCTTCTAAAATAGTAAAAAACAAGTTGTTGAGAGCCGCCAAAACTGTGAATTTTCCTTTTTTTAAAATATTCCTGCAAAAAGGCTTGAATTTTGAATCGAAATCTGATAAAATACGAATGTTGACTTGTTAAAAGTTAGAAGGAGGTGCAGACTAATGGCTAAATGCGATATCTGCGGAAAAGGTGTTACTTTCGGTATCAAGGTTTCTCACTCTCACAGAAGATCCAACAGAACCTGGAAACCAAATGTAAGACGTGTGAAGGCAATTGTTAATGGTACTCCGTGCCACATCCACGCCTGCACCCGTTGCCTGCGTTCTGGTAAAGTAACCCGCGCTATCTAGTTTACACAAAACAAGCGAGCCGTCACGAAAGTGGCGGCTTTTGTTTTTTCTAAAAAGGGTTGACTTTTTACAAGATGCGTGGTATCATCAAGGTGATCCGTTCTGACAGAAACCCACGACATTTTTAAAGGAGGCATCCACCATGATCGTTGTCAACACCGATTTTATTTCCGGCAAAAAACTGCAGACCCTCTCGCTTGTGCGCGGCAGCACCGTCCACTCCAAAAATCTGGGGCGGGACATCCTCTCCAGCTTAAAGACCATTGTCGGCGGGGAGATTGTCGACTACACCAACATGATGAACGAGGCGCGCGCCATCGCCACCCAGCGGATGGTGGAA
>ERZ1643249.3634-NODE-3634-length-13458-cov-17.272775_pt1 | contig 13458 bp, 17 predicted proteins | sample MGYA00579263_ERZ1643249 | MGnify/ENA primary metagenome ERZ1643249 (study PRJEB29033, sample SAMEA4952264) | chicken gut metagenome | biome: Broiler Chicken; feature: Gastrointestinal Tract; material: Caecum | place: Ireland | collected 2018 | study: Broiler...
CTCATCACTATTCAGTTCGCCTCAAACGCGGAAATTATATGGTTTATCTTGTCGCCCTCCACTTCTATTATATCAAAGCGGACAGTGCAGTCCATCTCCCTGCCGGAAAAATAGAAACGGGCAACGTTTATGTAGCGCTGCATGCGCGTTCTGTTCACCGCCTGCGAGGGAGCGCCGAAATCTTCTGATGTGCGCAGCTTCACCTCTACAAAGGCCACGACGTCGCCCCGGCGCGCGATAATATCCACTTCGCCGAAGGGGCACTTATAGTTGCGCGCAAGTACCTTGTAACCGCCGCGCTTTAAATATTTTGCCGCCAGTTTTTCGCCCTTTATACCCTTTTTGCGGTTGAGCTTTTTAATGCTCCCGCCTTGCGCTCCGCCCGACGTCACTGCCATTTTTTTGTAAAACTCCTGCGATGGATGGGGCACAGGCCGTTAGCCATTATGGCGGCTATGTGCGCCGCGGTACCGTATCCCTTGTTGCTTTCAAACCCGTATCCGGGGTAGAGCGCGGCGTACTCGTCCATGAGTTTATCCCTGTACACCTTGGCTATTATCGAGGCGGCGCCTATGGAATAGCTGGCAGCGTCGCCGCCTATTACATGCCTTTGGGGTATGGTTATATCCAGCGTCATGTTACCGTCGGTGAGCACGAAATCGGGACTTATTTCAAGGCTCTCCACTGCATTTTTCATGCAGAGTTTTGTGGCCTCGAGGATATTGATTTCGTCAATCACCTGCGGCTCGACGCGGCATACCGCATACGCGACCGCCCTTTCGCGGATGAGCGCATCGAGTTTTTCACGCTTTCTTGCAGTGAGTTTTTTGCTGTCGTCCACGCCCTCTATAATGTCGCCCTCGGGCATTATCACCGCCGCGCACACGACGGGCCCCGCGAGCGGACCGCGGCCGACCTCGTCTGCGCCGCAGATAAGATTATAGCCGCTATTTTTAAGTTCTCTCTCGTAAAATAATTTATCCATAAAAATGCCGCCGTGCGCGGTATAAAAAAAATCTTAAAAAATTGAAAATAGCAAAAAAAATAATATATTAAATAATATTAAAAATTTAATTTCAACTAAAATTTCAATGCACGGATATCGTCGGAACTGTCGAAAAGCACCGGGCCGAGACGGCCCTTTCTCAAATCGTCCACTACCGCGCGGCACGCCCTGTCATAATCGTAATCGCCGCCGCGCAGCACAAAGCCGCGGCGCAGGCATACCTCGTCGAGCATGGCAAGGGGGGCGGAAAAATCGCTTATGCCGTAGCGCTCCGAAAGGCGCCCCGGATATTTATCGGCCATGTCGGCAAGGAGAGCGAGGGCTAAATCGTCGAAGTCTAAAATGTCGTCGTTTACGCTGCCCACGTATGCAAGGCGGCGCGCAAACGTCTGGTTTTCAAAGTTGGGCGGCATGGTGCCGGGGGTATCCAAAAGTTCGAACCCCTCCAGCCTTATCCACTGCTTGCCGCGGGTGACGCCCGCCTTGTCGCCCGTTACCGTGCGCTTTGAGCCGGCAAGAAGGTTTATCACCGTGCTCTTGCCCGTGTTGGGCACTCCGAGCACCATGAAGCGGAACACACGCTCGTACCCCTTAGCCTGGGCGCGCTCGCGCTTTTCGCGCACGACTGCCTCGCAGGCAGAAAAGAGCTGCCGCCTGCACCCGCTCTGCGTGGCGTTGAGAGCCACGGCCGCGGTACCTGACGACTTTATTAACTTCGCGCACTCCTCCGCGTTCTCGGCAAGGTCCGACTTGTTTAATACATATAAAACGGGCTTGCCCGCAAAAACTGCATTGAGTTTAGGATTAAACGACGAGGCGGGACAGCGCGCGTCGAGCACTATTATGGCGCCGTCGCACAGCGCCGCATTCTCCCGCATCATGCGCATGGCCTTGGTCATGTGCCCCGGGAACCATTGAATAATACGCATATTTTTTCCTCACGAAATTCTCGCGCGGGCCGCGCGCGACAATTTCAGTGAATCTTAGAAACCAAGTTTCTCTGTCGGCGATTTTTAAGGGCCCACGATTATATAATCGCCGACATTCACTTCCGATGAGCCCGCTTTCGCGGCAAATTGAGACGAGCGGCACTCTTCATAGCACAACAGATACCTGTTGTGCGTGTGCCGCGGAGAGACCGCAACATGCCGAGCATTAGCGTGAGGCGTTGCGGAGCCGACCAACGAGGCACGAGGCGACCGCGCGTAAGCGGCGAACTAAATTCGCCTTGCGCACGTTAATTTATTTTAAATTTTACTTTGAAAAATCGAAAGAGAACCTGCCTTGCCGCACTAATTTTTTGAGGCGGCGGCAGACAGCCATACCTGTCATTCCGACTGAGTTCCAGAAAAGAACGCATGGAGAAATCTATCAATCGGATATTTAAGATTTCTCCACTCGCTGTGTATCGGTTTGCGGTATCCCCAAGGGAACCCTCAGCAAATTCTCGCTTCGCTCGGTCGAAATGACCGCATACTTTACTTCAGCAGGTCGGGGCGGTTTTTGCGTGTGATATCAAGCGACTGTTCCTGCCTCCACTTGTCCACTTCTCCGTGGTTGCCCGAAAGGAGCACCTCGGGCACGGACACGCCCTTATAGACAGCGGGGCGGGTGTACTGCGGGTACTCTAAAAGCCCGTTAGAAAAGCTCTCGTCCTTTAAGCTCTCGCCCGAAATGACGCCCTCCACATAGCGCGCGACGCAGTCGCACACCACCATTGCGGGCAATTCCCCGCCCGTTAAAACATAGTCGCCTATAGAGAGCTCCTCGTCGATATACATATCTATGACGCGCTGATCGACTCCCTCATAGTGTCCGCACAAGAGCACAATGTCTCTCTCTTTTGCAAGTTCCACGGCGATGCGCTGCGTGAACGTGCGGCCGCGCGGCGACAAGAATATGCGGCGCGCCCCGTGGCCGGGATCGACTGCCTCTATGGCCGAGCCTATCGGCTGGGGCATCATCACCATGCCGGCGCCGCCGCCGAATGGATAGTCGTCGCACTTGAAATGCTTATTTTCGGCAAAGTCGCGAATATTTACGACGTTTATATTGAGTTTTCCGCCGCTCACCGCCCTGCCTATGATGCTCTCTTTTAAGGGAGCAAACATCTCCGGAAAGAGCGTTAAAATAGTTATATTCATAAAACCTCTCACGAAATTTTCGCGCGTGCCGCGCGCGAAAATTTCCGCGAACTTCAGAAACCAAGTTTCTCTGTCGGCGATTTTTAAGAGCCCGCGATTATATAATCGCGGCAATTCACTTCCGGTGAGCCTGCTGCCGCAGCAAATTGGGACGAGCGAGGCGCCTTATAGCAAGGCGAATACCCGCCTTGCGGGCCGAGCGCAAAAATAGCGGCGCGCTGCAACTTAAAGCAAAGCGACCTCTTTGAACCGCTTTTCATTTACCGTAACCTTGCCACCGTCCTCGTCGATCTCAACGATCACGCCGTCGGCCGAGGGGAACATTACCTCCCTTTCGCCCATTCTAACTGTATAAATATCGGTGCGGGCGGGAGTGATATCGGTAATTTCGCCGAGCTCCTTTCCCTCCTCTGTGACAAGCATACAACCTACGACGTCGGCGATATACACCCTGTCTTCGGGAAGTTCTGGCGCTTCCGCGCGGTCAACGAGGACCTCTCTGCCGCGCAGAAGCTCGGCGGCGTTCCTGTCGGGCACGCCGCGCAGGGTGAGATAGGCATAGCCGCCTGCCGCCCTGCACGCGAGCACTTTATATTCCGTGCCGTCTATAATGACTTTGGAAAAAGACTTTAAATCTTCGGCGCTGTCGGTAAACGGCATGACCTTTACCTCGCCGCGAATGCCCTGCGGCTTTAAAATTGTTGCAACGGTGAGATATTTCTGCATAGATTTTACCCCATTTTATTGCCGCGCGCCCGTGAAATACGCATACATGGCCGCACGAAACTGCGTAATTTTATAAAGAGCCGTGCAAAAAAAGCACGGCCCCTTGAATTACTCTTTTACCTTTATCTCAACGACGTATTTTTTAGCGCCCTTGGGAGTTGCCGCCTTTACGAGGGTGCGGAGGGCCTTTGCGATCTTGCCCTGCTTGCCGATCACTTTGCCCATATCGGAATCTTCGAGCAGAACGGTTATCTCTATGCTGTTGTCCTTCTCCTCTTCCTTATACTCGATGGCGTCCTTATGCTCGGCAAACTGCTCTACGACGTATTTAACAAGTTCCAACATAATTTATGCTCCTTAATATTATGAGGCGGCGCAAAAATTTTACGCGCACCCTGCAGGCACAGCCCGTCAAGTTAAAATCAGTCCTTATTCTTTTTCTTGTCGTTGGTCTTGGGTGCGGAAAGTTTTGCGCTCTTTTCGATGACGCCCGCATTTACAAGATAGCTCTTCACCGTTTCGGTGGGCTGAACGCCCTTGGATATCCAATCCTTGGCCTTCTCAACATCGATATTGATCTCGGCAGGGATCTTTAAGGGATCAACGTAGCCGATCTTATCGATATATTCGCCCGAACGCGCCTTTCTGCTGTCGATCACGACGATACGGTAGAAGGGAGATTTTTTATCGCCCATTCTGGTAAGTCTCATTTTAACTGCCATTTTTGTAATTCTCCTTAAAAAATATATAAATTTATTTTTCTTTTTCTAATTAATTTATGTGCGCAAGCAGGGTTTCCCTGCGCCAGCGCGACCCAATTTGCCGCGCAAGCGGGCTCGCCAAGGGTGAATTTGCGCAATTATACACTTTGTGGGCCCTTATGATTGCGCAAAGAGGGGCTGGCCCCTAAAACTCACGAAATTTTTCGGGCGCGGCCCGCACGAAAAATTTGTGAACATTTTAGAAGGGAAGTCGGCGCTTCCCGCTTTTAAGCTGCTTCATCAAGCTCTTCACCTGCTCAAACTGCTTTAAGAGCTGGTTGACCTCCTGCACCGACGTGCCCGAGCCTGCCGCTATCCTGCGCTTGCGCGAGGAGTTGATTATCGCGGGCTCCGTCCGCTCGCTCCGAGTCATGGAGAGGATGATGGCCTTGGTGCGTTCCATCTTTTTTTCGTCTATATCGGCGTCCTTAAGTTTCCCGCCGAGGCCGGGAAGCATGGACATTACAGACTGTACGCCGCCCATCTTCTTCATGCTCTCGAACTGCTCGAGATAATCTTCGAGCGTGAAGGAATTTTCGCGCAGTTTCTGCTGCATTTTTTTGGCGTCTTCCTCAGTCACGGCCTGCTGCGCTTTTTCGATGAGCGTCAGAACGTCGCCCATGCCGAGTATGCGCGAGGCCATTCTGTCGGGATAGAAGGGCTCTAAATCCGTGAGCTTTTCACCCGTGCCGATGAACTTTATCGGCTTACCCGTGACCGCCTTTATAGAGAGGCATGCGCCGCCGCGCGTATCGCCGTCGAGCTTTGTCAGAATTACGCCGGTTATCTCAAGCCGCTCGTTAAAAGTCTTTGCGACGTTGACGGCAACCTGGCCCATCATCGAGTCGACGGTGAGAAGTATTTCGGTAACTTCGACCGCGGCGCAAATCTCTTCGAGCTCGTGCATGAGCTTTTCATCTATCTCGAGGCGTCCGGCCGTATCGATTATCACGGTGTCGAAGCCCTGCGAGCGGGCGTAATCCACCGCCTCCTTTGCCGTTTTTACGGGGTTCTGCGTGCCCTTTTCAAACACCTCCGCCCCTGCGTTTCTGCCCACTACCTTCAGCTGGTTTATGGCGGCGGGGCGGTATATGTCGCCGGCGACCAGAAGCGGGCGCTTGCCGCTCTTTTTCAGCAGCACCGCGAGCTTGCCGCAGAGCGTGGTCTTGCCCGCGCCCTGAAGGCCGCACATCATGATAACCGTGGGCGGCTTGCTTGCCACGGCAAGTTTCTGGTTTGTGGAGCCCATTAATGCTATGAGCTCTTCGTTTACTATCTTTATTACCTGCTGGGCGGGGTTGAGGCTCTTTAAGATCTCCTGACCCACCGCCTTTTCAGAAACATCTGCGCAGAATTTTTTGGCGACCTGAATATTGACGTCGGCCTCCAAAAGCGCCACGCGCACCTCGCGCATGGCCGTCTTTATTTCAAGCTCGGTGAGTCTGCCGCGCTTTGTAAGTTTGGAAAATATATGGTTTAATCTCTCCGAGAGAGAGGAAAATGCTCCCATTACTGCTCCTTATCAGTTTTGCCGTCCGCGGCGTCGGTCTTTGCACACAGCGCGTCGGCCTCGGCGGCGTAATCTCCCGAAAGTAAGCCCTTGAGGCGAGAAACTTCGCCGGCAAACTGCGGGTTTGAGGCGAGAAAATCGTCCGCCCAACCGTTCGCGTTACGCACGACGAGCGCAAGACGCATATCGGCCGCACGCAGCAGACGTGAGAAACTGAGCTTTGATTCATACTCTTCCAGCAGCTTTTTCGCCGAAGAGAGACACTCCGAAACGCCCTGCCTTGAAATGCCCTTCTGTTCGGCTATCTCCGAAACGGTCAAATCGAGGTTGAAGAACATATCGGTTATCTCGCGCTGGGTGGGCGTGAGAAGGGGCGAATATACGTCCCACAGCCGTGAAAACCTGATGTCTGCCATGCAGAGCCTCCTGCTATTTACAACGTCATTATACCGCGCAGACCGAGCATTGTCAAGCATTTTTACTTGACAATATTGCACATAAAAATTCAACCGCGGACAAGTTTTAAAATGCAATAAAAAATTTATTCGTTTTTCCGTGTTAAAATCTATCAGCTGTGCATATTTTTTAACAAAAGACAAGCTAAATTCCAAACGTTATATGTATGAATTGACATAAAAAAAGCTGTGTGATAGAATTTAAACCGTATTGCGGCATGAAAAGCGGACGCCGCGCACTAATTAAATTTATAAGGCAGTGAATAATTATGCGTAAAGTTATTGACGGCGTCGTTTACGACACCTTGAACTCTACAGTCGATAAGAAATTCACCTACGGTGCACCCGGCGATCCCAACGGCTACGAAGAAACGCTCTATATAACCGGCGATGGCAAATACTTCGTGTACACGTACGGCGGCAAAAACTCGAAATATCCCGAAGAGGATATTTTCCCCATAGAGCGCGAAAACGTAAAAAACTGGATGCTTTCACGCTGAACAAAATTTTCTGCAACATGACGCGGCTGCCCGGAGGGCAGCCGTTTTGTTATACCGTAAATTTTTAGAGCGCCGCGGCAAAAAACTTTTGCCGCGGCGCCGCATTTATCGAAAGTTAAGTTTTTTCGTTTACGCTTCCGTGCAGCGGCTGACTGCCTCTATTTACAGTCTTGCTTTCATCTTCCGAATCTTCTTCCGATTGCCCGCCGCCGTTTTCCGAAAGAAGCTCAGCCATCTTTCTGAGCCTATCTTCTGAAAATTTTTCCGAAAGACTGTCGAGTTTGCCATAGGCCATTTTATCGTGATGAATAGTCATAGTCGCGCCGCCAAAAACTAAAATTTATTTTAAATTTCTATGAGATATCCCGCCTTGCGCAGGGCGTCCCCGATTTTATCGAGCGTATCCTCGTCGGGGGCGGAGACCGTGTGGTAGTGATAGCCGTCGGTGACGGCCATGAGCGGCTTGGAAGCGCCGCTGACGAGCGAGCGGTACAGCTCCTCCACGTGCGTGTTGTTATACAGCTCCAGTCTTGCGGTTATTCTGCCGTACACGCGGTGATTCACGAAGATATCCTCTACCCTGCCGCCGAGGCCTATTATGAGATAGCCCTCGTCAAGAATCTGTTCAAATGTATGCCTGCACTTGAACACGCGCGAAGCTGCGCTTTTAGGGGCAGTCAGGATATAGCCGCGGTTGGTGGAGATTATATCGAACCCGTTGGCACGCAGCATGGCGATGTCCTGCACGATGACCTGACGTGACACGCCGAGTTTTTCGGCAAGCACCGCGGCGGGCAGGGCGTTATCGCTGTTGCCGACGATGGCGAGTATTTCCTTTCTTCTTTCTTCAGCTTTCATCTTTTACCTTATCATAATTTCAATAAAACATTTCCGCGCAGCGCGGGCGAAATATACGCGGCGCCTTCCGGATAATAGTTGCGAGCAAGACGCGAAGCGTGCGGAAGGCGCAAATGAGTGTACAAAGACGTACATGACCGAGCGCACCCGTAAGCGCGACAAAGTATTGCGAAGTAAATATTATTCGGAAACAGGGTGCAGATTCTTTAAAGACAGATCAAGTATAGGCGCAGAATGAGTGAGCGCGCCGCTTGAGACGTAATCCACGCCCGTGCGCCTGATATTCTGAATATTCTCTTCGGTGACGTTGCCGCTGCACTCGGTGAGGGCGCGGCCGCCTATAAGCTTTACGGCGGCGGCCATGTCGTCGGGGGTCATGTTGTCGAGCATGATGATGTCGGCGCCCGCCTCCACCGCCTCTCGGCACATATCGAGGTTTTCGACCTCCACCTCTATCTTGCGCACAAAAGGCGCATATTCGCGCGCGGCCTTAACGGCTGCCGCCACGCTGCCCGCCGCGCCTATATGGTTGTCCTTTAAGAGTATTCCGTCGGAGAGATTGTAGCGGTGGTTGACGCCCCCTCCCACCTTTACGGCATATTTTTCAAATATGCGCATGTTTGGCGTGGTTTTGCGGGTATCTAAAAGTTTGGTCTTGCAGCCTTCAAGAAGTTTAACCACCCTGCGCGTGTAAGTGGCTATGCCGCTCATGCGCTGGAGGTAATTGAGGGCCGTGCGCTCGCCCGAGAGGAGCACGCGGATATCGCCCGTCACCTTTGCTATGTGCTCGCCCTTTTTCACCTCGTCGCCGTCCTCTTTGAAGAGTTCGACCGTCGTGTTTTCGTCGAGAAGGGTGAACGTGCGGGCAAATACGTGCAGGCCGCATATCACGCCGTCCTGCTTGCATATTAAATCTACCGTGCCCTTTTTATAGACGGGCATTACGGCGTTGGTGGTTATATCCTCGTTGGAGATATCCTCGGCCAGCGCCATCTTTATAAGTTCGTCGGCATGCAGTTTTTCAGTTATGGGGTTGTTCACGTTCGGCCTCCTCTATCGCCTTTAAAACTATGCCTTTGTAGCTCTTCAAAAGGGCGGGCACGTTGGCGTATTTATCCAGATCGAGCGCGCGCTCGGCGCGTTCGGCGTCCTCGAAATTTATGCGCTTATAGCTTCCCTGTATGTCCTGTGCGGCGCGCTTTGCAAAGATAAGGCTCTCCAGCAGGGAATTGGAAGCCAGCCTGTTTGCGCCGTGCACGCCGTTGCAGCACGTTTCGCCCACGGCGTACAATCTGTGCATGGTCGTCCTGCCCTCAAGGTCAGAGCGGATGCCGCCCATAAAGTAGTGCTGCGACGGAACGACGGGAATGCACTCGCGGAATACGTCGTACCCCTCGTCAAGACAGCGCTGAACTATGGTGGGGAAGTGCTTTAACACCTCCTCTCTGGGGATGGGGCGCATATCCAGCCACACATGCTTGGTGCCGTCCTTTGCCATCTGCTCGCGAATGTGCTTCGTTACCACGTCGCGCGGCTGAAGCTCGTCGCAGAAGCGGTTGAAGTTTTTATCGAGCAGCACGGCGCCCTCGCCGCGCACGCTCTCAGAGATGAGGAACCTGCGGCCCTTGGTCTTTGAATAGAGCGTAGTCGGATGAATCTGAATATAGTTTATATGGTCGACGGCCACGCCGTGATTCAATGATATGGCGAGCGCGTCGCCTGTCAATATGCGGAAGTTGGTGGAATTTTCAAACACGCCGCCAAGGCCGCCCGAAGCGAGCACGGTGTAGTCGGCGTACAGCCTGTACAGCTTGCCGTTTTTGCTGTCTTTGGCGACTATGCCGTAACACTCATTATTGTCCTCTATTATATCGACCATGGTGACATAGGGAGCTATGAATATGTTGGGGCAGGCACGCACCTTCTGCATGAGGTGGGTAGTTATCTCCCTGCCCGTGCAGTCCTCGTGAAAGCATATCCTGGGACGGGAATGGCCGCCCTCGCGCGTGTAGGCGAGCGAACCGTCGTCGCACCTGGCAAAGCGCACGCCGCAGGCAATGAGGTCGTCGATTAGCGCCTGGGAATTGCGTATCATGCAGTCTACCGTGGCGGGGTTGTTTTCATAATGGCCCGCACGCATGGTGTCGTCAAAATATCCCTGATAGTCGGCCTCGTCCACAAGGCGGCAGATGCCTCCCTGCGCAAGGTAACTGTCGGATTTATCGGGCGTATCCTTGCATATAATAAGGATCTTTCTGTCGCGCGGAAGATTTAAAGCACAGTTCAGTCCCGCTACGCCCGCGCCCACTATTATTACGTCGTAATACTTGTCAAGTTCAATCAAGTTGGCACCTCAATGCAAGCTCAGATTTTAAAAAAGCATGCCGCGGCGGGATCATCCGCCGCGGCATGTCTTATGTTTTAAGGCATGATCTGCTCAAACGTTCAGCGCGCAACACTGCAACAATTTAAGCAAGCGGGCGGAAATACACCGACCCCGCGGCCCGGTTATACAAAGAACAAAGACTTACGCGGCGGCAATACACCGACTCCGCATATTGTCTTGCTCTTGACAGGCAGGGGCAGAAACTCTGCCGCATATGGCATGTGCCGGCAATACACCGACGCGCACGCGCATATCCCGTCGGCCCCGCACTGCGGAAAGAGGCTTTATTCTGCCCCTTCCTTCGAGGTTGCACTTAGTTTACACTAAAAGTATACACCTGTCAAGTTATGTGTAAACTTTTTTTGACGACATCTAATTTGAAATTTTTTAACAACTTTATTACATTTGAATCAGTTTTGCGGCCTTAAAACACGGCGGCACGGCGATCGGGAACATATTCGACACAACTTGCCAAAATATAACGTTTTGCAGAAGCGGTATTTAAAATATTATATTCATGCAGGGCGCGGATGTGCGGTTCGGCCGTCCAAACTGCGCCGCGGGGAGGAATTTTATGAAACTTTCGGAAATTTACGGAAAAGAGGTCGTAAGCCGGGACGGAAGCAGACGGGGCTGGGTGCGCGGCGTGCTGGAATACGGCGGCGCACCGCGATTTTTACAGTGCTTCGACAGCGACGAACGGGAATTCGATATAGATTTTAAAAGTATACAATCTGTAGACGGCAGAATAGTATTTGAAGACGGCTCTTCTGACAGAAAAAAGTGCCGCAATCTGCGGCTGGGTATGCCTGCGTATGACAACACAGGCAATTTCCTGGGCGTTTTAAACGACGTGGAGAGCGGGAAAAGCGGTATATTTTATATCATAGGCAAAAAGAGATACCGCCCGGAATTTATATGCGTCGGCGACGCCGTGATAGTGCGCCCGCCGCGCACGCTCAAAGAAAACGTAACTGCGGAGAACACAGTGATTTTAAAAAAAGGGACTTCGCTCACCCCTGAAGCGTTAAAGAGAGCCGAAGAGGCCGGCGAATACTTCCAGGCACAGATGAAAACGATATAAAAAGGTTCACGAATTTCTCGTGCTGGTGACGCACGGCAAATTCCGTGATTTTTATAGAGCCGGCGTCTCGCGCGGCGAGCGGAAAAGTTCCGCCGCGATTTGCGGCTTGCCGAAGGGAACCTCCGCAAAGCGTCGTCGGCTACGCCTCCTCGCGCGGGCACCGCAAACGCCTTGTTTTTTGCGTTTGCTCATCTCCCAACGCGCAAACAGCGCATATGTGCTGTTTGCAGAAATGCGTTGTTCGTCTTTCTGCGCAGGATGAATGAGCCATTTCATAACACAACAGACACATGTTGTGCCTGGCGAATGAGATGAACAGACACATAAAAGGCATATCAAAGGGCGGGGGGCGCGCAAAAATTTGCGCGCCCCCCGCCCTTTATCTTGTTTTTACTTCTGGCATTTAAGTCTACACGTTATACTTTGCCATCAGCTTTAAAAGCGTATTGAAATTATCATTCAGCCGCTCGTTGTCCTCCGGGGTCAGACTGCCCTTTGCCTGTATGAAGCCTATGGAAGCCCTTATTCGCTCGGTTTCCTGTCTGTCGCCGCGGCCGAGATCCTTTGCGAGCAACTTCTCCGTGACAGACAGCGCGTGCTCGGCACGCACATTTGCACCCGCCGGACTCACGGAAGGCCTTGAACGCATTTCCGGCACAGGAATCTCAGGCATATTATAATGCCTCTTTCTCTCGTTTTTGCGCCGTGACAGCAGGACTATGAGCCCGTAGGTCAGGTATCCCGCGCACCAGAACACCGCCGCGAGCAACACCGAAAAGGCGGGCTCGCTCTCGGTTAAAGCGAGGGCGAAAGTGACCGCCGCGAAGATATTGACAAGCGCGAGGTAGGGGCGCTTATCGGCCGCGCGCACGCTGCCGTTGAATATGGTACAGAACATTGTACAAAGAAACACAAACCCGAACGCACCCCAGCAAATACAGAGCGAAACTTCGAGCGTGAGCGACGATATTGCGGAATAAATTCCGTCAAAAAATTGTGTAAGCATAAACAATACCCCGTTATAAATTTTTATCGTACTAAAATTATAGCCGAAAAGGAGTAAAATACGGCGCATATCGCGCCGAATTATGGCGCATTATGGAAGGTCTACCCCTGTTATGGCGGACCCTTATGGCGGGCGGCCGCTTCTGCCGCCATTGACAAACCGCCCGCGCGGTGGTACAATAAATTAAATATGGCCCCGTAAAACAGGCGGCCGATTAGAGGTAACTTTGATGAATGTGCGCGAACGGCTGATAATGCTACGCGATAAAACAGAGCTTTCGCAGCAGGAATTTGCCGACAGGCTGGGCGTCACGCGCCAGACGGTGAGCCGCTGGGAATCGGGGAGAAGCACGCCCTCTTTAAACCAGCTCGCCGCGATATGCAATGTATTCGACGCAGACGCCAACGAAATTCTGGGCTGTACCGAAAAGCAGAGCGGAACGGACGGACAGAACGTCGAAGAAAAAACAGAGGAAAAGAGAACGGGCAGGCGGCGCATGCTGCCCGCTATTATAGCGATTGCTGTTCTGCTTGCGGCGGCGCTGGGCGGACTTATTGCCACCATTGTATATGCAGTGAAAGATTCGCGCTACGACGCGGGCGCGACGGTTTGGATAATTACGCTGCCGCAGAATACGCCCATGATTGTACTGTGCGTATTTTTGAGCATTCTGATCGCGCTGATCGCGGCGCTGTTTATATACCTCATTGTAAAGGGGCGCAAGGGATGAGGGCGCGCGTATTTGCGGCAATGCTGTGCGCGGCCGCAATTATTTTTGCCTGTGCCGCGGCCGCCTGCACGGGCGGGAATGCCTTTACATTTTTATCCGTACGGCTGCGCGGAAACGGCGACGGCACCGTTACGGCACGGGCGCAGAACGAGTTTGACGCGGGCAGCGCCGTGATTTTCGGAACGCTGCGGATATACCGCTCTGACGGGCAGTTCGACGATACCGATTATGCCGAACTAGCGGGGGAAGTTTACATTGCCGACTTTTCCGAACAGAAAACTGCCGAACTCAC